>Ga0302248_1000005_pt1 | contig 311417 bp, 277 predicted proteins | sample AAG_UR_Leu_MG_FD_193528 | JGI IMG/M metagenome (GOLD analysis project Ga0302248, IMG submission 193528) | Enriched activated sludge microbial communities from anaerobic digester in WTTP, New Holstein, Wisconsin, United States - AAG_UR_Leu | ecosystem: Engineered > Bioreactor > Anaerobic >...
TCTCAGGTCTGACATTGCTCCAACGCTTGACCTTGGTCACATGATCCAGAACCAGTCTGCGGGCCGTGGCCTCGTCCGGCGCGCCGGCGGCGGGCTTCTCGACACCCGCGCCCTCCGGCGGCAGGACCGTGACACGCACCTCGTTGGAGGTGGCCGCTCCGAGCCACTCCTTGGCCTTGATGCCGTATTTCCCGGTGTCGTCCGGGCCCTTGTTTTCCAGGACGGCTTTCACGCGATACTCTCCCGCAGAAAGCCGAGGCCAACCGCCCCAATAGCCGGCGCTGTCAGGATCCATATAGGCAGCGGCCAGCCCCGGAGCATAGTTGAAGTATCTGAAGCGGAAGTTACTGAGCGACGAGCCGCTCAAATCCCGCTCAATTCCGGGAGCCACTACGGCGAAATGCCCCACCTCCTTTGGGGGCCGCTCTGCCTTCGCAGTTCGTGTATCTGGAATGCGCGCGACTGGGCCGGCTGGTCCGGTGATTTCCAGGCGGATGGTCTGATCATAGTAGTCCAGGGTCACTGACTCATTTCCGACGTTGACCGCCTTGACGTCGAACTCCCATCTTTCCCCAAGCTTGTGCTCGACTTTTCGGGCGCTCAGCACCACCCTGAGCCCGTTCATCGCCTCGCCTCCGGCAGGCGGCTCCTTCCCCGGCTCCGGCGTCGGCTGAACCACCTCCCGGAACCGCGTGGCCGCCCTGTCGCCGACCTTGAGCTCGCCGGTGGCGGAGACCAGCTCCGCCGTGGCGGTCTTGGGCTCCACGACGGTGACCTTGAGCATGGCGACCTTCTTGCCGTCACGCTCCACGTCGAGCTCGAAGCCGGGCTTGAGGCCCTGCTCGCTGCCGGCGTTGAGCACGACCTTGCCGCCGCCGGGCAGGGCGGTCACCTGGCACGAGATGCCCTTCTCGGTGACGCCGGAGTCGGGTTGGGCATTGGGCATTGGGCCTTGGGCTTTGGGAACGGAGGGCTCGGCCGCCAGGAGCTTGACCGCCATCGCCCCGCCACCGCCGCCGACCGCCAGCACCGCGGCACAGACCGCCGCGGCCACCTTGACCTTCGCCCAGAACATCATCTTGACCACTCCTTCCGCCAGCAAGGATGCCGTCCCGCCTGCCGCGCCCGCGGCAGCGCCAGCCGCCGCCAGCTTCGGGACCAGCAGGATGGATGGAAGGAGCGAGGCCGGCGCCGCCGCCGCGGTCTCCGCGCCGAGGAGAGCGGCCAGCGCCGCGGCCGAGAGCACCTGCCCGCGAGAGCACAGGCGCTGGCGCAGGCGTTCCAGGCCTTCGCTGGCGCGCCAACCGAGCGTCCCCGACGGGCAGCCGGCCATTCGCGCGGCCTCCTCGACGCTGTGGCCCTCGAGGTAGCGGAGCAGCACCGCCTGGCGCTGCGCGGTCGGCAGGGCGTCGAGCTCGCGGTCGAGCAGGGCCGCGACGTCGGCCTTCTCGGATCCGCCCATCGCCCCCCGCCCCTCGTCCTGCGTCTCTCGGACCATGGCCGCCTCCGCCTCGTGCCGGGAGCGGCGCGCTCGGCTCCGCAGCGCCAGGTGGGCCACGTTCCGGGCCACCCGGTGGAGCCACGCCGCCAGCTCGCCCTCGGAGCGGAGCGCCCGGGCCTTGCGCGCCAGGACCAGGAAGACCGCCTGGGCGGCCTCCTCGGCGTCGTGCTCGCTGCCGAGGGCCCGCTGGCAGGTCCGGAAGATCATCCGGCCATGGCGGGCGACGAGTTCGGCGAAGGCCGACTCCTCACCGGTCGCGGCGTAGGCCGCAAGCAATTCCTGGTCCGTGCGCATGGCCACAAGCCTAGTCACCGCTCCCTCCATCCGCAAGAGACTCGCCGGAGGAGGCCGCCTCTTTGGAGCATTCCGTGGAAATTCGCGCTGCGCGGGATGGCTGATGCAGTCTCCGCAAGCCGCGGCTTCCCGCGGGATACCGGACAGCGCCTCGGCGGTTTATGAAAATGCCGGGGATTGCCTGCACAAGACCAGGGCGGTCAAACGTGTAAAGGCTGGATGGGGCAGGGGACGGAGGTCGGCCAGGAGTGGACCGGGCAACGCTGGAGAAGCTCTACATGCGCCATCGGCAGGGGCTCTTCACCCTGGCGCTGGCCGTGGCCGGCTCGCCCGACGCGGCCGAGGACGCTGTCCACGAGGCCTGCGCCCGCGTCCTGGCCGCCAAGGAGTCGCCGGCCGGAGACCCGGCCGCCTACCTCTTTGCGGCCGTCCGCAACGCGGCGGTCGACGGGCGCCGCCGGCGGGGTGCCGCGGCAGCGGTCGCCAGGTCGGCCGCGGAGGGCATCTTCAACGGCCGGCAGCTGGCCACCGATCGTCCGGAGGGCGACGCGGAGGTCGACCGGCGCATCCGCGAGGCCGTCTCGGGTCTGCCCGAGGAGCAGCGCGAGGCCGTGGTCATGCGCATCTACGGCGGGCTGACCTTCGAGCAGATGGCCGGGGCGCTCGGCGAGCCGCTGGCCACGGTCGCCTCCCGCTACCGCCGGGCGATGGAGAGGCTGCGCGAGGAACTGCGAGGGCTGCAATGAGCAACGATGAACGCGAGTTCCGCGAGGTCGAGGACCTGCTGCGGCGGATGCCTCTGGCCGAACCACCGGAGCGCCTCGACCGACGCGTTTTGAGCATGGCCGGCGCCGGCCGCTTCCGGCGGGCTCGGGCCTTCGCGCTGGCCGCGATCAGCGCGGCCGCCGCGGCCGCCGCCGGCGCGGCCGTGACGCTGGCCATCATGAACTCCTCCGGGCGCCGGGCGCCGACCGTCCCCCTCCCTAACCCGGTTGTCCGGCGTTCGGAGGCTGCAACTCCCCAGGCCGACCTGGCCGTCTTCAAGGGGCCGGTGCGCGTCGAACGGCAGAGGGTCGGACGGACCTCCGCCGAGGGCATGATCGACGTCTCCGGCGAGGATGCCGTGCAGCGCTACCGCCGGGAGGGCGTCCGCGAGATCTGGCTGGTGGACCCGGATAACAACCGGCGGGTGGACATGGCCATCCCCGTGAAGGACACCGTTCTGGTGAAGGTCGAGCCCTACTAGCGGCAGGGCTCTGAGAGCAAGGAGAGAACCGCATGTTCCCGTCTCTGACAAGACCACTGGCGGCCGCCGGCCTTGCCGCGGCCCTGTTCCTGTGCGCCCCGGCCGTCTCCGCGGCCGAGGAGGCGCCGCCGGGAGGCGACGCCGCCCCGCCGGAAGTCGTTGAGCACATCAGGCAGTTGCTGGGCGGGATGGGCGGCCCGCGCGGGATGGAGGCCATCCCCGTCAAGCGGGTCAAGGCTGCCTACCTCGGCGTGGTCGCCGAGCCGGCCGACGCGGCCCTCCGCGCCCAGGTCAAGCTGCCCGAAGGCGTGGGCCTGGTCGTCCGCAAGGTCGCCGAGGACAGTCCGGCCGCCGCGGCCGGCATCAGGGTCCACGACATCCTCCACAAGCTCGGCGACCAGCTGCTGGTCAACGAGCAGCAGTTCATCGTCCTGGTGCGGCTCCAGAAGCCCGGCGACGAGGTGGCCCTGACGGTGATCCGCGAGGGGGAGACCAGGAAGATCTCCGCCAAGCTCGCTGAGAAGGAGATGCCCGAGCTCCGCAGTTATCTCACCCCGGGGCTGCCGGGCGGTGCGGGCGCCATGCCCTTCATGATGCCCGGCGGCAACGAGTGGCGCTTCGAGTTTCCCGAGCCGGGCGAGGGGCCGGAGAAGCCCGATGGCGGTGCCGGGCCCGACGCCAGGAAGCTCAACGCCTTCCTGCCGGCCCTCAGGGCGATGCAGATGGGCGACATCCGCATGCTCGACGGCGAGCATGAGATCACCATCACCACCCGCGACGGCCGCACCCAGATCCTGGCCAAGGACAAGGACGGCAAGGTGGTCTATCAGGGCGACCTCGCACCCGGGGCCAAGCTCGAGGGCATTCCCCGGGAGCTGCGCCTGAAGATCGAGGCCCTGCCCCGGATCATGATGCCCCTGCCGCCGCCCGCGGCGCGGGACAGGCCGGGAATCGACGACCAGAGGAACCGGGACGTCTTCTAGACGAAGCGTCGCTGCGGAATGAACGGGGCCGGCCATGCGCCGGCCCCGCCGTTTCTCCGCGAGATGGTCAGCTGGCCTTCTGGCCCTTCTGCGGCGGGGTGACGCCGGGGATGCCGCCTACCGGCCACGGGGCGGCCTCGGCCGGAGGCTTCAACTCGCCGCCCACCTTGAGCTCCAGAGTGTTGGAGCGCACCGTGCCCTTCCAGACCTTGCCGGGAACCTGTTGCTGGCCCTTGAAGTCCTTGGTCCAGAGGGTGTCCGTCCTATTGGTGTAGACGGCGGTCAGCTTGTAGGTGCCGGGCTTGAGCAGGCAGACCCTGGTGAACCGCGGGTCCCCGCCCACGCCGATGATCGGCGGATTGCCGGAGATGCCGTTCCCGGGGTAGTCCAGCTTCCCGCCGGCGGCGATCTCCGGGAACGCACTCAGGTCGTTCGGGGGCATCATGCCGGGCATGGGCCCGCGGTAGGGCACGTGCTGGAGCGACTCGCCGTCCGGCGCGGCCAGCTCCCAGGAGACCTCCGCGTAGTACTTGAAAACCCGCAGGGCCTCATTGGAGACGTTCTCCAGGCCCGCGGTGATCTTGATCTCATCGCCGGCCCTGAACTCCAGCTTGTCGGCGGCGATGGTGAGCTTGATGCCGTCGACTGCCTTGGATTCGGTCTCCCTCGCCGGCTTCTCGGGCTTTTCCGGCGGCGGCGCCTTGGGCGTCTCGCCCTGCCCCGGCGGACTGGCCTTCTCCCCGGCCGGCTCACCGGCCAGCAGCTTGGCTGCCGCCGCCCCGCCGCCACCGCCCACTGCCAGTACTGCGACAGCCACCACCGCCACCACCTTGACCTTCGCCCAGAACATCATCTTGAGGACTCCTTCCGCCAGCTGCACGGACACAGCCTGCTGTGCCCCAACGGCGCCCGCGGCGCCAACCGCCCCGATGGCTCCCGTCGCGGCGACCGCCGCGAGTTTCGAGGCCACCAGGATGGATGGAAGGAGCGAGGCCGGCGCCGCCGCCGAGGCCTCCGCGCCGAGGAGCCCGGCCAGGGCCGAGGCCGAGAGCACCCGCCCGCGCTGGGCCAGCCGCTCGCGCAGGCGCTCCAGGCCCAGCTGCGCCCGGCGGGCCAGCGTTCCCTGCGGGCAGCCGGCGACCCGGGCGGCCTCCTCCTGCGGCAGGCCCTCCAGGTAGCGGAGCAGCACCGCCTGGCGCTGGGCGGCCGGCAGGGCGTCGAGCTCGGCGTCGATGTTCTGCAGGGGCGCAGCATGCTGCGCCCCTGCGTCGTCCGGCGCGCTCTCCGCTTTCCTGACCATGGCCGCCTCCGCCTCATGCCGGGAGCGGCGCGCTCGGCTCCGCAGCGCCAGGTGGGCCACGTTCCGGGCCACCCGGTGGAGCCACGCCGCCAGCTCTCCCTCGGAGCGGAGCGCCTGACGCTTCTGCACCAGGACCAGGAAGACCGCCTGGGCGGCCTCCTCGGCGTCGTGCTCGCTGCCGAGGGCCCGCAGGCATGTCCGGAAGACCATCCGCCCGTGCCGGCCGACGAGCTCGGCGAAGGCCGACTCGTCACCGGTCGCGGCGTAGGCCGCCAGGAGTTCCTGGTCCGTGCGCATGGGCATCAAGTTACTCCGCTCTCCCTCCATCCGCAAGGGACTCGCCGGAGGATGCGGGCGTGTTCAAGAAATCTGCGGAATCCGTGCCGGAATCTCAATAAGCCACAGATGCACACGGATGAACACAGATTGAGATCAAGAGCTCGGCAACTGTCGTCAGTGCCTATCTGCGTCTATCGGTGTTCGTCTGTGGCTAAAAGCCCCAGTAGCCCACTGCCAGACGAACCTCCTTCATCGTCGCCGCGGCGACGGCGCGGGCGCGCTCGTTGCCCGCGCGGAGGATCCTTTCGAGGGCGGCCTTGTCGCCGAGCAGTTCGGTGCGCTTGGCGCGGATCGGGTCCAGGAAGGCGTTCAAGGTTGCAGCCAGGTCCTTCTTGCAGTCGGTGCAGCCCCAGGCGGCCGAGCGGCACTTGTCGGCCACCTCCGCGGCGCGCTCCGGGGCGAAGGCCAGGTAGTAGTCGTGGACGTTGCACTCCTCGGGGTGGCCCGGATCGGCGCGGCGGACGCGCTTGGGGTCGGTGTACATGGTGGCGATCTTCTTGGCCACCTCCTCGGCCGGATCCGAAAGGAAGATGGCGTTGCCGTACGACTTGGACATCTTGCGGCGGTCCAGGCCCAGCAGGCGCGGCACGGCAGTGAGCTTGGGCTGCGGCTCCGGGAAGATCTCCCCCCCGGCCTTGCAGAAGGTCCCGTTGAAGCGCCGGACGATCTCGCGGGTGAGCTCCAGGTGCGGGATCTGGTCCTCACCGACCGGCACGTAGTTGGCCTTGTACATGATGATGTCCGCGGCCTGGAGCACGGGGTAGCCCAGGAAGGCGTAGTTGCGGACGTCCTTGCCGCCCTTCTCGAGCTCGACCAGCTGCTCCTTGTAGGTCGGGCAGCGTTCCAGCCACCCGAGGGGGGTGATGGCCGAGAGCACCACGTGGAGCTCGGCGTGCTCGGGCACGTGGGACTGCACGAATACCGTGGCCTGGTCCGGGTCCACCCCGCAGGCGATCCAGTCGGCGACGTTGTTCAGGGTCGACTCGCGGATGACCTCCGGATGGCTGTACTCGCTCATCAGCGCGTGGTGGTCGGCCACGAAATAGAAACAATCGTACGCGCTCTGCAGCTCCACCCAGTTGCGCAGCGCCCCGATGACGTGCCCGAGGTGCAGCTGGCCGGTCGGCCTCATGCCCGAGAGGATGCGTCCCTTGGTGGTCATGGTTCTGCCCTACCTAAGTATGTCCAGTGAACTGTAGGCCGGAAGCCCCCCGCGGATGTTCAGCGCCCACAGGAAGAGGCGGGCTCCGCCCTTCATAGCCCAGCCGATGACCGAGCTCGAGAAAGGCAGGACCAGCAGAAGAATCAGTATTATCAACCCGAAAGTCCGCATGCGCTCATAGGCCTCGCGCAGGTCCCTGGGCAGCACAGCGGAGAGCATGTGCGACCCGTCCAAAGGCGGGATGGGCAGCATGTTGAAGAGAGCCAGCATCAGGTTGAGGATCATGCAGGCGGAGAAGAGCTTCGCGTTGAGGGAGCCATCCCCGGCGTTCATCAGCAGGGAGAGCTTCATCAGCAGGGCGAAGACTACCGCCAGGACCAGATTGGTTAGCGGCCCGCAGGCCGCACTGGTCAGCATTCCTGAACGCATGTTGCGATACAGGAATGGGTTGATCGGCACCGGTTTGGCCCCGCCAAACACGAAGGTGCCCTGAGAGCTGACGGCCAGGACCACCGGGAGCAGCACCGACATGAAGGGGTCGATGTGTCTGACAGGGTTGAGCGTCAACCGCCCGGCCTTCAGGGCAGTCGGATCCCCCAGCCGGAATGACGAGTAGCCGTGGGCGAGCTCATGGAGAACGATGGAGTACACGAAGACCACCCAATACAGGCCGAAGAAGATGTACTTGAGCGCGTCCGGGTCCATGCCTGTCCTCTGGTTGGCGGGGTCTACTGGAGCGATAATAGTTCCCCATGCCCGGGGTGTCAACCCCATCAGGAATTTCCTTATGCCCAGGTCGCTTCCGCGTCATAATATATGGACACGGGGGCGCGCACCGGTAGGCGGCGCCCCGGGAGGCACGCCATGCGCAATCTACTGCTCGGGTTCGCCCTGGCCGGACTCTTCGCCGCTCCGGCCCTGGCCGACGTGGTCACCATGGTCGACGGCTCCAAACGCGAGGGCAAGGTCGTCAGGGAGAGCGACCGGGAGGTCGTCCTCCGGATAACCCAGGGCCGGCTCTCCGCGGAGATCACCCTGAAGCGCGAGGAGGTGCGGGCCATCGAGAGGGGCCCGACCGCCGCCGAACAGGCCCTGGCCGAGGTCGAGCGCCGCAAGGCCGCCGTCAGAGACGGCAACGCCGCCGCCTGGGCGGACCTCGGCCGTTGGCTCGACGCCCAACCCGGGTTCGGCCGCGACGCCATCGAGGCCTGGGAGAAGGTCGTCAAGCTCGACCCCGAGAACGCGGCGGCCCGCGCGCGGCTCGGCCACCGGAAGATCGACGGCAAGTGGCTGACCGAGGACGAGGCCATGGCCGCCCAGGGCCTGGTGCTCAGCCAGGGCCGCTGGGTGAAACCCGAGGGCCGGCCCGCCACCGAACCCGCGCCCGGCGCCAGGCCAGCCTCCGAGCGGGTCGAGGACATCCGGATCGCCCTGGCCGAGGAGATCCGCAAGCAGCGCGCCGACGAGCAGGCCGCCGACTCCGCCAAGCGCCTGGCCGAATGGCAGGCGGAGATGCTCAACCGCGCCGCCTGGGCAGCGGCCCAGCAGCCGCCGACCGCCACCTCGGTGCGCTCCGGCGGGGCGGTGATGGGGCCCTACGGCTACGGCTACTACGGGGTCACCACCTCCGACGGGCAGTTCCTGCCCTTCGTGCCGGCCAACGGCCAGGGCGTGGTCTACTACTCCGATGGCGTCTGGCTGGGCGGCAACGCGCCGGTCATCCTGCGCTCCAGCAGCTCCACCTCGACCGGGTGCGCCTCCTACGGCTGGGGCTTCGAGTACAACGACAAGCACTGGAAGCTGCGCTTCGGCGGCGGCGGGCACTGACGCCGCAGCGGCGGCGGGACGCTTCCGACCGCGTGGAGCGGCCTGCGGGGCCGCGCCCCAACACGGTATCAGCCCCTTAACGGCCTGAAATCAGCCACGCGGGCAGAGGCTTCCGCGCACTCCGCTCCCTCGGCGGTGAAATGCTGTTGCCGGTCTACTGTTTGCCGCTGGTTCGCCCCGGGCCCGCCCGCCGGGTGGTCGCCGTGCTCGGCGCCTTGGTGCGGACGGTGACCGCCGCCGAGCGGCGCGAGGAGGCCCCGGCCCGCCGCGGATCGGCGGCCGCCGCGGCGGCCTTGCGCTTCTGATAGTAGTGCATGACCGTCCCGTGGACGAACCAGCCGACGAAGCCCAGGACGCCGCCGCCCAGGATGGCCAACACCCACACCCACCAGGGCGCGGCATCCAGGGTCTTCTGGCCGAAGGTGAGCTGGTAGGTCATGAACAGAGTGCCGAACAGCAGGAATATCCCCAGGTAGAGGCCGAGCATGCCCTTGGGCCCCAGCCGGAAGAGCAGGTAGTAATACATCTGGGCCAGGGCGCCCTGCTTGGCGATGAACTCGATCTTCTCCTCGTCGCTGAGCTCCGCGAAGCTGCGCTTGGCCTTGTCGCGCCGGCTCTGGCGCTCGAAGATCCGCTCCTCCCCGAGGGTCATCTCCAGGGTGGCCTTGGTGACCCCGCCGCAGACCGCGCAGGTAACCGGCTCACCGGGCCGCTTGCCGGCCGCATCCAGCCGCCCCTTGCGACAGTGCGGGCAGATCAGCGCCCTGAGCACGGCCGACGTCGCGGTCTTCGGGGCGGCACCGCCCTGGGGAGCGCCGCTGCCGCTGGGGTTTGCGTTCTCCGGCATGGTCAACCCTTCATCGGCGCGATGCGGCCGGCCAGGTCCGCGGTTCGCTCGAAGGCGGCCGCACAGGCCAGCACCCCGGCGTCGTCGAAGTCCCGGCCGATCACCTGCATGCCCACCGGCAGGCCGTCGACCATGGCGCAGGGCACGGAGACGCCCGGCAGCCCGGCGAGGTTCGTGCTGATCGTGAAGATGTCCGAGAGGTACATGGCCAGCGGGTCGTCGGCGCGCTCGCCGATCTTGAAGGGCACCGTCGGGCTCGTCGGACAGAGCACGTAGTCGCACTGTTCGAAGGCCCGGTCGAAGTCGCGCTTGACCAGCGCCCGGACCTTGAGGGCCTTGAGGTAGTAGGCGTCGTAATAGCCGGAGGACAGGGCGTAGGTGCCGAGCATGATCCGGCGCTTGACCTCCGGGCCGAAGCCCTCGCGGCGGGTCTGCGAGCAGAGACCGACCAGGTCGCCGGCCTCCTTGCTGCGGTGGCCGTAGTGCACGCCGTCGAAACGGGCCAGGTTGGAGGAGCACTCGGCGGTGGCCACGATGTAGTAGATGGCCACGGCGTAGCCGGTGTGCGGCAGGCTGATCTCGACGAGTTGCCCGCCGAGCTCCCTGAACTTGGCAATGGCTGCGCGGACCGCGGCCTCCACCGGCTTCTCCATGCCGTCGATGAAGTACTCCTTCGGCACGCCGAAGCGCTTGCCGCGGACGTCGGCGGTCCGGACCTTTCCCAGGACGTCCCCGGGCTGCCACTGGGCGGAGGTGGAGTCCTTGGGGTCGTGCCCCGCAATGGTCTGGAAGAAGAGCGCGGCGTCGGCCACCGAGCGGGCGAAGGGCCCGATCTGGTCGAGGGAGCTCGAGAAGGCCACCAGGCCGTAGCGCGAAACAGCACCGTAGGTCGGCTTCATGCCCACGAGACCGCAGAAGCCGGCCGGCTGGCGGATGGAGCCGCCGGTGTCCGAGCCCAGGGCCAGCGGCGCGTAGCCGGCAGCCACCGCGGCGGCCGAGCCGCCGGAGGAGCCGCCGGGGGCCCGCGCGAGGTCCCACGGGTTCCGGGTGGTCTGGAAGGCGCTGTTCTCGGTGGACGAGCCCATGGCGAACTCGTCCATGTTGCTCTGGGCCACGACCACCGCGTCGGCGGCGAGCAGCCGCTCGACCACCGTGGCGGTGTAGGGGGCCCGGTAGTTCTCGAGGATCTTCGAGGAGCAGCTGGCGACGTGCCCCTCCCAGCAGAGGTTGTCCTTGAGGACCACCGGCACGCCACCCAGGGCGCCGAGCTTCTCGCCGCGGGCCAGTCGCGCGTCCAGGGCGTCGGCGCGCCGCAGGGCATCCTCCCCGCAGGTGCGCATCAGCGCCTTCAGTTTGGGCTCGAGAGCCTCGATGCGCGCCAGGGAATCGGCGGCGGCCGCGCGGCAGGAGACCTTCCCCGCGGCTACGGCCGCGGCCAGCTCGAGGGCCCCGAGCTTCCAGCTATCCACGGCGGGAGTTCTTGGCCGGCTTCCCGGCCTTCCTCAGCCGGCGGCTCCGGCGCTTCCGGGGCAGCGCGCGCATCATGGCGATCTCGCCGCAGTCCGGGAACTCGGGACAGCGCAGGCACTCGGCCCAGACGCGGTGGGGCAGCTCGGAGCGCTCGATGCGCGTGAAGCCCAGCTTCTCGAAGAAGCCCGGCACGTAGGTCAACGCGAAGACTCGCCCGACGCCCAGGGCGGCGGCCTCGGCCAGGCAGTGCTCGACGAGCTTCCTGCCCAGGCCCGATCCCTGCCGGCCCTCGGCGACGGAGACGCTCTTTACCTCGGCCAGGTCCTCCCAGGAGGTGTGCAGCGCCGCGGTGCCCAGCAGCTTCCCGCCCTCGGAGGCCACGTAGAAGTCGCGGAGGTTCTCGTAGAGCTCCAGCAGGCTCCTGGCCAGCATCCGCCCCGCCTTGGCGTGGTGGTTGATCAGGTCCTGCATCTTCTCGACGTCGGACATGCGGGCTTTGCGGATGCGGATCAAGCGTTGGCTCCCTCCCAGATGACCACGGCGATTCTAAGCCGGGGGAGGGGAGTGTCAAGAAGACCGGAGCGGCCTCAGGTCGCCAGGTCCGCGGCCTCGACTCCAACCGCCGGCCGGCTGCGGGCGTCCCAGAACGGCCATCCTCCGTCCGGGCCGCAGAGCGCCCGGGCCGCCTGCGCACCGGCCGACGCGGCGGCCCGAGGCCGCCCCTGCCGGCCGGGCATCGCCCGGGGGACTCGCCGGGCCAGCCTCAGCTCCACCGCCTCGCGATCCACCCGCAGGGCCGGGCCGTCCAGGAAGAGAAGCGCCGACGCGTCGAAGACGGCGTCGAAGCCGGTGGCCACTTCGTGATCCAACGCCGAGCCGCCCAGCCGGAAGAGCAGCGTGCTGAACCCGGCCGGAACCGCCGCCACGAGCTCCCGGCCGCGCGCCGAACAGCCGTCCCGGACCAGCCACAGCTCACGCATCCGACCGGCCAGGGCCGCCGAGCCCAGCCGCCAGAGCCTGCCGGGCCGGACGACCTCCGTCCGTCCGCCGGCGCCCAGCCCCAGGCTGATGGCTGCGGCCACCGGAGTGAAGTCCACCGCCCAACGCTGGAGCCGAGCGACCGGCACCTCGACCCGACCCTTCTCGGGACAGCCGATGAAGTACCTGGTGCATCCGTCAGGGCCATCCTCCGCCCTGACCCACTCGGCGTGGTCCGCCTCGCAGGCCATGCAGCTCGTGGACCTGGCCAGGTCGGCCGGCCGCAGGATGCCGGCGGCCTTGAGCCCCTCGGCCATCGCCTGCGGCAGCCTGGCAACCTCGTCGGGCATGAGGCGCGGGAAGGGCGCCTCGGCAGCGTCGCTGATGATCCGCACAGCCAGATCCATGATCGTTCTCCTTCCGGTCGGCCGGTCAGCGCGCCGCCGGCAGCATGTCCAGGTGCACGGAGAAGCTGAGCTGGTCCAGGTCGGCGACGGTTATCCGCGGGAACGACCCGGAGAAGCTGACGAAGCGCAGCAGGGCGTAGAGGAACCTGCCGACCTGCTCGGGGCGGTGGTCCTCGGCGTCGCCGCTCAGGCCGGAGCGGCCGCAGAGGGCCGCCAGGAAGGCCACCTCGCCGTGCGTCGGGGGCGGCTCCGGCCGCCGCCAAGTCCTCCTGACGGCCTCCAGGAAGGCCTCGAACCGGCGCTCCTCCCCCGGCGCCGGCTCGGCCCGGGCGCACATCGCGCGAGCCTCCCCGCGCACCAGCGCCCACAGGGAAATCACGGGCACCTTGCCCGGCAGCCCGAAGACCGCCCGCATCTCGTTGACCGCCGCCGCGACCGGCGCCTCGACTCCGGGTTTCACCGCGTTCATTTTCGTTTCCTCCCTCCAAAAACATGGGGTCCGACGTCCCGCGGCACCCGCCCGGACGCGGACCCTAATTCCCTCTCTCAAGGGGTAAAGGTATCTCTACCCTTTAGGCCAGGATGTCCCGTCAGCTGTAGGTTCTCAGGACGCAGACCACCACGCCCTGAATCGCCACCTCCTTCGCGTAGATCGGAGCCATCCGGGAGTTGGCCGGCTGCAGCCGCACCCGGTCCGGCTCGCGGTAGAAGCGTTTCACGGTGGCCTCGTCGTCGATCAGCGCGATGACGATCTGGCCGTTCTCGGCGCAGTCCTGCTGGCGGGCCACGACGGTGTCGCCGTCGAGTATCCCGGCCTCGATCATCGAATCGCCCGTGACCTTAAGGCCGAAGTGCCGCGCGCCGGCCGGGCCGCGCCCCAGCACCGCCCGGTCGAGCTGCAGCACGCCGTCGAGATTCTCTGCGGCCAGAAGCGGGGCGCCCGCCGCCACGCGTCCGACTACCGGAACGGACGCGGCGTCGGCCTCCCGGCCGGACAGGTCGGACCCGCCGGAGACGCTCGCCCGCACAGCCGAGGCGCCCGGAACCTCCAGCGACCTGGCTCCCAGCCGGCCGCGGCGGATGCAGCCTTTCTTCTCGATGAGCTTGAGGTGCGAGAACACGCTGGAGGAGGCCATGCCGAAGTGGGCGCCGATCTCCCGCACGGTGGGTGGCATTCCATGCTTGGAGCGGAATGCGATCACCCAGTCGAGGATCTTCCGCTGTCTGCCGGTCAACTCGCGCACTGCTTCTCCCCCGTCGGACGACTGCCCATATATACCTAACAAACGTTAGGCTGTCAAGAGAGAAAATGCCGAATTCCCGGTGGCCCCACGGAACGCCCCGCACCGAAACAGAACCGGGGGCTCCCGCAGGAGCCCCCGGCGCTCTCCGATTTGGATTACCGGGTCGGGTCAGTTGGCCATCAGCGGCCGCTTGAAACCGCCGGCGGGCATGGCCGCCGGCTGGCCGGTGATCTTGAGGCTGCACTCGCCGGACTTGACCTCGCCCTTCCAGACCTTCTCCGCGGGCTTGACCTGCTGCTTCTTCTGGTTGTCGAAGTAGCTGTCCTCGTCGTTGCTGTAGGTGGCCACGATCTTGTAGTCCCCGGCCTTGAGCAGGTAGGTGTTCGATGCGCCCTGTCCGACGTGCGGAGGGTTGCCGCCGATCGCCAGGTAGGTGAAGACCCACTTGCCGCCAGGCGCCACCTCCGGGAAGTCGTTCTCGCTGATGGCCGCGAGCATGAACATCATCCCGGTCGGCGCGCTCTTCACCGAGTCGGCGTCCGGGCCGGTCACGGCCAGCTTGAGCTTGCGCATCCCCAGCAGGTACTGGCAGACCCGCATCTTCTCCTTGGACGTGTTCTCGAAGACCACGAGCAGCCTGGCGGTCTTGCCGGCCTCGAGCTCGGCCAGGGCCGGGATACCGCCGGGGAGCTTGGCGCCGCAGACCTCGCAGGCCCCGGCCAGGAAGGAACAGCTCGTGCAGGACGCGTGGCCGGCGTTGCAGCGCATGATGCAGCCGGGGCACTGCTTCATGCCGTTGGCCTGGTTGAGCTTCTTGCGGCAGGCGTCGCCGCAGAGCAGATAGTCCGGGGCGACCAACAGGCTGAGCTTCAGCCCGTCGACAGCCGGGGCATCCTTGCCGGCGTCGGCGGCCGGGGCCGGGGCCGGGGCGGCGACCGGCGGCTTGGGCGCGAAGCCCTGCTCGGCCGAAACGGCCCCGATGATCAGCGGCGTGCCGATGGCCAGCACCGCCGCGACGCCCAGCGCCGCGGCCACGATCTTCACCTTCGTCCAGAACATCGTTTTCATCACTCCTTCCACAAGCGCCGTCGCCGGCGCGCCGGCCGCCGCGCCCTTCGCGGCGGACACAATCGAGGTTGCGAAGCCCGCTGGCGCCGGGACGCAGCCGCGGGCCAGGAGCAGCGCGCCGAGCGCCGCGGCGCCCAGGCGGCGTTCGGAGGCGCCGAGGCGCTCGCGGAGCCGCTCCAGGCCCCGCGCGCAGCGGCTGGCCAGGGTCGTCTCCGGACAGCCCAGCCGCTCGGCCGCCTGGCTCTGGGACAGGCCCTCGAAGTAGCAGAGGACCAGGGCCTGGCGCTGGACCTCGGGCAAGGCCAGCATGGCCTCGTCGAGCCGTCCGGCGCACTCGCGCCAGACCGCCGCGCCATCGCCCGCGTCCGCCGGGACGCCGCCGCCCTCTTGCCGCATGGCCGCCGCCTCCTTCTCGTGAAGCTCGCGCCGCCGCCGGGACCGCCGGGCCTGGCGCGAGACCAGCACCGCCGCGCGGTGCAGCCACCCGCCAAGGTCCGCCGAGCCGGCGAGCCCACCGGCCTTCCGGAGCAGGAGCAGGAAGGCCGCCTGGGCGGCATCCTCGGCCTCGGGGCCGGCGCCCAGCAGCCGCCGGCAGGCCCCCATGACCAACGCCTCGTGGCGGCCGACCAGCTCGGCGAAGGCTCCGGCATCGCCGGCCAGATGGGCCGAGAGCAGCTGTCCGTCAGTCCTGGGGTTCATCTGGACCATGCCGCGACATCCTCCCGATCCGCCATTCTATGGCCGGGGGCCGGCGGAAGCACGCAGGAAATTGGCCGGAAAGACAGGTTCAAGGTGCAAGGGGGCAGGCCGGACGGGGTTCCGTCCCAACCTGCCGCTTTCGCTCCACCCTTGAACCTTGCGCCTCGTGTCGTCGGCTCACACCATCCCCGACCGGTCCAAGAGCCGGTACTGGATGGCCTCGGCGACGTGCTCGGCGCGGACCGGGTCGGAGCCGGCCAGGTCGGCGATGGTCCGGGCGACCTTGAGCACCCGGGAGTAGCCGCGGGCCGAGAATCCCAGGCGCTCGACGGCGTGGCGGAGCAGCTCCTCGCCGGCCGGCTCGGGGGCGGCCAGCTTCCGGGTGAGGCTCTCGCTCATGGCGGCGTTGGAGTGGCAGGAGTGGCCAGTCAACCGCGCGCGCTGACGCTCGCGGGCGGCCTCGACCGCCGCGCGGATCTGGGCGGAACTCTGGCCGGCGGCGCCGACCAGCTCCTTGTAGGGCACGGCCGGCACCTCCACCTGGATGTCGAAGCGCTCCAGGAGCGGGCCGGAAACCCGCCCGAAGTAGTTCTCGACCTGCCGCGGGGTGCAGCGGCACTCCCGCCGGCTGTCGCCGCGGTGGCCGCAGGGACAGGGGTTCATGGCCCCGACCAGCATGACCCGCGCCGGGTAGGTGACGCTCGCGCCGGAGCGGGTCACGTTGATCTCGCCGAGCTCGAGCGGCTGGCGCAGCGCCTCGCGCGAGCGGCGGTCGAACTCGGGGAGTTCGTCGAGGAAGAGGACGCCGTTGTGGGCCAGGCTCACCTCCCCGGGGATGGATGCTCCCGGCCCTCCGCCGGTGAGCCCGGCATAGCTCGCGGTGTGGTGCGGAGCGCGGAAGGGCCGCCGGGCGACCAGCGCCTGCCCGGGCTCCAGGCAGCCGGCCACCGAGTGGACCCGGGTGGTCTCGAGCGCTTCTTCGAGACTCAGAGGCGGCAGGATGCCGGGGATCCGCGCGGCCAGCATCGACTTGCCCGAGCCGGGCGGGCCGACCATCAGCATGTTGTGGCCTGTATGCCAATTTCGCCGGCTGTGACTAGCGGGTAGAACTCGGTGGTGATACGTGACTTGGCGTAGTCCGCTGTCATGCCGGCGACGTGCGCCCTGACTATCTGCTTGCGCTGCTCCGGCGTCGCGTCCGGCCAGAGGTCCGATTCGCGCTCCAGTTGCTCGCGACAGGCCACCAGGACCTTATCGCGTAGCGACCTGATGTCCCCCGTCCGGGGGGCGGCCTTGTTCCGGGCCAACCGGGCCTGGATCTCCGCCTGCTCGGCCTTCAGGGAGGCCATCTGCTGTTTGACGTCCTCAAGGACAAGCGCACCCCCGGCGACCGCCTCGACGAGGCGGCCGATTCTCCGCCCGACTTCCTCCAGCCGTTCCCTGTCCTTGCGGCACGGATCCTTCGCGGATGCCGCGGCCAGGACGGCGTCGAGCTGTTCCTGTACATCCTTCCACACGGCCTTCTTCGCGGCCGGCTCGAAGTACAGTTCGCGGATGCGGCGTTCGAGGTAGTCGTCCACCACCGGGCGCCTTATACGCTTCGCGGTGCAGGTAACCATCCGGCGCTCGCTGTTGCCGAGGCAGCGGTAGTACTCATACCTTTGCCCCGGGCGGTCCTTGTCGTTGAAGGAGCAGCCCGCGAAGTGGAAGCCGCACGTGCACCTGAGCAGGCCGCTCGCCAGGAACGCCGACGCGGCCCCCTTGCCACGGCAGGCGCTGGCCCTGGTCCCCTTGAGCCGGGCGTTGGCTTCCTTCCACTCGGCCGCGGGCACCAGTCCATCCCAAACACCGTCAACCGCCACCCACTTGCTCTCGGGGTTCTCCTTGTACCTGCCGGCCGGGTTGGATATCCGCGCTATCTGGCCGTCGGGGCTGGCGGCATGGAAGCGCGCGCAGGTCTGCCGGTTCCAGGCGAGGGTGCCCTTGTAAGAGGGGTTCCGGAGCACCCGGATTATGGTGCTGCGGCCCCAGGTCTTCCCTCTGGGAGAAATGACCCCCCTGCGGTTCAGGCCGAGCGCTATCGAGCGGGGCGAATGTCCGTCCAGGAAGTCCCGGAATATCTCCTGCACCACCCCGGCTTCCTCAGAGTCACCGGGAACCAAAACGAACGTCTCCCCGTCTGACCGGCCGACCCTGTGGCCCCTGCCGAACGTCTCGGTGACCCGCTTGCCGTCCGGCGTGAGTACGTGCTTTGAACCATCGCTGAGGAAGCGCACCCGCCGCACGGGTTTCCCGTCGCGCCTGTAGAGCGCATCGTAGCCGTAGGGGGGCTTGCCGTTAGGGACGCTGCCGCGGCGCGCGCTTTCCCGCTGGCCGCGGAGAACGTCGCGGCTCTTCCTGATGCTCTCTTCCCCGGCCTGGCCGAATTCCAGTGCCTCCAGTATGGTGTCGACCATCGGGTTGCCGGTCTGCTTGGTGCCGTGTATGGGGATGATGGTTTTCCCCTGGCGCTCGATGTCATAAGTTACGGCGATGGCTTCGCGGGGATCCTCGGGCCGGCCGAGCCGGGACCTGTCCCAGACCAGCACAAACTGCCAACCCGCCCCGTTGTGGGCGGCTTCGATGAGCTTGGAGAGGCCGGGCCTGTTCAGGGACGTCCCCGAAATGCCATCGTCCTCGAAACGCTCCACAATCTGGTAGCCGTTCCGCGCGGCGTACTCCGCCAGCTGGGCCCACTGTGCCGGGAGGCTTCCGTCCTGGTCATCGGTGGAGCGCCGAGCATAACCACAAGCGAGTTTCATCGCTTCATCCTCCTGCCAGCGCGGGCAGGTAGTTTCGCAACCGCCGCGAGCACGGCTTCGGCTTTGAAGGTGTCGACGGCTGTCCGGTCAGACTCCCAGTCCTGCACGCTCCGCCAGTGGACGCCCAGCACCTCTGCCAGGCCGGCCTGGGTGAGCCCGGCCCGCTTCCTCATTTGTTTCAAGCGGTGCCCTATGTGGATTCTAGCCACGCGCTTCTCCTCAACAGGACGCGCGGGATGATACACAGAGTATGTGTGCATGTCAACAAGAATCCGGCTTGATTTCTGACCGGAGCGCTGCGAGGAATGCTTTCCCTTCAGGAGCCTGTGAGGCTGCTATCAGTTCATCGAGAGCTTTCACTAATACGGTGCTGGCGGCCATTCGCCTGAACGTCGTCTGTTGCGCTGCCACAAGAGCGGGAACGTCCTCAGGCCGCAGGACACGCTCGGCGTGCTCCCAGCAGGCGCTGGTGCACGGCACAGCGTCGGCCTTGCCCGGCCGGGCAGGTCTGGAACCGCTGGGAGACGATGCCTTCATCAGCATGACGCACCGGCAAGGGGAGCCTCATCCTACTCGCCCGGAATCCCACTCGCGTGATTGCCGCACTGCGCTTTCCTCCTCACCCGCACCTGGAGAACCCGCAGCACCTGCAGGAATCACAATGTCCCTGCCTGGACAGGGCGGCTCCGCATTCCGGGCAGGTCGCGTTGGCGGAGTGCATTTCCTCCGGGCCGGCCGGATCACCAGCCTCGCGCTCCATACGCAGCACCTTGGCCACGGCGTCGGGGCACGACAGAACCTTGTGCGGCCCGATGCCCGCAGGCAGGTGGCAGGTGATGCCGGCCAACTGATGCTCGATGTCCTTGGAGTCGACCCCGGACCGCAAAGCAAGCGAGGCCAGCCGCCCCAACGCTTCGTTTTCGGTGTGGCTGCATACCCCCGCCTTCCCGTGAAGCACGTAGACCTCCTGGGGACGGCCGGAGGCGTCCCTGGTCACGGTGACGAAGATGTTGCCGCAGCCGGTCTTCAGCTTGTGCGTGTTCCCGGCGAGGCACGGCGGCCTGGTGCCGGGCTTGCGCGCGGCAGGCGCGCCCGCACCCGCAGACAACGGTTGGCCGTCCCGGCTCCCGTCCCGGTAGACGGTCACGCCCTTGCAGCCGAGCTCGTGCGCGAGGAGAAGCACTTTCTTCACGTCTTCGGCCGTCGCCTCGCGCGGGAGGTTGACGGTCTTGGAAACGGAGTTGTCCGTGTGCTCTTGAAAGGCCGCCTGCATCCTGACGTGCCATTCCGGGGCCACGTCGTGGGCAGTGCGGAAGAGCCGCCGGACGCGGTCGGGGATGCCGGGAACGTCCCTAATGGACGGAACGGACGACACTCTGCGGACGAGTTCGTCGCCGTAGAAGCCCTCTCGCCGTGCGGTCTCCTCGAACAGCGGGTGAATGTCGAAGAATTCGGCGCCGTCGAGGATGTTCCTCCGCCGCAGGCCGATGGAGAAGATGGGCTCGATGCCCCCGGTCACCCCGGCGATCATCGAGATACTGCCGGTCGGTGCGATGGCGGTGCGGGTGGCGTTCCTCAGCCGCGGCCCGGCCTTGGCGTAGACGCTCCGGCCGAAGTTGGGAAAGGCGCCGCGCGTTTCAGCCAGGCGGCACGACTCCGCGTCGGCCTCCTGCCTGACGTGCCGCATCACAGCAGATGCGCTCTCAAGGGCCCTCCGGTCATCGTAAGGAATGCCGAGGCCGATGAGCATCTCAGCGAAGCCCATGACGCCCAGGCCGATCTTCCTGTTGCCCCGGGACGCCTCGGCGATGGCCGGCAGCGGCGGTTCGCTGAGATCGACGGCGTTGTCCAGCAGGCGGACGCCCAGGTGTACGGTGCTGGCCAGCTTCTCCCAGTCAACCTGCCTGTCCCGGACCATGCGCGCCAAATTGACCGAGGCAAGGATGCAACTCTCGTATGGCAGGAGCTCGGTTTCGCCGCAAGGGTTCGTCGTCTCGAAGCTGCCCAGTTCCGGCGTCGGGTTGGCGACGCTCATGTGCTCTTCGATGAGGATCCCTGGCTCTCCGGTCGCCCACGCGCATTTGCATATCCGGTCGAACACATCGGCTGCGGCCAGCTCGCCGGCCGGTTTCCCGGTGCGCGGGTTGACCAGGGCGTAGTTGTTGCCTGCGGCCAGGGCAGCCATGAATGACGGGGACAGGAGGACCGAGATGTTGAACGCCTCCAGGACGCCCGGCTTCTCCTTGCAGGCGACGAACTCCATGATGTCGGGGTGGTCTACGCGCAACGCCCCCATGAGAGCGCCGCGGCGGCGGCCGCCTTGCTTGACGGTCTTGCCGACGGCGTCGAATACCTGCATGAAGGACACGGGCCCGGAGGCGACGCCCTTCGCTGCGGAGACGTTGTCGCCCCTGGGGCGCAGGCGCGAGAAGGCGATACCTACCCCGCCGCCGTCCTTGAAGACCAGGCCGGTCTGCTTGGCTGCCTCGAGAATGTCGGCCATGGAGTCGCCGAGCGGCAGCACGTAACACGCGGCCAGCGCACCCACGCCGGTGCCTGCGTTCATCAGGATGGGGCTGCTCGGTAGGAGATCGAGGCCGGACATTGCCCGGTAGGCCTCTTCCTCGAACGTGGCCGCATCCTGCCCGAAGCGCTGCTCGGCAGCCGCCAGGTGTTTCGCGACGCGGCGGAACATTCCGTCCAGCGTCTCGGTGACCTGGCCTGCCGCGTCCCTGCGCAGGTAGCGGGCGCGGAGAACTTCGAGTCCCGTGCGCGGAATGGGCGTTGGTTTGCTGGCCGGGTTGCTCATGGCTTCTCCTCGAAGAGCTTGGCAAGGTCGGCTTGCATGAACTCCTTGAAGTCGATCAAGATAGCCCTTGCCGGAATCGAGCCAACCAGCTTCGTGACGGCTTTGGTGAACTTGCGCACGTTCTTCTGCGTAGTGCTGACCAGCAGGGCGCGTCCGCCCGCCAAGTCCGGCGAGGCCAGGACCTCCATCAGGTTCTGGACTTCGTATTGGACATTGCAGGCGTGGTTGGCCTGGAAGGCCACCAGGCCGGAGCCCTTCAGCAGCGCGTCCACGAAGACGTTGGAAACCTGCTTTTCGAAACCGACGCATTCCCAGCCGAGGACGCTGCATATCCGCTCCACAACGGAGTGGACGACATAGGCATGGACCGGGCCGCCGCGGTGCTTTGCCACCCGGATCTTATGCTCGCGGCAAATGGCTGTGCCCGTGCCTTCGCGAACGGTGTAGAAGCGGATCCCCTTGCCGAGTTTCTCGGGGCATTCTTCGATCGCGTCCATGTCCAGGAGTTCTTTCCTGGCCGCGGCTTCCTGCGCGGGAGCCATGCTGAGGTCGCGGGCGCGGCCTGAAACGTCGGCCGGCTTGCCGGCGATGTGCTCAAGGACCTTGAGCGCATCCGGCGACGTCCTGGGGGCCGCGTTCTTGGCGGCCGCTCCGGACGCCCCCGCGACCTGGTCCGCAGGCGCCGCCTGCTTGGCAGGATCGTCCTGGAGGACCTTCTCGCTTACGGCGATTGCCGGAGGTCTCGCATAGTGGGCGTAGACCTTTGCGGAGTCGATTCCGAGTTCCGACAGCGTGGCCGACACGTGGTGAAGTATCTGTTTGTTGTCGGGGTAAGCCCCATGGCGGAATTCGCCGATCCTCACCAGGGCGGGTTCCGCGCCCCAGTCCACGGTCGAGAGAACCGCCTGGCGTTTCTCCAGGCTCGTCAGGCTCTTGTCCTTCTCGGCGTCAAGATTAAGGATGCCTGCGATTTCGGCTCTTTCGCGGGCCCCTGGCAGCGCGAAGAACAACCGTATGCCGGCATTGTGCAACACGGTCCGCGACACGTCGAGCCCCTGCGTCACCGAGACCACGAGGTACTTGCGCTTGCGTGCCGTGGAGTAGTGGGAGTCGAGGACGGTCCCGGCCGAGGGGTCGGCCGCCTGGAGCAGGGGGCCGGCTTCCTCGACGACCACCGCCAGGCGCGGCCGCTCCTCTGCGTCGTGCTCGTGGTAGTCCTGTTCCAGCGCGTAAGCGATCCTCGTCAGCATCAGGTCGGTCGCGGCGGTCCACACGTCCGCGCTGACCGAGCCGGTATTGACGATGAGGCACTTCTTTCGCTCCAGGAGATACGAGACGACATCGGCTCCAGTGTAGTGCAACCCCGGAAGCGCCTCGTACAATCCGCCGACGCGGCTCCTGAGGGCGTCGAGGTATCCTGTCACCCTGGGGTTCTTCTTGCTGGCGGCAAGCGCCCCGTCGATGGAGTAGAGGAATTGTCCCCATGTGGGCCATTTCCCCGACCCATGGAATACTCCGTTGGAATGCATGAGCGACACGAGCAGCCGCAGCCCTTCAAGGTATCCGCCCATGTTGATGAAGAGCCTTCTGAAGCACATCCCGAGCCGCAGCAGATACTCCCCGACGATCCTCTGGAGTTCGGGCTGTGGTGTCGCGCCGCTAACGAGTGGCAGCCTGAAGACGTCCAGGGGCACGTGAGTACAGGGGAGCAGGCCGACATTCTCCCACCCCAGATGCTCCATGAGCCAGGCACCCTGGCCTTCCTTGTCCATGAAGAGAAAGGGCACGCCGTTCCTGGCCAGGCCCACCATCATGAGCAGCACGGCATAGGTCTTCCCCCGGCCGCTGGTTCCCCCGACGAGCATGCCGCCGGTCTGGGAAAGCTGCTTCAACGACAACCCGATGGGCGTTGGTTCCGCCCCCGGTCTCGCGTCCGTGCCGATGATGACTTCTCCTGGCGGAATGGTTCCGGGACCAGGCCAGGGCTGCGGATCGAGCACTCCTCCGACTGCGAACACGCTTGCGACCCTCCTCATCCTGTTTACAAGGCGCGGCCGTCTTGTCATGGCAGCCAGCCATGCCAAGTTCTTCCAGAGGGGATCGCCGGCCAGGGCGGTGTGCTTGACTGAACGGAGCAGCTCCTCGGCGATGCCGGGGTCTGCGGTGCGGCGGTCCTGTGCCGGGCCTCCCGGCTGGGGCGGCCGCGGCCTGAAGAACGTCCGTTGCTTCTGGTCCGGCGGTCTCATTGCTCATCCCCCGGCGGCATATCGAACATGGTGCACCTTGACTCTTCGCTGTTGTAGCTCTGGCAGGAGCGGCAGTCATTCCGTTCAGCGCACTGCCTCTTGAGCCGAGCCAACTCCATGCGGTAGCGGCGCAGACGTGACCGCGACGCGTCAGGGGACGGCGCCGGCTTGGCCTGGCCCCCGGCAGGCCTGGGTGGGGGGCCAAGCTCCCAGGTGTTGTAGTGCCCGCCGGAAGATGCACGGGTCAGCTCGGGGGGAAGCTTGAACACGGTCCGCGTTCCACAGTCGCCGGGCTTCAGGAGGCGCTCCTTTGGCGGGCGGAACTCCTCCACGTGCGGCGGCTTCTCCTGCTGCGGCTTTTCGGGGACCGCCGCCGGCGGTCTGACCCGCTGGCGCTCGATCAACCGCTCCAGTTGGTCCTGGATGCGTTCTAACTGCTCATCCTCGCTGGGCACGTTGCCTGAGATTGTCTGGCGTTCGGTGGCCTCCTCGACCATCGACATGAGCCGGCTGAGCGACGGGACGGTATGTTCCTCTATGTGGTCCTCCAACCGGTCCATCATGAAGTCCTGCATCTCCTGCTTCTGGCTGAGTTCATCCGGGCCGGGCTCGGCGAAGAGTTCCTCGTTCAGGCGGCGCAGCGCCTGCGGGGCAGCAGGGCCAGCTGGTGCCAGCGCGCCACGTTCAAACGTCCCCTCCGGAAAGCCCTGGATCCCTTCGGGTACGCCAGCCATGCTGTGGGGCAGCAGGTGCTCTGCCTCGACCTCGGCTGCGTAAGTCCGCATCTCCATGTCCGGCGTGAGGCCTATGGGGAAGAATTGGTCCTCGGGAGGCAGCGGGAAAGGGCCGGTTCCCGGAGGGCCGAGCTGATCGCCGGGCCAGCCCTGCTGCCCAGGATCGCCCAAGACGTCCTGCGGAACGAAGGCGCCATCGGGACCATACATCATGCACCCCCTTCGTGATGTCGGGCACCCGGAGGCATGGGATCCCCCGGCCGGAAGCCGAACCTGGCCATGTCGAATAGCTCCGCATAGACCATGTTCTCGAGTTGCTGGCCGCCTGCCAGGTTGCGGTGCGTCAGCGAAACGGCGCCGGCCAACCGCTCAAGCGTCTCGGCGGTTTCCTGGTCTGCGACCCTTCTGGCCTCGTCCGACGACATCTTCGGGAAAAGCCAGGAACCTTTCGCCCTGCGATACGCCCTGTCCCATATCTCTTCAGAAGCCTGAAGGAGCAGGGGGGCGAGCGTACCATCGACAAATCCAGCCGTCCTGTTCCGCTGGATCGCAAGCTGCGTGACCTGCTGGACGGCGGTGTCCTGCAGGTCCCTAGACCTGTTGCGGTCGGTGACGCCGGTGTTCGCTTCATGGATCCTGGTATCGTCTCTGGTCGCGTGGGTATCGTCCTGCGGGCCGGCGACAGCATTGAGCAGATCATGTGGGTCGAGTGCCATGGTCAGGCTCCTTTCGTCGGAAGATGTGCGCTATCGCGAACGCGAGCGCCAAGGCGACGAGAACGCCCGTGAACGTCAGGCCGACATCACCGAAGAACAGCGCCACAGTTATTGACCATAGCGCTGTTCCGGCCGGAGCCCCAAGCAGACAGCCGTCCAGCCAGGGGGCTCCCGAGAAATCCCTTCTCAAGGCGGCCAGGAGGCGCATGGCGGCCGCCCATCCGATTGGCAGCGCCGCGCACAAGCCCAGCAACGTCCACTTCGGCGCCAGCCCGGTCGCGAGCGCCGCGAAGCCCTTGCCTACCAAATAGAGGCAGGCGACGCAGCCGAGCGCGGCCCAGAAGCCGGGAGTGAACGAGATTGTCCTGGGCGACCGATGTTGCGGGCCGGGCTGGACGGAGAATGCGGCTGCGGCTGCCCAGAGCAGGCAGATGAGACAGACCAGCCCCACCATGGCCAGCAGCGGCGGCAATCCTGCCCGGACATGATTCAGCCTCTCCATGCACCAGTCCAGCGTACCGATGTGGTGAGCGGTCGTGGCTGCTATGGCGCAAAGGGCGGTGAGCATGAGTCACCTGTTGAGCCGCAGCGCGCGAACGGCTTCCTCAACCAGCGCCTTGAGCAGAGTGCGGTGGCACCTGGAGGCGTCAGCGCAGTAGCACAGGAGCGTCAGCGTCTCGCCGGCCACGATCCGCCCGGCCAGCGCCGCAACCAGCTCCTCCTGCGCCCGCATCTCCTCCAGGTAGCGCCGGGTGAACTCATCGAAGCTAATCGGCGCCGTGCCCTTGCCGTACCAGGCGGCGTGCAACTCCCGGCTGGGCGCCAGTTCCTTGAGCCACTCCGCCCAGTGCTCGGCTCCCCGGCGGAGGAAGCGCGGCCGGTAGCGGGCCACGAATATCCGGGTGCCGTCCTCCGGCTGCGGGGGGTCGTTCCACTTCTTCGTCCGGATGCTTGCCACGGATACCTCCCTTCAGCCGCAGTTGCAGCGGTCGTGGTCCAGGCCCACGGCCTGCTTGACTTCCCGGGGCTCCTTGCAGAGGGCGATGACCGGGACGTGGCCGGTGCCGGCCCAGGCAGACATGATCAGGTCAACCACCTGCCGATAGACCATTACGCGCTCCTCCCGCGGCACGTGGTAATGCATCCCTTCCTTGATGAGCTTCTCAGGCAGCCACTCCATGGGCGGCAGGCCCCACTTGGCCGCCATGGTCCGCAGCGACGGCGAGGTTTCGCGGTAGGTGCCGAGTGTGATTCTGGTTGGGCGCAGGCCGTCCTTGGCGGCGTCGCGGAAGAACGGCCAGTAGGCTTCCTCCCAGTCCGGCGGCGTCAGGATCGGGTCGATGCGCCAGCGGGTCTCGAAACCCACTTCCTGCGCCCGGCGGGAGGCGGCGAGGCGTTTCCCGACCGGCGGAGTCACGCGGACGCCGTCGTCGAACTTGCCCTCCCAGAGATCCGCCATGCTCTCGGGGTTAAGACTGAACGTCACTAAAACATTCCGCGTCGGGAGCCCCTCCAGGTAGTGCACGTTGGCGGTCTTGGTTAGCAGGATGAGCTTGCAGCCGTGGGGGTTCGTGACCGGCGACGCGAACAGAGGAATGAGTCGCGCGGCAAGATGGGTCACGCCTTCGTACAGCAGGCTGTCGGAGGCGTCGATCCCCAGGCCAAGGACGGCCCTGGTGGGGTTCATGAGCCAGAGTCTGACCTCCTCGACGCACTCGTCCACGTTCTCGTAGAGGACGTGGCGACAAGGATTCACCAGCACGCGGTGGGTCCCGATCAGGAAACACGGCCGGCACCGCAGCCCGCAGGCGCCCTGGCCGAACTTGATGTCGGCCCAGTGCATTGGGCAGTATCCCTCCATGTCCTCACGGGACCACGGCGCTATGAACTTCCCCTTGCGGATGGCCCGGTACACTTGCAGCGGCCGGGCCAGGCCCAGGACTTCGGCGGGGACTACTTCAAGCCGCCACTTGCCGCTACGGACCATCTCCTGTTCGTGGAAGTCGAAGGACTTGCCGCCGATGGTGCGACCAGGCTTTCGGTGACTCTGTGCAAACATTGCAGTCCTCCTCGTCTGCCGGTTCTCGTGGGTTGCCTTACGGCGTCTCGATCAAGTTGTGCATGCAGAACTTGGCCTGGACACCATGCTGCCCGCAGATGCCCAGGAACGGCTCGACGACGTGCGCCCTGGCCACCGTCTCGGGCAGGCGCCAGCTTCCGCCGCGCCAGACAGGCTGCCCGGAGGGCGACAGCGCCCGGTAGAGGCGGAGCAGCGCCTCCATCGCCTCGGGCGCATGGCCGCGCCGCCGCTTGACAATCTTGACAAGGGAGAAGACCACGTGCCGGACCCCCACTTCACCGGCAAAGGCGACCAGGCGGTCAAGGTCGTCCAATGTCTGTGCCTCACACAGGCCGAAGTCGGCCATGCCCTTGGCAGGTACCGTCGGCAGTGGGGAACGGGGGAAGAGCGGGTCAATGCGCAACACAACAGCGATCCCGGCCGCCCGCAATGCCCGGATGCCCTCGATCCTTTCCTGCACGGACGGCGCCCCCGGCGCGTAGAACGCCCGCGCCTCGTCGCGCCAGAACTCCAGCGTCACCTCCACCTGGAACGCAGGCCATCCCTTCGCCTGAAACTCCGCGGCCCTCGGATGGCCGGGCGGCAGAACGGACAGTTCCTTGAAGAGCCCGATGTAACCCAGCTTGGCGGCCAGGAGAGGGTTCTTGGTCAGGAGCGTGATTGTGGAGAAACGACGCCGGTGTGCGCGTATCCTCTCAAGAGCGTACCGGCAATGTCCCAGTCTCTCCTCCATGGGCTGCAAGGCGTCGGTGCTGTTGGACATGTGGCCTGGGGCAGGCGGCACGTCGAAGCGTTCGAGGTCCGCCATGTCCTTGTCGATGAGTCGCTCGAAGTCGCTCTTTGAATTCGCCGCCTCCGGTTCGTAAGCGGCGGCGTAACAGTACGCACAGCCGTGAGCACATCCAGTGTATACGTTGATACAGTAGCGATGGCCGCTTGGGAAGGAATGCTGATGCCCGAATGGGCAATACCACTTCACCACCCGCGGCCGCGTCGGGCCGATCATGGGCTTCGCCGAACGGTGCGGCAGGAAGTAGTTGGCGAGCGCAGCCTGCTCCGCCGCGGGCCGTCCTTCCCAGACAGCATGGTACTTCGGGTCGATCCGCGGGACCAAGGCCAAGGCTTCTTGTACGGTCAGGGCATCCAGGGTGCTCACGTTGTCCTCCTTCGTTCGTCGTTGCCTTTTCCGGTCTCCTCCTGGTCGTGGCCTGGCGAACGCAAGCTGCGTGCCACGGCCACGGAGTCGTCTGGTTTCGGTTCAGCCTGTTGAAGCAGCCTGCGCCTCAGGACACCCTCCACCTGAAGCGCACCAGAGCCGGTCAGCACAAGGCCGTCAGGAGTCACCCGCACATGGCAGCTCACTTTCGCCGGGCTGTTCCCGGCGCGGGCCTCCAGGGCCGGATTGAAGAAGAGCAGCCGCTGGTTGGACGAGCCCCGGTAGTGGCCCGGAGGAAGCGCCAGGCCTTGCACGAACGGCCCGTCGATGAGCAAGTCCAGCTCCGCAAGCAGGCCCGCCGCTCCGGGCACCACGTCGCTCCGGATCTCCTCAACGGTATACCCGGAATAGGCCGCGACGTAGAGCCCGGCCTCCTTGACCATGCGGGCAACGCTGCGCACCAGGCGGGCCTGCAGCATAGGCTCCCCGCCGCTGAAACAGACCCCAGCGATTCCCCGGAGCCCGCGCACCCAACGGGCAAGGCTTTCCGGCCGGGCCAGCATCCCGATGCGCCGGGTGCTCTGAAATCCCGGATTGGCGCACCCCTCGCAGTGCAGCCGGCAACCCTGGAGCCAGCACCCGGCCCAAAGCCCCCCAGGCGCCATGGCCATGCTGCCCGGATCGAGCGCGGCGATGTTCAGGAGACCTTCGGGGACCATGGTCTTCAGCCCCTGCCCACAGTGACCGTGCCCTGGGCATCGGCGTCGACCACCAGGGGGCTCCCGCGCCCGGGCTGCTCGCGCACCGAGAACCGCGCCACTTTGTGGAGCAGCTCGCAGGTGACCGCGTGGTTGGCGGTGTGTCCCGCTTGGCCGCGCCTCTCCGCAGCGCGGACCAGTGCGTCCATCGCCGCCGGAGTGATGCGCAGGCGGTTGCCCGTTCCTGCCTCGACCCTCCGTACCCCGTCCTGCACCGCCTGCTCCACCACCCTGCGGTGGCCATCGGCCGAAAGGGCGTCGAGGCTCATCACGGCCTGCATGCGGTTGAGGAATGGCCGGCCGAACCCAGCCTCCAGCACATCCATGTAGGCCGCCCGGCGCCCGGGGGCGTCCTGGATGCGTTCCGCCAGATCGCAGCCGAGGTTCGTAGTGAAGACGACGATGAGGTTGCGGAGGTTGACCTCGGTGCCGTCCCCGAGGCGCGCCAGCCCGCTCTCGAGGGCAGTCAACAGCGACTCCAGTATCTCCCGCACGCACTTCTCTGCCTCGTCCAGGATCAGCACCTGCAGGGTTCCGTCGACCTGGCCCAGCAGCCCTCGTGTCTCCCCGAAGCCCCGGAAGCCAGGCGGCGGCCCGAAAAGCTCCGTGATGTTGGCCTCGTTCCGGCACTTCTCCAAGCTGAACTGGAGGACCCCCTTCGGTCCTCTGAGCAGTTCCATGAGGACCCTGGGGACCATGGACTTGCCGCAGCCTGACGGCCCGGCCAGCAGCATGCATCCTAATACGCCCCGGCGGGGCCTCATACCGGTTGCCGCCATCGCCGCGCAGCCAACCAGGAAGTCGATGGCCGGTTCGGCACCGACGATCTCCCGGCGCGCGGCCGCCTCCGCCTTCAGTATCCTGCCGGTGTCAGGGACGCCGTCACAGCCGTCCAACACAGCAGCCATGGCCGCCGGGGTGACGCGCACGCCGTCCTTCCGGATACGCCTGAGCGCGTAGTCGAGGTCGGCCAGAGGGCGGGAGCCGAACCGCTCGGCCAGGATGTCCACGCCGCCCGCCTCGAACAGCGAAGGTTCCGCGGCCCGGGCCAGCTCGAGGCAACTGCGCACGTCTTCCTGCGACGGCTGCGTTATCTCGATGGCCAGGCAGGCCATCCCGAACTTGCCGACCTGCCGCTGGAACCTGTCCATATCCCGGATAATGACCACCAGCAGGTTGCCCTGGGCGATGCCCGTCCCCGACGCAACCCAGCTGCGCAGGTAGTCCGCGAGCAGAGGGTTGCCGCCGGTGTCCGGGTCGTCCAGCACCGCCGCCACCCGGCCGGGGCTGGCCAGGACGCCTGCCAGGACCTGGTAACTGGTCAGGGCGTCGAACTGCATTTCCTGGCGGAGCCGGCCCTCCAGGCGCTCCCGCATCTGGGCCACCCGGTCCTCCGCAGTCCCCGCCTCAGGGCCGCTCCTCGTCTGCTGGATCCGCTGGCGCAGGCCGGCATCCTCGGTGCGCAGCCCCTCGCAGGCGCGGAACGTCAGCACCGTCCTGTTGCGGGCGGCGGCCGCAATCACCACTTCCCCCAAGGGGGCGAAGCCCTTGCCGAAGGGGAGAAGGTCCTGCACGAGCCCGCTGACCGTAACCGACGTGAACGCCGACCCGTCGGACATCGGCTCCCGCAGGGCTTCCACCACACCCCGGCCGCTCAGTTGCCGCTGCATGTTCTGCTCCTTGCTTCAAGGTGCCCCTCGTCGTCCGACGCCATGGCCTCGGGCTTCAGTTGCGTGACCTCGTCGCTCACCGCGAACCCCGCTTCGCCGAGCCGCTCGTCCAGCTTCCGCGACAGGTCCAGGCAACCGCGGCCCGCGAAGCCCTCCATGTCGAAGAAAGCGTTCCCACCGCGGTCAACGGTCAGGTACACCCTCTCCCCCGTTGGCCGGAAGGCCGCCTGGACCGGCCGGCCGTCGATCAGTTCCGTCTGCACGTCGAACCCGTGGCTTCTCAGGGCGCCGGCCAGCTCCCTGGTAATGGCTTGGTCCAGTTCCTGTTGCAGGCGCTCTTCCTCTGCCCGGCGATGCTCGGCCTCGGCGCGCTGCCGCTCTTCCTCAGCCTTCCTGACAGCCTCGCCGGTGGCGGCTGCCACGGCCGGCGCGGGCACGTAGTGTGCGGCATCGTCGCTTCTGCCACCTGCCCACCGGCGCCTGACCCTGATCGTTCTGCGCGAAGACATGGCCTCAAGCACTCCTTTCGTCCTGTTGGCCCTGGAGCCTGGCGGCCTGCCTGGCCGCCTGGTCCCGGTTCAACCTTGCCCGTTCCTCCTCCTCCTGCATGGCCTGCTCCAGCCGCCTGACCAACGCCTCCTGCTTGAGCAGATCGTCCCGGCGCGCGCTGAGCACCGTGGCCAGCTCGGCGGCCTTCGCCTCCTCGTCCGTGGTGTCCTTCGCAACCCTCTCCAGCCGCTCGGCGGCGGCGCTGACAGCCTCCCGCGTCTCCTCGAGCTGCGCCTTCGCCGCCTGCAGATCCCCGTCCTTCCTGGCCAGCTCCTGCTGGTGCTCGCGGATCCGCGCGCGGGCATCCTCGATAGCCCCGGCGACGGCCTCGTTCTCGTCCACGACCTTGGCCTCCTTGCGCTCCAGGCAGGCCAGCTCCCGTTGGCCCTTGGAAAGCGACCCGTCCAACAGCGCCCCCCGCCCGTCGCCGCACGTCGGCCTCGCTGCCAGTAGCAGAACCTCGTTGGTGGCCCGCTTCGCCATGCCCACGATGATCTTGCCGAACTCGCCGGGAATATGGGTTTGCGGACGGCCCAGCAGCTTCTTCCTGGCCTCCACGGCAGGATGATGGTCCCGTACAACCTCCAGATGCACGCCCATCAACCGCGTGGAATCCATGAACCACCCTAGCTTAAGCTGGTCCACCTCGTCCGACTCCAGGACCGTGCGGTCGGCGGCGCGCCACATCTCCAGCACCTCAATGTGCTTGTCATACAGGTCTATGCTTTCCCTCGCGCGGCGCCGCTCCCGCGGGTCCGGAGACTCCGTCGCCAGCCGGCTCAACTCTCGCCGCTCCGCGCGCACCTGCTCGAGTGCCTTGGCCGTGGACTCCGCGGCGCGGCGGTCCTCTTCCTCAAGGGCTTTCATCTCGCGCGCGTGGTTCTCCATGGACCTGATGCCCGCCTGCAGTACCTGCACCCCGGCCTCCGCCGTGTAAGCGAGGTTCTTCGCCCGCCAGTCCAGCGTCTGGAGCAGCCGGCTGTCCCCGCCCCCGAGGTGGAACCGGAAGACCTTCGCCTTCACCCGGACCTGCAGTTCCGCCCGGCGGCAGGCGATGACCGCCTCGTCGGCAGGGCCGGGAAGCGCCAGCGGCTCGAAAGCCCCGAGGTCGTTGCGCACGAGGCACCGGCCGCCGGCAAGCACCGCTGCCTCCCAAGCACCGTCAGGCGTGCAGGCCAGGGCCCGGACCTGCCCCGGCACAGGCACCTGGCGAAGCAGGTTGCCCTTCTCCCCGAAGCGGGCCACCACTCCGCCGCAGTCGCAGCCGAAGAAGAACGCGCCGTCCGCAAGCCCGCCGCACAGGCAGCGGCCAGGCAAAGGCACCCTGCTGGCCGCCCCTCCGCGCACGATGACCGCCTGCGCGGACCCGTCGGTGACCACGTAGGTCCCGGGTTCCTCGGTCAGGTGGATCCGCACGGCCCCCAGCCGGAACCTGCCGAAGAGCCCTCCGGGCGCCGGCAGCTCCGCAAACATCCGGACGTTCCCGGTCGCGGCTTCCAGTACCCCGAGGGATCTCCCGCTGACAAAAACCACGCCGTCGGCGGCCTCGTCCCACACCAGGCCGCGGACCTTCGCCGGCAGGGTTTCCCGGAACACCTTGGCGGCCTGGACATTGAGGCAGCGGACCGTCCGGCCGTCAGCGCCAGCCAGTACCTTTGCGTCAGGACTGGCGGTTATCAGCCCGGACGGCTCCAGCTCGGCAATGGGCAGGGCACCCGCCGCCAAGTCCGGGTCGCACCTGAACACGCTGCCATCGGCCCGCAAGACCGCCGCGGTCTTCAGGTGGGGCAGCGGCACCGTCTGAACCGCCTCCGCGTCGCCCAGGTCGAAACTGCTCAGTGGTTGTGGCTGTGACATGCTTGGATCCTCCTTCATCTCCACGGGCCCAAAGCTACAGCTCTCGGTGGAACTCATTGCCGCAACGCAAACAGCGTGCCCGGACCTCGACAGCGGCGCGGATGGTCGTGCAGCCCTTGCTGCACACCCACTTCAGCATCTTGCACGACGTTCTCACGGGCTCTGCTTCGGGAAGCAGGTACTTGAGTTCAGGCAAGCCGTGACTGACGATCAGCTTGTTAAAGAGCCCGTCCGCCGCGATTGAGAGGGTATGCCCCCGATTGTCCACCTCGATGCCGAAGTGATGGCTCATCAGCCGGTATTCGCGGTTGTGGTAATTATGCTTGCCCGGCTTCCCCCGAAGTTCCTGCCATAGATGGAGCAACTCATGGAACCAGACCTTTAGTAGGAAACCAGGGCCACCTTCTTCGAGGCAATCGTCAAGATCTAGCGTAATCTCAAAACGGAACCCAGCTTCACCGTGATTGTTGATGTACGTGCCATAAGCACGGGGGAGGGACCGGAACCTGAGATGTGGACGCGGCAGCGGACCGCCAAGGATTAGCGAGAACTTCTCGTTGAAGATATCGAACCAACGCCACAGGAAGGCTGCAACTTCACGGTATACCCATGTGGACTGGCCCACATACTCCTTCACTTGGTCGTTCATGGCGATATCTGCATCACTGCACTTGTTTCGGGAACTGGTGACCCCTGTGAGATCCACCGTAACTGTGCGGCAAGGATCTGCCGTTTCGTTTTCCGGTTTATACTCCAAGGCCCCTCCCTCCTGTGGGGGAGCGGCGTCAGCAACGGCGGTGCCGGGCGCAAGCTGGCCGGATGTCGGTGTCATCGGCCCCACTCCTCACGCCGACCGGCGGTGTGTCAGGACCTGGGCGCGGTTCACCTTCGCGCGCCGCACGGCCGCGTCCACCAGGTGCCTCGGCAGGGGGAAGCCCTTATGCGTCGGGTCAACGGCCAAGCCCTGGCCGCAGCAGGACCGGACGGCCTTGCGGCGGCCCGCCATGACGTGGCCCGCAGGCCATGTGGCCCCGCACGGACACGGCTGCCGGCGACCGATCACGGGGAACCGGGCCGGTGTGCTCCTGGCGGGCTGCTCGATGGGCGGGGTTGCCGGTGCCGCAGGCGCCGGCTCCACCAGCGGCGCCCGCCCGCCCGTCTTCCGGAAGGTCTTGATGGCGGCGACGGCCAGGAGCAGCGCTGCGGCGGTTACTACCAGGACAGTGATCAGGCTTGTCATCTCGATTCTCCCTTCATCCAGTTGCGGGGGACGGCCCGCAGACGGCGGGGCACATAGGCAAGTTCTGGGCCAATGGATCCGGCGCGCTTCTGAATCCCGTTGCGCCGTGGCAACAGGGCTTTCAGCGGGGACTTACGATATCGTGCGCATCGAGACCGGTTGGGGCGCCTGGTTTCTCAGGCACCGTGAGAAATGAGGATTCTCACGCCGTTCTCAGATTCTCATGAGAATGCCGTTGGCCGAGAGCGGCCCCTGCATGGCAGGGGTGTTTGACGCCGAGAGCCTTTGCCCTAGAATCCTCCGGCAGCAGTGGGGACGTGCCTTCAGGCCACCACGGAGGAGGAGTCACCACCATGATCACGGTATTGGAGAGTGAAGCTGCGGGCAAGACCGCGGCACCGGGGGAATGGGCTCTGTTCACGTTTCTGATCCGCAACCTTGGCGATGTCCCCAACAGATACAGCTATCGCGCAAGCATCCATGAGGTCAAGGGCGAGAGCAGCAAGGGTCGCGACATTACGCAGGAATGGTTTGCCGCCGGCGGTGAGATCCTCGTTCCTGTGCCCCTTGGCGGGGGGCAGGAAATCCAGAACGCGTCAGCGACTGGCATTCTCCATCCAACCGGCGGCGCCCCTTTCCTTGAGGTACATGTCCGCGTCCATGTTCCCGTTTCCACCTTACCCACAACTGCTGACCGGTATGCTATTGTCCTTCGTTCTTCGTCGGCCGCCGATGAAACTGAATGGTCAGAGGGGCTCTACATACTGACGCTACGAAGTCAACGAAGAGAGCGGCTGGCCTCAGAGGGTGCATTGCCTGGTCACACAAACACAGCCAAGAAGGACGCGCAGACCGATTCACTGGGCAAGCCGGATGCCGGCGGACATGTACGCTTCTCCCACCTCAAACGGCAGCCGTTTGACCCGATTGAAGCAGGGAACGGCCTCACAGCTCTGCCAAGCCATTCAAGAAGCGGCCCCGACTGGCAACAAGCACTCGCTCAACACCTCAGCAACCATCCTGCCACGGGCAAGGAATCAACGCCTATTCACCAGTACGTCTGTGCCTGTCTCCGGACGCGAGCGGCGGTATCGGGGGCCTCCCAAGAACAACGCACGTCCTTATTGGCTGAAGCCAGGCAGGTCTACGAAGCGCTTCTTGCCCGCTATGACTGGGAGTGGTCGGCAAGATGCACCATACTTGAGGAGCTAGGACGTTGTCGGCGTGCACAATTCACCGGGAACTACGACGAGATACTCGGCATATCGCCGCACCTATTGGATGTGCTTGAAGTGATTGACGCCGTTGCTGATAAGACTTGTAGCGTGCTGATCCTAGGCGCAACAGGCACCGGGAAGGAACTGATAGCGCAAGCGTTGCATCGCAATAGCCCACGGTGCAAAGGCCCCTTCGTAGCCGTCAATTGTTCCGTTTCCAAGACTATCGAGAATGACATGTTCGGCACATGCGCCAAGAGCTTCACTCAAGTTGAGGAAAGGCCGGGGCAGTTCGAGAACGCTCATACGGGGACGCTATTCCTCGATGAGATTGGTGACATGTCCATGGATCTCCAGCCAACCATCCTCCGGGTTCTTGATAGCAGTGTTGTTGGAAGACTAGGAGGACGTCAGCACACGCCCTCGGATAAGTGTGGACAAGGCAGCGCGAACCATTTCGCGATTCCTATCGATGTCAGGTACGTTTGCGCCACCAACCATGATCTGGAGAAAGCTGAACGAGAGGGGACGTTTCGGGGTGAGTTGCTGGGCCGCATTTCAAGCATTCGCGTCTCCCTTCCATCGCTAGCTCAACGCCCAGAGGACATTCCAGCCTTGGCCGATTTCTTCTTGGCCAGGACAAAGCGTCACAACAATCTGCAATATGACGTCACGTTTGCCCATGATCTAATGGCGGCTCTTCGGCAATACAGTTGGCCGCGCAACGTTCGGCAACTGGAAAAGACCATTGACGCAATGGTCGCCTGTACTAGGAATACGACGGTGCTATCCTTCGCGCATTTGCCAAGTGACATCAAGAAAGCGCTAATAGATTGTAGCGGTTCCGCAAACGCGACCCAAGTGCCTGTGACCGACGCTCAGTATCTTGAGGAATTGAAGCTGTTCGCGGATGCCTTTCGGTCAACAGGAATGAATCGCTACCGCACAATGGAGATCCTTCACTTCAGCCAAGCGACTTTCTACCGTAGGCGCGACGATGCGATCGCTGCCGGCCTACTGCCTCAGATGGACTAGCCGCATGTTGATTCTCTTTATATCTTCTCCGCCAAGGCCGGCAAGACATCGTCCTTTGTACTCCCAGTCAAGAGCCTCGGCCTTGTACCCGGTGGCGATGAGATCTTCGACAAGTTGTGCTCTCTCAGTATCCTCCGCAGATCTCTTCTCGTATTTCTTCTCCACAGTCAACCCCAGAGGATCTATCTCGCAGGGGAGCATCGATTCTAAGTTCACGGCAGAAGCCAGCCAATATCCATCCCATTCAAGCGTGTGCGCAAGCTTGTCTGTGTCCACTATTAAGAGGGCTGGATGATCATGGTATTGTCGGGCCCGCTCTATTGCGAGACCCCGCGGACCAGTGGGCTCTCCATAGAAACACACAGGTTTGCCGTCGTGTCTGAACTCCCCATACTGCGCAATCTGTCCATACATGTAGTTCAGACAGGTTCCGGTATACAGCAGTCTGGGAGGAGCCCTTGCCTGGTTGGCGTCGATATCATGCGTCATGCCCATATAGTAACAACGCGACTTATAAAGCTTGCTGAGAGTCGCGAAGCGGGGAGGGCAGCATAATGGCTCAGCCCGCTGTCATCCGCCATCCGGACCAACCCACGCTTGTCACTGCCGGGCCAGGGGAGTGGGCAACCGTAACGTTTGCCATCCGCAATCTCGGCCTGGAACCAGATAGCTACAGTTACGAACCATACGTGTATTCCATTCGCGGCGGGGAAAGCAAAGGGCAAGACCTGACAGCGCAGTGGCAGGCGTTCGAAACGATCCAAGTCAACCAGTCGCTTGGTTTGGGGCAAGTGGTGCAAGCAAGCAGTGGAACCGGCGTCATTCATCCTGCGGGTGGGAACCCGTATCTCCCTCTTGTGTTCCGGGTGCGAGTTCCTGCGGATGCTGGTCTAGTTGGAACGAAGTTTCTGCTTGGACTACGGGCAGTATCCCGCTTGGACTCTACAGAGGTGTGCGAGGCATACATCGTATTGATGGTGACCGAAGGAGCAGCGGCCAGCATTCGCCTCTACGCCGGGAGGCTCAAGACCGAGATGGAAGACACTTGGCAGCGTTTGCCAGTGTCCATTCAGTTGCCGGAGCCAGTCCCGCTTAAGGTAGCGCTTGCTTGTCACAAAGCGGCACTTGTGCCTGTCGCTGCTGACATCCATACCGGATTGTCTCTTGGGAAAGCCATAGAGCAAGCGTTGGCAGCATCTAGTGTCGTCGTCGTCCTTGGTAACGCCGGAGCTGGCAAGACCGCCTCACTGAAATGGGTTGTAAGGGAGCAGGCTATTCGACTCCTGCGATGCGATGCAGACACGACCGCTAAGGTCCCAGTCTATGTTGACCTGGGGAACTTCAGAGACTGTGCCTCGCTGGAAACCATATTGACTAAGGCCCGACCTGAAGGGGTGACGACAAAGCACTCTGTATGCTGGTTTCTCGATAGTCTGGATTTGCTCTCTGACAAGTGCACCCCCACCACTGTTCTGCGAGATGTCAAAGAAAGAGCTGCAACAGAAGATCAATTCGTGTTGTCCGCAAGGCCCACCAGTGAAATCGAAGGCTCTTTGGACAAATGGGGGCGTTCCTGGCGTATTTCCCTGTTGCCCATGGATGGTTCGGCGCGCAGACTGTGGATCGACAAACACGCAAAAGGCGCATGGCCTAGTCTGGCCAAGTGGGAGGCCACGAACCCAGCTGCTCGCCAGTTCCTTGACACACCTCTATTCTTCGCCATGGTTCTCTCCTCTTGTCTCAACCCAAGCCATAGCCTTCCCATGAACTGCGACGTCTACCCTGGTCGTACCGGGATCATCCGCGCTTTCGTGCACTGTGCCATGGAGTGTGCGGTCAGAGATGGGCGGATTGCGAACCTCGAACGGCAGAATCTTGATCACGCCACAATCGCGGGTTTCTGGTGGTCCGTCGTAACTTCTGGTGACGTAGACCGTTTCTTTCAAGAGCAAGAGGCGTATCATGGCTCGCGCGCCTTTGTCGACTGGACTGCGCGGAGATGGCCTGAATCCAGAGATATCCTAGTGAGGACAGGACTGCTATTCTATATGCCTTCCGAAGACGTCTATTGTGTGCCCCATCAGCTCATAGCAGAGTACTGGGCCGCCCGCCATGTCGAATCCAAGTTGTTGGAGGCCGAAGCCACGAATCGATTTGAAGACGAGGTGCTAGCACAAACAGATGATCTGCGTCCTAACATGATGATCCCGTGCGCGTTCGCGATCTTGTCATCAAGACCTAATGGCGCGACGCTTCTTCGCAGAGCACTGGACGCAATGGCCAACGTCGACGCCCTTAGCGCCTTCTGGATTACGGGGAAGGTCGGTGGACCAGACGCTAGGGATTTTCTTGTTGGGAAACTCAAAGACGCAAACGACAAGACGCGAGTGGCCGCTATGTGCGCTATGCTCGCGCTCGCTGATCCTGAGGTCCTTCCCGATATCGTTCGCGGGTTAGCAGATGCAGATCGCGGAGTCAGAACTGGTGCCGTGCTGGCTCTTATGAAATTGCGCGACCCACGCGGTTTCGAGCCATTATGCCATGCATTAGCGAGCGATGATTGTCTTGTTAGAGCGAATGCAGCAGAAGCACTGGGAGAATTTGGGGACATTCGCGCAGTTGCCTTGCTTCAGCCACTGGTCGCGGACGACAACTTCCTTGTAGCCAAGGAAGCCGCAGAAGCGATAAGCAAGCTGCAAGAGCACATGGATGGCACTAAGTCCTCTTAGCGCCACCGTGGTTCACAATACTTGCCTGCGACGCGGCAGCCTGATCGTGCAACAGAACCCTGCCCGAAGCGATCATCTTCCGGCGGCCGGCACCATCTCTGATACGAGACGCACATCCACGGCCCCGCCGGCGAACACCGCCGCAAGCTCCTGGCTGAGCTGCCCTGTCACCTTCTCGTCCGTCCCCATCACCACCACCCTGTCGAACCCCGCGGCCAGCGCCCTCCTGACATTGTGCGCCGCCTCCAGCTTGCCCGGCCCGGTATTGCCCATCCCGCCACTTGCCCGCGGCCGTCTTTATAAGCTTCCGCGCCCCAGCGTCAGCGGCCGGAGCGGGGTTGCTGGTTATGGCTGTGGACGATTGCGTGACGGGCAGGCAGGAGAGGCACGCAGGCGCGCCCCTGCCGGGCTGCACGCGCACCGCCGACGTTCTCAGCGCCCGCCGGGAGTTCCTTTCCCGCAGCGTGGAGGAGATACGGGCCGACCTGGACTCGCGGCACCGGCTGCACGAAGACACGTTCTCGTCAATCGAAGCAGACCTCCGGCGGCTGCGGCTGGATCGGGGCTACCTGGACAACTGGGCGGCCGGCTACGAACCGTCGGTGGAAAGCAGGAAGTCGGCGCTGGACAAGGGGATTGCCGACCTCCGCGAGGCCCTCGTCGGGGAAGACCTGGCCTTCTGGCGCGATTCCATCGGCCTGCACAGGGAATTGCGCGAGGCAATCGGGGCCGGCCACCTGGCCGAAGCTGCCGGGGGCCTCGCCCCCGCGGGTTTATCTCTTCCCCCCTTGGAGCACGGCCGCGCCGCCTCCCCCCTCCGCCCCGCCTGTAAGGAGGCCCCGGGCCATGGGTAGGGCGATGGCTATCCCCGGCCGCCCCCCCGCCGGCCGCGGCGGCGGGAAGGTTTCTCGGCACGTTTCTGGGGCGCGGGAAAGGTTTCTCAGGCCCCGGCGGCCGGGCCGGGAGGTTCCTCACGTTTCTCGGCCGGGAGAGAAAGTAGGCAGGGGAAGCGTCGGTGCGGGTTTGAACAACCCAGGGGGAGGTTTCTCGGAGATGGCTCGTGCGACAGACCATTGGCCGCGTTGTTGCAGGAGCTGCCCGTGGTCTAGCGGTTCCGGCCGGCCGGGCAAGGAGGTGCCTTGCCGATGACCCAGGAGATAGATGAGCTGTGCCGCCGGCTGCTCCCTGTGGCAGGGGACCGGGTGCACGAGCTGTGGGCGCTCTACCAGGGCGAGAACGCCGATGGCCGCCGCTGGGTGGAGCTGGAGCTGAGGCGTCTGGCCGCGGAGCAGCTGGGCGTCACGTTCCAGGAGACGGGGCCCATGCTGGAGCCGCCGCCAGAGGAAATCTGCGCCGGCGATTACGTCCTGGGCACCGCCACCTACAACGGCCAGGACCGCTGGCCCTTCGGCCTCCGCGAGGAGGAATGGATCCAGCACGTGGGCGTGTTCGGCCGCTCCGGCAGCGGCAAGACCAACCTCTGCTTCGGGGTGCTCAAGGCGCTGGCCGGGCATGGCAAGCCCTTCGTGATATTCGACTGGAAGCGCAACTACAGGGACGCGGTCTCCTTCCTGCCGGGGATGGTGGTCTTTTCTGTCGGGAGGGACGTCTCGCCGTTCAGGTTCAACCCGCTCATCGTCCCGGAAGGGACGCCGCCCGGCGCGTGGCTCAAGAAGCTCATCGAGATCGTCGCGTCGGTCTACTTCCTTGGAGAGGGAGTGAAGTTCCTGCTCCAGAACGCCATCGACGCCGTCTACAGGGAGTACGGCGTCTACGACGGCACGGTTACTTCCTGGCCGACGCTGGCCGACGTGGCGGCCAGGCTGGACAAGGAGGACCCCACCGGCCGCCGCGCGGAGTGGCAGGCGTCCACCATGCGCGCGCTCGGCGCCATCAACTTCGGCGAGTTCGGGAAGGTGGTCAACGTGCGGGAGCCGTTCCCGCTGGCCGGACTGCTGCAAAGGCAGGTGGTGCTGGAGCTGGACGCGCTCACGTCCACGGACAAGACGTTCCTGACCGAGGCGTTCCTGCTCTGGCTCCATCACCACCAGATGGCCCAGCCCGGCCGGGAGACCTTCAAGTGCGCCGTCGTGATCGAAGAGGCGCACCACCTGCTGCTGCGGAAACGGCAGGAGATGACCGGTGAGGAAACGGCCCCGGACATTCTCCTGAGAGAGATACGGGAGCTCGGCGTCGGCATCACTCTTTTGGACCAGCACCCCTCTCTCATTTCCAAGCCCGCCCTGGGAAACTCAGGGACCACGGTCTGCATGAATTTGAAGCATGCGGATGACGTGCGGTCAGCAGGAGACGCTATGGGGCTTTTCGGGGATGACCGGAAGGCCCTCGGTGAGATACCGGTCGGCTCGGCGGTGGTGCGGTTGCAGGGACGCTGGCCGCGGCCGTTCACCGTGCGGTTCCCGCGCGTGGAGGTGAAGAAGGGCAGCGTGGACGACGCGAAGCTGCGGGAGCTGATGGACAACGCCATCCTGCGGGGCTTCCCTGGCCGGCTGGAATGCCGGATGCTCCACGAGCGGATGGCGCTGTTCCTGGAGGAGGCATGGGGCTTCTTCGGGCCTCTGCTGGAGGACGCGGGGGTGCCCGGGAACGGGCCAGGCGAAAGCCCCGGCGGCCCTGGGAAGGGCGGCGAAGAAGTGCGCAAGTGCGAGGGCGAAGACGGTGCCGCAACTGGCCGGAAGAAGGCAGGAGAAGAAGCGGAGCGGGACGGAGGCGCAGGCGGAGAAGATGCCGGGGACGGCCTGCCGCAGGCCGACTGGGAACTGCTCCGGGACGTGGCGCTGAGGCCGGCCGAGGCGACCCATGAGCGCTACGGCCGGCTGGGGCTGACGTTCTACCTGGGGAACAAGGCCCGGGATGCGCTCGTGGAGAGGGGGCTGGTGGCCGTGGTGAAGGTGAAGACCGGCAAGGGCCGGGTGAAGCTTTTCGAGCCCACTGCCGCCGGCCGGGAACTGCTGAAGATGCGCGGGGTGACCGCGAGCTGGCGCCGCGGCGGAGTGGTGCACGCTTTCTGGGTCCGCCGCGCGGCGGACACCCTGCGCCAGCAGGGCTGGACCGTTGAAGTGGAGAAAACGATCGGAGGCGGGGCGGCCGTGGACATCGTGGCCGGGAAGGAAGGCGAGGAGCTGGCCGTGGAGGTGGAAACCGGCAAGTCCGAAGCCGGCCACAACGTGAAGAGGGCGCTGGCGGCCGGCTTTGGACAGGTGATCGTGCTGGCCACTGACAAGAAGGCTGCCGCGGAACTGGTGCGGGAGATTGCCGGGAGTCCGGCCGGCCGGGTGAAGGTATGCCTGGCGGCGGCCTGGGCAGGCATCGAAGGTGCCGGCCAGGAGGCCGGTGCGGGGTGAATTGTGGAAACATTCTTTAGCCGGCAGTTCACATTAGCACACAAAGTATGAACTCAGGCCGGGGGAAGTATATACGCCGCCCACCGTGCCAGCTCCGCTGGGCTCCTTAATAGCCATACGCGTCGCACAAAGGTAGTGCTATGACTCGAGGGATTATCGTCGCGGAACCGGAACTCTTTGACCCCGCCCACCTGCCCCACAGGCTCAAGGGTCGCGAGAGCCAGGTGGAGGAACTGCTGCGGTGCCTTGCGCCGTCTGCCTGCGGGCAGCGGCCCATGCACGTGTGGGTCCACGGGAGGACAGGGACAGGCAAGACTTCGGCCGTCCGGTCTGCCCTGGCGAAGCACTCAGCCTGTTGCAGGGTGCCCTGCGTCTATGTGAACTGCCTGCGGGCCCGGACGGCCTATGCAGTGCTGGACAGCATCCTGACCGACCTGCGGATCCTCCTGGCAGAGACGCCGCAGGTGCTCTACAAAGCTAGGCGGCTGGCAGAGGCGCTGGCCGGGAGGCCGCTGGTGGTAGCCCTCGACGAGATAGACCGGCAGGAGGAGGGCGAGCGGCACAGCATCCTGCACATCCTCACCGAGATGGCCGGCGTCGGGCTGGTGTGCGTGAGCGAGAGCCAGGAAACCATGCTGGCGCTCCAGCCCAGCATCCTCAACCGGCTGTCCCCTGTGATTGTGGAGATGCATCCCTACGACACAGGCCTGCTGAGCGAGATCCTGGCTGACCGTTGCGAGTCGGGGTTGGTGTCCGGGACGTGGTGCGCGCAGTTGGTCCAGCGGGTTGCTGCCATGGCCAGCGGCGATGCCCGCGTAGCCATCCAGACCCTGCGTTCGGCCGCGTACACGGCCGACTGCGAAGCCACCGGATTCATCAGGGACGAGCACATCCGGGCCGGTTTCGAGAAGGCGCAGGCCATCCGGAGGGGCTACCTACTGAGGAAACTCACCGCCCACCACCGCATCCTTTATGAAATCGTCCTGGCCAAGAAGAAGGTCACGCTGGGGCACCTGTCGCAGGCCTACCGGGAACGTTGCGCCGCCGAGATCCTCCAGCCTGTTTCCCAACGGTCGCTTCTCCGCTACACGGACGCCCTGAAGCGCCTGCGGCTGGTGAGGGGCGAGAAGGCTCGCGTGTTCGGGAACGTGACCACACTGGAGGCGGTGGAGTGAATGGCCGGTACGCAGCCGAAGGACCGGAAGCCGGAGCCAGGGCTCCCCGAGTGGGTGATGATAGTGCGTCAGCTTGAGGCCGAGGCCAGGATGGAGATGCAGGGCGGCGGGGTCACGGGGCAAGCTGCGCAGGGGCCGTCCGTCCGTCCGAAGGCGCGGCGGACAACTTCTTCTTCATGCGCTCCTTGAGCATGGCCTGGAGCGCCGGGTCGTCCCTGAGAAGCTCGGCGATCATCCGGCCGGCTTCGACGGTATCCTGTTCGGACTTGTAGACCTCGGCCGAGTCCAGGGGCGCCGCGCAACGGCAGCAGAACTTGGACGTGCCAGGGTTCGTCTCGGCACAACGGATGCATGTGCGTGGCGTGAGGGCGCTTTCCCGCGGCTGCGCGTGGGCCGGCGCCACGCCAGCTATCTGCAACAAGGCACCGTCCACGTCGCGGCCGGATAGGTGCACGTAGGTGCGCGGCATGGAAGAGCCTTGCGTCCAGCCGAACACCGCGTTCATTTGCGCTTCCGTGAGCCGGGAAGCCAGGAAGGTGGCGCGGCTGTGGCGGAAGATGTAGGGGTATATCCTCTTGTTGATGCCGACGCGGCGGGCGGCCAGCTTGACCACGCGGTTGAGCATGCTGTTGCTGGGAGGGACGCGACAGTTGCAGTCGGTGCGGCTCGCCCAGAGGACCGCGTCCGGGTCGTTGCGGCGAGGATGCTGCTCCAGCCAGGTTGCAAGGATGTGCGCGAAGAGGCAGACCCTGGTGCGCCTCATCCCGGTCTTGCCGTTGACCAGCAGCACGAAACCGTACTGGTCCGGGTGCACGTGCTTGATGCGCAGGCTCCCCAGTTCGTCCGGCCGGCAGCCGGTCTCGTATAGGCACGCGAGGAAAGCGGCGTCACGGAAACTCTGACAGGCTGACACCATCCTGCCGACTTCCTCCTCGGTAAGCATCTCCTCGGGAAGCTTCCTGGTCATGCACCTTGCGCCGATCCTCAAGGCCCGCACTTCGGGCGGGTAATCCTCCGTCCCTCGGAGCCACCTGAAGAACCGCTTCAGGACCACCCGGTAGTCGTGCTTGGTCCAGGACGAATAGTCTGCGGCCTCTATGCGGTTTACGAAATCCTCCACGTCACGCTTGGTCCATTTCGCGGCCGGCTTGCGGCAGCCGGCGAAAACATGCCGGAGCATGCAGACGTACTTTGACTGCCTGGCGAAGCCGAGGCCCTCGGCCGCGATGTGCCTCTGGAAGTTCAGTATCTCCTTCCTGTTGGCCGGAAGGACGCTGTCGTCGTTCTCCAGGTTCGTGACCGCGTTGGCGGCCAGCTTCCTGAAGTCGTAGGTTGTAGTTCTAGTGATGTTCATGTTGCATGGGTGGCCCGGCGCAGTTTATATGGATGGGCTTCGGACTTGGCGCAATGGTCCCTCTTGGGGCTTAGAGTGGGAAGTTCAGAGCCCATCCCATACCGGGCTCCTTCTCACCTCTGCTTCTGTCTTGGGGCCGCGCCCTTATATGCCTTGCGCCTGCCGGTTCCCTGCAATGACGCCAATCGTGCCAGCCGCTCGCGGATCGCTTATTCACCGCGCCAACCCCAGTTCTGCGCATGAAAGTGAGAGAACCCCGGAAGAAGGCGCGCGGCCCGGTCGGCAACGGCAAGTGCTTCGACTGCGCGTGCTGCATGACCACGCCGGAAGGCAAGTGGTGTCTGCGGCACAAGCGCATCCCAACGAAGGCACAGACGAAGCGCTGCAAACAGCGGCTGCCGCTGGCGGCGCTCCACGAGCCGGGGTGTGAAGAGGACGAGGAGGTGATTGCATGAGAGGAACGATAGAGAAGGTCTACGAGAACACGTCGCGCAGCAAAGGCCAGCGCTACCTCACGGCCGAGATCGGCGGCGAGCGCTACAACGTCTGGGACGAGGCGCTTTTTGACACCGTCAAACCTGGTGTCGCCATCGACTTCCAGGTAAGGCGGAACGGAAAGTACGCGTCCATCACGTCGCTGACGCTCCTGGATAACGGCGCGCTGCCAACACCAGGCGAGCAGGACTTCCTTCGCGACGCCGAGTACCGCCACAGGGAGATCCGGCGGATGAGCTGCCTCGGGGCGGCCAGCAGGCTGGTCAACGGCCACGACATGAGCAGCGTGGACGACCCCGTGGGGTAGGTGGTCGGCCTGGCGCGGCGCTTCGAGGAGTACGTCAGCGAAAGGGAGCGGACGGCGGACGAGCAGGAAGCAACCGCACCTGAAGCCACTCCGCCTGCACAGGGAACCGCACCGGCGGACGGCAAGAAGAAGGAAGGGCAGCCGTTCGAGGGGCTGATTGAGTGAGAGTTTGTTCTCCTCTATGACGGCGGTGGGGGCCAGAGAGGAATTGTTCTTCCCGTAGGAAATCGCGGTTCGTCGAATGCTGGAATCGGATGAGTACTACTACGACTCCGGATCTGAGCTGTAACCGATCACAGCGCCGAGGGCCGCCCCCCAGCCCGCGCCGGTCCTGCCGGCCACGACAGCCCCAGCGGCGCCCAACAGAGCAGCCCAACGTAGAGTGTTCTTGCAGCGTGCTGACTGCTGCGCAGCACGGGAAAGCGGTGCTCGCGTCCACCCGCAGGCGGTACGTGCGCTTCTGCTGCTTCGCGTACACTTACTTGAATTGCAGCTGATGCAGGCAGCGAACAGGTTATTGAGATGGTGGGAACCACCGATAGCCTGAGCCACGGAGTGGTCGACCGACCAAGCCCCTCGTGTTCCAGGCCGGCCGTAGTTGCCGAACGAGAGCCGCTTCCGACAGATGTGACAGCGTCCATCGGTGCGGTCGTAGATCCAAGTGAGCGTTTCATCCGAGAATCTCATCGCTTCTTCCCTTTCTGGCCTGTGTTTGGGTCGCTCATCAGCCAGCCAAGGCCGGCCGCTATCAGTATCCCGCCAGTCCCTAGCCCCAGGAGACCCGCCCCGGCGGCTCCGAGCAGGGAGCCCAATATCCGCCCCGCGTCCTCGTTGCCCTGGTCGGCGTTCACGATAGTCCGGAAGAGCAAGTCCAGCTTCTCCTGCTGTGACCTGTTGGGGACTGTGTCATTGGCTATCCAGCGGGTGACAGTCGAAGGCGACACCCCAAGCAATCGCGCGATCTGGGCGAGCGACCCCGCCTGCCCCCTGCGTTGAAGGGCCTTGGCGACGTATGCAATCTTCTCCGCCGTGCTCATCGTTGCTTATTGTCGTGCATAAGAGCCTATAATGCAAGCTCCAAATCACTAGACATGCACGCATAGGCCGGCTACTGCACCCAGTTCGCGACGCTGGCCCGGTCCCCGTCCTCCGTCACCTTGAGCAGGAAGGGCACCCGGTCGTGGATGTCCTCAATGTGGCTGATGAGGAGGATCTGCCGGAAGCTCCCGGCCAGGTCATTTAGCGCGCGCAAGACGGTTTCCCGCCGCTCCTCATCCTGTGACCCGAATATCTCATCCAGGACGATGAATGTGGGGTCACTGCCGGCCCGCAGGGCAATGGTCTGTGAAATTGCCACGCGCAGGCAGAGGTTGGCCAGATCCTCCTCCCCGCCGGAGAAACGGCCTATAGAGTGGAACGCGCTGCCGTCCAGTATCCGGATGTTGTAGTCCTCGTCCAGGTCGACGCGGGTGTACCGCCCCTTGGTGACTTGGTCCATGAGCACCGACGCCTGCTCCGCGATCATCGGCCTGACCCTGGCCGCCAGGTCATCCCTGAACGCGCCGAGCAGCGACACCAGTCGCGTGAGATACCGGGCACACTCCTCGTCGCTAGCTATCTGGTTCTTCAGGCTCTGTAGCTGCCCGATTTCCTCACCCAGACGGCGCAGGCTTTCCTGCTGCACTGCGAGCTTCTGGCGCACCTCTGCGAGTGCCGTGCGGGACTCGTCATAGACGGAGCACGCGGAGTCATAGGTCGTCTTGGCCCGCTGGTATGCCGGGGGCTTGAAACGCAACTGGCGAAGGGCCGCCAGATGGGCCTTTGTCTCCGCGCGCAACGCGCGCAGACTGCTGCTAGTCCGCTTGATGTCGTCTTCGATGGTGGGGATGCGGGCCAGTTCCTGTTCGATTCTCACTGCTTCGGAAGCGACCTTGTGCAGGCGTTTGGTCTCGGTGTTGATGGCCTGGTGCTTGGCTGCGTCATAGCCCAGCCGGCTAAGCGTCGTGATCCTGCGTCCCTTGGCCGCCACGGTCTTGTGCAGCCGGGCCACATCCTTCTTGGTGGCCATGAATTCGGCCTGCTTGCGTTCGCGCTTGGAATGCTGAGCCGCCAGCCGGGCCTTGTCGGCCTCAAGCCGCTTGAGTTCGGCCGCGGCCGCAGCTTCCTGCAAGCCCAGTGCCTTGACCTTCTTGCCGTGCTCCGCGAGCGAGGATGCGATGGGCTCAAGTTCGGCATTAAGGTGCTGGAGCACGCCTTCGTAATCGCCGGCGAGATCGCGCAGGCATGTCGGGCACTGGCCGCTGGCCCCCAGCCTCCTTACCTGCGCGGCCTTGCCGCGGAGATCACCTACTTGCGCCTTGGCGCGCTCATGTGCGGCCCGCGCCAAGCGGAGATTCTTCTGGACAGCTGCCAGGGACCTGTTCGCTGCCGCGAGAGCGCGGGCATTCTCGCGCCTGTCCTTGGACAGCGAACCATACTCGCCAAGCCCTTCTCCCTGGCGCTTGAGTTGCTCCTGTGCTTGGGCCAGTTCTGTATTGAGGCCGCGCACTTCCTCTTCGAGCCCGAGCCTCTCATCGTGGGCGCCCTGGGCCCGGTCCATGCGTTCCTTTTGCTGCCTGACCTGTTCGTACTTGCGCGCCTGCGGCCGGATCCGCCGCAGGTCCTGCTTCCTTTTGGATAGCCCGGCTAATTCTGCACGCAGTTCGCTGAACCGCGTCTCGGCATTCCCGGCCTTCACTCCCGTGGCGGCCCTGGTCCGCTCGAGTTTCTCATGCTGCGTCCTGAGCGCATCCAGTGCGTCGAACTTCTCTTTCGCCAAGCGGCGTTTGCTGTTGGCCTTCTCTTCCAGCTTCTGGACACGGGCAACTGCGCCGGTGCAATCCCTAACCGCCACTGTGAGCGTTTCCTGCTCCTGGAGCTTGCCGGGGAGGTTCTCCAGCGCCCGCTGGGCTGTCTCAATGCTGACCTGCTTCTCGCGGCAGTCGCGGCGCGCGTTCTGTATGGCCTGGTCGATCTTGTCGATGCCGATCATCCGGCGTATGGTCCGCCGCCGCTCCTCGGGCTGGGCGTCGGAAAGCGCCTGGATTTCCTTCTGGCGCGCGAAGACAGACCTGATGAAAGTTGCATAGTCCATCCCGACCAACTGAGACACGAGTTGCTCCACCCCGGTGGCGCGGCTGGCAACAGGCTCGGGATTGCTTCCATGATAGGCCACCGCGGAGTGCACCTCCCGTTCGCCGCGGATCCGGCGTTCAATACGGTAGGGCTCACCGCCAACCGAGAACTCCAAGGTGACTACGCAGTCGTCTTCGGCGGAGGTGCCCTCGCGCCGGATGCTCTTCGCCCCTGTCCGCGAGGCGTTGGCTCCATAGAGGCCAAAGGCTATCGCCTCAACAATGGTGGTCTTGCCCATGCCGTTGCGGCCCACCACGCCCATCAGGCCCTCCGGGAACTCCAGGTCGAGGCTCTTGAACTTCCGGTAATTGGAGAGAGACAGCCGCCTGATAATCATGCCTCTGACACCTCCACTGCCGCGCTCAGATATGACTCCCCGAGGGAGCGCAATCTCGTGCTGCTCAGCCCGCCCAGGTCTGCGTTGCGCAGAAAGGACGCGAACTCTGCGGAAAGGGGACCGATGGCCGCGGAGGCCGTGCGGCGGCCGGTTGACTGCGCAAGGCAGCGGTCAACGCCGACATGGAGCGCAGCGCCGGCCATCTCCCGGATGCGGCGCTGGTCAAGTTCCACCCAGCTCTCCGGGGTTATTCTGTCCAGCGTGATATGGACGATCTTGCCGTCCAGCGGGGCAGCCGACGACAGCGCGGCTGAGATGGCCTCCATTATCTGGGGAGGATGCAGCCCCGTGCAATTGATGGGAGCAAGCTGCACAATCTCGCGGCAGGATACGGGGCAGAAAGTGATCTCGCGGCTGGCCAAGTCCACCTCAACAAAGCCCTTTTCGTAGCCCGCCTCCTTTGTGTGGAAACGCTCCGTCGAGCCGCAGTAGCAGGCGTTGGCGCCGACCTTGAGGTGCTTGTGGTAATGCCCGAGCGCTATGTAGTCGAAACCGGACAGGGAGGCCAGAGCTTCCCTGCCAACGACAATCTCATTGAACTCTCCCAGCGAGTACCTCTCGCCTGCATTGCGCACACCACCATGCATGACAAGGACGTTGAACCGGGCGGCCGGATCAGGCCGCACATCGCCCAACACAGCCCGCAGATGGTCCTCGGTGGGGAGGTGGGGAATGCAATGAACGGCCGTGTCACCGAAACGGAAGACGACGGCTTCGGACCGATAGGCTGACTTCACCCCAATCAGCTCCAGGGCCTCGAATATCGAACCGGAGGAGGCAAGACGTGGAGTGGAATGGTTGCCAGAGATCACTACTGTCGGGATCCCGGCGTCAACCAACTGCTTGAAGCCGGTGAGAGCCTTGACTATCGCCCGGTTGGATGGCCTTACAGTGTGGAAGAGATCGCCGGCATGTATGACTAGACCCGGACGGCGGGACAGAATCTGGGCGATGACCGCGTCGAAAGAGTCATATACATCCTTCTCCCTCTGGTTCAGGCCTGTGGTCGCTTCAACACGGCCCAATTCGGCAAATCCAAGGTGGGTATCTGACAGGTGCACGACCTTCATGCGCGTTCCTCCCTGTGGCACAGCATTCTTCTATCAGGAGTGGATTATCGTCCCGGCAAATAGTGTGTCAACGCTTACCGGCAGGCGCGAAGAGCGGCCACGAACCTATGTATCTGATACAGGGGCGCGCCTTATAAGCGGTGATGAAGACGGCGATGCCCACTCCGCCTCCCCCGTCCGCTAAGCATATTACCCTGTTTCTCCACGCCACTCAAACCTGATAGCAGCTTCCGCTTCCCCCCGCGCGGACAGTTCCGCCACCTCCGACCGTCACGCATATTACCGTCGTTCTCCATGCCATAGAAGCCCGACGGGAGCTGCCGCTTCCACTCGCGCGGCCATTTCCGTCGAACTCCGTCCGAATCAACCGTAGCAGGCGCTGTCGCTTCCTCTCCCTGCCGGGGCAACAATCCACAACGCCTTTGTGTGCCCACAGGCCGGGCCCTTGAGGTGGGCACCAAACGCGTTTCGCCCTGGCGGGCGATTGGTGCGACATGCAGGCCCTCCGGCCGTGCGCGGCTCCCTCCCGCGGCGGCCTCGGGTAGCGATCCCATCGGTTAGCGGCGCAGCGCCGCACCCGCAAGGGGATGCGGCGACGGCGTGCGCTGCGCGCACGCACGAGGGCATACAAGAGTATAGGGCGTCGGCAACCGGAGGCGGGGATTAGAGCGCCAAAGGAACCGGGGCGGTCAAGCCACCGCCTGCCGGGCCGTCGCTTCAAGGGAGGGATTGTATGTCGGGAAACGGAGAGGGCGCGGGAAGGCCGCGCGAGGAAGCATCGAAGAACAGTACGGCCATGAAGACGTGGCTCGTGAGCGGCAGGGACACGCAGGTGTTCACGTGCACCGTGAGGGCCGCGACCAGGGAAGAAGCCATGAAGAAAGCCAATATGGGGGAGCGGGAGGAGGAATGCTGGGACAGCGATGGCCCCGGCCTCACGGACATCACGGCAACCGACGCCGAGGAGGTGGACGAATGATTCTGCTGACCGAGGAACTGGAAAAGAGGTTCGCCGAGGTCGGCGACCAGGATGGCAAGGGCGGCGACGCGCTGGTAATCGCCCGGTTCTTCACGCCGGATAGCGGCTGGACGTGGTACGCGACCGAGTACGTGCCAGCGGACCGGGTGTTCTTCGGCTACGTGTGCGGCATCGAGGACGAATGGGGCTACTTCAGCCTCGACGAAATGGAAAGCGTCCGCGGGCCGCTGGGGCTCGGCATCGAGCGCGACCTGCACTTCACCGAGAAGCCGCTCAGGGCCGCGCTCAAGGCGGACGGCAAGAGTTATCCGCGCACGCTGGACGAGATACACCAGCAGCGGCTGGCCGCGGACGAAGCGCCCAAGCCGGCGCCCGGGCCGGGCAGAACAAGCGGGCCGCCCGAGCCGGCGCCCTACGACGACATCAGCCCGAGCGGCACGGTCCTGCCCTGCGGCTGCGAGGCGGAGGAAGACGGCGAGGGCCGCCTGGTCATAACGTGCCTGTGCGACATGCACTTCGAGCAGCGGGCGGTCGAGTAGGCCGCCCCATCATGCTCTCTCATAGAGGGAGAAGGAAGGAGGTAATAGGTATGGAAAAGACAGAACAGAACGGAAGTTCCGGCCAGAAGCCGGAAAAGGAGTTCAGAGCGGGGGCCGTGAGGGCCTCGGTCTGGAAGAACACCAGGAAGGACAAGGCAGGCCAGCCCTTCGAGGCCCTGAGCGTGCGCGTCGAGCGCCGCTACCAGGACAAGGAGGGCAACTGGTTGAGCACCAGTTCCTTCCGGCCCAACGACCTGCCCAGGCTCGCCCTGGTAGCCCAGAAGGCGTTCGAGCACGTCGCCATGGCCGCCGGGGAAGCCGGGGAGGGGGCCGAAGAGTAAGGCCCCGGTCCGGGGCGGCCGCGTTTTTCGCCCGCGTGGGCGGCGGCCGCTATCCCGGTCCAGACAGGACATCAAGGAGGAAACTATGTTGAACGAAAGACAGCGAACGGAGCAGGCCGTGAGGCGGCTTGACTCGTTCGTTGGGACGGCCCCGAGGCAAGCGGGGCACGATACCGCCATACCCGTGGAGGAAGGCCCCGCGCCGACTGCACCGAAGGACGGGCCGCCCACCGGAGAGGCCGCGGTGCCCGGCCCGGCCGCAGACTTCGTCCCGGCCAGCGATATAGCGGCTGGCGGTGACAGGCAACCCCGCGTCCTGACGCTCTACACCCACACGGGGGCGCGCAGGGTGCCGGTGGCCAGCATCCGCCGGGTGTTCCCGGGCGGCCTGCCCGGCGACGTGTACACCTACTGCGTGGAGGTGCGGCCGGGCGTCGAACGCATGGGCAACGGCCAGTTCCACCCGCACAGCATCTACGGTATCCGGCAGTCCACGGCCAGGTGGCTTTGCGGCGAGCTGGGCGTGCTGTTCGTGCCGGGGGAAGAGATGGTGGTGCCGGCGGCGCATATAAGCCCCCTTCCCAAGTAGAACCATGGCCGCCCCGCAGCGGCCGGGAAGTCCTTGCAGCGCCCCGGCCGCCGGAGAAGATACCGCCGGAGGCGACGGTGATTCATGATTGAGGTCCACCCACGGCTGTTCATCGGGACCGAGCATGATTACGAGGCCGTGGTCAGGAACCAGCCCGGCTGGTGGGTCGTTCACGCCTGCAAGGAACCGTACCACCGGCAGCTCCTGGGCTACAGGAGCCGGGGCGCGCCCAAAGGCCATCCTGAGTACTTCCTGGCGGTGAGGGGCACCCGGCTGTTCCTGAACTTGGTGGATGCTGATGACCCGGCCTACATACCCAAGCAGATCATCGATACGGCGCTGGCCTTCGTTGACAAGGGACTGAGCGGCGGCGGCCGCGTCCTCGTGCACTGCAACCAGGGTGAGTCGCGGGCCCCGAGCATCGGCCTGCTGTACATGGCCGCGCGGGCCGGCGCGCTCCCGCGGTCGACGCTGGACGAGGCGGAGGCCAGGTTCAGGCAGCTGTATCCCGGCTACAACCCCAAGGGAGGCATCCGCGGGTTCCTCCGGGCCAACTGGGGGGAGTACGTCAAGTAGCAGGAGGTCCGACATGGACGCGCCGGTGGCTGCGGCTGAAAGGGGAGAGGCCGGTCCCCAAGGTATTTACGCTCCCGCGTCCAAAGTGACGATATATAGACAAGTTCCAGAAGGGTACTGACATGAGCGTGAAAGACTCAACGCGGCTCGCCCTTGCGTTCCGGAGCGGGGACCGGTGCGCCCGGCCGGAGTGCGGGAAGCAGTTGTGCGTGGACGCTGCCGCAGCTTCCGGGCCGGCGCTGGTGGGCGAAGCGGCACACATAGCCGGAGAGAAGCCGAAGGCGGCCCGGTACGACCCGAACATGACGGATGAGGAACGCGACCACTATAACAACCTGATCTACCTGTGCTGCAACTGCCACACGCTGATTGACAAGCCGGGGCAGGACCGGGAGTTCACGGTAGCCAAGCTCCATCAGATGAAGGACGGGCACGAGACGAAGGTGCGCGAGGCCCTGAACGAGGCCTTCGCGGAGGTCGGGTTCGACGAGCTGGCGTACGCCACCGAGTGGCTCGCCAGAGTGAAGCCGTCAGTTGCGGCCGGCGACTTCTGCGTAATCCCGCCGGAAGAGAAGATAAAGAAGAACGAGCTGTCTGAGCAGTCGCGGCTCACCATCGCCATGGGCCTCGGCGTTGCGAAGGAGGTGCGCTCCTTCGTTGAGTCCGAGGCGCAGCTCGACCCGGACTTCCCCGAGAGGCTGAGGGCAGGGTTCCTGGAGGAGTACTACCGCCTGCGGAAGGAAAGCACCAGGGGCGACGCCCTGTTTGACCTCATGTGCAGGTTTGCCCAGAGAGGGTTCAAGGAGCAAAGCCGCCGTTCCGCTGGCCTGGCTGTACTGATATATCTCTTCGAGACGTGCGAGGTGTTTGAGAAATGATACTGCCGACCAAGCACATACCTGCCGAGCGCGCTTTGGTAGGTGTCGGGGCGGTTCTGCTGCAGCATCTGGAAAGGCCGCGCACGGTGTCGGACCTGTGGGAGAAGGTGAAGGATCATGAGGCTGTGGGTAACTTTGAGCGGTTTGTCCTCGGCCTGGACCTCCTGCACATGCTCGGGGCCGTCAACCTCTCAAGGGGGTTGCTTGTGAAGGTGAGCGGATGATACACGGACTCAGCGCCAACAAACGAACGTTCAAGGAGGTGTCGTTTTCGCCCGGCATGAACGTGGTTCTCGCAGACCGGACGGAAGCGGCCACAATGAAGGATACGCGGAACGGCCTGGGCAAGTCGACCCTCCTGGAAATCATCGACTTCTGCCTTGGCGCGGAGATTGATGAAGGGCAGGGGCTCGGAGTCAAGGCCCTCGAGGAGTGGGCGTTCACGCTGGACATCACCATCGGCCCCAACAGGGTACGGGTCACGCGGAGCACGAAGAACCACAAGAAGGTGTCCATCGAGGGGCCCGCAGACGGATGGCCCGTGAAGCCGGAATGGGACAAGCATCTCGGGGCCAGCTGCCTTGCACTGAAGGACTGGAAGGATGTGCTGGCCTCTTCCATGTTCGGGTTGCCGCTCGTCTTTGAGGAGAAATACCGGCCAACCTTCCGCAGCCTGATTTCATACTTCGTCCGCCGCAGCAACGATGCCTACAACGATCCCTTCCACCATTTCCGGAACCAGAAGGAAGCGGATATCCAGGTCAACAACTGTTTCCTGCTGGACTTAGCCTGGCAGAAAGCCAACGAGTGGCAGCTGCTGAAGGACCAGCTCGACGGCATCAACGCCGTGCAGAAGGCGATGAAAAGCGGGGCGCTCCAGGGCGTTGCCGGCACCATCGGCCAACTGGAAGCAGAGAAGGTCAGAATCGAGGGCCGGGCCAAGGAAGAGCGGCAAGCCCTGGATGAGTTCCGGGTGCACCCGCAGTACAGACAGATACAGGATGAGGCCAACGACCTGACCAAGCGCATGCAGGAGCTTGTGAACGCCAACGTGGCCGACCGTGGCCGGCTGCGGATGTACGAGACGGCCGTCGCGGACGAGCAATCCCCTTCTGACGACCGGATCGAGGCGCTCTTCCGGGAAGCCGGGGTCGTGTTCAAGGATGGGGTGAAGGCAACCCTGGCCGCCGCCCGCGATTTCCACAAGCGGATCATAGGGAACCGCCGGACCTTCCTTGGCGCCGAGATGGAGCGCCTGAGAAGGCGTATCGATGGCCGGGAGGAAGCCATCAAGGCCTTGTCGGATCAGAGGTCAGGGCTCATGTCGATTCTCAAGACGCACGGGGCGCTTGATGAGTTCGCGAGGCTCCAGGAGCAGCACGTCAAGACGCGTGAACGGCTGGAGCAGTTGAGCACACGCATATCGGAGATGAAGGATGTCGGCAAGAAGAAGAGAGACCTAAAGGTTGCGCAGGCCGAGCTGCAAAGATCCGCCGAAGCGGACTATGAGGAGCGCCGGGAACGCTGGGAGCAAGCGCTTCACGTGTTCAACGAGAACTCGCAGGCCCTGTACAAGTCACCGGGCAACCTGATTATCAACGTGGCGGAGACGGGCTATAAGTTCGGCGTGGAGATACAGGGTAGCGGCAGCGAGGGCATCGGCAAGATGAAGATCTTCTGCTATGATATGATGCTCGCGGAGGTTCTGGACAAGAAGCGCCCATGGCCTGGCTTTGTCATCCACGACAGCCTCATTTACGACGGCGTGGATTCGCGGCAAAGGGCGCTGGCACTGGAGCTGGCTGCCAAGAAGGCACAAGAGCACTCGTTCCAGTACATCTGCACCCTCAACTCTGACATGATTCCTGAGGCGGACTTCTCCCCGGGGTTCAAGCTTGATTCTTACGTTCGGTTGAGGCTGACCGACAAGGACGCCGGCGGCAGCCTGCTGGGCATCAGGTTCTGAGTAGGGAGGCAACTCCCGAGGTTCTTCCATGACCCGCAAAGCCGCCGTCGGCTGGACCATCGCCTTTGTCCTGCTCCTGCTGCTCCTCGGCGGCGCCGGCTACTATTACTACGCCACTCAGCAACAGCAGCCCTCCGGCGGCACGGCTGGGCCGCAGGCAACGACGACGCCCCCGGCGACCACCAGCAGCTCGCCCACCGTCACCTTCATGACCTGGAACGTACGCGGCTACCCGGAGAAGGACGCCGCCAGCCGGGCGTGGTTCAGCGGCCAACTCCTCCGCCTGAAGCCCGACTTGCTCTGCGTCCAGGAGATCGCCAACCAAGCCAAGGCCGACCAGTTCCTGGCCGCCGAGCGCGGCTTCTCCTGGGCGGCCTTCCTGGATTCCTCCGACGGCCAGGACAACGCCATCTTCGGCGCCGGCGGCGTCGGCCACGAGGACATGCCGGACCCGCAGGGATTCCAGCACCCGGCGCAGGCGGCCTACGTCTGGTCAGGCGGCTTCGACGCCGTCGTCGTTACCGTGCACCTTTCGTGGACGAACGCCACCCTTCGGGAGAAGGAGAAGACGCTGCTGCGCGGCGTCGTGGCGAACATGCTCAAGAAGGACCCGGACGTAATGGTGGTGGGCGACTTCAACACCGAGGGCGCCGACATCCGCGAGCTGGCCAGTTCCATCGGCCTGCGGGTGATGGAGCCGACGAACCAGGCCGGCACCACCCACGCCGGCCACCACTATGACTGGTTCCTGGTCTCGCCCGACCTGGCCGACGAGGAAGCCATCGACTGCCACGTCGAAACGTTCAGCGGGGCCGACATGGCGACTGCCACGGCTGTGTCGGACCACCTGCCGGTCATGGCGAGGTTCAGGACGGACGAGAAGTATGGGGACCGGCGATGATGAAAGCCGTCAAGCTCCGGGATGTGCTGGCCCCGGATCGATAGCTTCCCTTCGTTGCCTTTCTTTCTCCTTGATGGTGCGGTCAATCCCATCCGCCTTCTTCCTGAACACGTCGCGTAACTCACGGTCCCGGATAGCTCCGAACTTGAGCGGCTCATGATTATCGTAAGGCTCCATAAAGGAAAGCCGCATGGGGAATGATGGGTGCGGCTCAAAGGAATGGATGATCTCCCCGATGTACTCACCGGTCTCGGCATCGTACCCCGGGGCTTTGTGGTCAATCATCTGCGGCCGCTCAAGCTTTGGCGCCCACTCCTGCCATAGAGAGCGCACATACTTCTCGTGACCAGGATGCGCAAAGAAAGCGGCATCCTGTGACGTGTTCATCTGGAGGACGTTGAGCATGTCAACGTCGGCCTTCGTCTCAACGTTAACCCAGTGGCCAATCACTGAAGGAACCCGATACTTCGCCGAGTCAAAGAACATCAAACCGAGCCGCGGCCCTAAGGGCAGGTAGACCTGAAGCCCCGGCGTCTGCAAGCCCGTCAACGACTTGTACCGGACTTTCTGATACGCCATATTGACAAGGGCCACCACGCCATCGCCGAACAGGAAAGGCCACCGCGTGCAGTTCCTGAGCAGCACGGCGTCCAAGTCAAGCAGCAAACCGCCCGATATGAACGAGTACAGAATCTCGACTGCGTGAGCCTGCTTTGGGTCCACTCCAATGTTGTCCAGGTTCTTCTCGATCCACGCCTTAAGCTCGGGGTCCGGGGGAAACTTGTCCAGGTTATGCCTGATGTACTCCCGGGCCAAGTTGTTAGTGGAGCCCAACATCTTGTCGCGTTCAAGCTTCGTCCGGGCGCGTTGAAAGACTATGAACGTGCAAAGGATGTTGTATTCCTTGGGCGTCATGCCGATCAGACGTTCGGAGTCGCGGATTCTCTGTATGATGCGAAGAGCATCGGATTCCAGCTCGCCATAGGACTTCTCTATTTCAGGGGAGCCGTAGAAGTAGTTCTCGGCGCACTGATTGCGGATGCTGGCCCCCAGCACGACCTGGCCGGTATCCCGGAGAACGAGGTTGATGGTCTTCCCGTCTTCAGAGAAGAACCGGCAATAGCCCTGCGGCACATAGTGTTGCTTCCTGTAATCGGCCGACATTCTCTAGGTGCCCCTTCACTTCCTCCTGAGACACTCCGAAGTCCCGTACTCGTCCGGGTCCCCGGGCATGTTCTCTGCCTCGAAGAAATACAGCGGCTTCACCTTGAGCGCGTCGGCCAACCGGAGCAGCTCCAGCGAGCGCACGTTGGCGTAACCGTTTTCGACGGCCCAGATGCGTCCGGGGGCGATCATCGCCAGGTGGCCAAGCCAAGCGGTTGACATGCGGCGTTCCTTCCGCAGCCTGCGGATGGTCTGCCCGAGTTCCTGTATCTGCATCGGCCCGGCGCTCCCCCTGCGCGGGATTGTCTGCCTCCCGGGGCGGCCGTCAACTGCCACGAACGAACGCCGGCCGGGGCAGATGCCCGGAGTCGCACATACCGATGATACCCATGGCCGATGTGCGCTGCCGCTTGCAGCGGCCGTGACGCCATGGAAGATCCCCACGGGCTCTTGGAGGACTGACCCATGGCGCAGGTTGAGTGCTCGCTCCACGATGTGCGGCGCGTCGTCCGCGAGGAGCTGGAGAAGCTGCTCTGGCCTCGCTCTGTTCCCCTGGAGGTCACAGTGAAGCAGGCTGCGATGTACCTGGGCGTCGCCCAGTGCACCATACGCAAGTGGGTGGTAAGCGGGGAGCTTGAAGTGGGCAGGCGCATCGGGGGCAGGTTCTGGATACGTCTGCCGCTGTCAACCTACAGCGCCACGCTCGGGGAAAGCGTGATGCAGCATTTCTCCCGGCACAGGGCGTTGCGCTACCTGCTCCTGGCCCCCGATCCGCAGGAAACAGCCCAGGCGCAGGCCGAGCGGAACGAACAGTTCCTGGCGGAAGTTACAGACGGCCTCAGCGACCGCGTTGGGCCGGGAGAGGAACTGCCCCCTCTGCCAGACCTAAAGTCCTTCCAGACCGGGCGCCGCAGGGGGCTGAGAGGCGTGGCCGGGAGGTGGGCCACATACTCGGCCGCGGACTGGGAGCAGATACCCGAGCAAGCGGGCCTGTACGCACTGTATCTCGATGGGAAGCTCATGTACATCGGCCGGCACGAGAACGTGCGTGCCCGGCTGACGTTTCAGCGGAACGAGCCAGTCTTCGGCCGGTTGCCGCGCATGAGGCCCAAAGACCAGGCCAAGCGTGTCGTAATCAAGTTCTCACCGAGCCGGCGCAGCGGGGAAGAACTCATGCGGGCCCACCGCCTGCTCAAGCGCCTGAAACCGCCGTTGAACGAGCCCAGGCGCAGCCGGCGCGGATGGCTGTGAAGAGCGGCATCTGCTGGGGGAGTGCCCGCGGCGCCACCCGCCCGCTCCGCCTATATGTACCCCCGCCGCCCAAGTCCGTCGCGGTGAGACCCACGAAATCCCAGCGCAAGCTCATCGAGCAGTTCGAAGCAGGGGCCTACGAGGGCCGCGCGTCCCACATGTTCGTGGAAGGGGACGTGTTATATTCATGCGGCCAGGAGCGGCCCATGGCCTTCCGCTACAGGCGGGACCGCGCGTACAAGTTCCTCATCAACGCCGACCGCTACAGCGTCACCACCACCTGCCACCAGTCCCAGTGCTTCCGCCTGGGGCCGCAGGTGTCATTCTCCGCGCTGGCCGCGGCCAGCGTCAAGCTGGACCGGGTCCGCGTGGTGGACGCCCGGCCGGACACCTGGCGCGAAACCCCGGCCCCGGTGCCATGGGACCCGGCCCGCGCCTGGCGCGAGCACCTGCCGGGCGCCGTCCTGCTGGAGACCGACGGCCGCTACCTGCTGTCGTCCATCGACGAGGACGAGCACTGGTCCCGCCGGTCATACTTCCTGTCACAGCTCCCCCGCAAGGCCAGCACGGTCGCCGAGGCGTTCGACTGCCTGGTGCCGGACGAGGTCAGGAGTCGCAGGGAAAAGCCGGGCGCGCGGCCGTACAAGAGGCAGGGCGACTGGTTCTTCCTGCCCACCGGGTACGAAACCAGGGAACTGCCGCGGCCCAGCTACAAGGGCGTGCAATTGGTGGACCGCGTCGGAGAGCCCACCGACCACTACGTCAGCGAGCTGCGGCTCAACTCCGGCCAGTGCTGCCGCGGGACTGTCCGGCACCGGCCCAAGAAAAGGGGTTCGCAGCATGCCATGCTGACGCTCGGCGACATTTGGCACGAAGTTTTCCAGAACACGGCCGTTGGGTCGTGGAATGCGGACGGGCGGGTGGGCTGACTACTCGCGGTAGAAGATAGCGTCGAGCATGGCCGCGCGGCCGTCCCAAATCGCCGCGTCCGTGGCATCCTGCGGGCGCGGAGCGTTCCACCACGGCGAGTCCGCGATGCGCTCCACGATTTCCTCCCAGTAGCGGTCGTAGTCCATGCCCGTCTGCCTGATGCCGAAATCAGCGCACAGTTCCTTGCAGTTCTTGGAGTCGAAGCAGACGAACTGGTCCGGCCGCTTGAGCGCCAGCAGGCGGCTCGCGACGCCTACGCCATGCCGGCCTTTCGGGAACGCCTTCTTGAATTCCTCGAGGTACGCGTCGTATTGGGAGCGGGTAACGTAGCCACGTAGCGGGATTGCGTCCAGGGCGCGTGACAGGTGCGGGCTATTGTCATTGACCGCCTGGTGGAAGTAACCCGCGCCCTTCATGCTGCCGAACCATGCCCACCGGTCGTTGAAGTCGTTGGGAAGACCGGCGATGGTCTTCCTGAGCCCGGTGTCCATCGAGGCAAAGTCCTTGTTCCGGGTGAAGGCCTCTTGGACGGCGGCAAGGAGTTCGCAGCGCTCCTTGAAACCATGGTACTGGTCTCCCTTGACCTTGGCGGCGAATTGTCCCCAGGACATGGACATGACGCTTGAATCCGTAAGCGGCTTCCTGGGCTTGGCCTTGCCGTACTGCCCAGCAAGCTTCCGGACGGCCGGCTCCTTCCTCTTCCACACCTCGCGGTACGCGGCCACCATGCTCTTCGTGGCCGGGGCGGCGTCCTCCCAGTAGCCGTCAATGAGGGAGACGACCTGGTCTCGGAGATGCCCAGACGAATCGTCAGCACCGGTCAGCAGGACCATGGCCTCGGCGTTGGTGGTCAGCGCGCCCGAGGTCAGGTTGGCGCTCCCGATCAACACTTCCCACTGTTGCGAGTTCCAGAACACGTACAGCTTCGGGTGAAAGACGCCGGTCGGCTGGAGCATGAAGCGGACGCTCTTCGAGCCGATGAACACATCGAGAACGTCGGGGTGCGTCTGGTAGAAGTGGGTCCCGATGACACCCTTCGCGATGCGGGTGGAATGCTTGACGAGGGACTGGAAGACTGCGGTGTTGGCCGACGCCCACGCCACGGCGAAGGAGACGTGATCATAGGTGCGGATGAGCCTCGATAGATTGCTGGCCAACTCTTGGTTCGTGGCTATCAATTCCATGGTGCGTCCTCTGCGGGCCGATGGCCCTGCGATCAGTTCTGCTTGAGCTTGTCCAGCTCCGGCTGCAGGACCGTGATCATGGCCTGCATCTTCTCCACGGCCCAGTCCATGAGATCGTCGGTGATCTTGCCTTCCTGTTTCTCCATGTAGATACGCGCCCAGTTCTTGCCCCAGGCGTCCTGAATGACAACTTTCCCACCGAGCGCTTCCTCCAGGACGCGCTTCTGCTTGGCACACGCCGCGAAGAATGGCTGATTGGCTTCTTTGCTTCCCTTCTCGAAGTGCAGTTCCACCCCGAAGCTGGCGCGTGGACGGCCGTGAAACCCCCACTCGAAATGCACCGAGCCGATCCCGGTCGGGATCTGATAATACGCCCTCGGCGTAGGCGTGGCGTAATCCCCCGGCAGCTTCTTCTTTAGCGCTTCAGCGCACCGCGTGAAGAACTGGACGTATTCCGTCTTCGTCACCGACTGGGTGTGCTCGGCCATCTCCTTCCGCTCGGCCTTGACCAGGTATTCCTCGGCCTCGGGAAGCGGGATGAGCACGGATGAGTTGACGGCCACGGCGTCGTCGGAAAGCTGGTAGAGGTCCAGCTTGACGCACCGGATGTCCATGCCGAACTTGCGCAGCCACAGGACCGAAGCCGTGACCTCCGGCCTGAATTCCTTGGACACGAGTATGATGCGCGGCCGGTCGCTCAGTTCCTCGAAATCGTCGCTCTCTATGAAATCGAGTATCTTAGCCCTCGCCTGCTCGGGCGTGGCCGCGCGGCCTTTCTGCTTCAGGTACTTGGCGTGCATGGCCGCCAGGTCATCCAGTCGGTGCGTGGAGCAGTAAGCCGCGTACTTGATGGCCTGGAGGTCCACGTTCTTGCCGCTGTCGTCGCGCTTCAACTCGATGACGACGAGGTTGCCTTCCTTGTCGATGGCGAGCAGGTCAAGGCGTTCGCTGGTCTTGTCGAACTGGTCGTACTCCGTGGTGATGATCAGCAGCTCCTCGCCGAGGATGTCGGGGTTCTGCTCCACCCATTTCTCTATGTCCTGGCGCTCCAGCAGGCCGTGCGCCTTGAACTCCGTTTCCTTGCACGGGGCGAGCGTCTTCTTCCGCTTATCATAGGTGTAGAGCATGTCCGGCCTCCTCTATCCACTACTACTTGAGCAGCGGACTTGAAATATCTTAGCCGCGGGGACCGTGCCCGCAATCAGATTAAGGATGGACTGCTTGCCGCTGTCAGCCGTGGAGGGACTTCAGCGGATGAGTGCTACAGGCGTGGTAATGGCCGAGGATGCGGAACGTTTCATCATGAAGTGATTGCCGCCTGGACGCGAACAGGAACGCCAAGTCATCCTCGCGGTAAGCGCAGGCAAGGACCGGCGCGGCGTTGACGCCCCGCACCTGCGCCAGCTTCTTCTCGACATCGTGGACGTGTTTGCGCTTATCGTTCTGGAGGTGCTGGTAGACCATGAGAACGGAGGACGGATCAATCACTTCCATCAGAAGCTGTAGCTCGGCATTGAGGATGTACTTCTCCCTGCCCATCTCCTCCAGATAACGCGGGCCGCCTGTTTGAAGCCCGGTGTCCGGATCGACAAACACCAGCGCGTTCTCCTTCTGAATGAGCGGCCGGAACTGTTGCCAATACGCGTCCCGGCCGGTATCGGAGAAGAACGTCCGGTCGACTGGTGTGATGGTGGAGTATGACTGAACGTAGGGGGCTAGCCAGCGCTCCCAATGTGCCAGGCTCTTGGAGCCGCACCCCTTGATGAAGGCAAGGAGTTCCTGGGACTTGTCGCCGCGGTTGGCCGGTGGCTTCCTGCCCTCCTTATCTTCCCTGTGTTCCGTCAGCATCGGGATGAACACGTAGTGGCGAAGGGATAACCGCTCGAACACGGTCCGGATGAGGTCGTACTTGAAGTAGTCGCGGCTGTCGCCGAAGTACTTGAGCTGGACCATCGCCGGTCAGTTCGCGTTGTAGCCGTGCGGAACGCGCGTGAGCAGCAGGTCTTTCCAATGCGACTCCCTGCGCAGAATGTCATCCGTGCTGGCGTGCGTATCAGCAATCTCCAGGACTCCGAACTGGAAGTTGTCGGCGTAGGTGTCGCCTTCTTTCCTGAGAAGCTCTCTAAGTTCAGAGTTGCCGCCGTGGCCGGTTGCGGAGTACGCGCACCATCGGCTCCAGATTCCCTCCTTGCCCGTGGCGCTTCCCACATAGAGCTTCCCTGTCCGCCTGTCGGCAATCACGTAGACTCCGGCGACATTAGCCAGGGCTGCCCGCCAAGATTCGATGTTCTGTTTGACCACGATGTCAAGGTGCTGCTTGGTTAGCATTGTTGATGAGTAGCCTGGGAATTCCGCGACACGAAGCCTCTCCGGCCGTATTTCGGCGACCTCGATGGCGTGGCTCCAATTCTCGCCCAGAAGATACGACTGCCGGCCTGTTCGCTCAAAGTGAACAATGAGCCGGCCGTCGAGGGCGTTTGGCCCATCGCGACGGCTCAAACGGTACTTGTACAGCTTCTGCTCTTTCATCCACTCGCAACCCTTGGAGTTGTGGACGCCGGCAAACAGCCAGTGGTTGGTTGCGGGAAGGGCTATGAGCGAAACGACAAGTAGTCTCCCGAAGTTCCTCTTGGTTTGCCACGATTGCCATTCGTCGAACCGCCCGGCGAGGTATACGTCCAGAGGGTTCTCTTCGCCATTCCAGCATGCGAGGTGGATCTTGCATTGGTCTGGAAGGACCTCGGCGTCAAGAAGTTGAAGAATCTGGAAAAGCTGCATCGGCGCTCCTCCTGGCTGGCACCAGTCTGTTCAACGGGCGGCCGTTGTCAATGCCGTTGGGATAACGGATGTGGATTGGTTGTGTTGGGCATGTGCCCACCGCGCCACCCGCCTCCCTTCCCTTTATGACCTTTCCTCTACCAGCCCCTGCTGTATGCCCCCCAGCCAATTCTCCCGCGTCGACGGCCGCTGCAGCCGCGGCCAGCCCGCGTCTGTGAGCCGCGGCGACTTCCGGAAGGAGATCCTGCCGGACGAGTTCCCGGACTGGAGCTACCTGGAGCAGGACGGCTTCGCCGATAGGCTGGCCGCCTACCGCCGGGGCGACTTCGGCTACGTAGGCGTGCGCGCAGCCATGACCGTGCCCATCCCCATGGACGGCCACTACATTCTGCACGAGATTCGCAGCCCCGGCCTCTGGGGGATCGAATCGGACTCCGGCGACGATTACTTGGCCGAGGTCTTCGGCGAGGAGTCGCACGTCTTGGAGGAGATGCTGTCGGCGCTCGGCGTGCGTGTTCATTGCGTGGGCAAGGAGGCTGGCCGATGAAATCCATCGCCAAGCTCTTGGAGCTGGATGGCGAGGCCCTGTTCACGGAGGTTGGCCGCGGCATCGGCCGCGAGTTGACGCTGGAAGAACAGCGGCGTCTGGAGCTGCTGGCCACGGCCTACCGCGACGGCGCGCGCGTCAGCTACTGCCCGGCGCCGGGAACCAAGCCGGTGGAAGTCAGTTTCCCCGGCTACCTGCGGGAGATCGGCTATGTCACGAAGGAGGCCGGCGCATGAAGGACATCGCCGCGCTCCTTGAGCTGGACTGCGCCGGTATGCTCCGCGAGGTCAGCCGGGGCATCGGCCGCGAGCTGACCCTGTCCGAGGAGCTGCAACTGGCGATGCTGTCCGGCGCCTACAAGGCCGGCGGGGGCGTGGGCTATTGCGACCTGGAGCGGCCGGTGCGGGAGGTCAGGTTTCCGGAGTATCTGAGGGCGCTGGGGTATTCGATATAGATGATTGTGGATCGCCGCCTTGATTGACTGCACCGGTGTTATTGGGTTTGGGTTGCCTCGGGTACGAGCTTCGCGAATCGGGCCATGAGTTCGGCCGATTCCTTCACGAACTCACGCAGTTCTTTCTTGCTCAGTTCCTCAGAAGCCGCAGGCCCTTTGGGTTTATGCCGCACTATCAGAACGGACTCGGTTCCCCTGTCGTTCGGATCATCGCAAACAATCGGGTTGTGTGCCACTAGGTTCCGACGATTGCCAATGCGGTGGAGATCGTCGCACAAGGACTTCACTTCAGCAGGACTGAGGCGTGATCGTTCGGAAAGCAACGCACGGAGGACATCAATGCGTCTGGCAAGTGGCGATTTGAGCACGTTGGCAGATAGAAGCTTGTCGGTTGCGAGCGCGCGAATTGCGTTGTTTGTGAGCAACTCCAGGGCACCACAGTGGTGAATGAAGAAACCGATGAGGGTGGGGAAATCGGTCACCATGGCAAAGACCTATCAACTATTGGCACAAGCCCGTCTCTGACCCGATTCATTGGTCCACCGCAAGATTCCACCCGCCATCGTCCTTGAGCGTAATCTTCATGTTGTGCTTGTCTTCGGTTGTGAAGACCTTGTTCCCCGCGGACGAGCCTGTGGAGTACTTGGTGTATAGATCAATGGCCTTCGCATCTGGAAGGCCGTGTTGGTTCGGTCCGACTGAAACCAGCGTCATGGCTGGGTTGATCTTCTTGATGTGGTCAACGTAGTAGTTCTTGGTGTCCGCCGGGTCGTCGAAGAACGTGACGGACCCGTGATGCGCCCCGACCAAGAGCGCGGACTGCAGGTCATTGCCATTGTAGTTGGTCAGTATCTTCTCCTTCCACGGCCGGTAGTTGGTGTCCGCAGCAAACATCACTGAACAACCCACCGTCCTGTACTCGACTTTGATGACGGCACTTTGCTCGTTGGGGTCAGTGTAGTCACTCCACTTGGCACTCATGCACCGGTATTTCGCGTCCCCGAACGTGTAGAAGTTGCGGGCTTCTATTGTTCTCCCCGGGAGCATCCGTTTCAGGGTCATGTACGCCAGGTACTCAGGGGAGTCAGTCGTCGTGCCCGGGACATCGGTGTCCCAGATGGCCTTGATGGGGTTCTGGGCATGCAGGTCTGTGATTCCCCGCATGTGGTCGGCGTCGCGGTGACTGTTGATGAAAACGTCGATGGATGTCCCGTAGCCAAGAATTCGCCGGACGTAGCCCAGGACATCGTTGCTGTTGTCCGATGTGATGTTGCAGTCGATTACGACCCTCGTCCCGTCGGGGTTGAAGAGTATGGCCATGTTGCCACAGCCGACATCAAGTATGTGTATGTCCATGTGCAACCCTCACTTGGCCTGGGTTTCGATGTCAGCATTCACACCGACGCGGCCTTGTTGACTAGGCTGCGACTCCTCCGTTAGCACGTTGGTCACAAATCTGACTCCGTAATTGCGCGCAGCCATCGCAAGCGCCACGTATTGCAGGACGAGAAAACCACCGTAGCCAGCGACAGTCTTCCAACTAGCCGGGGAGAAGAGTGCTCCGGCCAGGAACGCCACCGCGAATATGGCGGACAGGCCAGCCATGTCGCGGGTCAAAAGGTACATCCGGTGCGCATGCAAGACGGTCAACTTGTCGGCGTGCGCCCGGTACATCTGATACCACAGCGCGTTTTGCTCTTTCGCGGCCCTGGGCAGCTTGCCATGCTTCGCAGTCAGCGCGTCGCAATCAATCCGGGGATCGTTATGCATGTGCCGGGAAAAGGCGCGACACCCCGGTAGTGGACACCGCCAACGCCAAAACACGAGCCGCGCCTTGGCCGTGTCGCCGAGGAGCCCGTTCAGGACTATCGTTGCCAGCGGGACGCACAATGCGATAAGCCCGTCTTTGGCAGACACCTTCTGCCAGAAGTGCTCAATGGCAGAGCCACTCAGTTCTGCGCTGATGTACACGCCCAGGAAGGCTGCCAAGTTGACGCCGATGAACAGCCACAGATAGTGAGCATTGGCCTTCTTCAGGTTGGTGACTTGTTTGTCTTCAGGCATGGATAGTCTCCCTATTCCTCTACCTCGTCAAAGAGAGGGAAGGCATTTGACGGCACCCATCCGGCCCGGGCAGGAGCGTTGTGTGAGTGACACACGGTCTTCCCGGAAGTGGCGTGGACCGGGGCGCCGCGGCGGAGGAAAGCATTCATGACCTTCTTGGCGGGATGTTTCGGGGCTCCTTCTGGTGATACGGAGACGAAGGCGGTCTTCTTCTTTTCCTGCCCCTGCAGCTTGGGACCGACCAGTGTATTCAGCAAGGTCGGGCCGATGTTCCGCCGACTACCATGATGGGGAACCTGGATGGACTTGAGCGTCGCAAAATCGAAGCCCTCTTGTTGCAGACGCGAGATAGCTTCGGTCAGGGCGGGGATCCCGGCATCCGCAGTGAACAACATGGATTGACCGTCAACAGTGAGGAGAAGGACCGCGCTCGAATTGTTTTCTGCCGTCGTTTCACCGAAGTCGTCCAGGGTCTCAATCCCGAACGTCTCCGCGACCTTCTTGACGACCTCCTTTGCCTCTGCTGCGAATCTTGCCAGAGCGGCCAGCTTCTGCTCGGGCTCGGGCGTTCCTCTATAGCCGGGCAAGAGGCTCTTGTAGTAAGCTTCGGTGGGTCCGATGACGCGCAAGGCGCCGTTGAAGCCGTTGAGCCCAGAGAACGGTTCCACGATGCGGATGCCCTTCCGTGTAGCGAGCTTCTCCAGGTCGCGGGCCTGATCGAGCGACTCAATGAGTGCCTGTCTGACACCCGCAGCGGTAACCCGGCTGTCCTCGAAAAGATGAGAGATGTCGTTCGTATGGTTCCATGGCTGGTGCATGAGGAGACAACCAACCTCCAATTGCTCCAGAACAACGCTCAGGCCCGAGACGTGGTCAGCGTCAGGGTGCGTACATACTACGCAATCGACACGGCCGGTCTGGTAGAACTCCTTGATATGCTTGACCAGTTCCTCTCCGTTGCTCTTGAAGCCGCCGTCAATCACGACAACGGTTTGTTCACGCGGGTTCCGGAACAGGGAGCCGAACCGCATGGTGATAGCGTCTCCGCTCTTCTCGCCGTCGCCTACCGGCAGGAAATCGACTTCATAACCGACTTGATTGGCATCCATGACTGTCTCTCCCCCGAATCGCGCAAACGGGCAGTGCTCAGTGATTCTAGCTGATCCTGTGCATGCCCGCAAGGGTTACACAAGTAATGGATTCGCGGGTATTAAAGCCCCGTGTGCCTTTCGTGCGCGCGTCAAGTGTCTTTGCTGGAAGTCATTCCCTATTCCTGGATGTGGCGACGGTGAACGCCAAGAGCGACACCAGGCAACCTTATGCCCACCGCGCCACCTGTCCCCCTCCCGCTTATGAACCGCGCCACGAAACCCTCTTCGGTGACGGCCGCATGAAGCTCATGACCAGGGAGCTGGAGAAACGCTTCGCCGAAGTCGGCGACCAGTACGACAAGGGCCTCGACGCTGTGGTTGTGGCCAGGTACTTCCACCCGCGCTCCGTCTTCACCTGGTACGCCACCGAGTTCAACCCGGGCGACCGCTGCTTTTACGGCTACGTCTGCGGCCTGGAGGACGAGTGGGGCCACTTCAGCCTGGACGAGATGGAAGGCGTCGAGGACCAGCTCGGCATCGGCGTCGAGCGCGACCTTTACTTCGACGAGATGCCCCTGCGCGCGGCGCTCAAGAAGGACCGCAAGGTGGTGCCGGATGGCTAGAGGGCTCACGTACACCAGGGACGGCCTCATCAGGGCCGCGCTCAAGGCGTATCCGCACAACGAGCACCTCGGCCCCGAGTACTACTCCATGGGCGTCGAGGAGCTGGTGGCTGCGGCCAGGGATAACAAGCTGGGCGACAAGCTCGCTTCGTTCATGGTGCGGGAGCTGGCGGACGGCCTGGACGCGGACGGCAACGGCTACGTCGAGCCGGCGGACGCGGGCTTCCTCATGGAGAGGGGCGCGGCCGACCTGCAAATCGTGGCCGACGCGCTCTTCCAGATGGACCCGGCCACGGCGACCTACCACACGCCGCAGCCGAAGGAGGCCGGCTGATGGGCGACCGCTGCGACCTCTGGATGACCTACCGGAAGAAGGACGAGCGGCGGTTCGCGCGGGAGCTGGGCCCCAAGTGGTACAACGTGCAGGAGGAAGAAGGCCCGGCCTGGCGCAGCGTTTACGTGGAGCAGGCCAACTACGGCTGGCTGGACCACCGGCAGAACCTGGCAAAGCGCAACGTGCCCTTCTTCGGCCGCCACGGCGAGGGCGGCGACTACGCGGCCGCCAGGTTCGCCGCGTGCGGCGGCGAGCACATCGACGTGCCCATCTACGACGGCGAACTGGTATGCTTCATGGACGGGGAAGGCAACGTCAAGGCCGGCGGCGTAGTGGCTGCGGCCGATTTCCTCGAGCTGGAGCGCCAAGCCCGCAAAGCCATCGGCCTGCGGCCGGCTGCGGCGCCGGACGAATTCTATCAACTGGTGCGGGTTCACGGTGACGTTGAGCCGGAGCTGCACGCCGAGCCCATCCGGCCGCTCCGCAGGGAGCTGCGCAAGGCGGTCATCGCCCACCTGAAGGCCGAGCCCTACAAGGACGAGGACGGCCTATTCTATATACATAGCAGGGGCGGCAGGCCCGTCGGCATCCACGCCTTCAGCAGCACTGAGATGGACAGCATCCGGAGGAGGGCCGGTTGCTGATGCACGTCCACCCCCTGATAGTCGTCGGCGGGTGCCCCGGCCCCGAGGAAGCCTGGAAGGCCGCGGACGGCTACGCCGACGAGCTGGTCGAAGCCGCGCACGTCTACGATTACGGCGGCCCCCTGAAGGACGATGGGGATTCACCGCTGGCCGGGGCGGCCCTGCTGGCCGGCACCGGCGCGTACCGCGAGTCCGTGCTGCACGCGCTGGCCGCCGAGAAGGCCAGGGCGCGGGAGGAATGGGACGTGGTGCGCCAGGCGCTGAAGGTGTTCGCCGATCATGAGGATCCGCCCGGCGCGGAAGATATCTTCAGGCCGCGCTACAAGGTCGGCGTCGGCTTGGCCGGCATCATCAGGCCCGGCATGGATGTCTGCCACGACGAGACCTTCGGCCGGGCGCTCTGGCGCGCGGGCCGCCTGGGCGAGATCCTCGACGGGAGCCCGTGCGCGGACAGGTTCCTTTACGACCGGAGGGAGAACAGGCAGGTGCCCGTGGCCGACGAGAAGCGGCCGGACGTTTACGCCGTCCTGTGCGACTTCCACTTGTGAGCGTCATCATGGTGACACCCTATGGACAAGAGCGACTGCCTGAAGAAGCTGAAGACCTGCCACACCCGCCTGCCGGAGTCGCGGGTGGAAAGCGTCCTGCGGCTGGCCGGCCTGGACGACGGCGGCCACCTGGGCGAGTGCGAGCAGTTCGTCCGGGACGCGCGGGTGTACCCGGCCATGGAGGCCGCGGCGCTGGGCTTCTCCTACCTGCCGCCGGAGCAGGCTAGGCAGCTCGCTGACTACATGGCCGAGACCATGGGCCTGGCGGATGGCCCCACTTACTGCCACGTCTGCGGCACGCGGGACAAGTCCCTCTTCGACGCGAAGAAGTCCGTGGACGCCTGCTCGGCCTGCTTCGACGAGTACGGCCCCCCGGACGAATGCTCGAAGTGCGGAAAGAAGAGCTACGAGGGCGACTGGTACGGCCCGCTGGTGTGGACGGAGCTTGCGGCCCGGCGAGGCCTGTGCCAGGCCGGCCAGGTGGGCCAGGGGATCGGGCCGGACTATGAAAGCTCGGAGGACCGGCTGAAGCGGGACGGGCTCATCGTGTGGAACAAGGAGCGCTACGTTTGCGACGGGTGCATGGGGTGGTGAAGGTTCGGGAACCATGTTGAGAGACAACACGGTAAGCGTGACAATGTGGACCGAACACCTCCTACGAACAGCACCTCTTGCCATCAATGGAAAGCGCTTCTGCTGCTTCCAGAGCGGCCACTCGCTCAGCCAACTCCGGATGCCAGAAGCCGACCCGATCTCTTCCGGTGTACTGCATGTACAATGCCTTCCATCGGGCAGCGAAACCAGCCAGAATCCTTCGCCCGCCTCTGTTCGGACTTGACTGCAATGGCATCGCCGCGAAGCTCACACCATCATCATTCATGGAAAAGCGCGCAATCGCCGTTTCCATGGCAGTTATGTTCCTGATCTTCCATAGAGCCGTCTTCATGGCAGTATGACTCACGCCCAGTTGCCGTATCGCATATGCGTCGGCCGTCAACTCAAAGGCATATACGTCTTCAACGCCGCGCATAACCGCATCACCGACAAACGCGACCCTACCGCAAATACATAGCAGAAGATCGATCACGCAATGTTTGCTAGCAATATGTCCAACTTCATGTGCCATGATGGAACGGAGCTCATCCGCAGAGAGGAGGGCAAGGCACCGAGAGGAGACTTCAACATGATACCGCCTGGTGAATAGCCCACACATGTGTGCTCTGGCGTATGGGAATCGGCTCTCGGTAATAATCACACTTGGGCGGAAAGCCAGAGTCTCTTCACACAGAGAGTTACACATGGATTGGAGGCGTAACACGTCCTCTGGAGTGGCACCTTGCTCTCGTGTGCGTATGTTCTTTGCTTTGGCCGCTCGCGCATAGAACAGCTCGCCCAGCGACAAGAGGAGTAGCACTGCCAGCACTATGAAGTACAGTGTCACGACAGCCCGCAGAACGATGTCTACGGTGCCAACATGACGGGGATATCCCAGAGCCAATGTGGCAAGCATGATCGATGCTGGACTACCTGGCTGGTCACCGGATTCCTCACCAACGTGTATTACCGCCGCGGCACTCGAGTGCCCGGCCACAACAATCCCATAGAGGATGAGGCCCCCAACGGCGATGATATACGAAGCGAGCACGAATCGGTATCTACGCAGGAACCCCTGACCCGAGACTGCGCTCTTGGTCGATGGATGAGCGCTGCAAGATAGCAGCCGCTCCAGGGCGGGCCTCATTCTGACCGCCAGTCCTGAAGCATAGAAGAGGAATGCGCACGCTGCCAATTGCGCGAGCAGAAAGAACACCCACGGGACTCCCGCAACAAGGCGCACAGCATGCTGTAGTTGCGCTATCTCCTGCGGTGCCCATGTGCGACCAACTGAGTCAACGTGTGCTGTTCCGCCGTCGAGTTCTAGAATCTGCGTGGCCTTGTCGATCAGCACTTGGCTGCCAACGGCGCTGTGAGCATCACAGATCAGAAGTGTGACCTGCGCACCAACCATGTAGAGCATGGCTAGGCTGACAAACATGCCGGTTGTCGCGGTGCCCAATCTTGCGGAGAATCCCTGGCATCGAAACGCGAACATGAGTGCGATTAAGAGGCCTGCAATGAACACCACAATGGCAACCAGCGTTGGCTATCCAATAAAGGTTCCGAAGCCTAGAGCATCCCGAGCCTTCATTGCCGGAGTAGCAGCTATTCCCACTATGGCCACAACCAAGAAGTAGAGCAGAAACATATATTGCCTGGCGTCAGTCCGTGATAGTCTGTGATCGAGTGGCTCAAGATGAGCGTGGAGACTTCTGGCGCGGGCCCTCACGTTCTCCCAGAGATGAGCAGTATTGACTGCAAGCAGGTAGAGCGCCAGAAATGATGTGAGCGGGAACGCTAGGAGGAGGCATACGAATGGCCATACGATAGAACCCGCAACTGCACTGGGAGAGACGGGGGCATCGGGCGCAAGGCCGCGGAACGCCCATACCCCAAGAAGGGGAGCAATTGCGGCTACACCCGCAGCAACTAGCGCATACCACAGGTATAGGCGGGACTCCACGGAAACGTGAACACAGTTTCCAACTTGGCGCAGGTTGTATCTGACATCCTGTGGCCTCGCTTGGACAAGTATGGAGTACCAGCGAGCTTCTTGCTTTGCGAGAATGGCAATGCTGCCGTCCGCAAGCCACTTGGTCTTAGGAGCAAGGCCTTCCCGGATAGTCTCCTGTTGTATCAGAGACGCAAGGGTGCTCAGAGGCAGAGATGTTACATACGTCGTATCCCAGCGCATGCCACCCCTCAGTGGCCATTACACTGGTCAAGAATACCCTCTATGCGGTCTCGGAGCTTGCGAACTAGGTCTGGCGGAAGTCCCGACTTCAAAGCTTTAAGCTCGAGAGCATCCAAGACCCGAGGCGCATCGCGCTTAAGCGAGTCCTTGAGCGCGGCCCTTAGAAAGACCAAGCCGACCCAACATGATAGTGAGATCAGCGTGCATTCCGCCACCCCGGCGTCAAATGAGAGCGAGTCATCTTGCCCAGGTCCGCCTTCTTCGTCTGTTTTCGGTAGTTCTCGTTCCAGCGTAGTGAAGACCCCATCGAATGATACGTCAAACTCTGCAAGTAGCTCAGGGTTCGTTTCCGCAAGACAGGAACGCACGGCTGCGCGGAGAGCGTCTCTTGTATCCATTGCGTCTCCTTTTGGTTCTAAGGGCCGGAACGCTCTTTTCCGGACTTCTCCGAAGTCCCAAACATCCTCCCCACGTACCCCTCATCCTCGAAGAACAGAATGTGCGCCTCCGCGAACCTCTCCCGCGACCAGTCGCCGGTCCCGTAGTAGTCACGCAGTGTGTCGTAGGGTGTGGCCGAAACGATGACGGAGTCCAGCTCCACGTCCCTGAGCCCGGCCCTTGCGCCCCAGGCCTTCGACAGCTCCCTGAGCCGCAGGTGGAGCTTCACCTTGTCGTCGGTCCAATAGGTCTTCTCGCGCAGCATCCCGTGGGGCTCCACGAAAACGACGCGCTGGGCACGGCCTTCCTTGATCCAGAGGATGAAGTCGGGGAAGAACCCCTCGTTCTCGAAGAAGCCCACGCCCCGGCCGCGGCTGAGGTTCCTGAGCAGGAAGACCTCCTTGCCGGCCAGCGACTTCCCGGCCTCGCGCCGGCAGAAGTCCCGCAGCCCTTCCACAAACCGCCGCTCGCTTTCGTTCAGGCCCGGCGGGTCGCTCTTTACCTTCTCACCGCGCTCCACCAGCAGCGGCTGGTACAGGTGCCGGTCGAAGTGGACGTTGGGCAGCTCGCGGACTTCGGAGCAGTAGAGCTGCTCGCCCTCGGCTATCAGCTTCTGGACGGCCTCGATGAGCTCCCGCTCCGCGCGGTCGATGCAGACCGTGTAGTCGCGGAAGTTGGCGTCGCTCTTGTCGAGGGCGGCGTAGACCATGTTCTTGGAGTCCCACCGCTCCTTGGAAACGTAGTAGAACTTCTCCACGTACTTGCGGAGGATGGTCAGCACGGCCTCGGTCAGGAGCGCGGTGTCGGCAAAGGACTGCGGCCTGGCGACGCCCTCCTCGGCCACCAGCCGGTAGAGCCTCGGCTCCTCCGCGGCGAGGATCTCCCGCAGCACCTGCGGCCGTATCACCAGGTTGGAGAAGCCCTTCTGTTCCTTGTAGTCCATCACCACCAGGTAGGCGCGGTTCCAGTCCACCAGGTCCAGACTCTCGGCCGGTATCTGCAGCTCCGTGCCGGCGTGCATGGACTGGGCCTTGAGCCCGCCCGCCCCGCTCCGCATGGATTCCACCTTGAGCGACATGTCCACCGAGACCTTCGCGGCAGGGTCAGGGGTCAGGACGATGTCGCACTCCAGGGCGAAGTCGCGCTCCGGCGGGACTCGGGGGACCAGCAGATTCTTGCCGAGGAACTCCGCGTTCGCCCTGATGGGCAGGGGCAGCTCCACCTGGCCGAGCGTCTCCACGCCCTCGCGCTCCAGGTACTCCCGGAACTGCGCCATGTAGTTGGCGCGCACGGCGAAGATGTTCAGGATTTCCAGCAGGCGGATGTGCGCCGGGTGCTCACCGTCGAGCGCGGTGCTGCGCTTGAGACCGAAGCCAAGGCCGCGCAGCCGCACGCCGCGGCCGAAGAGTTGGATGATCTCAGAACCCTCGGTGCGGCCAATGTTCAGCAGGCCCATGTTGGACACGCGCCAGCTGTTCCAGCCCTCCATGAACTTCTTGGCGCCGATCAGGACATTGATGGTGGCGTCAGGCCTGTTGATGCCCGCGAACAGGGAAGAGGATATGGCGTCATCCTCCATCTGTATCCCGGCGTCGTCCTCCTCCACCAGTTTCTTGAAGCTGGCCGTGTCGCCGATGTAGATGAGCCCGAAATAGTTCTCGGCGCCGCCTACCTTGAGGCCGAGCTCGCCGGGCCCGCTCTTCACGTCGCACATGTGGAGCCCGCCGCCGGCCGGCGCGTGGAAGACGGTCGCCAGTATGTCCCGGTAGATGGCGTCCGGGTCCTGGCCCCCGCCGCGGAGGTACTCGAACCGCTCGGCGAAGACATCGCCGCCGGCATCGTCACGCAGGCCGCTCTTGCCCTGGATGAGCCTCTCGATGGCGCGCACGGACCAAGCGCGCTTGTTCTCCAGGAAGCGGTGGAGGAAGCGGGCCACGGTCAGCACGTCGCTCCGCGCCTTCCCGCTCTCCTTGTAGACCGCGTTCACGCTGCTGCCCACGAACACCCACAGGGGCATCTCGATGTTGTAGGGCCGCAGTACCGCCGACTGCTCGGCGTAGCAGCGCTGCTGCTCGTAGAAACTGAGGAGGTTGCCGAGAAGCAGGGTGTCGGTGTCATCCTCCTTCGTCTCGTCGCGAAGGTTCAGGATATGGAAATCCTTGCCGAAACCGTTGCCGTGGAAATACTTGTAGGAATAGTCGAACGCTATGGCCTTGCCGTACTCGACAGTCAGATCGTCGTTCTTGGTGGCGGTCAGCGCCTGGCCGAAGGTGGCGCTGTACTCGAACGTGAACCCCGTTTCCCCCAGCCGGTCGCGGAACTTGCGCCAGGCCTCGCCGCCGGAACCCTTGTGCCCCTCATCGACGAATATCAGGTTGTTGCCCTGGAAACTCTCCACGTCCACGCTGACACCGCCGCCGCGCTTCTCCTCGACCAGCTTGGTTATCTCTATGACGCGGACGACGTTCTTGTCTCCCGACCAGAGCCCGCTCTCATCGATGCTGAAACGTGCGCACGGCACGCCCGAGGCCTCCATCTCGGCTATGTGCTGGTCTGTGAGGCCTTCGTTGGGCGTGATGAGCAGGATGTTATCCAGGGGCTGTTTGTTGTAGTGAAGGAACTGTCGGTAGTTGATGTGCATGACTAGCGTCTTGCCGCTGCCGGTGGCCATCCAGAAGGCCAGCTTGGTCAGGTCGGCCTCGGCAAAGAGCAGATCCTGCGCGTCGCCCGGTTCCTTCCCGGCGTTGCGCTGCCGGACGAAGTCGTTCAGGCAGGCCAGCAGATCGGACGGCCGGCTGAAGTACCAGTCCAGGTATATCTCCGTGTAAAGGACGGCCAGGTACTGGAAGTAGCGTAGCTTGATCGGCTCCGGCCGCCGGGTATTGATGGCGTTCAAGTGCGCCCGGATGTTGTCGTCGTAGCGGCCCAGTACCTCGGCGGGTATGCGCACCTTGTCGCCGCGGCCCACAAGCCGCTCGTGGACGAAGCTGCGGCCGTAGGAATCAAACCCCTCGCCGGCGTCTTTCATGTCTGCCAGGAGGTCCCGGTTGCTCTTGTAGCCGAACAGGCTGTTCAGCCAGGCCAGCAGGACAAGGCGGTTCTCCAGCTTGACGTAGGTGCTGGTGCCGCCGTTTACCGCCGGGCTGGCCGCGCGCCGCGCCATGTGCTAGTTCCCCCCGTTGCCCGCGGCTATGGGCGCGAACATCCTGGCCTTGAAGACAGGGTCGAGGCTCTTTGCCCCGGGTATGGTGCTGTCGCTGTTGACGAAGACATCGTCGGCGCCCGCCGCCAGCTTCTGCTCGGCGACGAACTTCTTGTCGCGCTCGAAATCGGCCGCCTTCCAGCCCTTGGTCTCGCGCCAGATGACCGCGACCGTGCGGCTGTCCACGGTGCCGCGGTACACAAGATAGGCGCGGTCCTTGTCGCTGACGGCCTTGCGGGACTGGACCCGCAGCCCGAGCAGGTAGTTGAACGTCTCGGGCAGGTCCACCGGCTTGTCCCTGGTCTGCCCGTCCTCGGCGATCAGGAGTTTGTACGCGAAGGGAGTCGCCAGCTTCTCGACGTTGAGGAGTGTGTCGCTCTCCTTGGTCTCCCACTCCAACATGTAGTTCAGCAGGTAGTCGTCAAAGCCGGTCAGCAGCTTCTGGCCTCCCTTGCCGTTGAAGGCAATGTTGTTCAGGGCGTCCTCATACGACTCGATGCGCAAGTACCTGATGATCCGCGGAGACCGGGTGACTTCATTCTTTGCGGCTGCCCTGCTAGGTTTGCCATCCTTCCACTCGGGCGAGAAGATGGCCTTCTTAAGGCGCGGCAGAAGAATCGTGTCGAAGTAGGAATCCACTTCAACGAGGATGAACCGGCGCCGGCCTCCATCGGAGCGATTGAGGTTCATCACCGCGTGACCTGTGGTTCCGGAGCCGGCGAAGTAATCGCCGACCCAAGCGGCAGTGTCATTGGCAAACTTGCAGACGTACTCAATGAGCCCGATCGGCTTGGGGTAGGAGAAGGTGAAGCCCATATCCGCCAGCTGGCCAGCCATGCGCTTCACGGTTCCGACGTTCCTGATCACGGAAAGAACGTGGCTCTGTTTTGCGCGGGTCTTGTAGCAGTATATGGCACCGGTGTGGGTTATCTTGAACCAGGTCTCTAATCCTTTAGAGTCGCGAATGGGCTGGCATTTGTTTGCAGTGAACTCATCCAACAGGAAGAGGGAACTCCAGCCGCTGAAGGCGCGCGCCTCTCGCGTCAACTTCCCGCCCTTGACCACGACCTTATCCCGCAGGTGGGGCCATTCGGAATCGCGCGCCGGGATTTCGCCCTCGTCGAACGACGCCGGGAATCCTTTGGGGAGCAGCACTTCGCTGGGAGGATTGGCTGGCCCGTTCTTTGTGATTGAGTTCTCTATCGTATCATTGTAGAGCTTGCTCTCGCCTTCAATGTCAGGCGCGATCACTTGCGCATGAGGATAGGATCCCTCGTCTTTGCAGAAGGCAAGGAGGTACTCATGGTTGCACTTGACCTTGCTTTGATTGTCGATATTCCCCTCGTTGTTCCAGACAAAGTTCGCGAGAAGGTTGTCGCGTCCAAAGATGTCGGCAAGGGCCAGTCTCAAGCGGTCAACTTCGTGGTCGGCTATTGAGCACGTGAGCAATCCGTCCGTCGCCATCAGCGCGCGACCAAGAATGCCGCGATCCTGCATCATCGCCAACCACGAGGAATGCTGGTAACCATCCTTGTACAGGAAGTCATCATTCCCGGTGTTGTAGGGAGGGTCAAGGTACGTGCACTTAACCTGTCCGCGGTATCTCTCCATGAGCAGGTTCAGCGCCTGGAAGTTCTCGCCCTTCACTAGGAGGCCGTCGGTCTTCTCATCCAGGTCCGGGATGGCGGCCAGCAGGCGGTCGGTGAACTCGCGGCTAAAGTGCCTGGTGTCCAGCACCAGGGTTGGGTGGGCCTTGAGGAAGACGACGCGGCGGTCCTTCTTGGTCTTGGCGGCCGCGCTGAAGATGTTCTTCTCTTCCTCGTCGATGTGGAAGAGCTCCTTCCATTCCTCCCACTGCGCGTCGCAGGCAGCGATGTCACCGTGGAACTCCGCCGGGACCGTGGACATGGTAATGCAGTAGTGGGTCTCGGTGATGAACTTACGCTTCTCGAACAGCTTCTTCTGGAAGTTCTCGACCTGGGCCAGGAAGGCGATGACCTTGAGGCCGATGGCCTTCATGACGCGCATGACCTGGAACCAGGCCTCCGCCCGGCCCTCTCCCGCGGCCTCCAGGTCGTCGATGTTCAGGACTTCGTTCTTGAGGTAGAAGTCCAGCTCCCGCTCCAAGAAGCCCTTGAGATCCTTGTGGACGAAGAAGTCCGAGGTGTTCCGCCGCGTGTACTGGCGGAGGTGATGCTCCAGGCAGGTGACCGGGTTGCCGTCGCCGTCCTTGCGCCGCTCGGCCGAGAGGGCCGCCACGGCCTTGTCTTCCTTCGCGAAGTGCTTCGGGACGGCTTCCAGCGCCTCGGCGATGATGGCATCCTGCTGGTTCTTCTTGCCGTACCTGATTTCCTCCTGCGCGGTCAGCGGGCGGTACTCGAAGGGGATCACGACCTGCTTGGCCTTTTCGTCGAAGGCGGCCCCCTTGACCACCGGGACGAAGAAGCGCTTGTCGCCCTTGACGTTGTCCTTCTCCACGTCGGCCGCCTGGAGCTTGAAGTGGACCGTCAGGCCGCGCGAAACAAAGGTGTAGTCGGTGAAGTACTCCCCGGTCTTGACGTAGTACTGGTCCTTGTTGGCCCAGTGGAGGCAAACCTCCTCGCCGTTGTAGGGGACGGCGTACTTCTCCTTTCGGGAGTAGCGGCGCTTGGACATGAAATCGCCGGCGTCGTAGTAGCGGCTGAAGAACGTGTACAGGTGGTTGAAGATGGCCGCCTCCACAGCCGGGCGCGGCTTGGCGCCGTGCGCGGTGCTCCGGAGAGCGACGTACTTCTTGGCGATGTCGGCCAGCTTGCCCTTTTGCTCCAGCAGCGGCCGGTGCTTTTCCGCGAGCTCACCCTTGCCGTCGAGGGCGTCCTCTCCCAGGAGCTCCTTCAACTGGCCGGCCAGCTCCTGCAGCTCCTTGGCGGCCCCGGCCTGCTCGGCCACGGCGCCGGACTCCAGTTCCTTTGCCACGGCGGCAGGCAGATCCTTCTCGATGAACTTGTCGAGGACGTCGCGCTTGTGGTTCAGTATCCGGTAGATGCCGAAGTCCAGGTCCGCGCTCTCGAACTGGAACAGCCGGCGCAGGAGCTCCTGGAACTTCTTGCGGTTCTCTGTCACGATTTCAGGCATTGTCGCATCGTCCTCTCTGCCCCTGGCGGCCTCACGGGCCGCAAGTCTATCTGTCCGCGGGGCTTAATGCAAGGAATCACCCCGTGGCTGGGAAGCCGGGGGCGGTGATGCTTAAGTGTTGGTGGCCCCGGAATATAAGCGCGGGCGCCGAGCGGACATGGTCCGGCGCGTCAACCTTGTCGCGGATCGGCCCCGAGGGCCTTCCGCTCGAAAACGACCGCCAGCGCCTGCATGAGTTCGCCCGTCATCACCATGGTGTCCTGGTAGTGCACCTGCAACTCGGCCTGCTTGGTCAACCTGTACGCGTCAACGGATACGTAAACTGCCTCGAGGGCGGCGCGGCTTTTCGCCCTGTCTTCAAAGCCGAGAGCGACGGCCTCCATAAGCTCCCACTCAAGCTTCCCAAGCTCCCCGTCCGCCCAAGATATCCGGTGCACGATCTCGTTCCGTTTCTTGCGGAATTCGTCGTGACGGACCCGCGCCTTGTGTTTGCGCAGTATCGCGGGAACGGGCGATGTCTGCACGTGCGCGTTGCGCATGACGGCCGCGAAGGTCACGTCCTGGTCGGCCGTCCCCAGATCGAACACCGCGCTGATGAGGTTGGCCGTCACGTCGGAAAGCGTGCACCACGATATGATGTAGAACTTCAGCGCGATGGACACGTCAATGGTTGTCTGGTGGCGGCCGAACCGTTTGAGCAGCGTGAGGATCTCGTCGTCCAGCAGGTTCATGCGGCACAGCGTCCACCAAACCCGGCCTTCGTAGTAGTCTTCCCGGCGGGCACGGAAGCGGGCCGCGAAATCCTTGTCACCGAATCTCCGCTCGATGACGGGCATGAAGGGGGAATCCAGTGTGAAGCGGGTACTCATCACGGTCTCCTAAGGAATGCCTTTGGCCGGGGACTGTAATGGCTTCGAGATGTGGGTCAAGAACATATAAGCCCCCGCCCCCAATAGTTATCCAGGTGCCCTCTCATGTACTGCGCGTCCTGTAGCCGCTGCGAAATCCAGGGTGAAACCGCCCTCGAAAGTTATCTTGGGGATCTGCTCGATACGAAAGGCTACGGGGAACTAGGCGAAGCCGAAAGGAAGGACGGCGTCTACAGGCGCGCGGTCGAACTCCACCCCGGCCTGGAGCTGGTCTACGAGAGGCGGCCGGTCAGCGCCACGGCCTGCGACTGGCAGACCGGCGAGGAGCTTCACGTTTACGAGGCCACCGAGGACAAGCCCCTGCCCTGCGACGGCGACTACTGCCGGGCGCGGGTGGAGTACCCGGAGACCGTCGAACTGGTCGGCTATGGCGACAACAAGGAAGAGGACATGGTCCTGGCATCGGCCTCCAGCAAGTTCTACCGCGACCCCTGGATGGACGGCTACGGCGAACCGGCGCCGGAGATGCTGGAGCCGGACCTGGACATGATGCTGGCGGAGGCCCAGATCCGCGCGCCGGAGTACGAGATTCGGGCCGAGTTCAGGAAGTACCGGGAAGAGCTGGAGCAGGAAGCGCTGCCGCCCATCGAGCAGCTCGGCCTGCCGGACCTGCCGCCGGCCGCATATACGGACTTCGAACCGCCGGAGCGCTACGTGCTTGAGCCCGTGCTGGTGCCGGAGGTCGGGCCGCAGAGCGAATACGGAAGGCGCAGGTAGGAAGCAGCCACACTCATTCAAAGAGGCCATACTCTCCTTGCAGCCAGGGCAATCCTTAAATACACTGTCGCCAACCTTTTCTCGAAGGGAGCGCGCCGGATGAAAATGCGAGAAGTGATCGTCCACAATTTCCGCTCAATCAAGGATGTGCAGGTGAGGCTGGAGGACTACGCCCTCCTGGTTGGCGAGAACAACGCGGGCAAGACCGGGCTAGTCACAGCCCTGCGCGCCTTCTACGAAAATGACGGCGCCAAGTACGACCCTAAGATGGATTTCCCGAAGTTCACGACCGACGACAAGGAGAGCTGGATCGAAATCCACTTCGCCACGTCCGATGCCGAGCAGGAGGGCCTGAAGGCAGAGTACCGCTCGGCCGACAAGATCCTGCGCGTGCGGCGCTACTTCCAGTCGGCCGACAAGGAGCGCTGCAAGTCCGGCCAAAGCAACATCTACGGCTACGAGGGCGGCGTACTCTCCAAGAGCCTGTTCTACGGCGCCAAGAACGTTTCCGAAGCGAAACTGGGTTCGGTGGTGTGGATACCGGAGATCAGCACCGTAGATGAGACGTTCAAGACGTCCGGCCCGTCCCCGTTCCGCGAGGTTGTCAACCATGTCATGAAGCGGGCCGTGATGGGCAGCAAGCCATTCACCGCCTTGCAGGGGGCGGTCGAGGCCTTCACCCGTGATTTCCGGACAGAGGCCAGCGCCGAAGGGCTGTCCGTCGACAAGTTGGTGAAGAGCATCAACGATGAAATCCGGCACTGGCAGGTCGAATTCGATGTAGGCCTCAGGCCGCTCAAGCCGGAGGACGTGGTGAAGACGCTGCTTGACCACTCCATCAGGGACTGCAACCTCGGCCAGTGTGTGCATATCAGCTCCTTCGGCCAGGGGCTCCAGCGGCACCTTATCTACACGCTCATCCGGCTTTCGGCAGACATGACGGCGGGCGAACCGGCCGCCGGCAAGGCAGACAAGAAGGAATTCTCGCCGGACTACACCATGATACTTTTCGAGGAGCCGGAGGCATTCCTGCACCCGAGCCAGCAGAACAGGCTGAACGGCAGCCTGCGCGCCCTGGCCCGGGCAGATGACCAGCAGGTGCTGGTGACGACCCATTCGCCGCACTTCGTAAGCAAGAACGTGACCGCCCTAACGTCGCTGGTCCGCCTGTGCAAGTGCGACACCACAACCTGCGCCCACCAGTTGCGGCCCCAGGACATGGAAGCCCTTTTCAAGGACAACCTTGGACTCTACGCCAAGTGCTGCGAGCTTCTCACTGATTCGGGCACTCCCGAGCCGCTGAAGGAGAAGATTCGCAGGAAGGGCCTCGGCCACGACAATCCCCAAACTGAGAAGAAGCTGGAGGAGGAAGCCATCAGGTACTGCCTGTGGCTGGACGCCGAGAGGGCCTCCATGGCGTTCGCGAGGCATGTGGTGATATGCGAGGGGCCCAGTGAGAAGGCATTGTTCGACTACATGGTGGACCAGCGATGGCCTGATGTGCGGGACAGGCACGTCCATTTCGTGGATGCCTTCGGAAAGTTCAACATCCACAGGTACATGACGCTGTTGTCGGGCCTGGGGATCCCGCACTCTGTCCTGATGGACAGGGACGAGGATGCGGATGTTCACAAGGTCGTGAACGACTTCATCACGGGGATGAAGACTGCTCACACGAAGGAGATTCACGCCTTTGACAAGGACCTGGAAGCATTCCTGGGGATCCCTGCAGTTCAGAACGGGCGGCGCGACCTGAAGCCGCTGAACGTGCTGTCCCACGTCCGGTCAGGAACGGTCACAGAGCAGAAGCTCAAGGAACTGCGGGCGCTGCTGGACAAACTCTCTAACGGCCCCGCTTCTACTGCGTCAGCGAAGGCTGTGGTCGCGGCTGCTCCTGCACCTTCCGCGGGTGTTGCCGTGCCCGCGCGCACTCAGCGGCGCAAAGCCCCTTCACAGCCGCCGTCAGCTCCTCCGTCGCCCTCCTGATATCCTCCAGCTCTTTGAGCAGCCGCTTGGAGATGAGGCATTCGTTCTCGTCCATGATGAAGGTGTGGCGGCGGGGCTAATAAACCAGCGGGGCGGTGCGGCCCTTCCCTATCGGGACTTCCTGGGCAGAGCCTGCCCGGAGCGGTCCGTGAAACCCTTGTAGATGAGAACGCCGGCCCCGCAGAACACGCTTGCGAACTCCGCCGCGCGCCACGCGTCGACACCTCCGTGCAGGTTTGCGCCGTTGGACAGCAGGAACACGTTGAAGCCGGCCCACACGATGCCAAGGACAACGTAGTTGGTCTTCATGCATTATGATTGGGGGCATGCCTAATAAGCGTTGCGACCGGGACAGGCGCGGCTACGCGCGCTCCATGATGCCCTGCCCCATGCGGTTGCTGGCGTCCAGGACCTTACCCATCTGGGCGCAGACCAACCTGATGTTCGATGACAGCCATTCGCAGTCCACGGTCACCACGTGCTCGACCGGGACCCGGCCGTTCTTCTCCTTGCCGAACTTCACCAGCTCCAGCGGGAGCTGCCCGGTCGGCGAAGCGATGCGGCCGTGCGCGAGCATGTCCCGGACGGCCACCACGGCGCGGTCAACCTGGCAGGCCGGGCAGGACTTGCCGGCGACTCCGTTGAACTTGTCCACCAGCATCCCCAGCGTGTCGTAGTTCGTGAACGAATTGGCCGGGACCATATCCCCCTGCTTCAGCTTGGAGGTGTCCACCTGCGGCTCGCTGGCTTCGTTGTGCTTCAGCAGGAATGCCCGCAGCGCGTACTCAAGCCCTTGCAGGTTTACTACGAGCTTCCCCACCGCCAGGGCGTGTGATTCATTCATCGTAACCAGCTCCTCCTATCGGCGTCGGCCGTCCCCGACTCACTCCGCCTCCAGCGGCTCCTCCCCCAGGTCGAACACCATGGAGCAGAAGCGCACGTCGAAGAACCGCCGGAAGGCCGCGAGCGAGCGGTCCTGCGGCCAGGCGTCCCTGTCGCGGTACCAGGCGTCCAGCTCCTGCTCGAAGATGGCCGCGAAGTTCCGCCTGAGCCACTGCTCAGGGCTGGCCTTCACCTCCGGCATGAGGTAGACCGTCCCTCCCTCCATCAGGCCGTCAAGCTCCATGCCCGGGCTGCCGCCGGGGCACCCGCGGGCCCAGTCCAGGTAGTCCTTCCGCGGCACCACCACCAGGGAGTTGCGGTTCACCACGGCCAGGTCGCCGACATCCACGCTGCACCTCCTTCGGGCGGTGGCAGTGTACAGCGGCCCCCGCAACTCGCAAGGCCGCCCCGCTTTCCTGCCGCCGCTCCCCCATCCCTCCTGCCCTTCCAGTTTTCTCCCAGGCGCATCATCTCCCATCAGGGACGCTCGGCGGATAGCTCTCCCTTCCGCCGGCCGAGCACACCGGGAACGCAGGCTAACCGCCTCGCGGGCAGGGAGGGCAAGGAGATGATGCGCTTATGCAAGAAAACTTTGAAGCAAAGCAGGAGGGCGGAGCCAAGAGCGCCGCCCAACAGAAGCAGTGGCGCGTGCCTTTTGTTGTCAGGGGCACCGTCACAGTCAGGGCTGAAACGCCCGAGGAGGCCGCGGACAGGGCTATGGACCTGTCCGCCGAGGAGCTGGCCTGCGCGGCCCGTGAGGTCCGCATGGACATGGCCGAGGAGGCGGGACTATGAAGATACGCCGGAAGATGTTAGAGGGCGAGCATGTCTGCGGCGGGTGCAACTATGAATGCAGCATCGTGTATTCGTTCCCCCGCTACAACATAAAGAAGCATGGCCTCTGCGCCCATTGCTTCATGGACATGCTGGTTGACAGGGGCTTCATCGTCACGGCCCCGAAGGGGGTGCAGCCATGAGCCCGACACCCAGAGTAATCAACCTCGACCGCATCCGCGGCCGGGCCAGTTACCGGCTGTTCAAGGAAGCCGCCGGGATGCTGGCGTACCCGACCGACAGGGAAGGCATCCTCCGCTGGATATACAACCTGCTGGACACCAAGCATTGCTTCGGCTCGCAGCTCAATGCCGGCCGCGCGAAGGAAGCGCTGGAGTTGGTGCTCAGGGAGCGCAAGGGCTGGGGCGGCCTCCAGCGGTGCCCAGAGTGCGACGGCACCCTTGAATGGGAGGACACCCGCTGGGCCGACTTCGACGAGTGGGAGCTCACGGAGAAGTGCTGGAAGTGTGGCCGCACTTTCTGCACGAGCTTCCTGGCCGTGCAGTGGCAGGAGGTGCGCGCATGAACCCAGAAACCCTCTGCAGCCGCCGCGTGCGGCGCGCCTTCGAGAGCAGGATGCGCGACATCCGCACGCTCTGGAACGCGCCGGAGCAGGCCACGCTGGAGCTCGGCTCCCTCGACGAATACGGCCTCTGCATCGACTTCGTGAAGGCCGGCACCTTCAGGGACCAGCGGGCGCCCTACTGGAGATACCAGTTGAGCTGGGGCGGCCCCTCGGAGGAATTCCGCGTGTACCTGAATGGCGATGTGGAGTTCTGGCTCCTCGACTGGTTTGACGGCGCCTCCGTGGAAGTCACGGGCGGGGACGCTGCAATCATCCGGGAGATTGTCGGCATGGCCGGGGCGGGAGTCCCCGGCCAGTTCACGGCAGTTGCAGCCGACATCGTGGACTGCTTCGAGGAATGGCTCAGGGAACGGAATGTCGCCGTGCCAAACAAGGAGCGGTCAGCCCTCCGTGGCAGGGAGCGCAAGGAGGCCGCCATTATCTACGGCTGCGACTACTACCTGCTGGAAGACGCCGTGAGGGACATCCTGAAGGAAGCCGGTGCCGAGCTGCGCCCACCCGGCCGGGCACCCCCGGCAAGCCAAGGCAACGGGGAGGCGGGACTATGAGCCACGTATCATTTGCCCGCGCCCCGGCCAGCGGTGCAACCTGCCGCCTCTGCGGCGAGCGCATAGCGAAGGGAACGGTCCGGGTCAGAATCCGGGGCTGGAACTTGTCTGTGTGCTACCACGGCGAATGCCTGAAACGGCGCATTGAGCAGGAGGAGGCGCAACTATGAGCCGCTTTCTCTACTCGGTCAAAATCAGGCCGCCCCTCTGGGAGGGCTACATGTACTCCGTTTGGTGCGACAAGTTACACGGCAACGGATACGGCCTCGCCACCGAGGTGAAGTCCAAGGCCGAGCTGCTGGCCCTCGTTCGGGACATGTTCCGGCAATGGGAGAAGTACGACGACTGCCTTCAACGCATGCCCGACAAGGTGACGCGGCAGAATCTCCGCTTCGAGAGCTTCACGCCGGAGATATCCGTGGCCGAACTGTTCGGGAACTCCACGCTGGACAGGTTCCTCGGAGGTACGCCGCCGCCCGCACCTGAAGGTCAGCGGCCGAAGTGAAGGAAGCCCGCCCAATAGGCGGCCGCTGCGGCGGCGAACGCAAGGACGAAACCGGAGATGATGCCTAGGACGAACTGGGCGCACGCCTGCGGCTCGTTCAGCGCGGCCCGGAAGGCGTGCATCCACCTGCGGAGGCGGAGCCCGGTTGTGTTGGAGCGGGCTTCGAGCATCATGCTGTCGCGAAAGCGCCCGATGGCTTCCTGCCAGGCATCCCGGACGAGAGCCTTGTACATCTCGGACGCCGGGTTCTCTGCGGGGGCACCATCCTCCGTCTTTGCCGGCTTTGGCAGTGAACCCGGCCGCCACATCGTCCCCGCGGTGAAGTCCGGCAAAGCCCCCCGTTCGGCCACGACCTGCATGACTTCCGCGGCGAGCCGGCATTCCGCCTCCGACCTGACACCGCGGCCGAAGAACAGCTCCCTGCGCACGGCCTGTTCCGCCGCTTCCACCTGCCGTTTGAGGGCGTCAGTCACAAGCTGCCTGATGCTTTCCCGGAACGGAGCCGCGTCGCGGACGATTGGGACGCTGCCATCCAACGACCTGACATGCCCCCGGAATGCTGACTGGGCCCGCTCCCGCTCCCGGCGTATCTGGAGAATCTCGTCGCGCAGGCGCCGGATCTCGGGCTGCACTTCCAGCTCAATCCCCTTCACGGCGTGGAGGGCAGCGTCCAGCGCGCGCTTATGCGCATCATTTCCTTCGTCGAAAACCATGTGCTCATTCTCCCGGCCCAGCAGCCGCGCCACCCGGTACGGGAAAGAACCCGGGCACGCCGCGCAGTGAACCGCTCACGGCAGCCCCCAATCCCCCCGGCCGCCGAAGATGCTCCGGAAGCGCCGGAGCGCCCTGGCCAGGAGGCCGCTTCGCCGGTACAACGAAGGCCAGGCCAGCCACCGGCGGTTGCACCTCGTGCAACGGTACTTCTGCGGGGCGAGGATGTCCCGGAACTCGCGGAACGGGAACGTCCCGTCCCGCACGACATCCCTGTCGCTGCCGACGCATCTCGGGCAGTGCACCTTCGCCCCTCCGGGGCGCGGAGTTGACCGGGGCTCCGGCCGCTACTTCTTCAGCTTCAGGCTCCGCCCGTCGTCATCGCTGGCGAGCTTGCCCTCGCGGGCCAGCCAGCCGACGCCCTGGTTGAGAAGGTCGCTCTGGAGCCCGGTTGCCTTGGCAAGCTGCGGCTTGCCCATCGCGCCCGCCGCGTTGAGCGCCTTCCAGACCTTCCCCGCGGCATCCCCGATCTTCGTCTCCATGCGAACCCGCTCCTTTCAAACCTGCTTGGCCCTGTCCCATCCCGGCAGCGACTCGCCCAGAAGCAGCCGGTTGACGGCTACCTTCTTCCCGGCCGCCACCCGCTCCGCGTCGTTCCCGGCGCCGGCCAGCTCCGCCATGCCCTCGAGGAGGAGCTCTATCTGCTCCACGCGGCGGACCACCAGCTCCAGGTCCGCATCACCCTTCACCTGCTCCTTGAGCCTGTCGAGGGGGGCGAGGGAAGTCCGCACGCGTTCCGAGAGTGCTTGGTGCTCCATGCCGTTTCCTCCCGATCGGACCGCGGTTACCCGGGCCCCAGCGCATCCTCGACAGTCAGCGCGACAGGGATGAGCTTGTCGAGCGCGCTGACTGCCAGCATCCTGCGGACCCGTGGGGCCAGGCCGACCAGGACCAACTGGCACCCGCCCTCGTTGAGCGCGCGGCAGGTCTCAGCCACTTCACCCAGCGCCGAGGGGCTCATGTGCGTCAGGCCGCCGGCATCCACGATGACCTTGCGTATGCCGGGCCTGACCTCTTGCCTGACTTTGCCGATGAACCGCCCGAACTGGTAGCGCGTGAATTCCCCGCTGACATCCAGAATGACACAGCCTCTTTCCAGCCGGGCCGATACCGTAAGCGCATCACTCACGCGTCACCCACCAGCAGGGCTCCTGCTCTTCCGTACCTGCCTGCACAGGAGGCTACGGGCATCCGGGGCGTTGTCAAGCGACCGTCCGGCCCCTTCACGCGGTCACCGGGTCTCGCAGGCCCATCACCGGCCAGCGGCGTCAGAGGTTGTTCTTCAACCACTTGGAGCAATCGTCACTGAACCCGGCCCACGCAGCCTCACCGGAAAGCTTGGTCACCAGGAGCCTGTCGTTCGAGTCGATGTGAGGAGTCAGCGCGTCGCGTATGGATGTCGCAGGGCCGTCGTGCTTGATGATCCACGTCGAGTCAAGACAGTGCCACCAGTTTCCCAACTTCTTGATGGCTTCGAAAAGACTGCTGTAGTCCTGCCCCGGCTTCTTGAGATCGTACCCGATGATGTAAGTCGCCATCCTCCTGCCCTCCAAACATCCACCCGTGTCCCGAGCCCCAGCTCTTCAGACCGTCACCGCTTTCCACCTCCCCGACTCCGTCCTCTGCTTCGCCATCTCCACGGCCTCGGCCACGCTCTCGCAGACCGGCAGGTACTTGTGCAGCCGGCCGACCGTGAGCGCCCGCAGGGCCGAGCCGCCCGGCGACGCGAGGACCAGGCACCCGCCCATGTCGTCCAGCCTGCCCTTCCAGGCCGCGAACACGGCCAGGCCGCTGTTGTCGGTGAAGTGCGTGGAAGAGAGGTCCACGACGAAGCGCTTGGCCCCGCCGTCAACCGCGGCCATGATGCGGCCGTCGAGAAGGCCGCTGTTGCCGGACGTAAGCCAGCCGACCGGCTTGAGGACCGTGACGACCCCGTGCGCGGTGACCCGGACATCGAGAAGCGGCTTGTCCATCTTGCTCCCCCATCTGCCGCCGTCCGCAGGCGCCTCCTGCCCCGGCACGGGAAAAGAACCCAGGGGCGCGCCGTGCGGGGAGGTGGGATCCCCGGCAAAGCTTCGGCCTTTCGCGGGCGCGGCCGGCCTCGGCCTTTGGCACGCCCCTGGAATTGTTACACTTGCGCCCCGCCGCGGGACCGGCCGCCCCCGGACTGCACCACCCGGCGGCCCGTTTGGGGCAAAACTGCACCCCCGCGGTGCGGTTGGCCGCCCCGCTTCCCTGCGGAGGCACTCCTGTCGCCTCCTGTATAAGCAACAGGCGGGCCACAGGCGCGGCCCCATCCCATCCTCTTGACCCGCCCCCGCCGGACCGTAGAATCCCGGCCGTCAGAGGGAATCAGCGCATGGAATGGAAGGAACCCAAACCCGGCCGGGACGCGCTCCGCGCGGTCGTCCGGAAGTACCTGGTCAGGTGCCACCGCAACATCAGCCGGGATTATCCCGAGGTCGCCCGGATGTCGCCGAAGGACGCGGCCGACTTCCTGCTCCACCTCCAGGATACCGGCCGCATCAAGATTGAACTCTACAACGAGACCGACGTGATGATCGGCTGCCGCATCATCGAGACGAAGCCGGAAGGCGGTTAGGCCGGGACGGCGCCGGGGCCGCCGCAGGCCCGCCCGGGAAGACCCCGCCGCTCCTGTACATGACCTTGTGGCGGAAGCTGCTGGCGTTCGCGCTGAGGAACTGCTCGAACTCCCGGCAGGTTGCGGTGCCCTTGTTGAAGATGACGAAGAAGCAGAACATGCTGTCCGGCGGGCCCTGGCTGTCGAGCCTGGCAAAGAGACGCTGGACCTTCTCCCAGTCGCGGAGTATCTGAGTGCGGAAGAGATGTTCTGTGACTCCCGCCTTGTGCCGGATGAACTTGAGCTCAAGCACCACGGCGTCCCCGGAGAACTCGAAGCATTTGCTGGGCAGCCGCGCCCCTCTTGAGTCCCCTTCGAGAATCCTCAGGTTCGCGGGGTCGAGAACCGTCAGGTCGGGTTTGATGGTCAACTTGCCCTGGGCGTCAAACCAGGACACCTCGCTGTGCACCCTGGTGGCGCGGATGCCGGGATCACGCGTCTCGAAATCGCCGCTCAGGTCCGACATGCCCGAAAGCCTGGAGTGCAGGAGGCACTTGAGGTCATCCTCCGTCAGTATGAGACCGGGAACGGCAGCGTAATCACGGGCGAGTTGGTCTATCTGCCCCTCGATTGCAGACAAGAGCTGTCCATCCATCCTGACACGTCCTCCTCCGGCAACGGCAGGCCGGGCGCGCACAGAGGCCGGACAACGGCCCGCGGCGCCGGAACGCGCTTCGACGCCGGCAATGCTCCGGGCCGCCGCCCATTAGTCAAGTCAACGCCGTGCAGACCGTTCCCCCGCCCCTCAGTACTCCCACTTCGCGCACCTTCCGCAGTGCGCGGCCGTGCTGAACCCGTTCGCGCCCACGTCGTGGCCCAGCACCAGGCAGTAGCCCCGCACCTGGTGGGCGCAGCGCTCGAACTTCCCGTAGGGCGTCAGCTTAAGCCCGTCCATCTTCTCGCACTCCATGATGACGTTGTCCCTGAAAAGGTTCATGCGGGCGTCCACGGCCACCAGCGGCCGCAGGACGGCGCGCGCCAGCTTCACCAGCGCCCCGCCTTCCCCCTTCCCGGCCGCGCGCGGCTTCACGTGCTTCCAGAAGAGCCTCGTCCACAGGCAGCCCCAGTAGCGCTTCCTGGCCACCCTGAACCCGCTTTCCCTCAGCATGGCCTCCAGCGCCTTCCCGTCCGTGTAGTGGCGGAGATGGCCTGCCGACCTGTAGCCGGCCGTCAGCCTACACACGGGCACGCTCAGCACCAGCTTCCCTCCCGGCTTGAGCCAGCTATTCATGAGCTTCAGCGCCTTCCTGTCGTCAGGCAGGTGCTCAAGCGTCTCGAGGCACACCACGCAATCCGCCGGCCGCCCCGGCCTGAAGGCGTAGAAATCAGAAACCGAGAAACGACCTTTCACCTTCACCTGCCCCACCGCACCGGCGTCCCTGTCGAACCCCGTCACGGCGCACCCCCTGGCAGCGAGCAGCTCGGACACGTAGCCGTTCCCGCAAGCCGGCTCGATGACGCGGCATTTCTCCGGCAGGAAATCCATCGTGTGGTGCAGCCGCGCGCGCAGCCCCAGGCTGTCCCTACTTGCCGCCCTTTCTTCCATGTTGTCCATCCTTATGCCTGAAAGCATATCGCTCGTACAGAGCGTACCTGAGGAGGTTGGAGGGTATGAGGCTCACCGCGGTCACAAGCACGGCCGAGAGCCCGGTAAGGTCTATGAGAAAGGCGACCCCGAACCCGTAAATGGTCATCAGCACGCCGATGCCCTGGTAGCGCATGAAGCTCCGCGGGATGCGTTCTCTCAGGCCCATGCTATCCCTGCCCTTCCTTCACCAGGAGCTTCGTGAGCAGCCAGTACACGCCGTAGTAGAGCGCCGTCAGGCCGAACGTGAGCAGCGTGGCCAGTTGGCCGGCGTTCCTGAAAGCAAAGAGGGCCACGATCATTGCCAGCAACGGCCCTATCAGGACAGCCGCCGCCACGACGATGGGGACGAAATCCCTGGGCATCATCCGGAACAACCCTCCCTTCCGGTTGCGGCCGCGGCAGCCGGGCCTGCGCAGTGGAGCTTCATGCCCAATTCTGTGGCCCGCGGACATAAATAGGTTGCCCTGGAACCGGCCGAGCCGCACCAGTCTGTCCTGGCCCGTCGCCGCCATCCTCCTCCCCGTGCCTCTTTCACCCCCGCGCAAATCACCTCAAGAGCCCCTCGCGCCCGGGCATATTGCCGCTTCCGGCCCTGCGGGCCCGGCCCGCGCCGCAAGGGGAACCGGCATAAGCCCAGCCGCAGGCAGGAGGGGCGAGGTGATTTGCCATGATGGATGGCGAAAGAGAGTTTTGCGTGAGGAGGATCAGCCTGCCGGACGGGCTGAAGGAGGTTGCGGTGCTGGCCTGCTTTGCCTCCGAGTCAGTCAGGGAAGGCGTGACCACGGCCTGGGATCTGGCCAACGAGCCCAACGACTTCGTCGTGCTGGCCACGGCGCACCTTGAGCGGCTGAAAGGCCAGTGCGAGGAGCTGCTGGCCAGGCTGGCGAAGCACGCGGCCGGGCAGGAGGTGGGAGCATGAGAATCCGCCGCAAGTTCCTGTCCCGCGAACGCAAGTGCGGCGGATGCAACTGGGCGTGCGAAACCGTCTACTCCTTCCCCACCAACGACATCGACAAGGAAGGGCTCTGCGCGCACTGCTTCATGGACATGCTGGTGAATGGGCGCTTCGAGGTATCGGCCGGGGAAGAGGATCTGAAACCGCTGGCTAGGCTGGCGAAGCAGGCGGTGAAGCAGGGGGCGGGAACATGCTGAGCGTCGGCCCCGCCCCCACAGGCCGCGCCGCCTGCCAGCTCTGCAAGCGGCCCATCGCCATCGGCGCGCAGCGCGTGCTGGCGAAGCTCGCCGTCGGCATGGGCTCTTGCCAGGAATCTTACCACCTGGAATGCGCCAGGAAGCTGCTGGAGCCGGACGGCCGTGCCGCAGCTCCGGCGAGGCCACGGTGCGCCGGCCGGCTGGTCAACATGGAGTACGAGGCAGAGCCTGGCGCCAGCTTCACGTTCGTGGCGCCCTGCAAGTGCCGCAGGAACCGCTGGTTCTGACGGCCCGGCTGCCGCTGGGCCAGCCAGCCACAGTCTTCTCGCGGATGGCCGGCACGTGGGTACAATGAGTTGTGATGAGCCAGCACGGGAGACGGCAATGTACGATGACGAGAACGACCCGTTCCACGACAATGACGGAGACGAATTCATGGATACCAGCTTCATGGATGTCCCCGAAGACCAGTGGAAAGACCGGTCTGACCTGACCGTTGCCAACATGCTTTCGGCCGTCTTCCATGGGGCCTTCAAGGTGCTGGCAGAAGACCTGAACAGGGCCGTAACGTTGCTTCGCGAAGGGCGATTGGCCGAGGAGTACTGGCTTGAGTTCTGCGAGGGGCAATTCGATCTTCTCATGGCGCGGGGATATGACAGGCTTTCGGACGAACAGAAGGCCGAGTTCCTACCGCTGGGATATTGCCAGTACGCAGACAACGCGCAGAAGGGCGACATGTGCTTCATCCCGCCCAGCTACTCAAGGCCGAGCCTCAGGATCATGGGCGAGACGAAGTTCATCAGGAAGGGGCTGAAGAAGGGAGCGGCATGGTACGAGGAACAGCTCAGCGGCGATGCTCTCAAACCCTGCCATTACATGGCGTGGATCTTCGAGGGGAGCTTCGAGCAGTTCCTCCCCGCTGATTCCTCCGTAGCCTGTGGGTGCAGGAAGGCTCAAGAATGGAAAGGAGAATACGCGTGCCCAGAGGCACTCGCGGTCACGGACGCAGAGGGCAGACGGCGCGTCTTCTACGGTTCGTTCGTCAAGCTGCTTGTCCCTGAGGGCGCACCCGATATGCCGCCAGAATACGAGGGGTTTCTGTGGGTTCTGGACGGGGGCAGGGGCGGCATCGAGAAGAAGCCCTGACTGGGGCCGCGGCTTGAAGATCAGCGTTGCCGGGGCTGGCCTGTGTGGAGAGCTGACCGCCAGCGGCCCGGCCTCCCCGTCCCCGTCCCGCCAGCGCGCGTCACCTCCACAGGCCCACGCTCGGCCGATAGCTCTTCCTTCCCACAGCGCGAGCGGCAGGGGAACGAAGGCTAACGGCCATCGCGGGCAGCAAGGGCAGGAGGTGACGCACTATGGGCAAGTCGGAATCCATGAAAGGGCCGCCGTTGCAGGTCTTCCTGTTGGATATCGACATTGACTTCGCCGGCTACCAGCAGGCGATGGAACAGGCATACGAGCAGGCGAAGACCGACGGCGATTACATCCGTAACCTTCAAGCAGTCTTTGGGAAGCTCCGCTACAACTGTGACCGCTTCCTTGCGATGCTGGAAGAGCTTGCGAAGCCGGACGAGCCGGACGAGGGGTAGCGGCCCCTTTTCTTTTTTGCCAGAGAGGGCGGCCTTGTTTGCCGTGCATGGCCAGTAGGCCGAGAAGGCCGCCGGCGTCCCCAGCCCCGGCCGCAGAGGGACGGGCCTTGCACTCCGCCCAGCGTCGCGCTCCCGTGCGCCCCGCCCATGCCTTCCCGCTGCGGCCTGCCATGCGGCCGACCATGCCGCGCCCAGTGCGGATGGCCCCCAGGCGGCGAGTCCCTTTGTACAGTCCGGCACTATTGGCACCTTCCGGTTTTCATCTCGGGCCGGCACGGGCAGCCCCAGGTTTTCGGCCTCCGACCACGGGCGCCTCCCCTCCGGCCGAAAAGCCCTTCACCGCCCCTCACGCCCGGACCGCCGGGGCGCTCGGCTCGGGAATGGCCCAGGCCCCATGCGGACACAACGCCGGCCCGGCACTTCCGTGCATGAAAACACGGGAGGTGCAATCATGACCGGACTAGCATACAGGGACTTCGCCCTGCTGAAGGCCATCCACAGGATGCGCGCGCACCAGTCGGCGGTGCAGGCCGAGGCGCGGGAAGAAAGGCGCGAGGCACTGGCATTCGCGCGGACGTGGGCTTCGGAGTGAGGCCCCGTCCTCTCTTTTTTGCCGGGGACGAGGGGGCGGCCTTGTCGCCATGAAGGGCTCCGCCATGCGGCCTCCGGGGCACGCATCGAGGCCGCGCCAAGCACACCGTGAGCAGAAGGCCGCCGGTGTTTGGCTCCCGCGGGTAGGGCCGCAGCAGGCCGCACCGCCCACCCGCTGGGGGCGCCGTGCGGACCGCCGTACCCCCATGCCATGCTTCGCGGTCTGTTTCGCCCGCATGGCAAATCACCACCCGCGTACGCGCGCGCGTCCATATCCTCGCTTCCGGCCCTCCGGCCAGAGCAGGCGGGGCCGGCAACCGAGGTAAGGACACCCGCGCAGGCAGTTGGCGGGTGATTTGCATGGTAAGCGAAACAGTCAGTAGCGAAGCATTGGATGCGTTCGAGGAGCGGTTCCGCATCAGGCGCCACCCTTCAGCGGAGGCGCTGTCGGAGCTTGCCGAGTTCCTGTGGCATGTGCGGCACATGGCCGACAGGGCCGCGCAGGGGCTCGCACGGCTCCACGTGCCCGGGCAGGAGCGGCATGAGCTGGCCGCCGCGATCCGCCTCATGAAGGAGGTGCGCGTCTTGAGCCTGCGGGCGGATGATGCCCTCCGCGGCGAGGGCGTGTACATGTACACGGTGGAGGAGATCCTCGGGATGGCCGCCCTGGCCGAGCCGGAGCCTGAGCCGGCACCGGCGCGCAGGCCGTCCCCGTGCGGCCAGTGCGAGCGGCACTGGCACGTGGATACGATGAGCCGGTGCGTCTGCACCGTCTGCGGGGCGGAGCTGTGACCGCCTGACCGGCCGTGGCCGGTCGGCGGGTGGTGGTGCCTGCGGCAAGCGGCGCAGGCCAGGCCCCCGCGGCCCCTGCCGCCTAGCCGTGGTGGGCCGCCGCTGTCAGGCCGTCCCTGTGGGCCGCCTGACCTGAGCCATGCGATGCATGAGCTGTGTGAACGAACGAAGTTGGTTGGTTGATGAACTCTGTGAGCAGTGAAGAGAGCCAAAAGCCAAATTCAAATCCGACCCGCAAGATACTAGTATACATAGGGATAAGGTGCGTTTTGGCTTTGCGGCCGAAACTGGCTTCTGGCGCGCCCGGCAAAGTCAAATCACGGCCCCGTGAGCCCGCCCAGCACACGGTCGAGCGCCATCGAGATTCCCTCGGCCAGCTCGTCGAAGCTCTTCGGCCGGGAGGCGACGGCCATCAGGTAGCGCTCCTCCTCTGGGACGCCCTGGTCCTCCAAGCGCACCAGGGCCGGCAGGTCGAAGTCGTGGAACATCAGCCCGAGCAGGTGGCGCGCCCGCTCGTTGGGGATCCGCAGGGACTTCTCCCGGAAGTCGTTCACCAGGTCGCTCTGCCGGTAGGCTTCGTCCAGGCCCCATTTCTTCACGTACTCGCCGACCGTCATCCTGCTGTCCGGCCGCCGGAACTCCCTGCACCGCTTGCTCTCGGCCCAGACGTAGAACATCTCCGGGGCTTTGCCGGCCGGCTGGCCCTTCTTCCCGTCAGCCAGTCCCATCCGGCCGAGCGGGTAGGCCCGGCAGATCGTCGGCTTGGCTTCCTCGAGGGCGCACAGGCCGGCGGCGGAGCCGTCCCTGGCCTTCAGCATCTTCAGCCCTTCCGGCCGCCCGGCCACGGCCTTGGCCAGGTCATCCGGGCCCGACACGGAGTAGGCCGGCGCCAGGAACGGGCAGACCTTGAAGTCCTCCACCGGCCGGCGGTAGCGGATGCAAGCCATGGGCAGGCGGCTGTCCGGCCCCAGGTAGTAGTCGAACACCGGCCTGTCGCGGCCGGGCAGGGGTGCGAACAGGTGGTGCGATGTCGTGAAGCCCATCGCCTTCCCGATGTCGCTGTGCACGATCCGCCACACGTCGTGCGGGCCGACCAAGACATCGTTGTTCATGCAGCAGCCCCCGCCGCAGCCGATGCAGTCGTACTCGTAGACCGGGTCGCTGTCCGAGACGCGGAGCTTCTCGTAGTTCCTGCTCAGCTCTTCCTGCCACTTGGGAGGGCGATAACCGTTGCCCCTGCGTTGCCGGTGTCCGCTCAGGGGAAACACCCCTGTTCATGGTTCATGTTGGGGTAATTGGCAACGTGCGCTTATCAACTTTAGCCGCAGGTGGCGCGATGGACACCAGAACAACCGAAATGTTTAAACACGGGGCGCAATCTTTATTAACCACCGAACCATAAGAATCATCATGGTATCCGGACGGACTTCAGTGGGTGTCCTCGGCGCGCTGGTATTCGGAGTGTTCTGTTTGTCGGTTTTGTTCTACACGCCGCAGGGCTCGGCCGGGGCCACGGCGCCATCGGCGCAAGGCAGCCTGTGGGAAGTCAGCACGATCAGTTATGAACCGCCCTTCAATCTCCAGTTGGACACGCAGTCAATCGTGGTCGATGAGTCCGCGAAGACGCTCACCATAAGCGGCCGGTTCTGGGTGGACGCCAACGAGACCGTGCCGGCCGGCGACAAGTATCTCGGCTTCTCCTTCGGCAACATGCTCACCACCGGGGAAATCCAGCACAGGGACAGCGGCTCGGCCACTCCATATGCGCGCGTTGACGCCTCCTCCCTGGGTCACCTCGAAGCCTACGGAGAATACCGGCACGCTTACTACACCGCGCTTCCCGTGGTCGCAGCCGGCACGAACAAGGAGTTCAGGCTTACCTTCAGCTACGTCGGCCTGCCGTCCGAGTTCATCGTGTACTTCGGAACTGGCTCCACCGTTCTGAAGGTGAATACGATTGCCGGGGGATTCTACAATGTCAGCACGTCCGACCTGAAGGTCAGTTTCAAGCAGTATGCCGGAGCGGCCACGGCCAACGCGAAAGGCAGGATGTACAATTTCGGCGGGAAGATCAACGGCGGCGTCACGAGGACATGGCATGGCAGTCCGCCGACCGCCGACTTCAACGGCTGGGCCGGCCTGTACAACAACGGCGGCTCTGGTCTCAGGACTTCAAGCAAAGACAACCCGGCGACTTCGTGGTATAACCTGTCCACCGACCAGGTGTTCTTCCAGGAAGCGTGGCGGTCGTCGGACAACCACAACATCACGATAATAGAAGGCCACCCGCTCGTGGTGGGCATGATCTACACCGGGCTCGCAAACAGCATGATTGGCTTCAAGATGGACATCAGCGACACGGGAGCCGACGTGAACAACGTAGCAAACTATGTGGCCTACAACAACAGGACCGGCTTCATCGAGGACACTCAGCTCACGAGCTCCCAGGTTGACAGGAGCTGGTGGAATGGCGTGCTCTACTATGAAACCCCAACAAGCACGGACGGCTACTTGATCCTATACAACAGCTCCCAGTATGCCGGTGCCAAGATGAACTCGACTGCGTCGTATAACGCCACAACGGATGACAACCTGTTGTTCGCATCCAAGTCCGACGGCAGTTCCATCATGCCCGCCGGCAGCGTCAGCAACGTGTGCTGGGGCGTCATCCAGGAGTCAGGCACGAACCAGTCGGCCATGTTCCAGAAATGGCGGGATGAAATCATAGTCAAACCCGACCCGGCGATTTCAGGCAACGGCAATGACCGCGTCAAGCTCAACACATGCAAGGCCGTCTGGATTGATGACACTGACAACAATGGCATCATGAGCTACACGCTCACCCCATCCGCCGGCGCGCACGCCACCGTGGCCCACACGCTCTGGACGAACATGAGTATGGTCAAGGTCACGTGGGACGGCACAGAGTGCACCTACTCGTGGAACGGCACGGCCTACTCGACCTCTTCCTGCGCATGGGACCAGAACGTGAGCATCACGAGGTTCAGCGACCTCACCGGTTCCTCAAGCGCAATCTCCGCTATGACCACCGTGACCTTCAAATGGTACATGTTCGGCACCTCCACCCCGAGAGCCGTGTCCATATCGAGCGGCAGCGAGGCGTCAGAGCTTGAAGGCCGCGAGGCAATCGAGGCCGGCATCAACCAGGCCCTCGACCCGGACCCAACGATAGAGGACGACCTCTATGTGTGGCTCGCCTACAAGGACGGCCAGCAGAGGAACGGCACCTTCGACAAGGTCGTCACCGTCGGCAACCAGACCTGGGCTTTCAACTACCTGACGGGCTCGGACAGCGCAGTAGGTGCGCTGAACGCCACCCCGGTCTTCTACGAATGGGAGAAGCAGAACCTGACGGTGGATGCCATCACCTCGGCCGTCGCGGGGTTGATAGACGCGACGAAGGCGACTTAAGCGCCCGGCAGGTATCATTATGATCTCATCACCCAAGCACTCTGCGCGCGTTATCGCGCCGCTTGTATGCGCAATCCTGGTAATGGTGGCCTGCCCGCTGCTCGCGCACGTGGCGGCGGCTTCTGGCGGCCATAACGTGGAGATCGAGGACGAGGTCCTGCGCCAGTTTGAGAAATCGCCCAACGTCAGCGTCATCATCGGCCTGCGAGATGACAGCGGCATCGCGACGCCTACTGGCGTGCGTGGCGAGGCATACGTCGATGTACTGCGGACTAAGGGCAAGTACTTCGAGGGGGTTCTGCCGCGGGTGCTGGCGACTCTGAATTCGACGGACTTTACGTTTGTCGGCAAAGGGCTATTTAGCGACACATTCAACGGCATGATTACGAAGGGTGGTCTCGAGAAGCTGAGAAGTGACCCTCGGATTAGTCACGTCCACTTCAACTACCCAATAGAGCCTGCTCTTGCAGAAAGCGTTCCCCTTACAGGAGCGACAATGGCGTGGTCTTCTAGCAGCATACCCGGCGTGAATCTAACCGGAGATGGGCAAACGATATGCATGGTAGATACGGGCATCAATTACTCGCATCCAGACCTCGGAGGATGTAATGTTACAGACGACATAAACGACGGTAGCTGCCCTACGGTCATTGGTGGGCACGATTACTGTCCCGAGGCTGCTCTCGGATACTGTTTCTTTGAGGATGACAACCCTATGGAAGGAACCGGCCATGGAACCGAGGTGGCTGGCGTGATACTGAGTTCCAACACCTCCCTAAAGGGGGTAGCTCCAGACGCGAAGCTTGCTGTAGTGAAGGTTATGAGCGACAGTGGGTATGGACACGAATATCAGTTGTACCTAGGGATTGACTGGTGTGTCAACCAGTCTTCCTCCTTGAATATAACGGTCATCACCACAAGCATAAGTAGCGGTGAGGCGACAGCTAGCGGCAGCGATGACTGTTACCCCACGCGAGATCTCAGTACTGCAATCAACCGTGCCAGAGAAAGCGGTATCTTCGTGGATGTCGCGTCAGGTAACGAAGGCTACCACGACCGAATCGTGTATCCTGCGTGCGCAAATGCAACCTCAGTGGGTGCCAGCTATGACAGTATTGCCAACAAATCCTTTGGATCGCCCGCATACTGTAGTGACATTGGTGAAATCTCACCTCACCCTATGGATTATATTACCTGCTACACGGATAGGGCAGCAATACTGGACATCGTTGCTCCTGGATCACTTATAAGTACGACAGCAAAGAACGGCAGTCATGCAATAGAGCAGAGTGGCACCTCCTTTGCCGCTCCGCATGTTGCCGGTGCCGCAGCCCTCCTCATCCAGTACGAGAAGCTCAAGAACAACAGGACCCTGACGCCGAAGGAGATTGAACAAAGGTTCAAGGACACCGGCGTGCTCATAAACGACACCGGCATCTACTCGACCAACGGCGGTAGCAATCTGACATTTCCCCGCCTCGACGTGTACGCGGCCCTCTTCCCGCTCGACCTGTCCAACCTGACCAGGGTCTACGCCTCCAACCACACGAACGTCTTCCGCTTCGACGTGATGAACAACTACAACAACCAGACGAAGAACATTAACTGGTCCTTCGACGTGGGCAATGGGACTAGGATTGGGAGCAGCGGCAGCGCGGCCGTCGGCCCCAAGCAGCGCATGCGCGTCTTCGTCGAGTATGACTACCCGGACGGTGACATCTACACCGTGAACGCCACGGCGACGGCCGACGGCGGCAACCTGACGGACACCGAGAGCATGACCATGCCCATCGGCGACATAATCGCTTACGACCTGAAGGAGATCAACGGCAGCGGCAAGGTCAAAGTGTTCAGGTTCCGCGCGATGAACAACATGAACGAGACGAGGGCTGTCAACTGGTCGCTGGTGATGGAAGGCGCGAGCGGGGTTGACGGCAACGGCTCGGCAGTCTTGGCGCCGGGCAAGAGCATGATGGTCACTGTTGAACATGACTTTGGGCCGGGTTCTTCAGGAAGCTACTGGGTTTATGGCTTTGTGAAAAGCGGGATGATTACAGACAAGACAATTGGCCTAGAAACTATTGTCCCATAGGGGGGTGTGATATGGGTGTGTTATCGATGCCAACAAGAAAGAGCATTATTGGGTTCGCCGTACTGTTAGGTCTTTCATGCATTCCTTGGAGCTTTCGCAACATGATTGGATGTTACTCCACTATGATTGGGTTCCCACAGGCATTCATAATGACTGAGATGCCGGGAATAGAGTGCAGCTCTTCAACTACCTTCATATGGTGGGGCTTCATATTGGACGCAGTCATATGGTACATAATCTCGTACGTTTTTGTTAGGCTCGCAGTTCGCGTGCGGGGAACACTTGGCGCTCGCCAACGGTAATGGTTCGGCAGGCCCGGCCTGAACCTCCACCGTGGTGCCGGACTCCCGGGCCTGCCGCGCTCAGTCTATCCCGTGCGGCTTTCTTCTTCCATCGACGATGAGCCCCGCAGGGCAAGCCGCGGCGCACCGGCCGCACGACTTGCACTTTGCCCGGTCTATCCTCGGCCGGTCCATGTCAATGGTCACGGCGCGGTTCGGGCATGCACGCACGCACTCGCCGCAGTAGTCACAGCAGGACTCGACGTGGCCGAAGGCGCTGCACAGGACCTGCACCGGCTCCGAGAGCGGGGCCAGCTTCAACGCGTCGCGCGGGCAGGCGCGGACGCAGGCGCCGCAGCCCGTGCAGCTTTCGCGGGAGTGCGACAGGCCACCGGTTGGGGAAAGCGCAAGCGCACCCGACGGGCAGGCCCTGGCGCAATCGCCAAGGCCGAGGCACCCGAACACACAACCGCCGGGGCCCAAGGGCAGGCCGGCCGCCTCGCGGCACGTGCCGACGCCGTGGCGCCAGATTCTTCCTGACGGCCGGCCCCGCTTGCCTGCGCAGCGCACGATGGGACAGGACTTGATACGCCTCTCTGATTCGCGCTTCCTGCCGACTTGAGATACAGCCATGCCTGGCTCCCTGCGGTGTCGTCCTTGAAGCGGCGGGAAGTAGACCATGCCCTAGCCGCAACGTCAAGGCGAAATCCGCGCTCAGAACCTCCAGCCTAAGCCCAACCAGAACCCCTGCGCCCACCATGTGGAATCCGGCCACTCGGCACCGTCCCGCATGGCGCCGTCTATCTCCATGCGCTCGCAGAACACCCCGAGGAACACGTCAGCGTTCCTGTGCGGCCGGAGCGTGAACCCGACCCTGGCGCGCACCAGCCAACCACCATCGGCCTCGATGGTCCCCGCGCCGGGGAAGTCAGCCCTGGGTTCAATCAGCCGGCCGCCAGAGACGCTTGCGTCGAACGACACCGGCATGTCGTCCCACCCGCGCTCCCGGACAGGGAGCAAAGCGCGGGCCTCCAGCTCGGCGATGGCGAGGCTCATGTCCTGCGCCTCCGTGCCGCCATCGGGCAACCTGCGTTCCATGCTCACATCCCGGTAAGCCAGCCCGCCGAGAAGGGAGAACCGGCCGGTGTCCTCCACGGACACGCCCCACCCGGCGAGCACCCGGGCCTCCCGGCCGTCAAAGGCTAGCCTGTTATCTGAGACGGCCGCACCGTCCTGCTCCCAGCGCTCTTTCCCGTCGTTGGTCTGGAAGCCGGATACTTCCGCGGACGCCTCGAAGCCGCAGCCGGCCGCGTAGTCGATGGTGATGCGGGGCCTTACGAACGACGATCCCCATTCGCTCTTCGTTTCGGCCAGCCGCCGCTCTTCCCGGTAGCGGGCTATCCCCATGTCCGCGGACACCGCGGCGCGCAGGCCGGTGCCGCGTGCTTCGTCGCCGGGACCGTCCGCACCGGAGCACCCCGCGGCAAGGGCGGCGAATGCCACGGCAACCAGCGGCAGGAATGAGGCCGGCTTCATTGCGGGGCGGCCGCCTGGGCCGGGGCCACGGCCGGCTTGTCCGCGGCCTCGCCGGCCTTCTTCCCTTCGGTCTCGAAGAGGATGCCCTCGATGCGGGCGAGGGTCTCGGCGTGCCCGGAGACGAGGTGTGCCCTGATCTTCTCGCTGGTCACCAGCTTCCGGACGTAGATGCAGAGGCGGAGCAGGTCGGTGGAGTAGTCGCGGTAGAGGTTCGTGAAGAAGTCGTGCTGCTTGGTGACGGCCTCCAGCTTGTTGACCAGGTCCCGGCCCTTGGAGGCGTTGCCAAGCCATGGGGCCTTCCGCTTCTTCTTCGGTTCCTCCTCGGTGCGCAGCGACTCCGGGGTCTTGAGCACCAGCGCCCGCGCGAAGGAGAGGCTGTGGTCGTTGTTCCTTCCCATCTCCCTGAGCATGGTAATCTGGCGGCGGTGCTTGACGTGGGTGAACTCCTCCGCGCACTTGCGGCTCAGGCGGCTGTCGTCCAGCGCCTTCACCACCTCCGGGTGCAGGAGCTTGATGGCGTTGGTGCCCAGCCTGTACTTGATGGAGCGGAGCCCGAAGACCTCAGCTATCGTGGCCTCGTCCAGCGTCTTCAGGGACGTGCGGAGCATCTTCGTCTCCTGCACGGGCGACAGGCTGTTGACCATGCGGTCGAAGGTGTAGGCCTCCTTGGTCTTGTAGATGATGCACGGGACCGTCCTGAGGCCCAGGCTCTCGCACGCCTTGTAGCGCAGGAAGCCGTCGAGGATATGGTGCTTCCCGTCCTCGGGGTAGACGCACAGCGGCTCGATGAGGCCGACTGCCCTGATGGAGGAGAGGATCTTGACGAAACCGCGGTTGGTGGCGAGGTTGATGTTCCGCGTCCTGACGGGCACCAGCTCCTCCATGGGGATGTCCTTCCCCTGGATGTCGACGGCGTCGCTCATGTGCGTCTCCCTCCCAAGAATCCCCGCGGCCGTTTCAAGCGCTGTACTTCCCCTTGAGCTCCGGCCGCTGGTCCAGCCCCTCGGCCCTGAGCAGCGCCGCCAGCTCCGCGTCCCCGGACAGCGCCCGGAGCGCGTCCAGCAGGGCGAGCACCCGGTTCTCCTTCAGCTCGGCCTGCTTGACGAACGCTTCCTTTCCCTTCGTGGTCTTGTTTATGTCGGCCCGGAGCTGCTTCAGCGAGCATCGCGGAGCCTTCTCGCCGGAGTCCGGATTCCTCTTCTTCGTGTCCTTGCCGTGGTTGAGCCTCCACTCGATGATGTTGCGCACCACGTGGACGTTGGCGGAGCTGACCATCCCGCCGTCGAAGGCGTCCATCATCACGTTCTGGACGTCGGCGTCCTCGGAGCGCGCCACCAGCAGGGCGAAGCTCATGGGAAACAAGCCCTGCTCCACGCCCTTGATGAGCCGCTCCTCCCCCTGCTCCACCATGTGGACGTAGTCGCGCAGGTAGGACTCGGTCTTTCCGACGACCTTGGATATCTGCTCATAGGACCAGCCGGAGTCGTGCATCCGCTTGATCTCCTGGGCGAACCACATGGTCCCCGGGGGCACGCGGGCGATGTTCTCCACCAGCGAGTGGAGTAGCGCCTGCTTGGTGCTGCAGCTGATCAACTCGGCGGGGATGTGCGTGCGGCCCAGCTCCTTGTAGGCCAGCAGGCGGCCCTCGCCGCAGACCAGCTCGTACTGGCCGGTCTTCTCGTGGTTGCGCTCGTTCAGCACGATGGGCTTGAGCAGCCCCACGTCCTTGATGCTCCTGATGTTCTCCTCGAACTGGAGCCGGTTGCGGGTGCGCGAGTTCAGCACGGTTATCCGGTCCACCGGGACCATGCGGTACTTGCGCTCCGAGAACGGCCTGATGGGGATCGCCTTCATGCCGCGGCCTCCTATCCCATGAGTTCCTTCAGCACGTCCAGGTTCGGGTGGGCGTAGAGCCCGAGCGTGTACTCGCTGGACGTGAAGAGCCTGATGCTCCCGCCGCCCGTCAGCAGCCGGGGGAAAGCCAGGTAGCCCAGTATTTCGTACTTGCCGCTGTTGGAAAGCGGGACGCCCAGCGTGATGTCCACCTCCACGCGGCCGTCCGGCCGGAACGGCCAGTAGACGCTGTAGCCCTTCTGCATCTGGATGGAGGGCTGGACGAGGACGCTGTAGCTGCCGCCCACCACCACGTAGTCGCCGAACTCCTCCAGCGGCCCGGCGACGCCCTTGATCTGCTCGACCACGTCCCGCTTGATGCGCTCGCGCACGTCGGCGTACATGCTCTGGTAGGCCATGTCCAGCGAAGCGAAGCGCTTGGCGTAGGTGGCCGCGGAGACCATGCCTTCTGCCGCGGAGACCAGCCGGGGGTTGGCCATGCCGTACTGCTCGTGGAGCCGGCCGAGCTGCTCCAGCATGCCCTCGGCCGAGTACTTCCGGGCCCGCTCCGCGGCCCTGGCCGCGAAGATCTCCTGGGCCTTGTCGAAAAGCTCCTTGTCCACGATGCCGGGGAAGGCGCCCTTCGTCCTGATCCACGCGTCCCGCGGATTCCGCCTGCACGCGGACTGGAGCCGCTGGGTAGTCTTGTTGTAGACCATGACGCCTGCGTAGAGTTCGTTGGTGAGGATGTCGCGCACCATCACCTCCGTCCAGCGTTTCCCGCCGGGCGAGGGGATGCCGTCTTCGTTGAGCGCCGCGGCTATTTGCTTCGGGTTCCGGCCGTCCCCGGCGAACGCGCTGAAGATCCTGCGGACCGTCGCCACCTGCTTCTCGTCGCCCGGCGCCAGCGTGACGCGCTGGTTCTGGATGCTCTTCCGCTGGCCGGGGCTGAGCACCTGCACGGGCTTCCTCTGCTCGTCCAGCAGCAGCCGGTGCAGGCCGTAGGGCGGCGGCCCGCCGGCGCGGAAGCCCTGCTCCGCTATCTTGGCGCAGCCGTCGAAGACCTTGCCGCTCAGCTCACGGCTGTAGGTGGCCGCGCGGTAGCGCTCGATGTTCAGGTGGAGGAAGTGGACCAGGTCGTCCTGCTTCGGGAAGCCGATGGTCGTGTAGACCACCTGCTTGCCGTGTTTCTGGCAGAGGCCGGTGTAGTAGGCCGACAGGTCGATGTCCTGGAACCGGCCCCAGCGGCTCACGTCCAGGGCGAGGACCAGCTCGAAGCCCTCCTTGCCCCCGGCCACGTAGTCGTTGAGCATCTCGTTGAAGCTGTCCCGGCCCTCGGTGGACAGGCCGGACTTGCCGGCGTCGGCGAACTCCCTGATGATTTCTATGCCGTGCTCCCTCGCGAAAGCGCGCACCCGGTCCCGCTGGATGGGGATGGAGTTCTCCTGCCGGTCCTGGGCCGAGTGGCGGTAGTAGGCCACGGCCTTCCGGAGCGGGGCTGACGGTTTCTGCTCCTTCTTCCACCACATCCCTGCTGTCAGTTCCTCCCCGGCCGGTGCCTGTTGGAGTCGGTGAACTCGCCGACGATTTCTATGCCGTGCTCCTTGGCGAAGCTCCTGACCCGGTCCTGCTGGACCGGGATGGGGTTTCCGGCCCGGTCATGGGATGGTTGCCTGAAGTAGGCCACTGCCTTCCGGAGCGCGACCGCCGGCTTCAACGTCTCTTTCCGTGACATCCCTGCTGCTCGTTCCTCCTTGGTCAGGACCTGCTGGAGTGGGCCGGCGGGACGGGCGGTGCGGGCTTCCCGATTGAAGCGTCAGGCCGGAGCCCGCCGGCTTTCCAATGCGTCAGAAGATTTCAGGCGGCGCGCCTGCCGTGCTCCCGGCCACGGGAGGGTTGACCTCCACGGCCAGCACCGCACCCGCGAAGCCACCTTCGCAGTCGGTCGTGCCGTTGGTAGCCTTCGAGCCACCAGCTATGTGCGCCGCGCCCTGGCCGATGCAGGCATGGACGCCGAAGTGGTCGGTGACGTATGGGTTCACTTCGGCCTCGCCGCCGCCCGAGTCCATCACGTAGTCGTTCACGGCCACCGAGCCCTGGAGGACGAAGGTCGCGGTGTAGGTCGTGGCCGACGATGGCGTGGTGATGGTGTGCGTCCGCGCCCCGCCGTCCGACCAAGCCGACCAGACGTAAGTGTCGCCTTCAATCTGCGGGCTCGGCGCGCCGAGCGTGTGATGGCTACCGGGCGTCCATTGGAACGTGCGCTCCCCGGTGTAGTCCGCGCCGTCCACCGTGTACGTCAGGTTGGGGTGGCTGCACCGGGTGGTGATGGTCACCTTGTCCGGCGGCTTGGGATCATCGTCGCCGTCCCCGCCTCCTCCCCCGCCGCCGCCGTCGCAGCCGGCCGCCAGCAGCAGCCCGAGCATGAGCACCAGGACGGCGGCTGTATCCGCTGTAGTTCTCACGGCAGCCCCGCTATTCCGTCTCGAACAGCGTGCCGGCGCGCCAGTCGTACCAGCCGTTGGACGTCCTGGCCTTGCCGCCGCTGACCGTCGAGCACTCCCCGCTGGCCGTGTTCTGGTGCCCACCCGATACGGTGGCCTGGTTGTTGCTCGCGGTGTTGGTGTGGCCGCCACTGACCGAAGACCAGTTCCCGGTGGCCTGGTTCATCATGCCGCCGGCAACGGACGAGCAGGAGCCCTGGGCCGTGCAGCCGGCCCCGCCGGACACTGACGCCGCGTTCCCGGACGCCAAGTTGCCGTCGCCCCCGCTCACGGTCGCGTAAGGGCCGGAGACCTCGTTGCCGCGCCCGGCCACCAGTCCGCCGTAGCTCTTGTAGTTGTGCTCCGGGCCGACGACCAGGTTGTGCGAGCCAGACTTGTCGCTTCCCGCCACGCGGGCCTCGTCGTACCCGATGATCAGGTTCCCCCGGCCGTTCTTCGTGGCCGTGGAGCCGGCACCGTTGCGGATGTGGACGTCGACCCCGTTGAAGAACACGTCGTCATCCGCCCTGGTCATGGGCGCGGTCTTGCTCTCCAGCGCCGCGATGCGCGCCTCCAGCGCGTCGACGTAAGCCTTCGTGTAGTAGGCGCCGTCGTGGTTGTGGTCGCTGCGCGCCACGTTGTTGGAGGAGCCGGTGCCTGCGAAGCTCACGGCCAGCGTCACGTCTCCGCTCGCCCCGCCGCCGGTCAGGCCGTTCCCGGCGTTCACGGCCGTGATGTCGCCGCTTCCGCCGCTTCCTGTTTCGTCGGTCCCGGGCGCCCAGGCCGAGCCGTTCCACTTGAGCACCTGGCCGGACGACGGGGCCGTTGAAGCGACGGCGCGGCCCTGCAGGCCGGCCGTGGTGTCCGCGCTTTCGCTGGTCTTTGAGCGGATCGCATAGGGCGCCGAAGCCAACTGGTAGCGCGGCGCCAGCTCGGTCTCGCTGCCCACTTGGATGGACATCCAGTATTGGCTGTCGAACGAAAGGTTGAGCGCTGTCACGCCGCCGAGCATGACGCTGAAGACGCCCTTGGTGTTGACCGGCACCGCGGCCTGCGTCTCCGTCCACAGCGCCGCCCCGCCGGACGCCTGGTCGTAAATCCTGAAGGTGATGTTGAAACTGCCAGTCCGCGGATCGCCGGTGCTGGCGTCCGTCAAACGGCCCTGGAAGTGAACGAGCTTCGGAACCTCGCCTGAAACCGCCTGTGAAGCGAACCCCGCAACAACCGCAAGGAATGCGGCCGCCAGGGCCGCTTTCCATGAGAACCTCATCGCAAATCCTCCTGCCTGCCGAACGCCCCATCGAACCGACCACAGTTCCGCGCGGCCTGGACAGGAGGTCCGCGGGCCGGCGCGCCGTTCAGGGCCTGGCTGTGCCGCCTGCCTTCCCGAGTATCTGCTCCGAGAGCTTTTCCACGGCCTCGTCCAGCTCGCGATCCTGCACGTGGAGGTAGATGGCCGTCGTTTCGAGTGAGTTGTGTCCCATCTGCCGCTGGACCAGCCGCAAATTGTTCCCCGACGCCTTGCAGAGCTGCGTCCCGTAGGTGTGCCGCAAGGCATGGATGGAGCGCGTCTCGCCAAGGCCGGCCTGCTTCGCCGTCCGCTTGAATATCTTCTGCAGTGCCCGCCTGGTCAGCGGCCGGCCGGTGCGCGGAGAGCGGAACACCGGCGAATCGGCTGCCACGGGTTCGCCGGCCTGCCCCTTGGTTTCCAAGAACACTAGGCAGCGCTCCTTGAACCGTTCCGATACCCGGACCACCCGGCGCTTGTTTCCCTTCCCATGCCTGACCACCACCGAACGCCAGCGGCCGGACACTTGAAGGTCCGCGCAGTCCAGCCCTGTCATTTCCGCCACCCGCAGGCCGGTGGACAGGCCGAGTTCCGCGAGGAACGCGTTTCGCTTGGGCACGAAGTCCTTCCCATCCCACGCCCGGAGCGCGGCCGACATCAGGCCGGCTATCTCCTCCTCGTTGAAGTACTGACTCTGGTCCAGAAACCCCACGGTTCCCTTTCTCGCCCTTTTCGGTTTCATCCGCCTCGCCTGTCCTGGGTGCCCCCGGGGCCTGCCTGTTCGTCCAATTGGGAGAAGGTGAACTGGCGGCGCAGGCAGCCCGTTCCAAGGGCTGCAACGGAGGCGGCTGGGATGTATTGGGAGAGCGGAGTAATAAGCATTGCGTCTCCGGCGGCCCTCCGGAAGGCCGCGGGAAACGGCGCAAGCGGGCTCTGCGTTACCGCAACGTGCCTCTGCGCAGGGGCGCGGGTCTGGGAATATTGTCGCGCGCGTTCACATTATCCCAAGAATGTGTACTGCCGACAAGAGCGCATTCTATGCTCCGCCCCGGGCATGTCAACGCGAAATTGCACACGTGCCCATCGCGCCAGCCGCCCCCCGCGGCCATATACCCCTTCTCCCGCAATCTGTGCCTGGTGATACCGAACGCCTGCCCACCGGGCCGACGCGACCGGGACCGAATACGCCGACGCCAGCCTCCGCTGCGGCCACGGCTGGCCGAAGGTGCGGCCTGCGCCGACCGACTACCTGCTCATCGAGGAAGCCGCTGACATATTGTCCAGCCCGGGCAGGCGGGACGAGTGGCCGTGGCTGCAAAGCCGCGTGGTGGACACGTGCGGCTGCTCGCCTGGAGAGGCCCTTGTCACGCTCAGGCGGCTGGCGGACTACCTTGACCGCAGCACGGTGCTGGTCAGCGAGATAGGGCGCCCGTGCGAGCTTGACCTGATCGAGGAACGCTACGAGTTCATGGTGCGCGAGAAGGTTGCCGCGGCCAACGGCAACGCAAGAAGACGCGTCAAGACGGACTTCACCTACGACCTGGCACTCTACCACCTGCGGACGCCGTCCCCGTGCGGTTGCGGCCTGGATCTCGCCGACGCCTACGCGGAGATGCTTGACGACACGCCGCTGGCCAGGCGGTCGCTCGCCATCGCGAGGAAGAAGGTGGCGCGTCTCGGGAGGGAATGCGACTGGGACCCTGCGAAGATGCTCGACTCCACGTGGAGCCGCTACGAGAAGCCGGGCAGGATGGTTCCCGGCCAGGACGAGCTGCGCTCCCTGGACGACCTGGCCGACTACAAGGAAGAGACAGCCAGGCGCGGCATGTGGGCCGGCGACAAGGACCGCCTGCCGCCCGCACGCATCCGCAGCCCCGCGGCCCTGCGGCGCGAGGAGAATATGCGGGAAGAGACGCGCAGGCGGGCGCGGGAGAGAAGCGCGGCCTTCGAGCCGGACGGGCTCAACATTGCGCTCCAGCCGTTCATCACGGGCGAATTGCCTATTGAGAAGCTGGGCCGCGAGCACCTAGCGGGATGCTACGACCTGCCGGAGGGGCGGCCGGGCAACATCGAGCTGGTCTACATCCGCAGGGCACTCAGGTTCCGGCCGGCGACCGAGCAGTTCCTCCAGCTCGCCGGGTACGCCGCCGAGGAGGCCGGGGAGTTGCTCGCCGAGTTCGGGGGCTTGCACGACCATTTCCTGCGGCGGGAGGCGTTCCACGAGGCGGCGGGCGTGCCCAGCGTGATAGCCTATCGCACAAGGCGGGAGGCGCAGGACGAGAGGACGCGGTTGCTGAGGGAGATCTGCTGCTCAGGGTACGGGTTCTACAGGGGACACGATGTGATGGCTGTGATGGAGAGCCGCGGAACAACCCAGATGACGAGGCTCAAGGAACGGTTGGTGGAGAGTTGAGATCTCCAGAGACGGACATAGAAACGGACGTATTCCTCCGCTTCGCCTTTCCGTGGAGCTTCCCTGAAGATGATACTCCACCCGCGGTTGCCTTGGACTTCTTGACGCTCCGAGTTTTGCGCGGTCTCTTGGCTTCCGGTCCAATCCCTAGCTGAAGTTGCCCCTGCTTTCCCGTTGGCTTGGCGGCGGTCAGTTCCTCTTCCAACAACCCCACCAATTCGGCCACAGTGGAAACGGGGCGGGCGCCTTCGCTGATAGCCCTTTGGTTTCCCGAGTAATCGCATGCCCATGATGGAACCAGCACAAAAGCCGTCTTGTGCTGCTCTTTGCAAGCCTTCCAGGCGTTCATTGTTCCCCCAAGCGTACTGCTCTGGACGATAACCGTGGCTGTGGCCAGCGCCACGGTGGTCTTGTTGCGTTTCCTGAGCTTCCAGTCCTCCGGCTTCGTACCGAATGGGAACTCTGAGAGAACAAGTCCCTTCGTGCGTATTTCCTCGTGAAGGCCCGCCAGCTCCCTCGGATACACCACGTCCGGCCCGCAGCCCAAAACCGCTATCGTTTTACCTCCGGCCGCGAGGGCCCCGCGGTGGGCGCAGGAATCAACTCCTTTGGCCATGCCACTGACGACCACCCATCCGCGTGATGCGAGTTCCCTGGCGGCTCGCAGCGCGAAATCCGCGGATTCAGGGGCTGGATTTCGCGTGCCGACTATTGCGACGGCCTTGTCATAACTGGCAAACGGGGACGGATCTCCTGCGCAGAAGACAATGGGATGGCACATCTTGCTTTGCCTGAGGAACTTCGGGTACCGCTGATCATCCATGGCCAGGACTTGGCCATCGCACCTGCCGGCCAGTTGTACTTGGGCCTGCATGAAGGCCAGGGATTCTGGGAACCTGCTTGCCTGCCCCCTGATGCTTTGCAGGTTCTGCGAAGTTACGATGCCCTTCAGCTTGCGGAGTTCGTCCTCGGTCATATTGAGGAGCTTGCCGATGTCCGATCCGAAACACTCCCAGAGCGTGCGAAACCTCATCGGCCCCAGGTAGTTCGCCGAGCTTACTTGGTGCCAGAGAGCCAGCTTTTGAATCAGACCGTTGTCCTGTTGCACGTTCCCTTCCCTCTGACAAACTCAAGTGTATTGTAGCAGGTCAGACATGTTTTTCAGAAACAGATCTGCATGTGGAGGTTCGCCGCAGGGGCGGGCCCATCCGGCGTAGCCGAAATGAACGCCAGCGCTGCGGCTGGCCTGCGCATCTGCCTGAGAATCTCCCACATAGATGGCCCCTTCACAAGGGTGCCCCAGCATCCGCAGAGCTGTGATCAGCGGACCGGGATGTGGCTTGCGGGCGCCACAACTTCCATAGGTTACCAGGCACGATTCAAAGAACCGCTTCAGCTTGCAGGAGCGCAGCAGGGCTTGCGCCACAGCCTTGGGCCTTGACGTGACGATTCCGAGGAGCACCTTCCGGAGGACTAGGGTGTCCAGTACTTGGCGCGCCTGCGCATCAAGTAGTTCCACGCCAGCTCCTATGCGGGCCAGCAGGTGTCGTTCAAAGTCCCTGCGGCCGGCGGAACTGGAGAGGCTGACAAGCAACGCAGCCGGCGAACAGGAGCGCAATTGGCCAACAGCCATGCTCTCAACGCCGGCTGCGCCGCAATCAATGAGCGTCTGGCGCGTCAGTGAGTCCGTGTCCACGAGGGTGTTGTCGAGATCGAAGAGCACGCACCCGTAACGCCGGCTGCGACCGCTCGAAGCGTGCTCCGGTCTCATACCAGACTCTGGCTTTCGCGCGTTGACTCGGAACAGGCAACGGTTGCGCCAAGCACTTCCTTGGCACCGTTCTCCATGAGCGTCTGGGCGCAAGTATCGAGCGTTGCGCCGGAAGTCACAATGTCATCCACCAGCAGAACCGTCAGCCCCTGAACCCAACGGGCGGTATCTTCCAGAGCCACTATGCTGCCCGACAGCACATAGCGGCGGTACCCCCTGGGGATCCCCCGAAGGTCGGCAGTTCCGTGCGCTTTGCGCAACAGGTCGTTTTTGAGGGGAACCAGCATGAACGCTTCCAGGTGTTCGGCCATGACCGCAACATTATCAAAGCCTCGTTCTTCAATCCGTTCCGGATCCGGGGGGACCGGGATCACCACGTCGGCCTTCCCCAGGACACCTGTTTCCCGCCGCAACCCCAAAGCCAGCATGTACGCCAGCACCTCGCAAAGGCTCCTGCCCTCATTGCCTTTGAGGTGCCGGATGATTTGGCTGAGGATGTTGAACGACTGCGCATCTCCTTGGTATCGATAGACGCCCAGCGAGTACGGCGGAGGCATGTGCGACATCCGCACCGTGCGGAGTTGCGGCACAATCGCACCTGAGCACTTGGCACAGGCCAGCAGGTCGGCATCCGGCTTGTCGCAGCTCTCGCACTGGTACTTCTCCCGAAGTCTCGCCAGGAGCGCAGCGGCCGGGTCCTGTTTCCTCTGCTTGCTTAGAACCTCCAGTCGGCGGCTGACCTGCCAGCCATTGAACCCGAGTTCCTGAGCTTGCCTGATCAGTTTCTTCGCCTGGCTGAGCGCCGTTTCGCCAACCTTGACCTTGGCGGCCGACCAATAGCCCTCGCCAAGCTTCTTTCGTCGTTCTTCTGGCTCATGCTTCAGGTCAACCTGGTCAAGAAGTGCTACGGCTTCAACGGGGCGGCCATCACGAAGAAGTTGCTCAGCTTGATTGAGCCTGCCTTCCCTTTCCTCCTCGCCGAATTCCTTGCCCAGCTCCTGCCCGAAGTCCGCAAAACTGTCGAAGGTCCGGCCCCCGCGTGACATGGTCCTGCCTCCCGCGACCAGTCCTCACTCGTCCACGTATATCCCCACCCCGAGCTTCGAACTGCGGTGAATCCAAATGGTCTTTTCCCCTTCGCACACCAGCTTGGCGATTTCAAGGATGTTGTCCAGCACAAAACTCCGCATCCCGGTGTCTTCGGGGAACTCCAGTTCCACCGCTCCCTTCAAGGCAAGGATCATGTCTCCGTCAGTTGTCCGGGCGGAGACGGCCTTCCTGACGGTAGCCAGGAAGGCATCAGAGACTGTGTGCGTGTACGACGGGGGAGAACGGTAGCGCATGATCATGGCTAATTGGAGCAACAGGCGCCCCCACCATTCAGGATCCTGTGGTGATGCGTCCCGTCTCCCAGTCGTAGACCTCCACCAGCAGCTTGGCATTCGCGACACAACATGAGGAGGTTGTGCCCCCCGGCCGCGGCGATGGTCAGGGCGCGCTTGGCGGCGGCCTGGCCTTTGACGTCGGCCAGGTCCCCCTCGGCCAGCAGCGCCTGACCCATGATCCGGTCGAGGTCCACCTGGCGGCGCTCGAGTTCGAGCTTCCCGGCCAGGAAACCGACCGCCTCGGCCAGCGTCCGCGGCGCGTAGACCTCGATGTCGGCGACCACCGCGGCCTCGGCCGCGCAGTCCGGCGGGACGACGATCCCCTTGAGCCCCCGGGCCTGGGCGCAGAGCGCCGCCGGCAGCGCCCCGCGGACCGCGCGCAGCTTGCCGTCCAGGGCCAGCTCCCCGAGCAGCAGGAAGCTGCGGAAGCGGTGGGCCTCGGCGTCGAGCTCCCCGGCCGCGGCGAGCAGGCCGATGGCCATGGCCAGGTCGTAGGCCGCGCCCTCCTTCCTGAGGTCGGCGGGCGCCAGGTTTATGGTGATCCGCCGGTTGGGGAAGCGGTAGCTCGAGTTGGCGATGGCCGCCTTGACCCGCTCGCGGCTCTCCTTGACCGCCGCGTCGGGCAGCCCCACCACGGTGGCGGCCGGCAACCCGCCGGAGATGTCCACCTCGACTTCGACGGGCAGGGCGTCGAGGCCCTCGAGAGCGGCGCTGAGCGTCTTGGCTAGCAAGGGTCGGCTCCTATTTCGGCACCTCAAGTCCAAACACGACTGCGGCGGGGAGTATGCACGGGGCGGCGGGAAGTGCAACGTGAAAACCGCTGCAGCCCCGCGGGGATCCCCCCAAAAAGCGCGCGGCCGGATCTGGCCGGCCGCGCGCTGATTCCTGATGTTATGCGTCGGTGCCCGTCAGGCCCCCAGCCGTTTCAGGGCCGCTTCGACGGAGTCGGCCAGATCGAGGACCGAGGCCAGCCCCGACAGCTCGAAGGAGCGCAGGGCCGCCGACGGGGCGCCCGCGACCACCAGCGTGCCCCCGGACTGCCGGAAGTGGGCGTTGTAGAAGCCGACCATGGCCACCACGTAGCTGGTCAGCCGGGTGACGCGGGCCAGGTCCAGCACCGCCTTGGGCGGTCCCTCGCGGCTGAGGACCCGGTCCATGACCGACTTGAAGTCCTCGATCTCCTGGAGCTCCAGGTCGCCGATCATGGTCACCACGGAGACCGGGCCGCGCTCGGTCAGTTTCAGCTCCATGGCCGACATGCCCATTCCCCCGTCCTGCTTCCAGGGCTACCCGCGGTGCGGCCCGCCGCGTCCGCCGCCGTGGCCGCCCCTGCCACCGCCGCCGCGTCCACCGTGGCCGCCGTGGCCGCCCGGGCCGCGCGGCCGGAAGCCGCCCCCACCCCCACCCCCGCCCTCGCCGCCGCTCGGAGGCTGGTTCTCCATGCCTTCCGGAACGGGCAGCATGGCCTTGCGGGAGAGCTTGAGCCGGCCGGTGTCGTCGATGTTGATCAGCTTCACCTCGACGGTGTCGCCGACCTTGACGTGCTGGCCGATGTCCTTGACGTAGCTGTAGTCCCACTCGGAGACGTGCAGCAGCCCGTCGGTGCCGGGCAGGATCTCGATGAAGGCGCCGAACTCCTTGATGGTCCGGACCGTGCCCTTATAGACCGTGCCGACCACCGCCTCGGCGGTGAGGGCCTCGACCATGGCCCGGGCGGCCTCGGCCTCGGCCGAGTCGACCGAGGAGATGGAGACGATGCCCTCGTCGTTGATGTCGATCTCGGCGCCGGTCTGGGCCTCGATGCCCCGGATGGTCTTGCCGCCGGGACCGATGACCTTGCCGATCTTCTCCGGGTTGACCTTGACGGTGATGATCCGGGGGGCCAGCGGGCTGAGCTGCGCGCGGGCCGCGGGCAGGGCCTTGGCCATCTGCTCCAGAATGTGCAGCCGCCCGACCCGGGCCTGCTCCAGCGCCTGGCGGAGCAAGTCGGTCTGGAGCCCCTTGACCTTGATGTCCATCTGCAGGGCGGTCAGTCCGTCCTTGGTGCCGGCGACCTTGAAGTCCATGTCGCCGAAGTGGTCCTCGTCGCCGAGGATGTCGCTGAGCACGATGCTGCGGTCGCCCTCCTGGACCAGGCCCATGGCGATGCCCGCCACCGGGGCCTTGATCTGGACGCCGGCGTCCATCAGCGACAGCGTTCCGCCGCAGATGGTCGCCTGGCTCGACGAGCCGTTGGACTCGAGCACCTCGGCGGTGATGCGGATGGTGTAGGGGAAGCCCTCGCCGGAGGGCAGCACCGTCTCCAGGGCGCGCTTGGCCAGCGCCCCGTGGCCGATGTCCCGACGGCTGGGACCGCGCGGCATCTTCACCTCCCCGACCGAGAAGGACGGGAAGTTGTAGTGCAGCATGAAGTCCTCCTCGAAGTCGTCGTGGAGGGCCTCGACCATCTGCTTGTCGCCGGGCGTGCCCAGCGTGGTGGTGACCAGCACCTGGGTCTCGCCGCGGGTGAAGACGGCCGAGCCGTGGGTGCGGGGCAGCAGGCCCACCTCGCAGGTGATCGGGCGGATGTCCGTGAAGCCGCGGCCGTCGCAGCGCACGCCGTCCTCGAAGATGCCCTTGCGCATGGCCACGGCCTGGAGCTCGTCGAAGGCCGCGTAGACCTTGCCCTTGGCCGGAGCGGCCGGGTCGCCGGGCTTGCAGAGTTCGGCGAAGATCCGGTCGCGGACCGCCTTGAGCGCGGCGCGGCGGTCGGCCTTGGTCACCACCCGGCAGGCCTTGCGGGTCTCGGCCAGGTACTTGGACTCGATCAGCTTGAAGAGCGAGTTGTCGACGGCCGCAAAGGCCATCTTCTGGACGCCGCACTGGGCGACCAGCTCGGACTGCATCAGGGCGATCTCGCGGCAGACCTTGCCGGCCAGCTCCAGCGCCTGGAGCATGACGTCCTCGGGCACCTCCCGGGAGCCGGCCTCGACCATGACCACGCCGTCGGCGGTGCCGGCCACGGTCAGGTCCAGGTCGCCGGCGGCGCGCTGGGCGAAGCTGGGGTTGATCACGAACTGCCCGTCGACCCGGCCGATGCGCACCGCGCCGAAGGGGCCCTGGAAGGGCAGCGGACTGACCGCCAGGCAGGCCGAGCCGGCGATCATCGCGAAGGTGTCCGGATCGGTCTCGTCGTCGGCGGACAGCACCATGGCCTGGATCAGCACCTCGCGCTTGAACCCGTCGGGGAAGAGCGGCCGGGTGGGCCGGTCGATCAGGCGCATGGTCAGGGTTTCCTTCTCGGTGGGACGACCCTCGCGCTTGTAGAAACGCCCGCCGAAGATCTTGCCGGCCGAGAAGCCCTTCTCGCGGTAATCGACCGTGAGCGGGAAGAAGTCGTCGAAGCCCTCGCGGGGATCGGCGTCGGTGGCGGCGCACAGCACCACGGTGTTGCCCCAGGTGACCAGCGCCGCGCCGGCGGCCTGTTTGGCGAGGCGTCCGGTCTCGATGACCAGTTTGCGCCCGCCGATTTCGCGTTCAACGGTGAATGCCAAGTTATGCTCCTTTTGCCAACTGTCGGCCGGGCTTGCCGGCCGTGCCTATGGGTGCCGAGCAGGCGAACGGCCGAACAGGCGACGGCAGGCGAGTCGCGAACCGCGCTCTTTTCATCTCCTGCTCCATTCCCGCCTGTCCCCCGTTCCGCTGCTCACCTGCTCTGCCGGCGAAGCCGGCTCTACTTGCGCAGGTTGAGACGGTCGATTAGCGCCTTGTAGCGGCCGAAGTCCTCGTTGCGCAGGTAGCGCAGCAGGCGGTTGCGGCGGCTGACCATCAGGACCAGCCCGCGGCGCGAGTGGGCGTCCTTCTTGTGCTTGTCGATGTGCTTGATGAGGCTGTTGATCTGCTCGGTGAGCAGCGCGACCTGGACCTCGGGCGAGCCGGTGTCCTTGTCGCCCCGGCGGTTCTCGGTGACCAGCTGCTGCCTGCGTTCCTTGGTTACGGCCATGGTTCTCCTGATCCTTCCTTGCACCCTTTCGCTCTCCTTGGACTCTCCGCCGCCAACCTAGGCGGATCGGAGTGCCGCCGCCAGGCCGGGAAAGGGGCCAGCCGTGGGGCGGAGGTGTCGCGAGGGGCCCGGCCGGAACGACCGGCACGGGCCGATGGAGTCACGAGCTTCGGCGGGGAAGCAAAGCCGCCGCGGGGCCGCGGGGCCTCGGTACTTCGACCTCGAATCCGACAGACTCGCCCGCAGCACGCGGGCCGACACTCTCATCCTTCATTCGCCGGGCAGTATAGCCGCCCGCCCCGGTGCGTCAAGGGCGGAACCGCCCCGGCCCTTGACGGGCCCTGCCGGCGCACATATCCTCCGTGCGCCGCCGCCGGGGAGCCGGCGGCGAGAGTCCAAGGAGGCCGCCTATGCCCGCCGCGCCGTCCCCCCGCCAGGAAAGACCAGCCGCCGACGCATCCGCGGCGCCGCCCGCCTCCGCCGCCGGCCCGGGGATCCTCGAGGCCTTCACCGGGGACCTCCCGTCCATATCCGTGCCGATCCACTACCGCGCGGGGCTGGCGCTGGTGGCCGTGGCCATGGTGCTCCTGCCCATGGTCTATCTGGGGATCATCGTCCTGGTCGGCTACCTGCTCTTCCGGCACGTGACCAACATCCCGGCGATCTTCGGGGAGCTGCACAACGCCAAGGGCGCCCTGCTGGTGGCCTTCGGGCCGCTGGCGGTCGGCGGCGTGCTCCTGCTCTTCATGGTCAAGCCGCTCTTCGCCCCGAAGAGCAAGAGCCGCCGCCTGCGGGAGCTCCGGCGTGCCGACGAGCCGCTGCTCTTCGCCTTCGTCGAGCGCCTCTGCCGGGCGGTGGGCGCGCCGGTGCCGCGGGCCATCCAGGTGGACCACGAGGTCAACGCCTCGGCCTCCTTCCGCCGGGGCCTGATCAGCATGCTGGGCAGCGACCTGCAGCTGTGCATCGGCCTGCCCCTGGCCGGGGGGCTCACCCTCCGGCAATTCGCCGGCGTGCTGGCCCACGAGTTCGGCCACTTCGCCCAGGCCGGCGGCATGCGCCTGACCTACGTGATCCGCACGGTCAACGCCTGGTTCGCGCGGGTGGTGTACGAGCGCGACGCCTGGGACGACCGCCTGGTGGCCTGGTCCAAGGAGATCGACATCCGCATCGGCGTGGTGTTCTACCTGGCCCGCGGCATGGTCTGGCTCACCCGGCGGATCCTCTGGGTGCTGATGTGGATCGGCCACCTGATCAGCTGCTTCATGCTCCGGCAGATGGAGTTCGACGCCGACCGCTACGAGGCCTGGCTGGCCGGCAGCGGCAACTTCGCCGAGACCGCGCGGCGCCTGCCGCTACTGTCCATCGCCGCCTCGAAGACCCAGTCGGAGCTCTCCGAGTCCTGGGACGAGGGACGGCTGGCCGACGACTACCCCGGCATGGTCGTGCTCAACTACGGCCGGATGCCGGAGGAGATCCGCACCAAGGTGGAGAAGGAGGTCGCCGGCCGGCGCACCGGTTTCTTCGACACCCACCCGGCGGACGCCGACCGCGTGGCCAGCGCCGCGCGGATGAAGTCCGCGGGCACCTTCCGGCCGGACGACTCCCTGCCGGCGGCGGCGCTCTTTGCCGACTTCCGGGGCCTGTGCCGGGAGGTGTCCTTCGAGCTCTACCGCGCGGCCTTCGGAGGCAAGGTGGACCGCGCGGCGCTCGTGCCGGTCGCGGAGCTGGAGCGCCGCCAGGGCGCGGAGCAGGAGGCCGTGGCGGCCATGGGCCGCTTCTTCCAGGGCAAGGTCAGCGCCATGCGCCCGCTGAACCTGCCTCTGGAGATCGAGCCGCTGGGGCCCGACCCCAAGGCCGTGGCCCTGGAACTGCGCGACCGCCGCCAGGAGATGGTCGCGGCCGTACCGGCCTACTCCGAGCAGTTCCGCCACTGGGACGACCTGGACACCCGTGGAGTGAAGGCCGGTCAGGCCCGCGCGCTGCTCGAGGCCAACTTCAGGATCGACCCGCAGGCCTTCCATCTGCCCGCCGCCAAGCTCGAGACCACCAGGGCCGCCGAGAAGGTGGTGCGCGAGAAGATGATGGGCCTGGAGGCCGGCCTGGCCGCCTTCGAGACCGCCGCCGGCCGGCGCATCGCCGCGGCGCTGCGGCTGCTCGCGCACCCCTCGGTGGCGGCCAAGCTCGGCGACGCCGAGGCGCTGCGCGCCGAGGCCGCGGACATCCTGCCGGCGGCCCGGGCGCTCTTCGCCGCCACTCCCAAGGCGGTGGAGCTGCGCGACCAGTTCCAGGCGGCGGTCATCCTGCTCAACAACCTGGAGGGCAACCAGGAGAACCCGGCGTTGATCGCCGGCATCACCAGCCGGATGCGGACGCTGTCCCGCGGGCTCGAGGAGCTGCTCAAGGCGCTGGGCGACGCCCGGTACCCGCTGGACCACGCCGACAAGCAGAAGACCCTGCGGGCCTTCATCCTGCCCTTCGCGCCCGGCAGCGAGAACATCGGCGAACTGATGGGCGGCGGCGGCGACGCCCTGAACCGCTTCTTCAACCTCAATACCCGCCTGACCGCGCGGCTGGCGCTCATCGCCGAACGCGTCGAGGAGGCCGTGGGCCTCCAGCGTCTTTCGGAGCCCAAGAAGGACGAAGAGCAGAAAGGGGCGGAGGCCTGACCGAAGCAGGTGCAAGGTTCAAGGTGCAAGGAACAACGAGGATGGCGGGGCCGGGGCCGTTCTTCTCTTCCGTTCCTTGAACCTTGCGCCTTGAACCTTTTCTTCTTGTCCGCCCCCCGCGCCGGGCTATAATCCGGCGGTCCGCAATACCGCGGTTCGAAAGCTAGGAGCTCCCGTGGCCCAGGCCGATGAAGTCCGCCGTTCGCTCAAGGGGATCGCCGCCAAGCTCGACGAGCTAAGGGGGGCTCTTTGACCTCGAAGCCAAGCGCAAGCGCCTGGCGGAGATAGAAACCGAGACCTCCCGGGCCGACTTCTGGCAGACCGCCCCCAACAAAGAGAGCCTGATGCGCGAGCAGCGCGCCCTGCGCGACGCCGTTGGGCTCCAGGACGACTTCGCCCGGCGCCTGGCCGACCAGCAGGAACTCCTGGAGATGGCCGCCGCCGAAGGCGATGCCGCGGCGATCGAGGAACTGGCCGCCGATACCGAGTCGCTCTCCGGCGACCTCCGGCAACTCGAGAAGAGCCTGCTCTTCAGCGGCCCGCACGACCGGCAGGACGCGTACCTCTCCGTGCACGCCGGCGCCGGCGGCACCGAGAGCTGCGACTGGGCGGCGATGCTCCTCCGGATGCTCACCAAGTACCTGGAGGGCAAGGGCTGCAAGGTGCGCCTGGTCGACATCCAGGACGGCGAGCAGGCCGGCATCCGCGGGGCGACCGCCGAGGTCACCGGCGGCTCGGGCGCGGCCGGGGCCTTCGGCCTCCTGCGCTCGGAGAACGGCGTGCACCGGCTGGTGCGCATATCGCCCTTCGACGCCAACAAGCGCCGGCACACCAGCTTCGCCTCGGTCGAGGTGGTCCCGGTGATCGACGACGTCGGCGAGATCGAGATCGACCCCAAGGACATCAAGACCGACACCTTCCGGGCCGGCGGCAAGGGCGGCCAGAACGTCAACAAGGTCGAGACCGCGGTGCGCATCACCCACGTGCCCACCGGCCTCGTGGTGGCCTGCCAGAACGAGCGCAGCCAGCACCAGAACCGCGAGACGGCCATGAAGATGCTGGCCTCGCGCCTCCAGAAGATGGCCGAGGACCGCCGCGCCGAGGAGCTCGAGAAGATCGCCGGGACGAAGCTGGGCATCGACTTCGGCAGCCAGATCCGCAGCTACGTCCTCCAGCCCTATCAGATGGTCAAGGACCACCGCACCGACCACGAGACCGGCAACGCCGACGCGGTTCTCGACGGCAAGCTCGAGGACTTCGTCGAGGCCTGGCTGCGAGCCGAGCTCGGCCGGAGGTCGGCGAAGAAGCCGGGCGGAGACAAGGCGGCGGGGAAATAGGTCACGGAGACGGCGGAGCCGGTTGTTTGGCGGTATCGAGCTCCTTGGCGAAGCGGCGGCGGAGGAACTCCAGCCCCTGCCTACCAGCACGCGCCACCCAGGGTTTGTCAGATTGGGCCCAGGTGTGAAACGTGTCTTCGTGCAACGAAACCATAAGCCCCTTGTCGCTCGGGCTGATGCCCCGCCCCCCGAGGCGCGCATCGGCGGATCCTGTCAGGATAGCCAGGACGTCCATGTCTTCTCTCCCGGAAAGGACATCGAAGTACAGCTCGGGCTGGGCAGTTAGCAGGAGACTGAAGATCGGAGTGGCGGTGTTGCAGCCAGGCCCAGCGGGGATGACATAGCCGTAGTCCACCGCAGTTTCCATCGCGCGCCGATTGCCGCGGCAGGCGGCGTTGGTCAAACACATGAGCCACTTGTCGGCAAGGCCAGGGTACTCGGTGCGGTGGACCCGGTAGATCGCGTATTCCAGTTTCAGCGGCTCGTAGAGGAAGACGCCCGCCACAATGAGCCCGAGCAGCGCGAACGCCACCGCGTAATGGCCGAGCATACCGCGCTTCTCGCGGGTCCCCACGGCAAGCTCCTTTCGGCAGTGCACCTTCCACAGTCTATCCAAGTCAGTGCTCTGGACAAGCTGGAAGCTGGCGCTTCGCTTGCCGCTCCCCTGAATTCCATTGAACTCTCCGTTCTTGTCTGTATCCTAGTGCTTGACCGTCAGCGACGGTGAAAGGAAAGAGAGACCGTGCTTAACAGGCTCCGCAGCGTCGATCCGGAAATCTACCAGGCCATCCGCGAGGAGGTCCGCCGCCAGCAGGTGCTGGTCGAGCTGATCGCCAGCGAGAACTTCGTCTCGCAGGCGGTGCTCGAGGCCCAGGGCTCGGTGCTGACCAACAAGTACGCCGAGGGCTACCCCGGCGCGCGCTACTACTGCGGCTGCGAGTGGGTGGACCGCTGCGAGTCTCTGGCCATCGAGCGCGCCAAGCAGCTCTTCGGCTACGACCACGCCAACGTCCAGACCCACGCCGGCACCCAGGCCAACATGGCCGTGTACCTGGCCACCCTGAACCACGGCGACCTGATCCTCTCGATGGGCCTGGCCTCCGGCGGGCACCTCTCCCACGGCTACAAGCGGAACTTCTCCGGCCAGTTCTACAAGGCCGTCAACTACGGGGTCAACGCCGAGACCGGCCTGATCGAGATGGACCAGGTCCGCAAGCTCGCCAAGGAACACAAGCCCAAGATGATCGTGGCCGGCGCCAGCGCCTATCCCCGGACCATCGACTTCGCCGCCTTCGGCGAGATCGCCCGCGAGGTCGGCGCCATCCTCATGGCCGACCTGGCCCACATCGCGGGGCTGGTGGCCGCCGGACTGCACCCCTCGCCCAAGGGCCACGCGCAGCTGGTGACCTCGACCACCCACAAGACCATGCGCGGACCGCGCGGCGCCATCATCCTGTGCACCTCGGAGTACGCCAAGAAGGTGGACAGCGCCGTGTTCCCGGGCCTGCAGGGCGGCCCGCTGATGCACGTGGTCGCCGCCAAGGCGGTGGCCCTGAAGGAGGCGCTCTCCCCCGAGTTCCGCACCTACCAGACGCGGATCGTCGAGAACGCCAAGGCCCTGGCCGACGGCCTCAAGCGCCGGGGCTTCAAGCTGGTCACCGGCGGCACCGACAACCACATGGTGCTGCTCGACCTGCGCGACAAGGGCATCACCGGCAAGGACGCCAGCGCGGCCCTGGAGATCGCCGGGCTCACCACCAACAAGAACCTGGTCCCGGGCGACCCGCGCTCGCCGGGCGAGACCAGCGGCATCCGCCTGGGCACGCCGGCCATCACCACCCGCGGCATGGGCCCGCGCGAGATGGACCTGATCGCCGACCTGATCCACCGGGTGATCGCCGCGCCCAACGACCGGCGCGTCCGCAAGTACGTGCGCGAGCAGACGCTCGACCTCTGCGACAGCTTCCCCATCTACAACGGGTTGCTGCGCCGGCTCTACGAGCAGGAGCAGGACGCCTACGACATCCCCGCCGCGGGCGGAACCCCGGTGGAGATGTAGGCGGCCTCCGGCATGGGGGCCCAGCCCTGCGGAGCGCCGGGCCTCTACGTCCACGTCCCATTCTGCGTCGCCCGCTGCCGCTACTGCGCCTTCGCGTCGTCGGTCTATGATCGGGCGGGGGCGGAGCGGTACCTGGTGGCCCTCGCGCGGGAAGCGGCGGGCTTTGGGACTTGGGCCTTGGGCTTTGGGAACGGCAGTTGTGCCGAAAGCCCAAAGCCGAAAGCCGAAAGCCGGCCGTTCGCCACGCTCTACCTCGGCGGCGGCACGCCCACGGTCCTGCCGGCCGAACTGCTCGAGCGGCTCTGCGCCCTTCCCGCCATCGCCGCGGCGCTGCGCGACGCCGGGGAGCGCACCGTCGAGGCCAACCCCGGCACGGTCGACGCGGCCAGGCTCGGGCTTCTACGACGGGCGGGCTTCGATCGGATATCGCTCGGCGCCCAGTCCTTCGACGACGCGGAGCTGGCGCTCCTCGGCCGCGTCCACCGGGCGGGGGAAACCGCCGAGGCCGTGCGCCTGGCCCGCGCCGCCGGCTTCGACAACCTGGGCCTCGACCTCATCTTCGGGCTGCCCGGGCAACGCCCGGAGGGCTTCCTCGCCTCGCTCGAAGCCGCGCTGCGGCTGGCGCCGGAGCACGTCTCGCTCTACGGGCTGACCTACGAGCCGGGGACGCCGCTGGCCGAGGAAGTGAAGGGAACAGCCCCCATCGCCGCTCGCCATCGGTATCGGTATCGCAATCGGAGCGGAGCCCGCAATGGGCGGGCGGAGCGAAAAGACTTTTCGCCGCTGCGCGGCTCCGATACCGATAGCGATAGCGATACCGATGCCGATAGGACGGGAACGGCAGATGGCCCCCGCCTCCGCCCCTGCGACGAGGAGGCCGAGCGCGACATGTACCTCGCCGCGGTCGGGCGGCTGCGCTCGGCCGGCTACGCCCACTACGAGATAGCCAACTTCGCGCTGCCCGGACGGGAGTCGCGCCACAACCTCAACTACTGGGCGGGCGGGGAGTACCTTGGCCTGGGCGCCGGCGCGGCCTCGTACCTCGACGGCGAGCGGCGCGTCAACACCGGCGACGTCGCCGAGTACTGCGCCCGGGTGGAGGCCGGCAGATCGCCGGTGGAGTCGGCCGAGCGGCTCGGGGCCGAGAAACGCGCCCGAGAGGCGCTGATGCTCGGCCTGCGGATGACCTCCGGAGTGGACCTCGCCGGGTTCCGCGCGCGCACCGGCTTCGACGCGCAGGCCATCTTCGGCGCCACGCTGGAGAGTCATCTGGCCGCCGGCCGGATCGAGCTTGCCTCGGGCCGGCTGGGCCTGACCCTGGAAGGCCTGCTGGTTGCCAACGCCGTGATGGCGGACTTCATCTGAGTCCCGCAGCCGCACCACGACGCCAGGCCGGCGGGCGGGCTCGCCGGTCGGATATGCCCCTGATATCCCCATATATCTGCGTTCGGATATGCACTTTGCCCAGGGGGGTTGGTTTTTCCGGCGCCTGCGATATATTATAGCCGGACGAACTGAACTGGTCCGCTGGAGGCCGGCATGGCTGGAGAGATCGGCAGAGTCATCAAGCGGCTTCGCGAGAAGGCCCGCCTCCGCCAGTCCGATCTGTCCTCCGCCTGCGGCGTGAAGCAGCCCAACCTGTCCAGGATCGAGAAGGGCCGCTGCGAGCCCCGCCGCGCCACACTCGAGCGCATCGCCGAGGCGCTTGGCACCACGGTCGAGGGCATCGAGGCCGACGTCAATCTGCTGGCGTCCGGCGCCTGGCACTCCAGGGCCGCCGGGGAGGCCGCCGAGGCCCCGACCGTGACCATCCCGGTGCTGAACCTCCCGGCGAGCGGTCCCCTGGAGGTCGGCACGGCCGGGCTGCCGATCGTCCCGATCGAGATGCGTGTGGAGCTGCCGGCCGCCGGAGCGCCCGCCTTCGCCTGCCGGATCAGGGGCGACTCCATGGCCTCCGCGGGCCGCGACAACTTCGCCGACGGAGACCTGGCGGCCCTTGCCCTCAGCCAGCCGCGCGGCGGCGACTTCGCGCTCGTGCAGACGCGCGATGGCGCCTGCCTGCGCCAGATATTCTTCGAGGCCCAGGGCATGCGCCTGGTGCCGCTCAACCGTTCGTACGAGGAGCGGCTCCTGCCCCTGGCGGAGGTGCTCCGGACCTGGAAACTGGTCCAGCACCTGCGGGTGATGGCCTAGCAGCCCGGCCTGACGGATCGGTCCGATCAGGCGGAGCCGTCATATCGAAGCCCCCGGGAATTGCATTCCGCCCTCCCCCGGTTAACCTTTCCGCCATGAGCGTAACCCTGCACACCGACCCAGACTGCCCGGACTGCGCCCGGGTGCGCGCCTGGCTCGTCGCCAACGGCGTGGAGCACCGGGAGCTGAGCGCCGCCGCCTCGCCGGAGACCGTGCGGCTGGCCGCCGAAGCCGGCTACGGCCAACCGGCCTATCCGCTGGTCGAGACCGACGCCGGCCGGATCGTCCGGCCATCCGACCGGGAGCTGGCGCTCTTTCTTGGCAGGGAACTGCCCCCGGTGAACGAGGTCGACTGCCTCATCATCGGCGGGGGGCCGGCCGGGCTGACTGCGGCGCTCTACCTCGCCCGCGAGCGGGTCAGCACCGTGGTCCTCGAGAAGGCGACGCCGGGGGGGCAGGTCAACACCACCAGCTTGGTCGAGAACTATCCGGGATTCCCGCAGGGCGTGGACGGCCCCGACCTGATGGTCAAGCTGACCTACCAGGCCCGCCGCTTCGGCGCCGAGGTGCTCTTCCCCATGGAGGTCTCGGCCCTGCGGGAGGCGCCGGGCGGCGGCCACGAGGTCTCCGCCGGCGGCCGGGTCTGGCGGGCCCCGGCGCTGATCGCCGCCCCGGGCAGCGACTACCGGCGGCTGGCCGCCCCCGGAGCCGCCGAGCTCATCGGCCGGGGCGTGGGCTACTGCGCCACCTGCGACGCGCCCTTCTTCCGCAACAAGACCGTGGCGGTGGTCGGAGGCGGCAACAGCGCCGCCGAGGAGTCGCTCTTCCTGCTCCGCTTCGTGAAGGAGCTCCACCTCTTCCAGAATCTCCCGGAGCTGACCGCCCAGCGTCACCTGGCCGACAAGCTTGCCGCCGACCCGCGGGTGCACATCAACCTCAACTCCGAGGTCACCGCCGTCCGGGGCGACCCGGGGTCAGGCGTACGCAGCGTGGCTGTGCGCGACCGGGCCAGCGGCCAGGAGCGCGAGGTGGCGGTCCAGGGCGTCTTCGTCTTCATCGGCCGGACCCCGAACACCGGCTGGCTCCGGGGCTACGTCGAGCTCGACAAGGCCGGCTTCGTAGTCACACGGCCCGGATCGGTGGAGACCTCCCGCCCGGGGTTCTTCGCCGCCGGCGACTGCCGCTCGGGCGCGCGCGCCCAGATCACCACCGCCGCCGGAGACGGCACCATGGCCAGCTTCCTGGTCCGCGAACTGCTTCGCGAGCGGGAGTCGTGACGCGCTGGGCGGTGCCGCCGGCGGGCCATCTGCACTTGATTTCGGCCCATGGGCGCTTAAGTTATCAAGCCCGGCAATAGTGCCGGTTCCGCCGCCGACGTCCTTCGGACGGACCCCCTTGGAGGAAGAGGCTTTGACGAACGCAGTTCAGATGCCCCTGCTGGAACGACTGGCCGCCGCCGACTTCGGTCCGCGGCAGGCCCTGGCCCTGCGCCGCCATCTGGCCGTCTTCCCGGAAGACCGCAAGGAACTCGACCGCCTGCTGGCCGCCTTCGAGCGCGAACTGGAAGGCTCCCTCCCCAAGGAGGAGGCCCCGGTGCGCCGCGGCGTGTTCCTCTGGGCGCTGGGCCGCGACGAGGAGGCCGACGACCAGCTTCGCCACCGCCGTTCCGTGCCCCTGGCCAGCTTCGTCGCCGGGCAGATCCGCCTGGACCGCGGCGATGCCAAGGAGGCCGTCGAGCTCTTCGCGGCCGCCGCCCACGGGGGCGGCGAAGCCGCCGCCGTGGCCCTGGCCGGACAGGCCGAGGCCCTGCGCAGGTCGGGCAAGGCCAAGGAGGCCGCCGAGGCCGCGGCCAAGGCCGCCAAGCAGTCGGCCGGGGCCGCCGAGGTGCTGTGCATGCAGGGTCGCCTGGCCGAGGATGACGGCGACCAGCAGAAGGCCCTGGACCTCTACGAGGCGGCGCTGCGCGCCGACCCGGACTGCCCCGAGGCCAACTTCCGTAGCGGCTGGATCCTGGACCTGCGCGGCCTGGACAACGAGGCCGTCGAGCGCTACCGGCGCGTGGCCGGCGGCTCGAGCCTCTTCGCCAGCGCCCTGGTCAACCTCGGCCTGCTCTACGACGAGGCCGGCGAGTTCAACCAGGCCATCGCCTGCTTCGAGCAGGCCCTGCGCCTGGAGCCCGGCAGCGAGCGGGTGCGCCTGTACCTCTCCGACGCCATGGCCTCCACCGAGATGTACTACGACGAGGCCCAGGAGAAGGAGCAGGAGCGCATGGAGGCGCTGCTGCGCACCCAGCTGACCGACTTCGAGATGTCGGTGCGCAGCCGCAACTGCCTGGTCCGGTTGGGCTGCAAGACGCTCGGCGACCTCATCAAGCACACCGAGGACGACCTGCTCTCCCACAAGAACTTCGGCGAGACCAGCCTCCAGGAGATCAAGGACCTGCTGGCCTCCAAGGCGCTCTACCTGGGCATGGGCCGCGACGAGGAGCGCCGGCGCCGGGCCCGGGCGCGGTTGGGCCCCAACGACAACCCGGTGCTCAATCGCCCGGTGGCCGACCTGGGCCTGTCGGTCCGCGGCCGTTCCTGCATGCAGCGGCTCGGGGTGATCACCATCGGCGACCTGGTGTCCCGCTCCGAGAAGGACCTGCTGGGCATCAAGAACTTCGGGCAGACCTCGCTCCGCGAGGTGCGCGACAAGCTCCAGGAGATGGGCCTGAGCCTGAAGAACGCCAAGAACTGAGCGGCGGACTCAAAGAGAAATCGGCGGCGCCCGGGGCCGGAAGGCTCCGGGCGCCGGCGTTTCCGGGGCTTCCCCGCGCCGAAGCGCGGTGGACTGGACGGGCGCCACCGGAATCGTATGATGGCGCCGAGGGGCGCGGGGGTCTCCGGGGCGCCCGGGAGCGATGAAATGTACAACCACCTCAAAGGCCAGCTGTTCTCCAAGTCGCCCGGGGCCGCGGTGATCGAAGCCGGCGGGGTCGGCTACGCGCTGCGGGTCTCCCTGGCCACCTACGAGCGGCTGCCGGCGGCCGGCGCGGAGTGCCGGCTCCTGACCCGCCTGATGGTCCGGGAGGACGCCCACGAGCTGATCGGCTTCGCCGACGAGGCCGAACGCCGGGTCTTCGACGCGCTCGTCTCGGTGAGCGGCGTCGGCGCCAACCTGGCGCTGGCCGTGCTCTCCACGCTCTCGCCCCGGGAGCTGGCCGAGGCGGTCCGCACCGACAACCACGCCGTCCTGCGGCGGGTCAAGGGCCTGGGCCAGAAGAAGTCGGAGCTCATCGTCCTGGAACTGCGCGGCCGCATCGAGGAGCTGTGCCGGGAGGCCGGGCCGGCCGCGGCCGCCGGGGCCGGCATGCCATCGGGGCCGGCCGAGGACGCCGTCGGGGCGCTGGTCGCCCTGGGCTACTCGCGCAACGAGGCCCAGGACGCCGTCGGCCGCGCCCGGCGCGAACTGGGCGGCAGCCCCGCGGTCGAGGACCTCATCCGCGTTGCGCTGCGCAGCGCCAAGTAGACCTTCGCCGCGGAGACCCTGAGGCGCGGAGAATGACCATGGATTCCCGGCATCCGGCCTTCGGCATGCGGCTGTGGGCACGGCCGCTGCTCCGGAAGCCGGCAGCCGAATGCCGCAAGCCGTCTGTTCCCGGCGTCTCGGCGGTGAGCGCCTGATGTCCACCCGCGACCGCTGTCTGGTCCTCCGCCCCGGGGCGCTGGGCGACGCCATCCTCAGCCTGGGAGCCTTCGAGCTGATCCGCCGGGAGCACCCGGGGCTGCGCATGGTGCTGGCCGCCGGGCCGGCCGGCTGCCGGGTTGGCGAGCTATCCGGCATCTTCGACCAGACCATGCCCTACGAGTCCCCGGAGTTCTCCGGGCTGTTCCTGGAGGACGAGGAGCCCGGCCGGCTCCTGGAGAACGTCTCCGCCCTGGTGGCCTTCGGGGCCGGCGGGGCGGACTCCATCGCCCTGCGCGCCGAGGAGTCCGGGGTGCGGCGGGCCTGCGCGGTGGACACCTGGCCCGATCCGGACGGCGGCCACGTCGCCGAGCAGCTCGTCGAGCGCACCGCCGAGGTGCTGGGCGTGGACCTGGCCGCCGAGCCCCTGGAGATGGTCCGCCGCCGGCCGGCGGCCGACGACTTCAGCGCGCCCGAGGGGGCCTTCGAGCTGCCCCCGCTGCGGGTGGGTCCGGACCATTCGGCCTGGAGCGCGCGGCCCGGTCCGCGGGTCGCCGTGGCGCCGGGAGCCGGCTCGCCGGGCAAGTGCTGGCCGGCCGCCGACTTCGCCGCGGCCTGCCGGCTGATCGCCCGGCGCGGGCCGGTCCACTTCATGCTGGTGCTCGGGCCCGCCGAGATGGAGCGCCCCGAAATAGGCGAGGCCTTCCGGGGGCTGGACTGTTCCCTGTCGGAGTGCTGGTCGGTGCGGGACCTGGCCGCGGTCTTCGCCGCCAGCCATCTCTACCTGGGGAACGACTCGGGCCTGAGCCACCTGGCGGCCTGGGCGGGGGCGCGGGGCCTGGCGGTGTTCGGCCCGACCGACCCGGAGCTGTGGGCTCCGGTGGGCGCCGTCGAGCCGGTGCCGATGCGCGGGCTCTTCCCGGAGTCCCTGGCCGAGATGGCCGGGGAGATGCTCGACTCTGCGTGAGGGGTGCCGGAGGCCCGGCGGGGGCCCGCGGCTCCGCCGGCCGGCCAATCCGGTCTTGACATGTCCGCCGGCAGGGTTAGCCTTGTCGCCGGCGCCTTGGCGGGAGGACAGGCCATGACCAGGTATCATCGTCCGGAGCAGCCCAAGCAGGTCGGAACGATCATCGGCGTGGTGATCGCCCTGGGCGCGGTGCTGATCCTCATGGTGCTCATGGCCACCGGGGTCATCTCCATCGACCGCAAGGAGCCCACCCCTCCGCCGCCAGCCGGGCAGGGGACCCCCGGCCAGTCGGCGGCCTCCGGCGCCGGCCCTGCCTCCGGCAGTCCCGCGGCTCCCGCCGCGGTGCCCGGCCAGGGAGTGGTGCGGTTCTCCGGGCGGTTCGACGAGAAGGCCAACACTCGCAAGATCGAGACCCTCTGCCCCAACCCGACCTGCGGCAAGCCGGTGGATTCGGGCATCAAGGCCTGCCCGTTCTGCAGCGTCGCCATCCAGTGGCCCGAGAAGGTCCGTTGCGGCTTCTGCGCCTTCGAGAAGCCCGGGGCCTGCGGCGTCTGTCAGGGATCGGGGAGCTGCCCGTTCTGCAGCAAGGGCCCGCGGATGCTGATGGGCGTCAGGCCGCCATGCGAGGCCTGCCGGCAGTCGGGCAAGTGCCCGGCATGCGAGGGCGGCGGCAAGTGCGGGTTCTGCGAGGAGGGCTTCTACCGGCCCGGACGCACTCCCCCGCCCAAGCCGCCCAGGAAGCCCGAACCGCCGCCGCCCGAAGTGCCCCCGACGCCGGCCCCGGAGACCAAACCGGAGGGGGGGACCGACCCGGCCCCGACTCCGGCGCCAGCGCCGGCGCCGGCCCCGGCCCCGGCCGAGGGCGCTTAGCCGGTCACTGGGCGTCGACCTGCGCAGGCGCATCCCCTCAGCGGCGCCCACAATTATCTTAAGGATTCCTGGCGGCAGGGCCGATAATCACGGAGGTCGGATTGGGTGTGTCCAAGTGGGCGCCGACCGGTCTGGGAGGCGGGACGAGTGGCCGAGCAGAGAAAAGAAGAAGATTTCAGCGTGGCCAACCTGCTGCAGGCCCAGCGCGACCTGCTGGCCGGAGTTCCGGCCCAGGCCGTGCAGGCCCAGCCGGCGGCCCATCCGATGCCTGGCCCGGTTCCGATCCAGGCCGCCCAGGCCGATGACGCCGACGCCTACATCAACCTCAAACACTACGCTTACGTCATCTGCGGCCGGATCTGGGTGGTGCTGCTCTCGATCGTCCTGGTGATCGCCGCCGCCTTCGCCTACCGCTTGGTCACCAGCCAGAAGTTCGAGGCCAGCGTCAAGGTGGACATCAACGACTCCGCGTCCTCGGGGCTCGACCTGCTCGGCAAGCGCTCCACCTACGTCGACAGCGAGATGTTGTCAACCCTGGTGAAGAAGCAGGAAGTCCTGGACGACGCCGCGCTGCGCGTCCCCGAACACCTCAAGAGTCTGCTGGAAGGAGACGTCGGGCGCTCCCTCTCCAGGGAGGAGCGGGATGCGGTCGAGGCCGAGATCCGCAGGGGCAAGTCGCCCGTCGGCGACATCCGGACATTCCCTGACAAGTTCTTCCTGAGGCTGACCGCCCAGGCCGAAGACAGCCGGCGCCTGAGCAGCCTGCTGGCCCCCGAGCGCAGCCACGCCGCCGCGCTGCTGGCCGAGGCCCGGGTCGGGGCGACCGCCGATGCGCTGCGCGCGCACTTCCAGGCGGTCATGAGCAACGACTCCCGCGTCAATCTGCTGAAGGCCCTGATCCTCAAGAACGACCAGGACCTGAAGAAGATCATCGAGGAGCTCTACAAGAGCTCGGGCTCCCAGCTGCCGGCCGGGGAGAACCTGCCAGCGGATGCCACCGAGCTGATGAACCTCGTCCAGAAGCTCAAGAAGGACAAGGCCGATGCCGACCTGCGGATCGTCGAGCTCAAGGCCCGGCAGCAGGCCCTGGCCTCCTTCATCAGCAACCCCGCCCCCGAGGACCAGCAGGTCAGCCCTCAGATCCAGGCCCGCCTGGCCGATCTGCACATGCAGCTGGCGCTGCTCGAGGAGCGCTACCAGCCTGGACATCCCAAGTACCAGCGCATCAAGGACGAGATCGACGCGCTCACCAGGGTCCGGGACGATCAGAACCGCAATCCCCAGCTGACCGTCAACCCCGGCCAGGCCCAGCTGCGGGCTGAACAGCGCAGCGTCAATCTCGAGATATCCTCTCTGGAGGAGCGCAGGAAGGCCCTGGACGCCACGATCAACGAGAAGCTCAAGGCGATCGGCGGCAAGCCCGATCCGACCGCTCCGGTCCCGGACCGCATTCAGGAGGCCGTCCAGCGCGAGCAGAAGCTCCGCGAGCGCCGGCTGCTCGAGGACGTGGGGTCGCAGCTCCGGCGCAAGCGCCAGGAGCTTGAGGGCCTGTACCCCGACGACCCGGGCGGCGGCAAGAAGGCCGAGCTCCTGGCGGTGGGGACGGTCTCCCCGGCCAGGGCGCTGGGCGCCGGCCTGGCCCAGGTGCTGGGCTTCGCGGTCATGCTCGGCCTGATCCTCGGGACCCTGCTGGTCCTGCTGCTCGAGCACCTCGACGACACGGTGCGCAGCGAGCTGGTCGCCCAGAAGGCCGCCAACCTGCCGGTGATCGGCCGGCTGCCGCTCTTCGCCGGGCCCTCCTCCAAGCAGTTCATCTCCGGCAACGAGCCGCGCTCGGACGTGGCCGAGATCTTCAAGGTCCTGCACAACCACGTGCGCTACGCGGCGCCCAACGCCCCGGAGAAGTGCCTGCTGATCACCAGCCCGGAGCGGGACGAGGGCAAGAGCTTCGTGGCCACCAACCTGGCCCTGAGCTTCGCCCTGGAGGGCAACCGGGTCTGCTTCGTCGACGCCGACCTGCGCCGCTCCCGGATGCACGAGCGCACCGATGTGCTGCGCCCGCGCGGCCCCATGGACGCCGGCCTGTGCGGCTACCTGGAGAGCGGGCTGAACTACGAGGACGTGGTCCTGCCCACCGACAACGAGAACCTGTCGGTGATCCTGGCGGGCGGACGGGCCTCCAACCCGCCGCGGGCGCTGCGCTCCGACCGGATGCTGGCCCTGCTCGACCGCCTGGGGCGCGACTACGACGTCGTCATCATCGACACCCCGCCGGTCCTGCCGGTGGTCGACGCCGCCATCCTGGCCTCGCTGGTCCGTTCGGTGGTCGTGGTCGCCCGCTTCGGAGCCACGCACCTCGGCGACCTCTCGGAGGCCTCCGGGCGCCTGATCCATGTCAACGCGCCGCTGGCCGGCATGATCATCAACGGGGTCCACGGCGCCATGGCCGGCTACGCCTACGGCTACCGCTACGGCTACCGCTACGGCAATCGCTACCGCTACAGCGGGAGTTACGGGGGCTGATCCCCGTCCGCCGGGCCCGGCGCGGCCCGGGCGGGTCATCCTGAAACGAAAGAACCGGCCGGAGCCCGAGGGCTCCGGCCGGTTCTCTTTTCGTCCTGTGGGCCGATCGGCGGCTACATGGCCTCGATTTCGCCGGGCGCCGGGGCCGGCACGCCCTGCTTCATGGGCCGGACCTGGGGCCGGGGCAGGCGGCCGCCGGGGTTGAGCATGCCGCGCGCGGGCAGCGGCTGGAAGTCGCCGGTCAGCTTGATCTCCACCTCCTGGGTCTGGACCTGTCCTATCCAGACCTTGCCGGGCAGGGGCTTGCCCCCGTCCTCGAGGCCGCCGATCATCGGATCCGCGTCCCGGTAGGTGTAGCCGAGGCGGACCTTGTAGCTGCCGGCCTTCGTGAAATAGACGGCCAGCTTGGCAGCCGTGGGCGGATTGCCCGAGATCTTCACGGTCAGGGCCTTCTTCTCGCCGGGAGCCAGCTCCGGGAAGTTGTCAGGTCCGGGGACCAGGGCCATCATGTTGCGAATCTGGGCGCCGTGCTGCACCCCCTCGCCCGTTGCCGACATCGAGACCTGGTCGGCCAGGAAGCGCTCGATCGGCCAGAAGACGCGCAGCTTCTCCTTCGAGACGTTCTCGAAGGTCATGGTCAGGCTGATCTCCTCGCCGGCCTTGGCCTCGGCCTTGTCGGCGGACAGCGTGACCTTCAGGCCGTCGACGGCCGCGGGTTCGTTGGCCGCCGGGGCCGCGAGTGCCGGGTCGGGGGCGGCGGCCGGCTTGAGGCTCGGGTCCGCCGCCGGCGCCGGCTGGCCCTCGGCCGCCAGCGCCCGGACCACCAGGGGCGTGCCCACTCCCAGGACCAGCACCGCGACCGCCGCAGTTGCGGCCAGTTTGACCTTGCTCCAGAACATGGCTCTCAGCACTCCTTCCGTCAAAGCCGCCACCGGCGCCGCGGCCGCCGCACCCTTGGCTGCGGCCGCCACCGATGCAATCAGGGACTCGGGCGCGCCGCCTCCGGCGCGGGCCAGCAGCAGCGCGGCCAGCGCGGCCCCGGCCAGCCGGCGGTCGCGGACGCCCAGGGCCTCGCGGAGCCGCTCCAGGCCGCGCGCGCAGCGGTTGGCAACGGTGCTCTCGGGCAGTCCGGCGCGCTCCGCGGCCTGGCTCTGCGAGAGGCCCTCGAAGTAGCACAGCACCAGCGCCTGGCGCTGGGCCGCAGGCAGGGTGTCGAGCGCCCCGTCGAGGCGTCCGGCCACTTCGCGCCAGGGGCGCTCGTCCACATCGGGAGCCTGCACCGTGGAGCGCATCTGGGCCGCCTCCTTCTCGTGTCGGGCCTGGCGCCGCCGGCCCCGCAGCGCGTTGCGGGCGGTGAGCACCGCGGTGCGGTGCAGCCAGTGCCCGATGTCGCGCTCGCCGGTCAGGGAGCCGGCCCTGCGGAGCAGTACCAGGAAGGCCGCCTGGGCGGCGTCCTCGGCGTCCTCGCCGGGGCCGAGCACGCGCCGGCAGGCCTCCAGCACCATCCCGGCGTGCCGCCGGGTCAGCGCCTCGAAGGCCCCGGCGTCACCGGTCAGGTGCAGGCCCAGGAGCCTGCCGTCGTTCCTCGGATCACTCACCCCGGTCATCTCCATGTTCCACCCCTCTATGTCCGCAAAGGTCTGCGGGCTCCCGGAGATTATTGCTGGAAATGGGGAGGGTGTAAAGGCCGGCGGGGCAGTCCGGAAATGCGGCGGCCCGGAGGGTCATCCTCCGGGCCGCCGCTGCGGTCCGCCGTCGGCGGCTCAGAGCGTCGCCTGCGGCGAGGCCAGGGGCATGGGAATGGGCCTGGGCAGGGGGCGGGTTCCGCCGCCACCGCCGCCGCCCACCCCGCCGCCTCCTCCACCACCACCCGGCCAGCCGACCGTCGGGGCGGGCTTGACGCGGACTTCGATGTCCACGCTGCCAGTCAGGGCCTTGCCCTGCCAGCCGGACTCGGTCTTGGCCAGCTGCGGGTTGTAGGCCACCTGCAGGGTGTACTTGCCGGCCGGCAGGGCCTTGACGGCCGCCGCCCCATTGGCGGCGCCCTCGAAGCGCCAGTTGGCATCGAACTCGACGACGCAGTTGCCGTGGCTTCCGCGGCAGAGCCGCACCGGGGCGGACATCTGGGCGGGGTCCTTGGGCAGCCGGGCCGGGTCGTACTTGGCCGTCCAGCTCTTGTCGCCGGACTTGGAGGCGACGGTGATCTGGAAGTCCGGCAGCTGTAGGGCGGCGTGCAGCAGGGTCAGGTCGCTCTCGCCGGCGTTGCGGAGGTACAGGGCGAACTTGAGTCCCTCGCCCTCGAAGTAGACGTTCCGGCGCTCGGGGGTGTCGCCGCGGCCGGTGGGAACCAGGCCGAGCTGCAGGCCTCCGACCGCATCTCCCCAGTTGAAGGGGTCGACGGCCGGGGCGCCGGCCGGTTTGTTGGCGTTTTCGCCGCCGGCGGCGATGGTCACACAGGTGGTCAGGGCCAGTACCAGGGACGTGGCTCTCAGAACGGACATCATCGTGGACTCCTCCTTTCGCTGCTCCCATATGTCCGGCTGAAGGGTGGAGCTTGCACGAAATATGCGGAATTCCGAGGCTGGCGCCGAGGTCGCCGGTGATGTCTATCGCCCTGTAAAGGCTTGGGTTGCGGTGGACATTCCGCGCGGCTCATCTCCCCCTTGTCGACTTGCCGCACGACGGGCAGACGTCGTCGCGGTCCGGCTCCAGGAAGAGCCCGCAGTTGCCGCAGGGCACCCTGCCGGCCGAGCGCCTGCGCATCATCCTGGCTCCCACGATGATCGCGACGACCAGAACCGCCATGATGACCATGGCCAGCGCCGACCAGAGGCCGGCGGACATCTCGCTCCGGGAGTAGTCGTGATCGTGCCCGCACTGCTCGTCGTGGACGTGCTCGCCCATGGCTTTCAGCCTCCGAAGAGCCGGTTGAGCTTCTCGCGCGCGGCGGCGGACCGGGCCTTCTCGTCATCGAGGCCGCCCGGGCCGCGGTCGGCGAACAGGAAGTACTCGCAGGTGTTGCGCTTGTCCTTCTCCCGGACGTGCTCGGCCTGGGGCTCGCGGCAGTCGTGGTGCGCACCGGGCGAGTAGAACTTGCAGTTCAGGCAGCAGTGCAGCCAGCCGACGCACTTGGGACATTCGGCGGAGAACCCCGGCGAGCCCTTATCAGTCCACTCGGTCCCGCAGGCGTGGCAGGTCTTCATCGCAGGCCCTCCTTGGTTCTCCCCTGCCGCCCTGGCGGACCGGAGGCCCCGGACCCGTTCCGGGCCGAGTCCCGCGCCGCGGCCGCGGCGGCCATGGAGGCACGGGTCCGGCCGATGGCCGCGCCCACCGCCCTGGGGCCGGCCGGCAGCGCCCCGGCGGTTCCCTCCAGACGGCCGGCCTCGGCCATGCGGGCCAGGGCCTCCTCGGACCGGCCGGCCAGGCGCAGGCCGTAGCCTTCGAAGAGGAGCAGCAGGGCGTCCTTCGGCTCGGCGCCCGCGGCGCGGCGCAGCCACTCCAGGGCCGGCTCCGGCCTACCGCGGGCCACCTCGGTCAGCGCCCTGCGCAGCAGCAGCGCCCCGTCGCCGGGCTCCCGGGCGATCGCCGCGTCGAGCGCCGCGACGATGGCGTCCATCCGCGGGAGCTGCCAGGTCATCAGCCCGGGGTCCTCGAAGAGCACCGAGAGGTGGATGGCCTCGTCGGCCACCCGGCGCGAGACGGCCAGGGCATCGCGGTAGCGCGCCCGGGCCGCGTCCGTCCGTCCGGCCAGCAGCTCGGCGTCGCCCCATCCCAGGAGCAGCTCGGACTTGAGCGGGTAGAGCTCGTGGGCCTCGCGGAAGGCGTCGGCGGCCTCGCTGGCGCGGCCGTCGAGCAGCAGCAGGTGGCCGAGCACCGCGCGGGGCGTGGGCCTGGCGGGGGTCAGTTCCGCGGCCCGGCGGACCTGGGCCTCGGCCTCGGCCAGCAGCGCGCGGGCCTGCTCGCGGTCGGGTGCCAGGTTCGCGGCGACGTTGCAGAGCCTGGCCAGCATCAGCCGCAGGGGGCAGTCGAGCGGATCGGCGGCCACCGCCGCCCGGAGGCGTCCGACGTGCCAGACGGCGCGGTCGAAGGGGCGGGCCGCGACCTCCTCCGGCGGCGGGACGTCGAGGTCGGCCAGCGCCCCGGCGCGGCGGTACTGGCCGATGCCGAGCCACAGGCTCCCGGCGGCCAGGACGGCCACCAGTCCGGCGCCGGCCAGCGCGCGGCGGCCATCCAGCCGGAGCACCCGGCGGAGCGGCCCGCCGCCCGGGGCGGCCATGGCCAACGCCGCCAGGATCAGCGCCGAGCCGGTCATGGCGCGCATGCCCATGTCCATGTCGACCGCGGAGTGCAGCAGGAAGATGGCCAGCCCGGCCGCCGCGCCCCGGCGCAGCCAGCGCCCGGCGGCCGCCGGGTCGGCGGGCGAGAGCGCCGGGCGGGCGATCAGCAGAAAGGCGGCCGCCCAGATCAGTGGGAAGTCCAGCGCGCGGATGGTCAGGAAGGCCTTGAGGCGCCCTCCGGCCTCCGGGGGCTGCCTGAGCGCCTCCAGGAACTGGCTGATGTCGGCCTGCCCGAAGCGCAGCCAGGCGAAGGCGAAGGCCGCCCCGGCCCCGGCCAGCAGCACCAGGTTCGCCTCCCGGCGCCGGGCGGGGGCATCGTCATAGCCGGCGGCGGGGGAAGGAGGCGACAGCGCGGGCTCCGGCCCCGCATTGCGCCACAGCCTCCGCAGGACCAGCGCCCAGAATCCGGCCAGGAGGACCAGCCCGACCATACCGGACTCGGCCGCGGTCTCCAGCCAGGCGCAGTGCGCCGACTGGGCTTCCTCGGCCATCGGCCCCTTGAGCTTCGGGAAGCGCGCGCCGAAGGTGCCGGGGCCGACGCCCAGCGCCGGCCGTTCGGCGGCCATCTCCGCCGCGGGCCGCCAGTAGCCCAGGCGCACGTCGAGCGAGGCGGCGAGCCCCGCCCCGCCGGGCAGCCCGGGCCTGGCCCAGTAGAGGAGCCCGGCGGCCAGGGCCAGCGCCAGCATGGCGCCGCCGGCCAGCCGCAGCCTCCGCCGCCGAAGCTCCGCGTCCGCCGGTGGCGCAACGAACAGCGTCGCGGCCATGCCTCCGAAGGCCGCCAGCCACGCGCCCTTGGAGCCGGTCAGGGCCAGCGCCCAGCCGGTTGCGGCTGCGGCGAGCCCCGCCGCGGCGACCAGCAGTGCGGTCCGCACAGCGCCCGGCCCGGCGGTCCTGCCGTCCCAGCGACCGGCGGCCAGGCTCCCGGCCAGGAGCCCCGCGACGGCCGCGCCGGCCATGGCCAGCCAGGCGCCCAGGATGTTGGAGGTCAGGAAGGAACCGGTGGGCTCGGTGGAGAAGAGCCGCGAGCGGGCCACGGGGGAATCGAAGCCCTCCCCGGCCAGCGGGAGCTCTCCGGCCAGGATGCGGGCCCGCATCTCCGCCAGTCCCACGTGGCCCTGCCAGATGACCTGAACCGACTCCAGCACCAGACCGGCGGCCAGCGCCGCGAAGAGGACGCGCCCCAGGCCGTCCTTGCCGGCTGCGGCCGCGAGCACTACCACGAAGAGCGCCAGGTGCCCGAACCACATGGCCGCCTGGCCGCGGGCCTCGAAGGGATGGTCGCAGCCCGCCGCGCGGATGGCCAGGTAGAGAGCCCAGGCCCCCAGCGCCGCGGCGGCCGCCGGCTCGGGCAGGGCCAAGCGCCCGGCCAGGGCGGAGCGCACGGCGGTCAGGGCCCCGAGCAGGGCTACGATCCAGAGGAAATAGCCCTCCCCGGCCACGATGTGCGGCGGGAACCTCACGACCGGGACGTAGGCGTCCTCCAGACGCAGCACCGGGGCGAGCGCCACCAGCGCGGCGAGCACCAGCAGTTCGCCGAGGCCCAGCGCCCGGGCCAGTTCGCCGCGGAAGCCGCCGGGACCGTCCGGTGCCGGCTGGAGGTCCTGCCTACTCGCGTGCATCTGCGTTCATCCGCCGGCTGGCGCCCTATTCCCGGCGCCGGCCCAGGCCCTCGAGGATGGCCACCACGGCCAGGATCGCCGCGGCCTGGGCCAGGACCAGCACGCCCAGGTGCACCGGGAGGTGCTTAAGGTACAGAGCCCCCAGCCCGCAGGCCAGGGTCAGCAGCCAGATGGCCAGGACGGCCTCGCGGACCGACAGGCCCAGGCCCTGCAGGCGGTGGGAGAGGTGCGAGCGGTCGCCGACCCACAGCGGTCGGCGCTCGCGCAGCCGGATCCACAGCACGCTGGCGGTGTCGAAGACCGGGACGGCCAGGATCAGCAGCGGCACGCCCAGGGCCAGCATGGCCGGCGAGGCCACGCCCGCGGGGCCGTCCCCCCGGTAGAACGTGGCCTCCACGGTCAGGGCGCTGAGGGTGAACCCCAGCCAGTAGGCCCCCGAGTCGCCCATGTAGAGCCGGGCCGGGCAGAAGTTGTGGACGATGAAGCCGGCCGCCGCCCCGGAGAGCGCGGCCAGCACCGCCGCCAGCTCCGGCTGGGCGGTGAAGTCGCCGACCATCGCGAAGATGAAGGCGGCGATGGCCGCGGTGCCGGCCGACAGGCCGTCCATGTTGTCGAGCAGGTTGAAGGCGTTGGTGATGCCCACCACCCAGAGGACGGTCAGCGCCACCGAGACCGGGTAGCCGGGGATGTTGGCGGTCACGCGCACGCCGCCCCAGACCAGGATGAGCGCTGCGCCGATCTGCACCAGGAACTTGGCCAGCGGGGGGATCCGCCTGGCCTCGTCCAGCAGGCCCATCAGGAAGACCAGCAGCGCCCCCAGGCCGATGGCCCCGAAGTGCCGCAGCGCCCCGGGTGCGCCGAAATCGAACGACGGCAGGAGCTCCGCCACGGGGCCCTGTGCGCCGGCGACCGATCGGCCGGCGAACCACAGTCCGGCGACGGTCAGGGCGAAGGCCAGGAACATGGCCGGGCCCCCGCCGTAGGGGATGGCCGCTCGGCCCTGCTTGCGCTCCAGGTCGGGGATGTCCAGGAAGCCGATCCGCCGGGCCAGCGGCCGGGCCGCGGCCCCCAGCAGCGCCGAGAGCGCGAAGGCCAGCGCGAACGCGGTCAGCAGCCCGATGCCCAAGCAGTCCGCCTCCTCCGGAGACGCTCCGGCCCCCGGTGGGCCATTCTAGGCCGCACTTCCGGGGGGCGCAAGGTGCGAGCCGGCAAAGCCGCCGGCGGTCCTGGCGCGGCGGAGGCTCGCGATTAGAATGCGCGGCGAGGCCGCCCTGCGCCGCCCAACGGAGGACAAAGATGCCCATGACCCCCCGCCAGAGGTTCATCGCCGCGCTCAAGCGCCAGCCCCTGACCGGCCGCGTGCCGCACTTCGAGCTGGTCTTCTTCCTGACCATGGAGTGCTTCGGCAAGGTCCACCCCAACCACCGCAACTACCACCAGTGGGGCCAGATGACCGAGGCCGAGCGCCGGCTGCACCGCGCGGACATGGCCGACCTGTACATCGCCACCGCCGAGCGCTTCGAGCACTCGGCGATCTTCATCCACCCGACGACCGGCTCCGAGGAGGTCGGCCGGGTGGCCCAGGTCATCCGCGAGAAGACCGGCGACCGCTTCTTCCTGATGACCCACGGCGACCCGACCTACTCGATCCCCACCGGCAAGGACATGACCGAGTGGTGTGCCTGGCTCTACGAGAACACCCAGGAGGCCAAGGACAAGGCCGCTTCCCGGGTCGAGGGCTGCCTCCGGTCCGCCCGGGAGCACTACCGCGGCGTTCTCGACGGCATCGCCATGTGCGCCGACTACTGTTTCAACAGCGGGCCGTTCCTCAGCCCGGACATGTTCTCCGAGGTGGTCACGCCCTACCTCAAGGCCGCCTGCTCGGGCTACCGGGAGATGGGCCTCTTCACCATCAAGCACACCGACGGCAACATCATGCCCATCGTCGACCAGCTGGTCGAGGCCGGCCCGGATGCGCTGCACTCCCTCGATCCCCAGGGCGGGGTGGACATCGCCGAGCTCAAGGCCAAGTACGGGAAGCGCGTGGCCCTGGTCGGGAACGTCAACTGCGGCCAGCTCGACACCGGCACCAATGAAGAGGTGGTCGAGTCCGCGCGCTACTGCCTGAAGCACGGCATGCCCGGCGGCGGGTACATCTTCAGCACCTCGAACTGCATCTACACCGGCATGCGCCTGGAGCGTTACGAGCTGATGCTCGACGTCTGGCGCAAAGAGGGCAATTATCCGGGATAGGCCCGGCGGCCCTCAGGGCTGTGGTGCGGCGTCGGCTCCCGCCGACGGGTATCTCCGGCTCCGCCGGTAGTCGCTGGCGCTCTCGCCGGTGATCTCCCTGAACCGCCGCGAGAAGTAGAGCGGGTCGTCGAAGCGCACCGCCTGGGCGATCTGCCCGACGCTCATGGATGTCTCGACGAGCAACCGGCAGGCGCGGCGGATCCGCAGGCCCACGAGAAAGCGCTGCGGCGGGGTGCCCACGTGCTCGTTCCAGTGCCGGCGGAAGCTCGACGGCGAGAAGCCGTGCTCGAGCGCCAGCTTGTCGAAGTCGATCTCCCCGAGGAAGCCGGCCTCCACCTGGGCGCGGGCGGCGAGGATGGCGCGCTCGTGCGGACCCGACACCGGCGTGGTCTCGCTGATCAGGCTCTCCATCACGAGCGACTCGCAGATGCGGTCGACGCGGTCGGGAGAGATCCCGCCCTCCTCCCCGGCGGTCAGCGCCTCATTGAGCTCGTCGAGCCGGCGCCGGACCGGCCCGGGGTCCTGTAGATACCAGACCGGCTTGCCGTCCTTGACCAGCTGGCTCCTGCGCAGGGCCGCCATGTGCGCGGCGTCGTAGATCAGGTAGAGTTCCTCCCACTCCAGGTGCGGGCCGTACTCGACGTGCACGCCGGGCCACTGGGTGATGACGCAGGGCGCGCGGACCTCCCACTCGCGCTGCGCCGTGCGGTAGAGCCCGGCGCCCTTCAGGATGAAGGAGAAATTGAAGGTCGAGAAGGGATGGCGGATCCAGTTCTGTTTGTGCGGGATGTAACCGACGGTGCCCACTTGCAGCAGGCCCGGAAAGCGCCGCGGCAGCGGCGCCAGGTGGATGGAAGAAAAGTCCATATCTTTAATCATAGAGTCTATTGCCCCTGGTGTAAAGTCCCAGTACAAGAGGCAGGAAGTCCATGGCAGCCCCAGAGGGCCCTTTTAACGCGGAGGACGCAGAGGTGCGCAGAGGTCGCAGAGGACAGCCCGGCGGTGGAAAGGGAGGCGGAGCAGCTTCGGCCTCTTCAGCTCCGAATGGGTTCGGGCCGAAGAGGCCAAAGCAGCTCCTCCCGGGAGCGTTCCGCTCCCTGCGCGGCTCCGCCGCGCGTCTCTCTAGCGAGAGAAAAGGCCAACGCCTCTGCGGCCTTTGCGTACCTCTGCGACCTCTGCGTTGAAGCCACCCGTGGCCGACAGATGGACTGTGGCATGAGCACTGGGCGCGAAGCGAAGGAGGAGTAACCGTGCGATCGGCTTTGATGGTCTGGGGAGGCTGGGACGGGCACGAGCCCAAGCAGTGCGTGGACATCTTCGCGCCGTGGCTGGAGAGCCAGGGCTTCGCCGTGAAGGTCTCGGACACGCTCGACGCCTACTTGGACAAGGAGGCCATGAAGGCGCTTTCGCTCATCGTCCCGGTATGGACCATGGGCAAGATCACCAGGGAGCAGCGCGGGGGGCTGCTCGAGGCGGTGAAGTCCGGCGTGGGCATCGCCGGCTGGCACGGCGGCATGGGCGACTCCTTCCGGGAGGAGGTCGACTACCAGTTCATGGTCGGAGGCCAGTGGGTGGCCCACCCGGGCGGGATCGTCGACTACGAGGTCAAGATCACCGACCACCAGGACCCGATCACCCGGGGCCTGGCCGACTTCAGGATGCGCTCCGAGCAGTACTACATGCACACCGACCCCTCGAACCAGGTGCTGGCCACCACCACTTTCACCGGCGAGCACGGCGGCGCCTTCTGGATCAAGGGCACGGTGATGCCTGCCGTCTGGAAGCGGCGCTTCGGCGAGGGCCGGGTCTTCTACACCTCCCTGGGCCACGTGGCCGCCGACTTCAGCGTGTCGGAGGCCAAGACGATTGTGCAGCGCGGGATGTTGTGGGCCGCGCGATAAGGAGAGGGCCATGAGGAAGTCCAAGGTCAAGGTCGGCGTGGTCGGCTGCGGCAACATCAGCGGGATCTACCTGAAGAACGGCAAGCTCCTCCGGAACATCGAGATCGCCGCGGTGGCGGACCTGGTCCCCGGGCGCGCCGAGGCCAAGGCCGCCGAGCACGGCAAGGCCCGGCCATGCTCGGTGCGGCAACTGCTCGCTGACCCGGAGATTGAGATCGTCCTCAACCTGACCATCCCCAAGGCCCACGCCGCGGTGGCCATGGCGGCGCTGCGCGCCGGGAAGCACGTCTACAACGAGAAGCCGCTCTCCATCCGCCTGGAGGATGCCCGCGCCATGCTCCGCCTGGCCAGAGCGAAGAGGCTCCTGGTCGGCTGCGCGCCGGACACCTTCCTCGGCGCCGGCGGCCAGACCTGCCGCAAGCTCATTGACGACGGCGCCATCGGCCGGCCGGTGGCGGCGACGGCCTTCATGATGTGCCACGGCCACGAGGGCTGGCACCCGGCGCCCGAGTTCTACTACCAGCCGGGCGGCGGCCCGATGCTCGACATGGGGCCTTACTACCTGACGGCGCTCGTGAACCTGATGGGCCCGGTCCGGCGCGTGACCGGCTCGGCCCGGATCACCTTCCCCACCCGGACCATCGGCAGCCAACCGCTAAAGGGGAAGAAGATCGTCGTTCGCACCCCCACGCACATCGCCGGGGTGATGGACTTCGTCTCCGGCGCCGTCGGCACGATCATCACCAGCTTCGACGTCTGGGCGGCGGAGCTCCCCTGCATCGAGGTCTACGGCACCGAGGGGACCCTGAGCGTCCCCGACCCCAACACCTTCGGCGGCCCGGTGCGCCTGCGCCGCGCCGGCGATGCCCAGTGGCGCGAGGTGAAACTCACCCACGGCTACGCCGAGAACAGCCGCGGCCTGGGCGTGGCCGACCTGGCCCGCGCGCTCCGCTCCGGGGGCGAGCCGCGCGCCGGCGGGGACCTGGCCCTTCACGTTCTCGAGGTCATGCACGCCTTCGGCCGCGCCTCGCGGAGCGGGCGGCACGTTCAGATCCGGTCGTCTCCGGGACGGCCGAGGGCGCTGGCGGCGGGGCGCGATATCCTCTGAGGGTGGCTCGGGGCGGCGGGGCTACTCGGGGATCATCTCCAGGATGCGCTCGGCCCGGCCCTTCCAGGAGTGCCGGGCGGCGAAGGCCGGCCCCTCGGTCCGGGCCCGCTCCCGGAGTCCCCTGGCCCGGTCGAGCGCCGCGGCCAGTTCGGGGGCCCCCCAGCCGGCGGCGGGCACCACCAGCCCGCGGGTCTGGCCCTCGAGTTTCGCGGCCGCCGGAATGGGCGTGGAGGCCAGCGGCAGGCCGGCTGCCAGGCACTCGTAGAACTTGAGGGGCTGGCTGGCGCGGTTGAACTGGCTGTCGGCCAGCGGGACGAAGGCCGCGTCCCAGCCGTGCAGCCAGCCGGGCACCTCGGCGTAGGGGACCTGGCCGAGCCAGTGCAGGTTGGCCGGACCCTGGGGCTTGACGCCTTCGGCGGGGCCGGCCACCACCCACTGCCAGTCGGGCCGGAGTTCGGCGGCGGCAGCCACCATGACCCAGTCCTCGCGCTTGGTGACGTTGCCGACGAAGCCGACCCGCGGCCGGCCGATGCCCCGGGCCTCGTGCGGGTCCTGGTCAGGGCGGGCGGCGAAGTGTTCGTGGTCGACGCCCTGCGGGATGTGTTCGACGCGGCGGGCGTCGCCCCGGCGCTTCTCGAGCAGTTCCGGGTCCATGAAGACGGTCAGGTCGGCCCGGGCCAGCAGGTGCCGTTCGACCCCCAGAACGTAGCGCCGCTTCCAGCCGCTGTCGCGGATGTTCAGGGCCGCGGCGTGGTCGTCGATGCACTCGTAGAGGCGCCGCTCGCGCCAGTCCCGCCCGGAGCCGGCCTCCGGGAAGTACCAGCCATAGTGGGCGATGAGCACGCGGCTGTCGGCCCGGCTGGGCCAGGAGAAGAAATCGCGGAGCTTCCTGGAGACCCGGCCGGCATGCCAGCGCCGGACCGGTCCGGGGAAGGCCAGGCGCATGCCGGGCAGCCGCTCGGCCCGGGCCACGTAGAAGCGCTCGCGGTCGGGGTGGACGAAGACGTCCGGGGCGTTCATCTTGAGCCGCGCGGTCTTCAGCCGGAAGAGCTTGCCGTCTCCCCCGCACTCGAAGTAGAGCACCTCGCAGCCGGCCTCCCAGAAGGCCTCGGCCATGCGCAGGCCCACGGTGCTGCCCGGCGCCCAGAACTCCCCGCCGCCCAGGACGCAGACGGCGGTCTCGGCGGCTATCACCGGCCCGCCCCCACCGCCGGGAAGCGGTCGGTGCCGCCCTTGCGCGGGGCGGGCAGGAAGATGGTGAAGGTCGCGCCCTGCCCTGGCTCGCTCTGGACCTCGATGCGCCCGCCGTGGGCGTCGATGATCTTGGCGCAGATGGCCAGCCCCAGGCCGGTGCCCACGTCCTTGGTGGTGAAGAAGGGGTCGAAGATCCGGGCTAGGACCTCCCGGGTCATGCCCGGGCCGGTGTCCTGGAAGGCGATGAAGAGCTCCTGCCGGCCGGCGCCGCCCGGCGCCGGGGACTGCCCGGTGCGCACGGTCAGGCGTCCGCCGCCGGTTCCCGCGCCGGCCATGGCCTCCAGGGCGTTCTTGGCGACGTTCAGGAACACCTGGCGGAGCTTGGCCTCGTTGCCGTAGGCCTGGGGCAGCCCCGGTTCGTACTCCTCGGTCACGGCGATGCCCAGGGTGGCGGCCTCGCCGGCCAGCTGCGCCAGGACCGAACGGGACACCTCGGCCAGCGCGAGCCTGGCCATGGTCAGCTGCCGCTGGCGGGCGAAGTCCAGGAGGTCCTGGACTATGCCGTTCATGCGGTCGACCTCCTCGATGATGATGCTCATGCACTCTGCGGCGCTGGGGCCGGGGGCGCCGGTGGCGGCCGGTCCGGCCCCGCCGGACTCGCGGGCCAGGCGCTCGGACATGATCTGGGCGAAGCCGCGGATCGAGGACAGCGGGTTGCGGATCTCGTGGGCCACGCCGGCGGCCATCTCGCCGAGCGAGGCCAGGTGTTCCTGGCGTTTGACCTGCTCGGCCAGCTTGCGGATCTGGCTGAGGTCGCGGAAGCTCAGCACCGCGCCGGAGGCCCGGCCGGACGGGTGGGTCATGAGGCCCACGGAGAGCTCCGCCGGGACGGTGCGGTCGCCGACGCGGATCTCGATCTCGGCGTGCTCGACGGCCTGGCCCTCGTCCATGGCGCGCCGGGCGGCCGCGGCCATCTCGCCCAGGCCGGGCAGCGCGTCGAGCTTCCGGCCGGTCAGCTCCATCTCCTCCAGGCCCAGGAGTTCCAGGGCGGCGCGGTTGACCTTGCCGATGACCAGCCCGGTGTCGGCCACCAGCAGGCCGGAGCTGAGGCTGCGCAGCACGGCCGCCGAGTACTCGGTGGCGTTCATCAGCTTCTCGTAGAGGCGGACGTTGTCGAGCGCCGAGGCGGCGCCCACCGCCATGGCCGTGACCAGTTCCAGGTCGGTCTGGTTGAAGAGCCTCCCGCCGGTCAGGGTGTCCAGGTAGATGAGCCCCGCGGTCTTGTCCTGGGACTTGAGCGGGGCGGCGATGACCGACTGGACCGAGCCGGCGCCGAACGCCGAGGTGTCCGCGAAGCGCTTGTCCGCACCCGCCTCGGTGATCATCAGGCTCTCGCCCTTCTCGAGGACGTGGCGGCTGATGCGCTTGCTGACGGTGATCTCCCCGGCGGCGGCGATCACCGCCCGGTCCTTGCGGGTCCGGACCGCGGTGGGGCGCAGCTCCCCGCCGTCCCCGGCCAGCAGGACGAAGCCCCGGTCGGCCCCGGTGGCCTCGAAGATCTCCTCCATGACCGTGTCCAGCAGGGTGGAGACGGTCAGGGGCGAGCCGATCCGGACCATGAAGCGGTAGAGCCGCTGGAAGTTCTCCTGGGCGCGCACGTCGGCGCGCATCCGCGAGGGGCTGAGGAAGCCGCTCTGCTCCGGGCTGAGCCGGAACTGGGTGGTGACCTCGGCGGGCTCGCCCTCGTGGAAGAGCACCGCCTGGCCGGGCGCCGCGGCGGTCGGTTCCCGGCGGACCTCGACCAGCATGGTGGCCGTGCCGATGCTGACGCGGTCGCCGTCGGAAAGCGCGCACTCGGTGATCCGGCGGTTGTTGACGTAGGTCCCGTTGGTCGAACCGAGGTCGCGGATGGTCAGCGATCCGGACTTGCGGCGGATCTCGGCGTGGGCCCGGCTGGCGCCCTCGTCGTCGACGGTCAGGTCGTTGAAGCGCTCCCGGCCCAGGCGAACGAGGTCCTTGTGCAGTTCATAGCGCTCGCCCTGCTGCAGGCCGGCGATGAAGATGAGGGTCTCCATGCACTGTCCCCGTCAGCGGCCCGGCCGGGGCGGCGCCCGGCGACGCCCGCGCGGCCCGGCCCTCTTACGCGGGGCAATCTTATCCCCGGCCGGCTGGGCCGTCCAGGGTCAAAGCGGGGTCCGGCCCCGCGCCCCGAGCCGTTCCTTTTGACGCCGGGCGCGGCCCGGGTACTATTGGCGGGACGTCTCGCGGAGACGGGAAGCCCTCAACCCCCTTCGCCCTTCAGGCTACGGCGGGCCGGCCCCCTCCCTCTCCCCGAGGGGAGAGGGAGTCTGAGAGGAAGAACATGTCCAAGCTCTGGCAGAAAGACTACGACCTCGACGCCGAAGTCGAGGCCTTCACCGTCGGCGAGGACCACGTCCTCGACGCAGTACTCGTCGAGGCCGACTGCCTCGGCTCGGTGGCCCACGCGCTCACGCTGGTCAAGGCCGGCGTGCTCAAGTCCGCCGAGGCCGCCAAGCTCCGGAAGGCGCTCGCCGCCGTGGTCCGCGACTGGCGCGCCGGGAAGTTCGCGATCCAGCGCTCCGACGAGGACGTGCACACCGCCGTCGAGAACCGGGTCACGGCGAAGCTCGGCATCCTCGGCAAGAAGATGCACACCGGCCGCAGCCGCAACGACCAGGTCATCGTCGATCTGCGCATCTGGGGGAAGTCCGCGCTCCTCGACCTGATCGCCGCCGCCTCCGAGGCGGCCGCCGAGCTGCTGAAGCTCGCCGAGCGCGGCAAGGACTGGCCGCTCGTGGGCCGGACCCACACCCAGCGGGCCATGCCCAGTTCGGTTGGCCTCTGGGCCGGGGCCTTCGCCGAGAGCTTGCTCGACGACGTCGAACTGCTCCGCGGCGCCTACGAGCTCATCGACCGCTCGCCGCTCGGGTCGGCCGCCAGCTACGGCGTTCCGCTGCCGCTCGACCGGGCGCTGACCGCGCGGCTGCTCGGCTTCCGCGAGGCGCACAACAACGTGCTCTACGCCAACAACGCCCGCGGCAAGTTCGAGGCCATCTGCCTGGCCGCCGCCGCGCAGGTCATGCTCGACCTGTCGCGCCTGGCGCAGGACCTGATCCTCTGGTCGCTGCCGGAGTTCGGCTACTTCAAGCTGCCCCGCGAGCTCTGCTCGGGCAGCTCGATCATGCCCCAGAAGCGGAACCCCTGCGGCCTGGAGCTGGTCCGCGCCAAGGCGGCGAGCGTCTACTCGCAGCTCTTCGCGGCGCTCGAGATCTCGCGGGCGCTGCCCTCCGGCTACAACCGCGACAACCAGGAGACCAAGGGCTTCTTCATGCGCGGGCTCGGCACCGCCACCGCCTCGGCGCGGATCGCGGCGCTCTCGGTGCGGCGGCTGGAGGTGGACGTGAAGGCGCTCAAGGCCGCCTTCCACCCGGAGGTCTACGCCACCGACGAGGCCCTGGACCTGGTGCTGGCCGGCGTGCCCTTCCGCGACGCCTACAAGCAGGTGGGCCTGAACCTCGACAAGCTCTCCGATCGCGACCCGGTCGATGCCATCCGCCGGAAGAAGAGCCTCGGCGCCACCGGCAACCTGAACCTCGGCTACGGCCGGAAGAAGCTGGCCACCGCCGAGCGCCTCGTCGCCGCCGAGCGCGCGAAGGCCCTCGCGGTGCGGAGGAAGCTGCTGGGGAGATAGGCGGGGCCGCAGAATGTCTGGCGCCGTTGTCCCGAGAGTACATGGCGACATGGTGCGTAACGGAAACATGCAACATGCAACACGCAACACCCAACACGCAATGAATCAGCGGAAGAGGCCGATCTTCTTATTGTTGCCCTTCTCGCTGTTAGAGATTCACCTTCGACTTGCATCCCTGATTTGCTCTGCATGTTGCATGTTGAGTGTTGCATGTTGCGTGTTGGCGCCGTCGACAGCCCTTTAGGAGAGATCTTCATGCCACGAAAGCTTCCCCTCGAAGATCCCGCCCTCACCAAACTCCTCAAGGGCGCCCGGCCCGCGCCGCGCGACGACTTCACCGTCGCCTGCATCTACTACCCGGGCTTCCACCCCACGCCCTTCATGGAGGCCTGGCACGGTTTCGGCTGGGACGAGTGGGACATCACCCTGCGCTGCAGGCCGCGCTTCAAGGGCCACCGCCAGCCGATCCTGCCCAAGTGGGGGCCCTTCGACGAGTCCGACCCGAAGTGGTCGGCGCGCGAGGTCGAGGCCGCCGCCGGCGCGGGCATCGACGCCTGGATCTTCGACTGGTACTGGTACTCGGGCGTGGAGATCTGGAACGAGGCCCTGGACCGCGGCTTCCTCAAGGCGCCCAACGCCTCGCGCATGAAGTTCGGCCTGATGTGGGCCAACCACACCTGGCAGAACAACCACCCGGCGTCGCTGACCGAGGCACTCCCGAACCTGCTACCCATCCGCCACTGCCCCGAGGACCTCGACCGGGTCCTCGACGCCTGGTCGGAGCGCTACTTCTGCCAGCCGAACTACTGGCGGATCGACGGTAAGCCCTGGTGCAGCTTCTTCCTGCTCTCGTCGCTCCTGGACCACCTCGGCGGCAAGGCCGGAGTGGCCCGGGCGGTCGAGCGCATGCGCCGGCGCGCCGAGGCCAACGGCGAGCCGGGGCTGCATCTGGCCGTCTTCACGGGGTCCCCGGGCCAGGCCCGGACGGCGCTCGAGCTCGGCTTCGACCACGTCACCACCTACAACATCGTCGGCGGAAGGAATCAGCAGCCCGCCCAGCCGCTGGTGGAGTTCGACGACGTGATGCTGGCCCACGCCGACAAGTGGCTGCAGTTCCTGGACGCGAAGGTCCCCTACTGGCCGGTGGTCACCCAGGGCTGGGACGTCTCCGCCCGCAACCACCCCTACGAGCCCTGGCCGCCGGTGCGCTGGGGCTGGCCGTGGGGCCACATCGTCACCGATAACACACCCGAGAAGTTCGGCCAGCTGGTCCGCGCCTGCCGCCGGTTCCTGGCCCTCCAGAAGGCCGGCCCCAAGGCCATGGTCATCAACGCCTGGAACGAGTGGACCGAGGGCTCGGTCCTGCTGCCCACCAAGGACCAGGGCGACGGGGTGCTCAGGGCGCTCGAGGCGGCGCTGCGGTAGGGGCACGGCATGCCGTGCCCCTACGGGGGCGGCTGCGAAGGCTGAATGCTCTGCCCCTGCGGCCGGGGGGATATTGCGGCGCGACGCCGGACGCTCCCGGGCGTCTGAGCCATGTCGGATCGAGGAGGGACTATCCATGGCTGGTTCACGCATCCGCAACCTCCGCTCCCTGGTGCTGTTCGTCGCCGCACTGGCCGGTCCGGTCTGCGCATATGCCGGGGAGACGGCCGGAGCGCCGGGCGGCGGGAAGGCCCCGCCTGCCGAACGGTTGACCCTCAAAATCTACGATATCCATGAACTGACCATGCAGGTGAAGGATCTGCCCGGGCCGGAGCTGGACATGGTTGCCGGGCATGGTGACCTGCCGGTCTTCGAGCCGCCGGCCGATCCGCCGATGATGAGCGCCCAGTCCATCAGGGAGCTCATCACGTGCCGGATCGCCCCGGAGACCTGGCAGTCCGGCAAGAACGCGATGATCGAGGAGCGCAACGGGGCGCTGGTGGTGCAGCAAAGCCCGGAGATTCACCGGCAGATCGATGCCCTGCTGATGAACTTGCGGGAGCGCTGCACAAGGCAACTCTCCGTCCAGGCCCTGCTCCTGGCGGTGGACGCTCCGACCGCCGCCAAGCTGAGGCTGCGCAAGGCCCGCGACTTTGACCCCAAGGAGGTCGAGGAGCTGACCAAGGCGGCCGGGCCGGCGGGGCTGATCGCGGCTCCTCAGGTCGTCTGCGCCAACGGCCAGCGCAACCACTCCTGGGCCGGCCGGAAGTCAGCATACATCTTCGGGTATGTGGGGGGTGATGTCCGCGGGGACCCCAATACCAGCACGCTGCTAGAGGGCACGGTCCTCGACGTGCGGCCCACGCTCTCCTTCGACGGCAGCCTGGCCGATGTGGAGTTGCGCCTGAGCGTGACCGACGACCGGCACGACCGGAAGCAGGAGGTGTTCCTGTCGATCGACGGCGCCGGGGCCAAGGCCCCACCGCCCGGCGACGAAGGGGCCGAAAAGGGTCAGCCGCCCAGGCCGTCTGCCGCCGGGCCGGCGCGGATCTGGAAGGGGGAGGTCACACTGCCCTCGGTGAGGTTCCTTCGCTTCCGGGGAAGCATCAGCGCGCCACTGGACCGGCACGTCCTGGCCGGGATGCTCGCGCTGCCAGCAGGCCGGGCGGACGGTCAGGGAGTGCGCCGAACCGTCATCGTGCTCATCAAGGTCAGCCGGACTCCGCCGCCGGCCAAAGCTGTTCCGGCGGACGCAGAAGACCGGCCCAATCCCCTCGGCTTGGTGGCTGGCTTCTATGACATCCGGGAACTGACGGCCACGGCCCCCTGTTGGCCCGGGCCTATTACATCCTTGCCGGCGGGGAGCGCCGGAGCCCACGGTCAGGTTGTCACCTGGCCCATGATGTACTCGGCCATCCCGCGGGGCGCTTTCCAAGACTTGGCCAAGCGGACCATCGAACCGGAGAGCTGGGGGATCAACGGCACCAGCATCCAGGAGGAGAACGGCCAGCTCATAGTCTTCCACACGCCAGCCGTCCAGCGCCGCGTCTGGGATCTGCTGGTATGGACCCGCAAGGACCGCAAGCCCCAGCTTGCCGTTCAGGGGCTGGCCCTGGCCGTCTCCGACGAGGTCGCCGCGCGGCTCCGGCGAACCAACGCCGTGGAGTTCAGCCCCGAGGAGGCCGAGGCACTGGTCCGGGAGGCCGGCGATGGGGCCTTGCTGGCCGAGCAACTGACCATGGGATACAACCTCCAGCGGGTGTGCAGCGCGTCCGGGCGGCAGGTGAGCCATATCGTGGGTTTCACGAGCAACGGTGTCGTCAGCAGCCCCAATGTGAACTCCATGTATACCGATTGCCACTTCGACGTGCGGCCGGTGCTGAGCCCCGATCACAAGGCGGCCACGCTGGAGTTGCGCTGCGCGCTGAGGAGCGCCCTCGTGGAGAAGGAGGCAACCGCCATCTCCGGAAGCGTGGCCGGAGAGGCCGGCGCCGCCGCCCAGGCCATCACCAACAAGCTTACCCTGCCGCAGATAGACGGCATCACCGTCCGCGGCAATCCGGCTGCGCCGCTCGGCCGGTACGTTCTGGCCGGGACCGGCCGCCTGACCGGCGATGCCGCCGGGGCCAGGCCCAACGTCCTGGTGCTGGTCAAGGCGGAGATCGTCGAGAGCGGGAAACAGTAGCCTCTTAACCACAAAGCCACGAAGGCACAAAGAACTGCTCACAAAGAACTACCGGCAGCTCCGGGCCGCGGCTAACGGCTTGCGGCCTGGAAGCAGTTCACGCCGCGTAGCATAACCAGGCTGTTCTTCGTGTCTCTTGGTGGCTTGGTGTCTTTGTTGGTGTCTTTGTGGTTAGATGGCCGCCCGGAGGAACGCTGCGACGCCCGGCATTCCCGGGCGTCTGAGCTGTGTCGGATCGCGGAGGGACTATCCATGGACACATCCCGTTCTTGCGTCCTCTGTTGCCTGGCTCTGCTCATCGCCGTCCTGGCCGGTCCGGCCGCCGCGTGCGGCGGGGAGGCCGTCGGCGGGAAGTCTCCGCCACCAGAACGGCTGACCCTTAAAATCTACGATATCCAGGAACTGACCATGCAGGTGCCAGACGTGCCCGGGCCGGAGCTGTACATGACTGGCGGGCAGAGTGATCTTCCGGTCTTTCAGCCTCCGCCTAACACACCGTTGGTGACCGCTCAGTTCATCATGGACGCCATCCGATGCAGGATTGCCCCGGAAACATGGCAGCCCGACAAGAACACGTTCCTCACGGAGCGCATGGGGACTCTCGTGGTGCAGCAAAGCCCGGAGGTCCACCGGCGGATCGAGACCCTGCTCCGAAGCTTCCGGGAGCAGTACGTCAGAAAGCTTTCCGTTCAGGCCCTGATCCTGGCGGTGGACGCCCCGACCGCTGCCAAGCTCAGGCTGCGCAAGTCCCGCGAGTTCGACCCCAAGGAGGTCGAGGAGCTGACCAAGGCGGGCGGGCCGGCGGGGCTGATCGCCGCGCCCCAGGTCATCTGCGCCAACGGCCAGCGCAACCACTCCTGGGCCGGCCGGCAGTCCTCGTACGTCTCGGGGTACTCGTGGGGCGATGGCCGCGGGGACCCCACTACCAGCACGCTCCTCGAGGGCGCGGTCCTCGACGTCCGACCCACGCTCTCCTTCGACGGCAGCCTGGCCGATGTGGAGCTGCGCCTGGCCGTGACCGACGAACGGCACGACCGGAAGCAGGAGGTGTTCCTGTCGATCGACGGCGCCGGGTCCAAGACGCCGCCACCCGGCGACGAAGGCGCCGAAAAGGGCCAGCCGGCCCGGTTGCCAGTCGCCGGACCTGCCCGGACATGGAAGGGGGAGGTGACGCTGCCCTCCGCCAGACATCTGCGCTTTCGGGGGTGCATCAGCGCGCCGCTCGACCGGTATGTCGTGGCCGGGATGCTCCTGCTGCCAGCCGGGCAGGCGGACGGCCAGGCCGCGCGCCGGACCGCCCTGGCGCTCCTCAAGGTCAGTCGGACGCCCGCGCCGGCCAAAGCTGTTCCGGCGGACACAGAAGACCGGCCCAATCCCCCCGGCTTGGCGGCTGGCTTCTATGACATCCAGGAACTGACTGCCACAGCCCCCTCCTGGCCCGGGCCCATGCTCGGCTTGCCGGCGGGGAACACTGGGCGCGGCGGCGGCTCCATGGTGGTTCCGGCCGTGGAGGTGCCGGCCATTCCGCGGGGCGGGCTCCAGGATCTGGCCAAGCGGACCATCGAACCGGAGAGCTGGGGGATCAACGGCACCAGCATCCAGGAGGAGAATGGCCAGCTCATCGTCTTCCACACTCCAGCCGTCCAGCGCCGCATTCGGGAACTGTTGGTATGGGTCCGCAAGGACCGCAAGCCCCAGCTGGCCGTTCAGGGGATGGCCCTGGCTGTCTCCGACGAGGTCGCCGAGCGGCTCCGGCGGGCCAATGCCGTGGAATTCAGCGCCGAAGAGGCGGAGGCGCTGATCCGGGAGGCCGGCGAGGGGGCGCTGCTGGCCGAGCATCTGACCCTGTGCTACAACCTTCAGCGGGTGTGTAGTACGTCCGGACGCCAGACGAGTTACGTCTCAGGCTTCATCAGCAGCGGCGCCGTCACCACCCCGATCATGAACACCTTGCTTGCCGGCTGCCACTTCGACGTGCGCCCGGTGCTGAGCCCGGACCGCAAGGCTGCTACCCTGGAACTGCGCTGCAGCCTGGGGAGCGCCTTCGTGGAGAAGGAGGCAACTGTCATCTCCGGAAGCCTGGCCGGAGAGGCCGGCGCCGCCGCCGCCGCCCAGGCCATCGTCAACAAGGTCTCCCTGCCGCAGACAGACATCGTCACCGTTCGCGGCAACCCGACGGCGCCGCTCGGCCGGTACGTTCTGGCCGGGACCGGCCGCCTGACCGGCGATGCCGCCGGGGCCAGGCCCAATGTCCTGGTGCTGGTCAAGGCGGAGATCGTCCCGCAGGCCGCGTCCGGGGAGCAGCCGCCGGCGTCCGAGCGGTCCGAGCGCCCGGTCCCGGGAAGATAGGTGGCCTTCGACGGCCGCGTTCCGCCGGTCCCCGGGTCGACTGGCCGCCGGCTGTCCCGGGGCGGGTAGCCCGGCAGCTCCGGTTTGACTTTGCCCCGGGCTGACGGTATATTTCCTCCCGGCTGAACTTGTGGGACAGCGGAGAGCCGGCAGGCCGAGGCAATGGAAATCCTCTACTGTTCGCGCTGCAACCACGCCATCCCGCCCGGCGGGCTGGACGAGGGCCGGTATTTCAAGCTGGGCGAGGACCTGATCTGCCCCAAGTGCTACCACAAGGCCAAGGCCGACCAACACTCCGGCAACACCGTGCCGGTCGACCCGGTTAAGGACGGCCGCCTGCTGGGCGCCAGCCGCGTCACCGCTCCGGCCGAGGATGGCCGTCCGTCGGGGTCGCGGGTGGGCCCGGCGGTCAAGGGCCGCAAGATCACCTCGTCCGCCACCATGCCGGCGGTCGGACAGCGCCGGATGACCAGCTCCGCCGCCATGCGGGCGGCCCGGCAGCATACCCCGGCCGAACCCACCCCGGCGCACAGGCAGCCCAGCACCAAGAAGCTGCCGGCGGCGGCCCCCAGTTCGTCGACCAGTTCGGCGCGGCTCCGGTCCATCCGGGAGTCCAACGCCCGCATGCGGCTGCTGCTGGGGCTCCTGCTCCTGGCGGCCTCGGTCGGCACGGCCGCGGTCATCTTCTTCTGGACGATGCGCACGAAGCCGGGCACCGGACCGGGGACCTCCGGGCCGACGCCCCGCCCGGGAGGGGCAACGATGGGTGGGACCGGCACGGGCCTCAGGGGCGAGTACTTCAACGGCACCAACTTCGGCCATCGCGTGTTCGAGCGCGTCGACCCGAAGGTGGACTTCGAGTTCTCCGGCTCCCCCGGCAAGGGGCTCAACGCCAACTCGTTCAGCGTACGCTGGACCGGCCAGATCGAGCCGGAGCACAGCGAGACCTACTCCTTCGCCACCATGGCCGACGACGGCGTGCGCCTCTGGGTCGACGGGCAGCTGCTGATCGACGACTGGCGGGGCCACGCTCCCGAGGAGAGGTCCGGGGCCATCAGCCTCCAGGCCGGCCGCAGGTACAAGCTGCAGCTCGACTACTACAACGGCGCGGCCCGCGGCATGGCCCGGCTCTTCTGGAGCAGCCCCTCGACGCCCCGGCAGCCGGTCCCCTCCAGCCGGCTCTACCCGGCGGCCCCGGGGGACCAGCCGGCGCCGGGCAGGCCCGAACCTCCCACCGCTCCCCAGCCGCAGCCCGGCCGGACGCCGGTGCCAGCGGTCCCCTCCGTCGCCGGCCTGACCACTGTGGTTCTCCAGGACGGGCAGAACGGATACGACGGCACCCGGGACGCGTGGGTGGCTGGCCCGCCCAACAACAAGGACGCCAACTACGGGGTCAGCGAGGAACTCAACACCGGCGACATGGGCGGCCCCTGCTGCACCCTGATCCGCTTCGCCATCTTCCGCTCCGAGGGCGGCCCGGTTCCGGACGGGGCCGACGTGCGTTCGACCACGCTGTCCCTGTACCGCAAGAGCGGCTACGCCCACCAGTACGACGTCCGCCGGGTCCTGCGCGAGTGGCGGGAGGCGGAGGTCACCTGGGAGCGGGCCGGTTCCGCGGCCAGCTGGCAGGCGGTCGGAGCGGGAGGCGGCGGCACGGACGTGGCCGCCGAGCCGGACGCGCTGGTCCGAACCGGCGAGGGCAAGGGCTGGCAGGCCTTCGACGTCACCGCGGGAGTCAAGGCCTTCGCGGGCGGCGCCAGGAACCACGGGTGGCGGCTCTTCTCCGCGGATGCCGTCAACTACAACAGCCACGCCAGCCGCGAACACAAGGAAGACGCGAGCCTGCGGCCGAAGCTGACCGTGGTCTTCGCCGCCCCCTCCGGCAAGTAGGGCTCCCGTGCGTCGGCCGCCCTGTGCGGCGACCGCGCGGGTGGCGCCGGCGCGGGCCCATGATAAGATGCGGGCTGCTGGGATCCGCCTCGCAAGGAGGGTGCGCGTGCCTCTGGCCTTCAAGCCCATCATCGACGGAGTCGGCTACGTGGAGATCCCCGACTCCGGCGGCCACTCCAGTGTCTACGTGGTCGGCTCGCCCCGCGACGCCCTGATCGTCGACGCCTACACCGCCGGCATCGCCCCGGACATCGCCTCCGCGCTGGAGGCGGCCGGGGTCCGGCCCGGTGCGGTCCGGGCCATCGTGGTCACCCACGGCCACCAGGATCACTTCGGCGGCGCCGGGGTGCTCTCCAGGTGGAGCGGGGCGCCGGTCTGGGCGAGCCTGTCGGCCGCCCTGCAGGCCGAGGACCCCTGGGGCTACTTCGCGGCGCCCAACAGCTGGTCGGCCAACGCGTCGGTCGCCGACTGGGACGCCTTCCGGGCCGGCGCCGGCGAGGGCGGCCTGCGGGTGGAGCGCATCCTCCGCGAGGGCGACGTCATCGAGCACGCCGGCATGCGCCTGGACGTCCTGCTGCTGCCCGGCCACGACCGCGGCGAGCTGGGCCTCTGGGAACGCTCCCGGCGGCTGATCTTCACCGGCGACCTGATCCAGGGCGGCATGGACGCCTCGAAGAACTGGCTGGGGCTCTTCACCGACCCGGCCAGCCAGCGCCGCAGCCTGCAGCGGGTCGCAGCGCTGCGCCCCGAGTGGAACTTCAAGGGCCACCGCCGGGCGCGCTCGGGCGAGGAGGTCGGGGCCGACATCGCCTCGGCCCTCGGCCGGCTCGACGCCATCGAGCGCGCGCTGCTCGAGTCGCTCCGGGAGAAGTCGCCGCAGGGCGTCCCGGCGCTGACCCGGGCGGCCTTCCGGGGTGTCCTGGGCATGGAGGTGGCCGAGCCGGCCAATTACGCGACGGTCTCGGTGCTCAGCTTCCTGCTGGACATGGCCCGGCGCGGGCTGGTCCTCCGGACGGCGGAGCACGAGTGGATACCGGTCCGCAAGTGAACAGCCCAGCGCCCGACTGTCTGGTGATCGGCGCCGGCCCGGCGGGCCTGGCCGCGGCCATCGGCGCGGCGCGCTCCGGGCTGTCCGCCGTGGTCCTCGAGAAGGGCGACCGGCCGGGGAGGAAGCTGCTCCTCACCGGCGGCGGGCGCTGCAACCTGACTGACCCGCGCGAGCCGGCGCTCGGCCACCTCGGGGCCTTCGGCAAGGGCGGACTCTCGCTGCGCCAGGTGCTGGCCGGCTTCGACCTGGGCGGGTTCCTGGCCGGCCTGGGCGTCGGGACCGAGCGCGACGGCGGCGCCGTCTACGTCCAGGGCGGCGCGCGGCGCATGCTCGAGGCGCTCCTGGCCGAGTGCGCCCGGCTCGGCGTGCGCATCGAGACCGAAGCCGCCGCCAAGGCCGCCCGTCGTGGCGACGAGGGCGGCTTCGAGGTCGAGACCCCCCGCGGCTCCTTCGCGTCGGCCCGGCGGCTGGTGGTGGCCGCCGGCGGGATCACCTACTCCTCGACCGGCTCCTCGGGCGACGGCCTCCGGCTGGCCGAGGCCTTCGGCCACGAGGTCGAGCCGCCCCGGCCGGCGCTGGCCGCGCTGACGACCAGCCCCGCCTTTCCGGAGCTGGCCGGGTTGTCGGTGGCCGACGCCGAGCTCAGCCTTGGCTCAGGGGGCAAGCGCCCGGCGGCCAGAACCCGCGGCCCGCTGCTCTTCACCCACACGGGGTTCTCCGGCCCGGCGGCGCTGAACATGAGCCTGGAGGTGGCGCGGACCAACGCGGCGTTCGGCATTCGGCCTTCGGCTTTCGGAACGGCCGATGTGCCGAAAGCCGAAAGCCCAAAGCCGAAAGCCGGCCAGTCCCCGGACCCTGGTGGTGAAGTCTTGGTCCTGGTGGACTTCTCCCCGGCGCTCTCCCGCGAGGAACTCGTCGCCGGCATGGTGGCCCGGGCCAGGTCCGAGACCAAGCGGACGCTCGAGAACTCCGGGCTCGAGGGCCTGCCCGTGCCGGCGCGGCTGGCCGCGGAGCTGGCCCGGCGTGCGGGGCTCGATCCCCGCCGGAGGATGGGGTCGCTGTCCGAGCGCGACTTCGCCGGCCTGGCCGGCGCGGCCAAGGCCCTGGCCTTCACCTTGACCGAACCGCTCCGCTCGCGCGAGGCCATGGTCACGGTCGGCGGCGTGGTCATGAAGGCGCTCGACCCGCGAACCATGGAGAGCCGCCTGGTTCCGGGGCTGCGCTTCGCCGGCGAGGTCCTGGCCCCGGCCGGGCCGTGCGGCGGCTACAACCTGCTCCAGGCCTTCGCCACCGGCGCGGCGGCGGGAGGCTGGTCCTGGGGGCCCCCCGGAAATACCTGAACCTCCCGTCCGGCCCCCCCGTTATCGAAGCTCGTCGGAAGGGAGGGCGGAGCCATGAGACTGCTGAGGCGCTCGACGGGGCTCAAGGACGTATCGCTGCAGATGACCCCGATGATCGACATCGTCTTCCTGCTGGTGATCTTCTTCCTGTGCACCGCCGAGGTCTGCAAGCTGGAGCTCGACCCGGCCGTCACCCTGCCGGTGGCCTTCCGCGCCTCGCCCGAGACGGGCGACCACCGGCTGGTCGTCAACGTCGGCCGCGACGGCGGCATCCGGGTGATGTCCGCCGCCTACGCGCCGGGGGAGCTGCGCCGGCTGATCGCCGAGGAGGCCGCCCGGCAGCCGGCCCCGGACGGCGGGACGGCGCTGGCCGTGAAGATCCGGGCCGACGCCGATGCGCCCTACCGGCACGTGAGCGAGGTGATGGCCGCCTGCCGGGACGCCGGGGTCCGGCGGCTGGCCTTCGGGGCTTCGCCCGGTGAGGAGAGCGCCGGCTCCGGCCGGGACCTCCGCTGAGGAGGCGGCCGGCGCGGACGGCGGAGCTGCGGGGAAGGAGGCGGAACATGGCCACTTTCGCGGGATCGAGGACGCTCAAGGAGCTGCTGGAGGAGTACGAGTGGGAGCTGCCCACGTCGTTCATCGACGTGGTCTTCCTGCTCCTGCTCTACTTCACTCTGACCATGAAGTTCCACACCCTGGAGCAGCGGATGGAGGCATATCTGCCCAACAAGGGCCCAGGGAGCGACGAGCGTCCACCCATCAAGCCGGAACTGGAGATCCAGGTTGCCACCGCCGGCCCGGCCTCCGGCGCGCCGGTCTTCCAGGTAGGCACCTGGACGACCGCCGATCCCAACGCCCTGGCGGCGAAGATGGCGCAGCTGGAGAGGACCTGTCCCAAGTACTATCAGGTGGTCATCAACGGGGCCCAGGGTTGCCCGTTCAAGCACGTGATGGCCGCGCTGGACGCCTGCGCCCGGGCCGGGATCACCAAGGTGGACTTCCGTCCGCCGCCGGCGGCGGACGGCTCCGCCGCGTAGGGGCGCGGCCGGCTGCTACGACGGAATGTTCCCCAGCATGTCGTAGGGGTTCCTGGCGATCCTCTTCAGGCGCGGCACCGGCCGGGCTGCGGCGGGCTGGACCGGCGCGGGCGCGGCCGCCGCCGGGGCCTGGGTCTGGGGCCGGGTCTGGGTCTGGGATTTCGGCCCCTGGCCCTTCGCGGCGCCGCCCTTCCTGGTGCGGCCCCTGCGTCCGGCCGCGGCCTTCTGGGCCTGGCCGGAGGACTTCTGGCGCGGCGACTCCGCCTTCGGCTGCGCCGGCGCCGTTCTCGGAGCGCCCTGGGCCCCGGCGGCGGCGGACTTGCGGCGGCCGCGGCCTCCGCGGTGCCGGCGCTTCCTGCCGGTCCGCTCGGCGGCGGGGGCCGGCTCGGAGACGCCGGCGGCCGCCGGCGCGTGGGCCGGGGCGGCCTGGGCCGCCGGGGCCGGGGCGGCCGGAACGCGGACGGCCGGCTCGGGCCGGGGGGCGGTCAGGGCCTCGATGGCCAGCCGGGCGGCGCCCTGCTCGGCCTCCTTCTTGGTGTGGGCCGAGAAATCCGGGAAGGTCCGGCCGCGGATCTCCACGGCGATCTCGAAGCAGCGGTTGTGCTGGGGTCCGCTCTCGTGGAGCAGGCGGTAGCGCGGGGCGCAGCCGAAGCGCCGCTGGGCCAGCTCCTGCAGCTGGCTCTTGGCGTTCTCGCTTCCGCCCGAGGTGGTCAGGACGGCGATCTCCGGCTCCAGCAGCCGGATGATCAGCGCCTTGGCCGGCTCGAGCCCGCCGTCCAGGTAGATGGCCGCGAAGATGGCCTCGGTCACGTTGGCCAGCACCGAGTCCGGCAGCCCGCCGCGGTCGCCGAGACCCTTGCCCAGGCGCATGAAGTCTCCCAGGCCCAGGGCCCGGGCCACCCGCGCCAGGGTGGTCGTGCTCACCGCCGCGCTCTTGATGCGGGTGAGCTCGCCCTCACCGTCGGCCGGCATGGTCCGGAAGAGGCGCTCGTTGACCGCCAGGGCCAGCACGGCGTCTCCCAGGAACTCCATGCGCTCGTTGTCGCTGAGCGGCTCGACGGTGGCGGAGGAGTGGGTCAGGGCCAGCTCCAGGAGCGACTGGTCCTGGAACCTGTGCCCGAGCTTGTCCTCAAGGGCGGAGAGGTCGGTATTGCGCGGCAGGCGATGCGGAGCCATTGGAGACGCTTCCTCTTCTGTCTCCCCCGGGTCGAAGGCGATTTTAGGAGCGCAGCCGGCCAAGTCAAGGACGTCCGCCGGGGCGGTTGATTCCGGCCCCCATCCGGGGTAGATTGTCTGTGGCTGCGCCGCTCGCGCGGCCGTCAGGAGTCCGTTTTGCCGGATCAGGACCCCCCGCGCCTGGGCCGCCTGGCCCTCGACCGCGGCCTGGTGACCGCCGAGCAGCTCGAGGCCGCGCTGCGCGTCCACGGCGAGCGCACCGCGGCCGGTTCGCAGGTGCCCCTCGGCGAGCTGCTCGTGGAGATGGGTTTCATAACCAGGACGCAGCTCGGCGCCCTGGTCGCGGCCCAGGCCAAGCCCGACTCCCCGCGGCAGCCCATCGAGGGCTTCGAGCTCATCAAGAAGCTCGGCGAGGGGGGCATGGGGGCGACCTTCCTGGCCCGGCAGATCTCCATGGACCGCCTGGTGGCCCTCAAGCTGCTCAAGAAGAACCTGGCCCGCGACAGCAGTTTCGTGGCCCGCTTCCAGCGCGAGGCCCAGCTGGCCGGCAAGCTCGGCCACCCCAACATCGTCTCGGCGCTGACCGTGGGCGAATCCGGCGGCTACCATTACCTGGCCATGGAGTACGTGGAGGGCCGCAACGCCTTCGCCGCCGTGCCGCCCGGCGAGGCCATGGAGCAGAAGCGGGCCCTGGGCATCGTCCTGCAGGTGGCCCGCGCGCTGGAGGCCGCCGACCGGGAGGGGATCGTCCACCGGGACATCAAACCCGACAACATCCTGGTGACCGCCGAGGGGCTGGCCAAGCTCTGCGACTTCGGGCTGGCCCGCCAGACCGAGGCCGACTCGCGCCTCACCCAGACCGGCACGATGCTGGGCACGCCCCACTACGTCTCTCCCGAGCAGGCCCGCGGCGACGCGGCCATCGACATCCGCGCGGACATCTACTCCCTGGGCGCGACGCTCTACCACTTCGTCACCGGCCGGACGCCATTCCAGGGACCGTCCGCCGCGGCGATCATGGCCAAGCACCTGACCGACAGGATGCCCTGGCCGCGGGACCTCAACCCGCGCGTGTCCGAGGGCTGCTGCCGGGTGATCGCGCGGATGATGGCCAAGGAACCGGCCGACCGCTACCAGACCCCGGCGGAGCTCATCGCCGACCTCGAGAGCCTGGTCGCCGGGCGTCCGCCCGCCGGGGCGCCGGCGGCCGTCCGCAGCAGCGTCGGCGGGGCCGGCGAGACGCCGGTCGAGGCGGAGGCCAGGCCGGCCGGCCGGCGCCAGCCCACCCGCCACCGCACCACGGCCGCGACCGGGCCGGTGTCCCCGGTGGCCCCCCCGGGGCGCTCCCGCATGCTCCTGGCGGCGGTGGCCGCGGGCGGACTGCTGCTGGCCGGCGCCCTGGTCTGGCTGGCCGCCTCGAGCGGCGCCACCGCGCCGGGTCCGGACGGGCCGACGCTGCCGGCCGAGGGCCTTCTCCAGCCGCCTCCAGAGACCAGGACGCCCGACCCGGCCGACCCCGGCCGCGCCGCCGCCCGGGAGCTGGAGGCCATGTTCGTCTATGCCCGCGAGTTCCGGGAGAAGAACCCCGGGGACTTCGACGGCGCGCTGGCCAAGTTCACCAAGGTCCGCGACCAGGCCCGGGGCACGAAGTGGTCGCTGGCCGCCGAGGACGCCATGGCCGAGGTGCTCAAGGCCCGGGCCGCGGCGGCCGAGGCGGCCTTTGCGCCCGCGCGGGACCGCTCCGTCGCCCTGGCCGAGGCCGGGGATTTCGACGGGGCGCTGGAGGCCCTGGCCAGGGCGCCAGCCGGCTTCGCCGACGAGCTCGGCCCGCGCATCAAGGCGGAGTCGGGGGCGCTGCGGGCGCGTGCCGAGAACCGTGCCAGCCCGGTCCTCGCAGCCGCCGAGGAGCTCTCCAAAGCCGGGGAGCCGGCCCGGGCCCTGGCCGAGCTGGACAAGCTCTCGGCGGTCAAGTACGCCCCGCTGGGCCCGCGGCTCGCCGCGCTGCGCCGGAGGCTGGAGGACGAGCAGCGCAACGCCGCCGAGCTCGAGCGCCGGAGGCTGGCCGTCGAGGCCGCGCGCCGGCGCGATGTCCTGCTGGGCGCCTTCGACACCGAACTGGCCGCCGGGCGGTTCCGCGAGGCGGCCGCGGGCCTCGAGGCCGGCCGGAAGTCCACGGATCCCCGGGTCCTGGCCCTGGTCTCGGCCGACCTGGATGCCGCCGGCCGGCTGGCCGCCTGCCTTACGGGCATGCAGGCCGCCCGGGAGTCCGCGATCCGCGGGCTGGCCGGGCGGGAGTTCGACCTCAGCACCAAGGCCGGCGTCCACCGGGTGACGGTGACGGCGGCGGACGGGCTCGGCCTCGATGTCGAGCGCTGGTACGCGGTGGGCGGAGAGAGGAAGAGCATTCGCTATCGCATCGCCTTCTCCGAGCTGGCCGCCGGCGAGCTCGCCCGGCTGCTGCCTCCTCCCGAGCCCAGGAACGCCGATGAACACCTGGCCCTGGCGGTCCTGGCGGCCAACGGCGGCGACCTGGCATCCGCCGGGCGCTTCCTGGCAGGGGCCGGGGGCGGTCCGCTGGTGGCCCGGGTGCGGGCCAGGCTCGACCTGCTGACTCTTGGAGCAGCGGACGCCGCCGCCAAGGGCGCCTGGGAGGCGACGGTGGTTCCGCTGGCGGGCGACCGCTACGACGTGCCCGGGGCCCGGAAGGTCCTGGCCGCCCTGGAGGCCTTCACCAGGGACCACGGCGCCACCCGCTTCGCCGCCGGGGTGGCGGCCGAGCGGGACCGCCTGCGCGGCCTGGCCGAGGCGGCCATCGACGCCAGCCCCGAAGGCCTGAGCACCAGGGTCAGGAGACTCTTCCGCGGGAAGGTGGAGAAGTTCGATGCGCGGACCCTGGCCGTCGAGCTCTCCTGGGACTTCTCCGACCCGGCCCAGCTGGAGGACTTCGAGTTCAGCCCCGGGGCCTGGAAGATCGAGAACGCCGCGCTGGTCGGGGAGATGCCGGACCCGCCGGGCCCGACGCAGGCCGTCCTCAAGGCCTGGTTCGCCCCGGATTGCCGGGTCGGCTGTTCGGCAACGGTCTTCCGCGGCCGGGGCTGGTACGTGACCGTGACCAGCGGCGGGGACCTGATCGGCGCCTTCTCCTCCCTGGTCGACTACAACGGCCAGCCCCAGCCCCGGGCCGCGCTGATGCGCGTGGGGGCTTACGGCGAACAGCTCGCCTCGGCTGCGGCCAAGCCCTACACCGACATTCGCGCGGGGGAGGCTCGGACCGTGGAGGTCACGCTCAGCGGTGCGCAGGTGGTGGGCGCCGTGGATGGCAAGCCGCTAGGCGAGCTCAAAGGCCTGGCCTGCGCCGCCGTCCGGGCGCGGCTGGGCTTCCACGGGATGGGAACCCGGGCATCCTTCTCCGGCCTGCGGATCAGCGGGACTCTGGACCGCACCTGGCTGGAGTCGGCCGCACCGCTGGTCGGCGCCCCCTGCCCCTGGCGGGCGGCGTGGACGAAGATGAAGACGCGCGTGGCCTCCCCGGCCTACAGCGCGGCGGCCTTCGACACCAAGCGCGGGCAGTACCTGATCTTCGATGACAACCGGACGCTGACCGCCTACAGCCTGGCCGCCGACAAGGCCGAGGTGATCCATCGGCCGGGACCGGGCGACGCCGCCGACCTGCCTCCCAGGCTGCAGACGCCGGGCGCGGTCTATGACCCGGGCCGCGACGAACTGCTGGCCACGGGCCACGCCGGCGCCGGCACCATAGTCTACTCGTTCGCCGACCGGCGCTGGACCGTGTCCAAGAGCGCCACCGGGGCTCAGCCCTGCCTGTTCTCCGGCGGAGGCGCGGATTTCTGCCTGTGGAGCGGAGCGTCGTCCCACCTCTTCTACCTGTCCCGCTGGGATCCGGCCAAGGCGGCTTGGGAGGAGGTCAAATGCCGCATGCCTCCGGGACGGTGCTACCCCGGAGACATCGCGGCCTGGGACTCAGCCAGGAAGCGGCTGGTGATGTTCAGCGGCGCCCCGCATCTCAACGACACCTGGGCCTACGATGCGGAGAAGAACGAGTGGGCCGAGCTCCGTCCGGCCTTCTGCCCGCCGGGGCGCACGGTGCAGAGCACCGCCTACGACGCCGACAACGATCTCATCGTGGTCATCGGCGGCCGCAAGCCACTGGACACCTGGGTCTTCGACGCCAAGCGCAACAGCTGGTTCGACGTGTCCAGCCGCGAGCAGGCCGGAGAGCTAATCACCCAGATTGAGTACGATCCTGGCAACAAGTGTCTGATTGCCCGGAACCCCGCCTGGAACGGCGGGACCATCTGGACGCTGCGCATCTCGCCGGCCGCCAGATAGCGGCGCTCCGGGTTTCCCCGGCGATCCCGCGCTGACTTGCGAGGGGGGCCTCAGCGGCCCTCGGGCAGCAGGTTGCGTGGCTCTGCGATCTCCGCGTCGGCGACGGATTCGGGAGGCCGTTCGACGGGCAGGTCCAGGGTGAAGGTCGTGCCGTGGCCGATCTCGCTCCTGACCAGCAGCTTGCCGCCGTGGTCCTCGACGATCTTGCGGCTGACCGCCAGGCCCAGCCCCGTGCCGTCCGGCTTGGTGGTGAAAAAGGGCGAGAAGATCTTCTCGAGCACCTTGGGGGCGATCCCGGGTCCGGTGTCGGTGACGGAGATCTGGACGCCCAGGCCCTCCCGGCGCAGGCCCAGGGCCACCGCGCCGCCTCCGGGCATGGCTTCGGCGGCGTTGCGGACCAGGTTGATGATCACCTGCTTGAGCTTCTCGCCGTCGGCCTGGACCGGCGGCACCCCGGCATCGATGTCCAGGTCCACGGCCACGCCGCGCCCCTGCAGGGCCTGGGCCTGCTCGGCGGCGGTCTTCTTGAGCAGCTCGGCCAGGTCGCAGGTCGAGAACTCCGGGCGCGCCGGCCGGCTGAAGTCCATCACCTGCGACAGGATGCTCTCCAGGCGTTTGACCTCCTCGACGATGACCTCGGCCGAGCTCTGAATGCGGTCCGGCCGGTCGGGGTGCTTGATGATCGAGCGGGCGAAGCCGCCGATGGTGGTCAGGGGGTTGCGGATCTCATGGGCCACGTGGGCGGCCATCCGGCCGATGGTGGCCAGGTTCTCGGCGTGGACCATGCGGGCCTGGGCCGAGCGCAGCCGGCTCATCTTGTCGAGCAGCTCGGCGTAGGTGTTGGCGTTCTCGATGGCCATCCCGGCCTGGTTGGCGAACATGCTCAGGATCTCGGTGTGCTCCTCGGTGATCGGCCGGCCGCTGTAGATGTTGTCGGCCAGGATCACGCCGGTCACCTCGCCCTTGGCCAGCAGCGGCACCACCACGAAGGCCCCGGCGCCGAGCGTGTCCCGGAACTGCTGGGTGACGCGGGGGTCGTTCCAGGCGTTGGCGATGACCAGCGGGCGTTTCTCGATGGCCGCGCGGACCAGGACCTCGCCGACGTTGGCCTCCTCGACCGGATAGGACAGATTCCGGATGCGATGGAAGAGGGGCTGGTCCTCGGCCGAGGGGAGCTTCTCGGCGTCGTCGAAGACGCTCTCGATGGTCGTCTGCCGGGCGGAGAGCTCACCCCAGATGCGCATGGCTTCGTCGCGGCTGGTCGGGCCCACCGCCTGCTTGGGCACCAGGCGGTTGGCGGAGCGGTCCAGGAGGAACAGGAAGGCGCGGTTGAAGCCCAGGGCGTGGCCGGCGGTCACGCAGGTCAGCACCAGGTTGAAGAGCCGGTCCAGCTCCAGCGTGCCGGCCATGACCTCGCCGAGGCGGCGCAGCAGGTTGAGCTGCTCGATCTTGGACTGCCGGTCGGTGACGTCGTCGGTCAGCACCAGGTACTGGTAGAGGGCCCCGCGCTCGTCGCGGATGGGCGTGACCGTGTTCTGGAAGTGCCGGCGGTTGCCCCCGGCGGTGTAGGTCGACCAGTTCTCCACGATCGATCCGCCGGTGGCGGCCACCTTCTGGATCTCGCAGTCGTGGCAGGGCCGGTCCGAGCAACGGAAGACCTGGAAGCAGGAGCGCCCGGCCGGATCCCCGAACCACTGCAGGAAGACCCGGTTGGCCCAGATCACCCGGCGGTCGCGGTCCAGCAGCGACAGGCCCGCCCCGGTGGCCTGGACCATGTCGTTGAGCTTGCGCTTCTCCCGGATGACCTCCTCCTGGGCGCGCCAGTACTCGGTGATGTCGGCCACCGCCACCAGCGCGCGGCGTTCGACGCCGCCCACCGCGGTGATGCGCAGGTCGACGATGTGCTCGTTGCGGTCGGGTCCCTGTCCCGGGCGGTCGGCCAGGCGCAGCCCCGAAAGCCGGCTCTCGCCGCCGCCGCCCAGGGCCGCCGCCAGGGCGCCGGCCACGGCGTCGATGACCGGGCCGTTCTCGGGGACGTTGGCGCCCAGCAGCTCAGTCAGCCGGCGTCCGACGACGTCCAGGCGGGATATCCCGCGGGCCCGGCAGAACCCCTCGTTGGCCAGGAGCACGCGCTGCTCGCCGTCCACCAGCACCACCCAGCTCTCCAGGGCGCGCAGGACGGCGTCGCTGATGGCCCGGAGCTCGCCGAGTTCCTCCTCGCGGGTGGCGAGGCGGCGCTGGAGCATCCCGAGTGCCTGTTCGGCGGGGCTGGGCACGGGACTGGAGACGGGATCGGTCAAGTCAGACCCCCCTGGTGGCCGGAGGACCCGCGGCCGCCGTTATCTTACGCGCGACCCGGTGGGGCGCAACGTCGCCCGGCCCGGGCCGGAGCCGCCGTCATCCCCGCTTGCCGGCCAGCGTCTCCACGCGGAGGGCGCGGGCCAGGCTGGCGACCCTGGCCGGGTCGAGCCGGCCGAGGGCCGGGCTGGCCGCCTGGGCCGCGCCGCAGGCGGCGGCCAGGGCCAACGCCGCGGGCACGCCCCGGGACTCGGCCGCCAGGAAGCCGGCGTTGAAGGCGTCGCCGGCGCCCACCGTGTTGCGGGCCCGGATGGCCGGCGGGATGGCCCGCCAGGCCCCGGCCGCGCCCACGGCCAGAGCCCCCCGGGCTCCGAGCTTGACCAGGATCAGCCGGTCGCCCGGCCCGTCGGCCCCGCGGCCGGCGACCAGCAGCGCGCGCGCCGCAGCCAGGGCCGCGGACGGGCAGTCCGTCGGGCGGCCGGTCAGCCCGGCGAGTTCCTCGGCGTTGACGGAGAGGATCTCCGGCCGGAGCCTCCAAGCCGTCCGCAGGGGCTGGCCGCTCGAGTCGACGAAGAGGCGCCGGCCGGAGCGGCGGGCGGCGCGGAGCGCGCCGAGGAGTCCGGCCTGGCCCATCCCCGGCGGCAGCGAGCCGCAGAAGGCCAGGACCCCGGCGGAGCCGGCGGCTCGCCGGCTCCGGCCGAAGAGGCCCCGGGTCAGGCGGGCCAGGGCTCCGGCCGGCACCGCGGGCCCCAGCTCGCGGAGGTGAGTCTCGGTCCCGGCTCGCGGGTCGATCACGGTGACGTTGCTGCGGGTTGGCCGCGGGAAGGGGAAGAGCCGCAGCCTGACCCCCAGCGGCCCGAAGGCCGCGCGGTATAGCGGGATCTCGGCGGCGCCGACCGGCCCGGCGGCGGTGCTGGGCACGCCCAGGGCGGCCAGCACCCGCGAGACGTTGAAGCCCTTGCCGGCGGGGATCAGGTCGAGCAGCTCGGCGCGGCGCACGCCGCCCGGACGGAAGCCGGGCACCGCCAGCACGCGGTCCACGGTGGGGTTGAGCGTCAGGGTCAGGATCATGGGCCGTCAGCCTGCCGTCCGGACGTAGCGCTGCCCGGGGAGCCGCCGGATCAGACGGCGGATCTCCAGGACCATCAGCAGCGAGGCCACCTCGGCCGGGGGCAGCCCGGCGCGCTCGATGACCTCGTCGGCGCCGGCCGGCTCGGAGGAGAGCTGCTCGAGCACCCGGCGTTCGGCGGCGGTCAGCCCGGCCGAACGGGCGTCGGCGGCGGGGCGCGCGGATTCCTCCCGGGGTCCGGCCAGCGCGGCCATCGCCGCCTGGCGATGGCGCTCCGGCAGCTCCAGCCCCACCAGGGCGTCGGCCACCGGGCCGAGCTCGTCCAGGACGTCCTGGGGCGTTTCGACCAGTTTGGCCCCGGCGCTTTTGATCAGCCCGTTGGGGCCCTCGGCCAGCGGATCGCCGGCCTTGCCGGGCAGGGCGTAGACCTCGCGGCCCTGCTCCAGGGCCACCGCGGCGGTGATCATGGCTCCGCTCCGGCGCGAGCCCTCCACCACGATGACCCCGAGCGACAGGCCGCTGATCAGCCGGTTGCGGCGCGGGAAGTTCTCGCGGGCCGGCGGGGCCTCCAGCGGCAGCTCGCTGAGCACCGCGCCGTGGCCGTCGGCGATCCGCCGGGCGAGGTCCTCGTTCTCCGGCGGGTAGACGCCGGCCAGGCCCCGGCCGATGACCGCCAGGGTGCGGCCGCCGGCCGAAAGCGCCCCGGCGTGGGCGGCGGTGTCCACCCCGCGGGCCAGGCCGCTGACCACCGTGAAGCCCAGCCGGGCCAGCTCACCGGCGAAGCGCCCGGCCTGGGTGCTGCCGTAGTAGGAGCAGCGCCGGGAGCCGACCACGCCCAGGGCCAGCGCGTCCTCGGGCCGGAGCTCCCCGCGCAGATAGAGCACCAGCGGCGGGTCGTAGATGAGCTTGAGGGCCGGCGGGTATTCGTCCGAGGTGTAGGGCAGCAACCGCACGCCCAGCTCGGCGGCGCGGCGGATCTCGGCCGCGGCATCCTCCAGCCCCCGGCCGGAGGCCAGGCTGGCCGCGCGCTTGGGGCCCACGCCGTCGACCTCGTCGATGAGCCCCGGCGGGGCGGCCAGGATGCCCTGCACCGAGCCGAAGGCGCGCAGCAGTTTGCGGTAGGTCACGGCGCCCACGCCGCCGGTGAGCTGGAGGGCCAGGAGTTCCTCCAGAGAGGGGGGCTTCGAGCCCCGGGGGATCATGTCTTCGGCCATAGGAGCTCCGTTGCCAATCGGGTTACGCGCGGTTTCATCCGCGCGGATTCTAGCCGGTGGCGCGGCGGCGGCAACCCCAAAGCGTCGGCAGGCCGCGTCGATCTCACTGCCTGGCGATGGTCAGCGTGGTCTCCGCTCCCGGGGCGATCTTGACCTTCTCGACGGTCGCCAGGCCCCACTGGTCGGCGGTGATCTCGCCGGCGCCGCCGGCGGAATTGGCCCACTTCAGCTTGTCGCCGGCCTTGAGCTTGAACTTCTGGCAGCGCCGCGGGGTGACGTCCACGGTCATCTCCGCCTTGGCCAGGTCGTTGGAGAGCTTCACCGACCACTTGCCGTCTTCGTCGACGACGTCCTTCCAGATGAAGCCGAGGTTGATGCCGAAGACCTCGACGGGGCCCTTCTTGGGGTCGTCGTTGCCGAGGTCGCCGTCCTTGGGGTCGCCGTTGCCGAGGTTGTCGTTGATCGAGCTGTTGCCGAAGGCCGGGTAGCTCTTGTTGCGGGCGAACTTGTCGCTGCCGAAGTACTTCGCCACCTTGCCCATGGGATAGCCACCCGAGGAGTGGTCGCCGTCGTTCCAGGCGAAGGCGAAACCGTGGTGGTTGGCGGTGAGCGCCTTGACCAGGTCGACCTGCTCCTGCCAGGAGGCGAAGCCGTCGCGCCGGCCGCAGCACCAGATGTAGGGCGGCAGGTCCTCGTGGTGCTCGCTGGCGAACTTGACCATGTCCATGCGCTCCAGGTAGGGCGTCTTGCCGTCGTCCATCATCACCGGGCCGGTGGCCTTGGGTGTGCCCGGCAGCGTGGGCATGCCCTTCTGCCGGGTGCGCGGACGGTTCGGATAGATGGCGGCGAAGACCTCCGGGTGCCGGAAGGCGAAGGTGGAGGAGCCCCAGGCGCCCATCGAGCCGCCGCCGGCGTAGACCCGCTCGGGATCGGCCTCGTACTTCTTCACCACGTAGTCGATCACCCAGAGCATGCGCTTCTCGGTGAAGTTGTAGGCCCGCGGCTCCTTGTGGTCGGCCCACTGCGGCACGCAGACGTAGCCGAACCAGTAGGTCTCCATCGGGCCGGCCGCCGGCGTGACGATGGCGTCGCGGCTGTCGAGCGCCAGGCGGTGGCCGCCGTCGGTGCGCTCCTGCACCGAGAAGACCCCGGGCAGGCCGTCCATCCAGCCCCACTCCTTCCGGGCGAAATACAGATAGTAGTCGCCGTACTCGGCCGCGCCGCCGCCCCCGCCGCTCGAGGCGTGGAGCTCGACGCGCAGCGGCAGGCCCTTGGTGCCCTTGATGCAGGTCTGCTGGATGTAGGGGCCCTTGCGGCTCTTGGAGTCCTCCAGCAGGATGGGCTGAATCGGCGCGACCTTCTCCTCGACCGCCTCGGCCGTGGCGCTCTTGCCCGGGATGGGCTTCGCGAGCGCCGCGCCCTTCTCGTCGGTGGCCACCACCGCGTAGAAGGCCTTGCCGTCCTTCTCGACGGTCACGACCGCCAGGCCCGACCACATCGGCAATCGCGCGCCCTTCTCCTCGATGATCGCGGTGGGCCGCTCGGGGTTGAGCCGGTCCTTCATGTTGAAGGCCCCGCCGAAGAGCTTGGCGGAGTTGTTGAGGATGCCGGAGGTGTACAGCTGCGCGCCGGCCAGGTCCGGCCCGATGGGCTTGTCCGAGCGGTAGAGCGAGTAGCGGATCTTCGAGCCGGCCTCGCCCTCGGCCGCATCCTTCCAGGTGATGAAGGTCTGCCCGTTGCGGCAGACCGCCTTGACCTCGGTGACCTCGCCGGCGGCGGCGGGGGCCGGAGCGGCCTCGCCGCCGGGAGCCGCGGGGCCCGCGGCGGCCAGGAAGAGCGTTGCGGCCAGGAATGCGGTGGTCAGACGGGTGAGCATGAGTCTCCCTCCATCGGCGATGCGGCCGGCCGGCCGGATCACTTCAACAGGACGTCCCACTTGGCCCGCTCGCAGGACTTCGCGAAGTCCTCCTCACCGGCGGGCACGGCGCACTTGTCGCGCTCGCGGCCGTCGTAGAAGGCGACGAACTCGAACTGCGCCTCGGGCCTGCCGCGCTGGGCGGCGTAGAGCCGGGCCACCTCGTTGGCCGGCAGCGTCCGGCGGCCCATGACGTCGACCAGCGGGATCTCCAGCCCCTTCTTGCCCTCGGCCGGGCGGTAGCTCCTCCAGACCAGTTCCGTGCAGACGATGGCGTGGTCGGTGGCGAAGTCGAAGTCGAAGTCGTAGGGCTTGGCCAGGTGCGTGAACGCGGCGAACAGCGCCTCGGCCCGGTCGGCCCGGTCGAGCTTCGGCCGGAGCGCCACCAGGTAGTCGCCGCCGACCTCGTGGAGCGTCGAGAGCTGCACCCCCTCGCTGACCGCCTCCATGGTCAGGAGCTCCCGGCCGCCGCGGCCGGCGCGCCAGGCCTTGACCGCCTCGGGGAACTTCCTCTCGAGGCAGGCCAGCGGGGAGAGCTCCTCTCCACAGATCTTCTTGGCCCGCGCGCGGGCCTCGGGGCAGTCGAGCTCCTTGTCGAGTTCGTCCGGGGCGCCCAGGTACAGGATGGCGTGCGGCCAGAATCCCGGCAGGGCCACGTTGCTCAGGTACCAGTTCTTGCGGGCCAGCAGGACGTCTCCGGCCCGGAGCCGGGGCCGCAGCTCCGCCAGCTGCTCGTCGCTCACCAGGTAGACCCCGTGGCGCCGGACCTTGGCGTCGCCCATCCAATCGGCCACGGCGCTCTGGCAGGGCAGCCACGCCCGGCGCACGCCGCGCTTGAGCGCCCCCAGGTCGCTGCCGGCGGTCGCCAGGGCCACCTTGACGTTGGGCAGCGCGCGGATGGCCTCGAGGTGCCGATCGATGCGTCCGGGCAGTTCCGCGCAGCCCAGCCGGGCCGCCTCGGCGTCGGCCTTGGCGATCTTCAGGACGGTGTGGAGGTAGGCGTCGCCGGCGCCCACCCGGACGAGGTCGCGGTTGCCCTGGAACTCGCTCCGGAACTTGGTGAGGGTGCCGGCCGGCAGGCCGTCGGCGGGGTGCGGGGCCTCCAGGAACTTGACGGCGTTGGGGTTCCTGTCGAGCAGCAGGACCAGGCGCGAGCTCTTCTCGTAGAGCGAGAGCTCGGCCGCGTAGGTCAGCAGGAAGCTCTGCACGTGCCGCGGCCGCTCCTTGCCGGCCAGGTTGAAGCGCCACCAGTCCTCGTAGTAGGCGCGGATCTGGTCGAGCGCGAAGGCCCCGTCCCAGACCGCGCGCCAGGCGTCGAGGAGCGCGCGCTCGTCGGCGGCGGAGAGCACCTCGGGGGCCGAGAGCCCCGGGCGCTTCTCCAGAAAGGCCGTCATCGACTCCAGTTCCCGATCCAGGGCGGCCGCGCGCATCCGGTCGGCCGCGAAGCCCTCGGCGAACTCGTCCGCGGACAGCGCGGTCAGCCCGGGCTCGCCCCCCCGGCAGGAGGAGGCCGCGAAGGGCACCGCCGCCAGCGCGAGCAGCAGGGCCAGCCGGCGCAGCGGCGGCGTCCGGCGCGAGGGATGTGATCCGGCGGGGGTCATCTCCCGGCTCCTTTCACACAGTGAAGAGCATCTTGACGCCCAGGGCCATCAGCACCAGGCCCCCGGCGATCTCGGCCTTGGCGCCGAACCAGCGTTCGGCGGCGTGTCCCAGCCTGGCGCCCAGGTAGGTGAGGACCGCGCAGGTCAGCCCGATGGCCGCGGCGCAGGTGGCCAGCCCGGCGCCCCGGGTGGACCCGGCGGTCTGCACCTGGATGGCCACGCCGGCGCCGAAGGCGTCGATGCTGGTGGCGATGCTCAGGCCGAGCAGGCTCCAGCCCCAGGAGGGATCGCCCCGGGCCGCCGCGGGCGCCCCGCCGTCCTCCTCCCCCCCGCCGCGGCGGTTGAGCCAGAGGGCGTCGAGCAGCATCTTGATGCCGATGATCTCGAGCAGGCCGAAGGCCACCCAGTGGTCGTAGTCCTTGACGTACTTCAGCAGGTGGGCGCTGGCCAGGGCGCCGAGCACCGGCATGAGCGCCTGGAAGAGCCCGAAGGCCCCGGCCAGGCGCAGCGGGCCCCAGCGCCGGGAGCAGGACGGAGCGGTGGCCGCGGCGACGCTGAAGGCGTCGATGGCCAGAGCGACGGCAAGCACGGCGAGGGCCCAGGGGCTCACGGTTCCTCCCGGAAGGGGCGGATGCGGACCCCGGGGATTCTAGCCGCCGGCCGCCGCGAATCCAGGGGCGGAGGCCGCCGGCGGAAACGTTCGCCGTGCGGTGAGCCGGAAGGCCGCGGCGGGCCGGGCGCCGGTCACTGCCCCGGCGGGAAGGTGGCCATCCGCCCGCAGCGGCCCAGGCCGTTGGCGAACTGCTCCACGCGGTTGAGGTGTCCCTGGATCTGCAGGTCCAGGAACTCCCGGCGCCTGGGCTCCGGAACCAGTTCGATGGCCAGCACCCGGAAGACGGCCAGCAGTTCGGCGTTCTCGATGGAGCTGGTCAGCTCGCAGGCCTCGCCGAGCGTGGAGACCCGCGCTGGCGGGTTGCGCTCCAGGGCGTTGCGCGCCCCCTCCAGGCTCGAGACCAGCAGCCGGGAGGCCGGCTCGCCCAGCTTGGCGGGGGGCAGGCCGTTGCGGATCTCCTTCCACAGCCGGGCGTGGCCGGTCTCGTCCTGCGCCAGGCTCCGGAAGAACTGCGCGGCGCCAGGCGCCCCGTGGAACCGGCCGGCGAAGGACAGGAAGATCCCGCGGACCTCCTCCTCCATGGCGATGGCGGCGTTGATGGCTTCGGCGATGGTGATCTCTGGCATATCCACCTCCCAGCTGCGATGGAGAGGGCACAGCGCAGTGGTGCATAGCTGTGGTGAAACCCGCCCCACCGGGCTCATCCGCCAGCCACTATATCCCGGCGGCGGGAAACGTCAAGCCTGGCGATCAGCCGGCCGGTTCGCCCCGCCTGCGACCCTTCACCAGCGCCGCCAGGTGCAGCCGGGCCAGGCGGGTCTCGGCCGAGGCGGCGATGTGCCGGCGGAAGTGGCGGCGCGCGGCCGGGAAGTCCCCGCGGAGCTCGGCGAGCACCCCGGCGAAGAAGTCCGAGAGCCTGCCGCCGTAGTGGAGGCGGTCGCGGCGGAGCCGTTCGAACCACCCGAGCACGCCCCGGAGCGCCCGGCGGTCGCCCAGGCGCAGGGCGCACATGCCGTAGCACCAGGCCAGCTCGCCGGTGGCGAACTGGTGGGTGGCGCGGCCGTGGGCCCGGCGGTCGACCTCCAGCTCGCGGTCGGCGGCGGCGAGCGTCGCGCGCCAGACCTTCCGGGCCTCGGCCGCCCGGCCCAGGCCCTCGAGCGCCGCCCCGCGCCAGTAGCCGGCCAGGACCACGTGCAGCCGCCGCCAGAGGACGCCGAGGTTCGGCGGGTAGCGGCCGGCCAGCTCCGCCCAGGACAGGGCCCGCGCCGGGCGGCCGGCGGCGAGCTCCGCCTCGGCCAGGGCGGCCGCGGCGTTGGCGTAGTCGTCGAAGTGCCCGTGTTCGCCCTCCCAGTGGTCGATCCAGCGGCGCGAGAGGATTGCGAAACAGGCGTCGAACTGGCCGAGCTCGAACCGGGCGGCGGCCAGGAGCTTCCGGAAGATGGACAGCTCGCGGACAGCCCGGGGCGCAGCCAGGATCAGTGCGGCGGCGCGCTCCGGCCGCCGGGCCCAGAGGAAGAGCGGGGCCAGCTCCAGCACCAGGTCCCGGTCGTCCGGCCGGAGCGCCAGCGCCCGGTCGGCGTGGGCCGCCGCCCGCGTCCGGTCGCCGCGCACCTGCCAGAAGTAGAGGGCCAGGCCGTAGTGGGCGCGCCAGGAGCGCGGCCGCTCTCTGACGAGCCGCCGGTAGACCCGCGCCGCGGCCTCGAAGCCGCCGTAGCCGGCCAGCCGCTCGGCCAGGGCCAGGTCGCGCTCGAAGCCGGCGGGCATCGCGAGCACCGGCCCGAGGAAGAAACCCTCGGCCTCGGCCCGCCGTGCCAGCGCCGCGCGGGCCTCGCCGGCCAGCGGGGTCCGCGTCAGGCGCGTGAGTTCACGCACGCCGCCGGCGAAGTCGCCGGTGTGCCAGAGCGCGTCGGCCAGCTCCAGACGGGCGCGGTGCAGCCCGGGACGGAGTGAAAGCGCCTTGCGGTAGTAGCCGACGGCCCGCGGGCAGTTGTCGGCCTTGAAGACCCGGCGGGCGCAGTCGAGAGCCCCGGCGGCGGTCTTCGGGTCCCAGTCGACGCGCCGCAGGTGGGCCCGGGTCAGCCGCCGGCGGACGGCGGCCTCCGGTTCCTGGCGGCCGGCCAGCGGATGGCGGAACTCGCGCGCGGTCTCGCCGTCGATGGCTATGGCGATGCGCGCGCCGTCGGCGACGCGGGCCGGCAGGCGCACCGGCTCGCCGGGCGAGAGCCTCCGCTCGAAGCGCCGGCGGCCGACGGTCACCGCCGCGTGGCACGGCACTGTGGCCTGCAGCCAGAGCCGACCGTCGCGCACCGCGAAGGCCAGCCGCCGGTCGGCCCACTCCAGGCCGCCGATGCGCCGGACCGGATACCAGGTGCTCTCGAAGCGGCGCGATCCGCCCGGAGGCATGACCGCGTAGTCCATCTGGCTCTCCATCGGCCCGGTCTGGATCTCGGCGTAGTCGCGCCCGTCCTCCGAGAAGACCCGCCGGGAGTCGAAGTCCTGGTGGCTGCGCCCCCAGGTGAAGTACTTCTTGCCGGCGAGATCGGTCCAGGGCGCGACGTGCACGATGCCGCCGTCGCGGCGGTAGTCGTAGCAGCCGAAGAAATCCTCGCGGTGGCCGACCATGAAGCTGTCGGTGGCCACGTCGCGGTTGCGGTACCAGGAGATGTCCACGCCGTGCTCGTTAACCGGGTATCTGCGGATCACCCCGCCCGTGAAGTAGAGCGCCGACTTGGTGAGGAAGCGCCAGCCGTCGTGGCAGGTCACGCCCACGTTGGTCCACTGGTACCAGCGGTGGGCCAGGGCGGTGGGGTTCTCCAGTCGGCACTCCACCGTGAAACGGGCCTCGCCGGCGGCCAGGCGGATGCCGATGGTCATGCGCATCCCGGTGCGGGCGTCGGCGTAGACGGTGCGGACCGCGGCGGCCGCCGGGCCGCGCTCGATGATCTCGCAGGGCACCGGGCGCATGCCGGCCACGTGGTGGCCGATGGGGAAGTTGAACTCCATCCCGCCGGGGATCCAGGCTCCGGGCCGGCTGATGAGGCCCGGCTTGACGACGTCCGGGACGTGCAGCACGTCGGCCCGGGCGTGCTTGTCCCGGACCGACCAGAGCTTGCCGCCGAGTTCGGGCAGGATGGTCAGGCGCAGGTGGGCGTTCTCGAGCACCAGCGCCCGATAGCGGACGACGCGCCGGGGTCCGCCGAGCAGGTCGTCGCGGGTTTCCGGGTAGAGCGACTCCCAGCCCTGCCGGAAGAGACCGGGCAGCCGGCGCGCCGGGTGGCGGGTGTAGGTCGGGATGGCCAGCCGGGTCTCGGCGGCGGTGACGCGGTCGCGGCGGGTGGTCAAGGGTGTTCTCCTAGCGGCAGGGGCCTGGCGGTCTGCGCTCCTGAGCGCGGATGGTAAGACGCGCCGGGCGGGCGTCAAGGTGTGGTCCGGATCGTCCGCGTTCTCGTTCTCAGCGAGGCGGAACCGAGCGGTCCTCGTTCTCGTCCTCGCCCTTCGTCTTCGACTGCCAGGTTGGCTCGAGAACGAGGACGAGAGCGAGGACGAGAAGGAGGACGAGAACCGGGCGATCCGGTTTCCCCCGCCCCCAGGGGCGGCGCAGCTCAGGAGTAGATCAGCAGCGGTATCTCCTTGGGCAGGTGGCGCGCCACTTCCTGGAGCACGTCGCCGCGCAGCGCCTTGGCCAGGGCGCTCCTGCGGGAGGCGCCCATGATCAGCGTGCCGGCGCCCAGCGTGGCCGCCTCGTCGATGATCAGCTCGGCCGGCGAGTCGTGGACCGCGTAGATCGGGACCATCTGGACGCCGGCCGCTTCGCACTGCCGACGCGCCTCGGTGAAGACCGCCAGTGCCTCCCGGTCCTTGGCCAGATTCATGCTCTCGGTGGCCAGGCTGGCGCCGCGCTCGCGGAAGGACAGGGCCACCTCGCGGACGAAAAGCGCCAGGAGCACTGCCTTGCGGTCCTTGGCGTAGGTAGCGGCGAACTTGGTTAGCTCGGGGTTCCCGCGGGTCGAGACCAGCACCCGCGCCGCGCCGGCCGGCAGCGCATGGCGCTCGAACCCTGCCGGGATCTCCGCCGTTGCCGGTTCGGGCGCGGGTGCCGGGGCGGCCGCCCCGCGGCGCTGGCGCCACTTGTAGCCGGCGCGGAGCAGCAGCCCGCCGCCCAGGACGCTCAGGGCGAAGAGCAGTGCCGGGGGCTTGTCAAAGGCTATGGTCACCTCGATGGCGACCATCAGCAGGCCGATGCCGAGCAACAGGCTGCGCTCCTTGCGGCTGAGGTCGAGTTCCCGGTTCGTCCCGCAGGTCAGCAGATTGATGGCGATGGCCCCGACCACGCCGATGGCGTAGAGGCTGGCCAGCAGTTCGGTGTGGTCTCCGGCGAGACACAGCACGCCGGCGGTGATCAGCGTTGCGGCCAGCAGGCTCACCCAGGGCATGCCGAACCGGTTCAGGCGGGTGAAGACCGCCGGCAGCTCCTTGTCCCTGGACATCAGGTACTGGATGCTGACCATGTCGGCGATGGCGGTGTTCGACGCCGAGAGCAGGAGCACCCCGAAGGCGATCGAGGCGACGGTCGCGAACCACGGGCCGACGTACTCGGTCGCCAGGATCTTGAGCATGAAGTCCTGCTTGTCCTCCAGGGAGTAGCCGGCCAGCTGCGGCAGGGCGCTCATGGCGTAGGCCATGACCAGGTTGAGCGCCACGACCTCGACCAGCACCACCAGGATGGCGCGGCGGGCGTTTCGGGCGACGGGCTCGGCCATCACTCCGGTCATGTTGGCGATGGCCTCCACACCGGAGAGGGCCAGAATCACGTTGGCGAAGTGGCCCCAGACGACCCCCGGGCCGCCCTGGGGGGCGTGAATCTCTGCGCCGCCGAACCCCTGGAGGCAGAAGGCCGCCAGCACCAGGTACATGGCGGCGGCGCCGAGGGCGATCAGGAAGGCCAGCAGCCCCGGCCGGCGCAGGCCGAAGAAGTTCATGAACCCGATGGCCAAGAGCGAGCCCGCCGCCGCATACAGCGCCCAGCGCGAGTCGACGCCCGCCGGCAGGATATAGCGGAAGGCGACGTAGGCGGAGAGCCCCGCGGTGACGATATAGTCGGCGAAGAGCAGGAGCGCCCCCACCACCGCCAGGTTCCGCGAGCGGCCCTTGGCGGCGGAGTAGACCCCGCCGCCGTCGGGGAAGTGCCGGCATATCACCGTGTAGGCGATGCCGACGAGAGTTACCAGCAGGCACATGGCCGCCACGTACCAGAAGGAGCTCGCCCCCGAGAGCACGAAGGCCAGCCCCAGGACATAGAGGCGCGAGGTGCCCCAGTCGCCGAACAGGAACCCGGCCGCGTGGTACCAGCGCAGCTCACGAGGACGACCAACAAACGTTGTCACATCCCCTCCGATGCAGGGGGCTTCCCCGCCGGCGGGCAGAGGGCCTCCCTTACGGGAGTCCCCGGTCGCCGGTGCAAAGGCGGAGCACGACCTTGCGGCAGGCCGCAACGGCATGCTCAGCGCCAGCCAGAGATGTCTTGCGAGGAAGCTGCCCCTGCAATTCCCAGCCTAGGGCGAGAACGATTGTTGGTCGCCCTGAAAATGCCTACGAGGTTAGCTGACGGGCTAGGGCTTTCAGGTGCCCCTCCGGTCGCGTAGACCAGATGCGCCCCAACGTCTCATGGGTCCCCCGTTCCGCCCGCGACACGGGCTGGACTCGGCAGTGGCCAATTGTAGTCCGGAGGAGGCATTGTCAAGGCGTTCTCGACGGCTATAATCCGGCTGCCAACGGCAGCCTGCTCGAAAGGAAGTTCATCATGCCCGCAGTGCGCATCTGCATCATCGGCGGCGGCTCGGCCTACATGACCTCCATGTTCGGGAGCATCGCCCGCTACGCCAAGGCCGGGGACCTCTCCGGCAGCTCGGTGGTCCTCAACGACATCAACGAGCCGGCCATGCGCCGGATGTGCGACTGGGCCTCGGCCGGCGCCAGGAACGACAAGCTCGACCTAAAGTTCTCCTGCGAGACGAACTTGAAGAAGGCTCTGGCCGGCGCGGACTTCGTGCTCTCCTGCATCCGCCCGGGCGGCCTGGACATGCGCTACCTCGACGAGACCATCCCGGTGAAGCACCGCGAGCTCGGCAACGAGACCGTCGGCGTCGGCGGCGTCTTCATGGCGCTCCGGACCATCCCGGCGGTCGTGGAGATCGCCGAGGCGGTCCAGAAAGTCTGCCCGAACGCCTGGCTCATCAACTACACAAACCCGACGAACATGGTCTGCGACGCGTCCATCCGCGCCGGGCACAAGAAGACCCTGGGCCTGTGCGACGGCATCTGGGGCGTGAAGTGGCTGGCGGCGAAGCTCCTCAAGATCCCGGTGAGCCGCGCCCACGAGATCGACGCCTGGCCGGCCGGCGTCAACCACCACACCTGGGCCATGCGCCTGGAGCACAAGGGCCGCGACCTCTACAAGGACATGGACCGCCTCATCGCCGAGGCGGATCTCTCTCCCAAGGCCGGCTACGAGACCATCGACGAGAACCAGGCCCTCAACCAGATCGAGGTCGACGCCTGCCGGCTCTACCAGTACTACGGCGTCCTGCCCGGCACGGCCTACTACGCGCGGTACTACTACAACCTCCGCGACCTGCTCGAGAACCATTACTTTAAGCCGACCCACGAGTTCCGCTCGCAGTGGATCAAGCGCACCAACGAGGAGAAGCACAGGGTCCTCGAGGCCCAGATGAAGTCGGGCAAGGCCACGCTCGCCGCCCACGACCACGAGGACGCCGCCCACGGCGACCAGGCCATCGGCGCGCTCCAGGCCATCGCCTGCGACCGCAAGTTCCTGGAGTCGGCCATCGTGGCCAATGAGGGTCGGGCGCTGCCCAACCTGCCCGAGGACGCCATCGTCGAGATCGGCTGCCGGATGGGCAAGGACGGCCCCAGGCCCGAGAAGACCCCGGCGCTGCCGCTCGGCCTTGAGGGCATGGTCCGCGACGCCTGGATCTTCGCCAAGCTCTCGGTCGACGCGGCGATCTCCGGCGACCGCAAGCTCGTCCTCCAGGCGGCCATGGCCCACCCGGCGCACCGCGACCTCAACGTCACCGAGAAGGTCATCGCCGAGCTCTTCGAGGCCCAGAAGCAGTGGCTGCCGAGGTTCTTTAGGAAGAAGTAGCGCGCCGCGCGCTGCGGACGCGGTGAAGCGGCTCCCTGAAGCTCAGGCCCCGTCGTCCTCGCCGTCCGCCTCGTGCGCCAGGTAGGACAGGTCGATGCCCGCGGCCATCTCCTGGACCGGGTTCTCGACGGTCTCCTCCCTGTCGAGGCGCCCGTCCTTGATGTGCAGGATGCGGTCGGCGTAGATCGCCTTCTCGCGGTCGTGGGTCACCTGGATGACGGTGCGGCCCATGCGGTGGAGCGACCGGAAGATGCCCATGACCAGCCGTCCGGACTCGCTGTCCAGGTTCCCCGTGGGCTCGTCGGCCAGGATCACCGCCGGGTCGGCCACCAGCGCCCGGGCGATGGCCGCGCGCTGAAGCTGGCCGCCGGAGAGCTGGGTGGGCAGGTGTTCCAGCCGCTCCCCCAGGCCCATGGCGGAGAGCGCCGCGGTCGAGCGCCGGCGCCGCTCCGCGGGGGCCACCCGTGCGTAGACCAGCGGCAGCTCGGCATTGACCATGATGTTCTCGGCCGGGAGCAGGTTGAAGCGCTGGAAGACCATGCCGATGCGCCGGCCGCGGAGCGCGGAGAGCTCCCGGTCGTCGAGCTCCTCGATCGCCCGGCCCTCGAAGAGGTAGCGCCCGCCGGTGGGCCGGTGCAGGCAGGCCAGCACGTGCAGCAGCGTGGACTTGCCGGAGCCCGACTGGCCCATGATGGACACGAACTCGCCCTGCCGGATCGCGAAGCTCACCCCGCGCAGCGCGGTGACCGCGTTGTCGCCGGTGCCGTAGACCTTGACCAGGTCGGCGACCTCGATCACCGGGGCGGCGTCGCCCGCGGGCCGCGGTGGGTGGCAGGGGGCCGGGGCGGAGGAAGTCATGGCGAACCCACGGCCGAACACGCAACACGCAACACCCGACATCCAACATTCAACGAGTTCTGGATGTCGCATGTTGAATGCTGCATGTTGAGTCGCCTTCCTTTCACTGCGAGTTCTCCCCCAGCAGCACTTCATCGCCCTCGGCGAGCCCCTCCAGGATCTCGGCCTCGTCCTCGGTGGTGGCGCCGAGCTTCACCGCGACGGCCTCGGCCCCGCTGCCGCGCCGCACGCGGACGACCGGGCCGGCGGGGCCGCCGCCGGCCGGCCTCTCCCAGCGCACCGCGACCAGCGGCACGGTCAGGGCGGCGGGCCGCTCAAGGACCGTGATGGTCACCTCGGCGGTCGACCCCAGCCGCGGCTGAGGGATGCCCTCGGGAATCGCGATGTCCAGGAAGGCGTCGACGGCGTTGACGCCGGCCTCGCCGCTCTTCTCCATGGCCAGGCTGCCCAGCTTGCGGTTCTTGTCCTCGGCGAAGACGGCGATGGAGCTCACCCGGGCCTTGAGCACCAGCCCCGGCGCGGAGCGCAGGCGCACCTCCGCCGGCTGCCCCGGGCGGATCCGGGCGATGTCCGCCTCGCTGACCCGCACCCGCACGCGCGGTGCGCCGGAGTCGGCGATCTTGAGGAGCTCGCGGCCGCCGGGATGGCTCTCGCCGACCTGCACCGGGCTGAGGTTCGAGCCGCCCTTGAAGACGTCGACCAGGGCGACTGCGCCGGCCACCGGGGCGCAGACCGTGGCCCCGGCGATCTGTTTCTCGGTCTCCTTGAGGCGGTCGTTCTGCACCTGCCAGCGGGTGGTGACCACGGCCAGGCTCTCCTTGGCGGCGGCCACGTCGGCGACGGCCGCGAACTCGGCCTGGGTCAGGGCCATCTGCAGCTTCCTGACGGTCACCTCCAGCGCGCGGAGGCGCTGGGGGGCCGCGCCGGCGAGCGTCTCCCGGTGCGCGGCCTCGGCGCGCACCAGATCGGCCTGGGCGCGGACCAGGTCGAGCCTGGCGGCCTTGGCCCGGGCGTCGGACACGAAGCCCTTCCCGGCCAGGTCCTTGAGGCTCTCGGCATCGCGCGCGGCGCGCTCGGAGCGCAGTCTGGCGGCGGCCAGAGTCAGGTCGGCCAGCCGCTTCTCCTCGGGCGTCGGGTGGCTCTTGGCCTCGGTCAGGTTGTTCCGGGCCGCGGCCAGGTCCAGGGCCGAGCGGCGCACGCCGGCCGCGCGGTGCTTCTCGATGATGGTCACCATGGCCTTCTGGGCGGCCAGTTCGCCCTCCAGGCCGACGTTGGCTTTGCGGTCCTCCTCGAGAGAGGTCTCCAGCGACTCGGTGTTCATCTTGAGCACCGGCTCGCCGGCCTTGACCAGCGCGCCCTCCTCGGCCACCCAGGTGACCTCGCCGGCGATCATGGAGGTCACCGAGCGCACCTCGCGGCTCTCGACCTCGCCGAGCTCGACGAGCTTAACGGCCAGCGGCCTGGTGCGCACAGCGTAGAAGCGGCCCGGGCCGGGGCTGTCGGGCTTCGAGGCGCCGAACAGGAAGGCCAGGCTGCCCGCGGTCAGGACGACGGCCGCGGCCAGGGCGGGGAGCCTGCGGCGGTTCACGGCCTGCCTCCGGGGGGAGGGCCGGCCTCGGCCGGCTTGGCGGGTTCGGCCGGTGCGGCGGGCTCAGCCGTCTTGACGAACTTGGCCGGCCTGCCCGGATAGAGCAGGTCCCCGGCCTGGACCGGGCCCTCGACCGCGGCCTCGAACTCGCTGCGGGCCAGGATCTTGACCGTGCGCTCCTCGAATGCCTTGCCGCTCCTGACGTAGACCAGGGCGATCTGGGGGGTGCGGCGTCCCCCGCGGCCGGCGCCTTCGCCGCGCGGCCCGCGCCGGCCCTCTCCGGCCGGGCCGCCGGCGGCCGCGCCGGCCGGCGGCGGCTGCTGCTGGGGCGCGGTCCGGGGCGGGTTCGGCGCAGGGCCCTCCTTCCCGGGGCCGGGGCCCATCGCGGGGGGCGCGCTGACGGCGGACGGCGGCTGGATGTTCAGGGCGGCCAGCGGCACGATCACCGCGTCGCGGACCCGGCGCAGGACGAGCTGGGCCTCGGCGGACAGGCCCGGGCGCAGGGTGGGATCCTCGGCGTCGAGTTCCACCTCGGCCTCGAAGACCTGGCGCTCGGCCCGGCCGACCTTCTCGGCGGTGGCCGGATCCAGGTTCTCGAACTCGTCCTTGCCGATGGCGCTGACCCTGGTCAGCCGTCCGGCGATCTCCCGGCCGGGCAGGGCCACCACCCGCACGCGCGCGGCCAGGTCCCTGCGGCCCTCGATCTCGCGGACCCGCTCGGCGGGCACCTGCACGGTCAGCTTCATGCGCGAGAGGTTGGGGACGGTCATAACCGTGGCGCCCTGCCAGACCTGCTGGCCGACCTGCCAGTTGCCGCCCCAGCGGCGGGGAGCGTAGAGCACCACGCCGTCGACCGAGCAGGCCACTGTCGAATCGCCGAGCTTGCGCTCGGACTCCTCCAGCTTCTCCTTCTCGCGCTCCAGGCGGCGCTCGAAGCGGGCCAGCTTCATGTCGCCCCACTCCTTGTTGACCTGGATGTTCTTGGTGGCGGACTCCTCGGCGAGCCGGGCGGCCTCCAGGCGCACCGCGGCCGCCTGGCGCTCGGAGACGGTCGGGCCGGCCTTGACGGTCTCGAAGTTGCTCTCCGCGGCGGCCAGCTCCGCCTTGGCGGCCAGGACGTCGCGCTCGGCGGAGCGCAGGTCCTCCTGCGGCGCGTAGCCGCTCTTGACCAGGTCGGCCACCAGGGTCACGGCCTCCTCGGCGGAGACCAGCAGGGCCTTGGCCAGCGCCAGGCGCGAGCTGGCGTCGGTCAGTTCCCGCTCGGTGGGCCGGGCGGCCAGCTCCTTCAGGTTGGCCTCCTGCAGCTCGCGGTCGAGGCGGGCCGCCTCCCGGCGCATCTCCGCGGCGCGGGTGGAGGAGGCCACCTCCTGCCGGGCCTGGCGGAGCTCGGCGGCGCCGATCTCCACGTCGGAGCGGTGGGCGCGGACCGCGGACTCGGCGTCGTCGGAGACCAGTTCCAGGACCTTGTCGCCGGCCTTGACCATCGAGCCGTTGGGAGCCATGCGCCGGATCTCGCCCCAGCGCGGGCTCTTGATGGAATCGCCCTGAACGGCCTGCAGGGTGCCGCGCAGGGCGATCTGCACCTCGAGGTCGCCCCGCCGGGCGGCGAGCAGCTTGGCGCTGTCGTCGTCGCTGCAGCCGGAGGCCAGAAGCGCGAGAGCGGCGACGACCGGAACCACCCAGGCCAGGAAGTGGTTGAGGGTTGAGGGTTGAGGGTTGAGGGCGGAACCGGCCCGGGGCAAGCCCTCCACCTTCAACCCTCCACTTTCAACCGCCACGGTCACATCTCCCCCCTGGTCAGCAGCCGCTGGCCGTCGGAGAGCTCTCCGCGCACCGCGGCCTCGCGTTCATCCTCGGCCAGGATCTCCACGGCGACGCGCCGCGATGAGTCGCCCTCGGCCACCAGAACGAAGCGGTCGGAGCCGGAGCCGTAGAGCGCCGTGCGCGGGACGATCAGGGCCTCGGGAACTTCCATGAGCCGGAAGTCGGCCTTGCCGCGGAAGCCGGGGCGGATGCGCGCGTCGTGGCCCGCCAGGGCGGCCTCCAGGGCGAAGACCTTCACGCCGGAGAGCCCCTCGCGCCCGCGGTCGGCCTTGGCCAGGTCGGTGCTGCGGTCGCGGCTCCAGCGGTCGATCCAGACGACCTTGGCGTCGAGCTCGGCGCCAGGCACCGAGTCGGCCGAGACCCGCAGGACCGAGCCGATGGCCAGGTGGCGGATGTGCTGCTCGGCCAGCTGGGTGCGGATCTTCATGCTGGACAGGTCGGCCACGTCGAGCACCCCGGCGCCGGGCCAGATCCGCGAGCCGACCTCGGGCTTCTCCTCGCCGCGGTGGCCCATGCCCCGGTAGATGACCACGCCGTCGGCGTCGGCGAACACCTCGCGGGCGGCCAGGTCGCGCCTGGCGCGGGCCACGCTGCGCTCCAGGTTGGCCACCGCGGCCTCGGCGTCGGTGACGCGCTTGTTAAGGTCGGCCCGGCGGCGCTCGGCGTCGAAGCCGGCCTGGGCCAGGTCCTCGCCGGCGCGCTCCAGGTCCAGCCGCGCAGCCTCGCGCTGTTCCCTGGTGGCCCCCGCCTCCAGGAGGGCCAGGCGGATCGTGGCGCGCTCCTGTTCGATGTCCGCCAGCCCGGCGGCCAGCCGGGAGGCCTCGGCCTCGGCCGCGCTCAGGTAGCCGCTCTTGGCCATCCGGGCGTCGGAGTCGGCCGCGGCGCGGGCGTCGGCGGCCGCGACCCGGGCGGCCTCCAGAGTGGCACGGGCGCCCTTGACGGCCGCGGCGGTGGCCCCGGCCAGCACCTCGGCCTGCCGGGTCTCGGCCAGCTTCACGTTGGACTCGCGGGCCTTGAGGTCCAGCTCGATGGTCTCGCGCTCCATCTTCACCTGGCCACGCACCTCCTGGAGGTTCTTGACGGCGGCCTCCAGTTCGTTGGAATCGCGGGTCAGCCAGTCCTTGGTGCCGGTGCTGTCCAGGCTGAAGAGCTTGTCGCCCTTCTTCACCGCCTGGCCCTCGGGGATCAGCCAGTCGATCTTGCCGCCGACCTTGGCGAGCATCACCCGGCAGCGCAGCGGGCGGAACTCGCCGGTCTCGCTGACCCGGAGCTCGAAGCGCCCCCGGCGGACCAGCGCCGGTCCCGTCGCCCCCGGCGCAGCGGCAGAACCGGCCCCGGGCGCGCGGCCGCCGTCCGGTGTCGGGGAGGCCGGCGACGACGAGCCGCAGCCGGCCGCAGCAAGCAGTGCGGCCGCGACGGCCAGGGCGGCCGTCAGGAGGCCGAGGGGGAGGCGCCGGGATGCCATCGGCAGCATTATAGCCCGTCCTCCGGGAGTGCCAAGAACCCATCCCAGAACCAGCGGGGTCGCGCCGCCAGGGACTGATCGTCGTCGCCGTATCGCCGCGGATGCGGCTTCCTCCTCGCGTCCTGCATCCAACCCAGCCGCGCCGGCAGAGCGGCCATCCGAGGCTCCGGGATGGGTTCAAGGCAGCTTGACGTTCCGGCCCGCAAAGGTTACTTTGGCGGGCACGGCACAGCCGGACGGGCCGGCCGGAGGAGGTCAGCAGCGTTGTCCGCCAAGAACGAGCATGCATGGAGGTTCTTCCGGGCCGGCGGGCTCGACCAGGTCCGTGTGGACACGGCCGACGACCTGCGGCACCTGGCGGAGCTCGACCCCAAGCACTGGGTGGCGCTCTCCTGTCCGGTGAAGGGCCTGGAGTTCGACCGCCGCACGCTGGAACTGCTCGACACCGACAACGACGGGCGAGTCCGCGTGCCGGAGATCCTGGCCGCCGCCGCCCTGCTGGTCGCCGTTCTCAAGGATCCCGGGAGCTTCCGGCGGTGCGAGGCCGAGCTGCCGCTGGCCGCGATCGACGACGCGAGCGAGAGGGGCCGGGCGGTGCTGGCGGCCGCCCGGCGGGTGCTCTCGGCCCTGGGCCGGCCCGACGCCGCAGCCGTGAGCCCGGCGGAGCTGGACGCCTTTCTGGCCAAGCGCGGCCGGCCGGGCGATGGCGTGGTCCCGCCGGAGGCGGCCGAGGATCCGGCCGACCGGCGCGTCCTTGAGGAAATCTTAGCGGCGACTGGGCCGGAGAACGCCGGCGGCGCCAGAGGCGTGGACACCGCCAAGCTGGAGGCCTTCTTCGCGGCTCTGGCTGAACGCGACGCGTGGTGGCGGGGCTGCGAGACGCCCGCTGGCTCGCCGGTGATGCCGCTGGGGCCGGCCACGGTCGAGGCCCACGCGGCCTGCGAGGCGGTCCGTGCCAAGGTCGAGGACTACTTCACCCGCTGCCGGCTGGCCGAGTTCGACCCGCGCTCCGGCGCGGCCATGAACCGCAGCGAGGCCGACTACGCGGCCCTGGCGGCGCGCGAACTGTCGGCCGACAGCGAGGCGGTGGCCGCCCTTCCTCTGGCCCAGGCCGGCCCGCGCCGGGCGCTGCCGCTCGAGGCTGGCCTCAACCCCGCCTGGGCCGCGCGCATGGCCGGCTTCCGCGCGGCGGCCGTCGAGCCCCTGCTGGGCGCCGGGCGGACGGAGCTCGCCGAGTCGGACTGGCGCGCGCTGCTCGGCCGCCTGGCGCCGCACTGCGCCTGGCTGGCCGCCAAGCGCGGCGCGGCCGTCGAGAAACTGGGCATCGCCCGGGTGCGGGAGCTGCTGGCCGGCGGCGCGCGCGAGCGGATCGCCGAGCTGCTGCGGCGCGACGCGGCCATGGCATCGGAGGCGGCCGGGCTCGCGGACCTCGAGCGGCTGGTCCGCTACCGCCGGGACCTCCACGTGCTGCTGCGCAACTTCGTGAACTTCGCCAGTTTCTACGACCCGGAAACGCCGACGGTCTTCGACGCCGGGCGGCTGTACCTGGATCAGCGCACCTGCCGGCTGTGCGTCGGTGTCGACAACCCGGCCGCCCACGCGACCAGCGCAGGCCACAGTCGGCTGTTCCTGGCCTACTGCGACTGCACCCGGCCCGGCGGCGAGAAGATGACCGTCGTGGCGGCCTTCACCCAGGGCGACTCCCAGTACCTGACCATCGGGCGCAACGGGATCTTCTTCGACCGCCAGGGGCGCGACTGGGACGCCACCATCGGCAAGGTCATCGAGAACCCCATCAGCATCCGCCAGGCGTTCTGGATGCCCTACCGGCGGCTGTCGCGCTTCATCTCCGAGCAAGTCGAGAAGTTCGGGGCCTCCAAGGACAAGGCCGCCCACGAGGCCGCGACGGCAGGCATGGCCGGGACCGTGCAGGCGGCGGAGGCCGGCAAGCCGCTCCGGAAGGAACCCTTCGACATCGGCAAGTTCGCCGGCATCTTCGCGGCCATCGGCCTGGCCGTGGGGGCCATCGGCGGGGCGATGGCCGCCATGCTGGCGGCCTTCTTCAAACTGGCCTGGTGGCAGATGCCGCTGGCCCTGGGCGGGATCATGCTGGTCGTGTCCGGCCCGGCCATGCTCATCGCCTGGCTCAAGCTCCGCCAGCGGACGCTGGGGGCGATGCTGGAGGGCAACGGCTGGGCCATCAACGGGCGCATCAAGGTCAACATGCTGCTCGGCAACCAGCTGACCGAGGTGCGCCGGGTGCCTCTGAACGCGCGCCTGGCGCTCAAGGACCCATTCGAGGACCGGGTCGCCAAGCGGCGGCGGATCTACGTGGCCATCCTGGTGCTGGAGGCAGTCATCGCGCTGGTCATCTGGTGGCCGGAGGTCAAGGGCCTCTTCCTGCGGGCTGTGGGCGGGGGCGGGGCCGCGCCGAACGCGGAGGCCCCCAAGGAGCCGGGGGCGGCCAGCAAGCCGTAGAGGGCGTGGGCCGGATGACGGCGCGTGACCCTGAGCTCCGCCCTTCGGCCGGGAGACGTTGGTCCTGAGCTACGCCTTCAGGAAGCGCAAGGACGTCAGCGGGTGGGGGGCGGAGGAGCCGGGGTTGCTGCCTTAGGGTCGAGTCCAGGGAAACCTTCTGTCGGCAGACGGGTGTCTATGGCTCTAAGCCGCTTGAGGATGTTGGTTTCGTCGAGCTCCTTCTCCGTTGCCTCGGGAGCAGCTTTCAGCAGCGCTTCGTGCCTTGCCACGACAGGCTCCAGAATCACACGCAGGTCCTGGCCATATCTGCGCACGCTCAATCGCTGCGCAACGTCGATCCCCCAATGCACCAACTTGCGATCCTCGGACAGCAGGATGTTCTTCAGTCCATCCATGGGCGAATCGGCTCTGCGGACTTCCGCATTGAGCTGCCGAGCATGCTTGAGCATGATCGCGAACTGGCCAAGCTCCCAGTCCTCTCGGCTCTTCTCGCCTTTGGAGGCGTCCTTCTCGATATCATCCAACGCCTCGCCGACCGACGCATCATTGACCAGAGCCAACCTGCCGACCAACCACGGGGTCAGGTCGCCGCTCGTTCCGGAGGTCCAATAAAGCGAGCGCAGATAGCGAACCTGGCTCTTGGGCGATCTCTTAACACAACCGAGGTCACCACAGTTGTTGAAGTCGTAGATGTGATCAACCCTCATATCATACAATAGCGCCCGCGCCTCCCCCGCTATCGGCATCAGCGTGTTCCGTTCAGCCCGGTTCCTGCCCTCGCAGTCGAAGATGAACCTTTCCAGGGCTCGGGCACACAGGAAGCAGTCACAGACTATGACAGATCTGAACCCTGCGGCGCGGATCTCGGGTTTGTGACTCCACAGGCACTGTTCGATGGCCTTGTGGAAGGCCGCATTGTGCTCCTCAATGAACGGCGTCTTCCAGTAGCGTGCACTGGCTGTGAGCAGCGCCTCAAGACGCTCCTTGTCCGATGGGGTCGCCGCGACGCCCTCTTTTGGCAGAGGTGCGGGCACGAACTTCCCTGATTCCCCGGAGTAGGCGTCTGTCGCTACGCAGATCGCGATCCCCGTCGCTGTCAGCCAGAACCATGCCAAGCGTTTCACGAAGCATCTCCACGGATATCGACGACATCCGATTGCAGATCGGCGGTCTGAGAAGTACGGGGGGTGTTGCCGCGCCGTCCCCTCAGAACCTCTTCCGCCCGTCCAGGTCCCACCAGTCGCGCCAGTCCTGCTTGGACTTCTTCATGTCGCTGCCGGTGAGCATCTTGAGTGCCTCCCAGGCCAGGTCGGAGGCCTGGGTGTCGGTGTGCTCCAGGGCGTCGATCAGGGTCTCGACCACCTGGGGGTCGCGGAAGCGCGAGAGCGGCCCGATCAGCCGCGCCCCGGCCTGCGGATAGCGCTCGAAGGCCTTGATCATCGGCCGCACGGCCTTGGGGTCGCCGATGCGCGCCAGGCTGACCGCGGCGGCGGTGCAGACGTCGAGGTTGTAGCCGCCGGGCTTGTCGGGCAGCATGCAGGAGATGAGCAGGTCCACCGAGTCCCTGTCGGCCATCAGCCCCAGGGCGGCCGCCGCGGCGCTGCGCAGCAGCGGGGAGTTGGCCGGATCGGTCAGCTTGCGGATCTCCGGAGCCGCGGCGGTCTCGCGGAGGTGCCCGAGGGCCAGCGCCGCCCCGTCGCGCGGCTGGTCGAGGCTGCCCAGGATGTCGGTCAGCCGGGCCGCGACCTTGGCGCGGTCCTCGACCACGGACTTGAGCGCCTTGGCGGCCGCGGCGCGCACCGCCGGCTCGCGGTCCAGCAGGGCGCGCATCACCGGCTCCAGGCCGTCGCGGTGGGCGATCTGGCCGATGGCCTCGATCGTCCCGGCGCGGACCGCGGCGCTCTCGCTGCCCAGACCGTCCTTGTCCAGCACGGGGATGGCGTCGGGGCCCAACCCCTTGAGCTCCCGCAGGGAGCGCTCGGCCAGCTTGGGGTCGCCGTCCTTGAAGCCCTGCAGGGCCACCTGGACCGCGCCCTTGATGCGGGTCCGCCACTCCCGGTGGGAGTCGATCATCAGGTCGATGATCCGGACCGGCACCTTGGCGTCGCTGAGCTTGACGATCTGCTCGGTGGAGACGTCGAAGCGGCAGTCGCTGGTGGCGATGGTCTTGACGATCAGGTCCTCGGCCTCCTTGCCGAGCTTGCCGCTCTCCCCGGCCAGCTTCTTGGTCAGGGTGATGACGTCGTCGTTGGTGAGGGTGGCGGCCGAGGCGCCGGCGGCGGCGAAGGCCAGAACGGCGGCGGCGGCTATGGTGGCGAGGAATCTGCGCATCTTCCCTTGCTCCTGTCCCTGTTACGGTTTCGGCCCGTGCCGGAGCAGTATCTTGACGGCTCCGGGGGCGTGCTCGTCGAGCATCCGGAAGGCCTCCGGAGCCTGCTCGACGCTCATCTCGTGGGTGACCATCTCCCCGACCGGCAGCCGGCCGGAGGCCACCAGCGCGATGGCCCGGGGGAACTCCCCGCGGTTGACGCGGCTGGCGATGATCTCGGCCTCCTTCCAGACGAAGCTCTTCCAGGCGACCGGCTGCTCGTCCGGGCCCTGGCCCAGGACCAGCACCCGGCCGCCGTTGCGGATGGACTCGGCCGCGGCGGTCACCGGCGGCCGCCGCCCGGGCACCTCGCGCCAGGCGCCGACCGCCTCGAAGGCCAGGTCGGCGCCGTCCCCGCCGGTGAGTTCGCGGATGCGCGCGACCGGGTCGGCCGTCCTGACATCCACGACGTCGCTGGCGCCCAGCTTCTTAGCGAGCTCCAGGCGCGACGGGTCAAGGTCGACGGCCACCAGCCGCGCCGGCGCGGAGCGCGCCAGGAGCGCGACGACCATCAGGCCGAGCTTGCCGGCGCCGAAGACCGCCACGCTCTCGCCGGGGGCGTAGCGCGACCGGGCCGCCGCGTGGCACGCGATGGAGGCGAGCTCCACCAGGGGGCCCAGGCGCAGGTCCAGCCCGGCGGGCAGCGGGAAGACGGTGTGGGCCGGGGCGGCCACCAGGCTGCCGAACCCGCCGGGCAGGTCGATGCCCAGGAGCCGCAGGCTCCGGCAGGAGCTGATCTTGCCCTCCCGGCAGGCCGGGCAGACGCCGCAGTGCAGCACGGGGTCGATCACCACCCGGGTCCCGGGCGGCGGTCCGCCGGTTCCCGGGCCGAGCCCTACGACCACGCCGCTGAACTCGTGTCCCAGGACGGCCGGGAAGCGCACCCGCGGTCCGAACTCGCCGAGGTAGGCGTGGTGGTCGGATCCGCAGATGGAGACCCACTCCACCCGGACGAGCACCTCGCCGGGCGAGGGGGTCGGGTCGGGCAGGTCGCGCAGGGCGATCCGGCCCGGGGCTTCGACGACGGCGGCGCGCAATCCGGGTTCCTATTCCGAGGCGACATCCATGCGCTTGTCGGTCAGGTCGGCGCCCTCGCTCATGCGCAGCTCCACCTGGGCGCCGCCGACCTGGGCGGCCTGGGCTTCGCTCAGCAGCACCACGTTGATCAGGGCGCGGCTCTCGCCGGGCTTGAGGCTCGAGCCGTCGACCACGTAGCGGGTGCCGGCGCTGGCGCCGGGGTCGTCGGCGTTGTACTGGAAGCCGTCGGCCAGGAAGGTCTGGAAGGTGCTGGCCAGCGAGCCGCCGCGCTTGTTGAGGGCCTTGGCGGCCGGCGCGCCGGCGGTCAGCGGCTTGTCGCCGCCGAGGTTGGTCAGGGTCCAGTGGATGACCAGGGCCTTGTTGCCCTTGAGCACCGACTTGGTGATCCGGATCGCCTTGGGCTGTTCGGGCTCGGCCGGCGGCGGGGGCGTGGCGACCGGGGTATCCGGCTTGGGCGGCTCGCCGGCGGGCGGCGGGGTGGTCGTCGGCGGCGGGACCGGCGGGGTGGTGGCTCCGCCGTCGGGGGGCTTGGGGGTCTCGGTGCCCGGGCCGGGCGTCGTGGGCGCCGGATCGGGGGTCTTGGCCGGGGCCGGCGCCCGGTAGGGCGCGACCGGCGGCGGCAGGTTGGTGACCGAGGTCTTGCGGGGTGCGGACGCGACCTGCTGGCCGGAGGTCACCGCCTGCTTGCGGAACTCCTCCCGGATCATGGCGATCTTCGCCGCGGACTCCGCGCGGATCTTCTCGGCCGCCGCGAAGCTCTTGTCGCCGGGCACCATGTTCTTGAGCGCGGCGTCGGCGCTGCTGAACGCGGCCAGGAACGAGCGCTCGGCGTCCTGCAGCTGGCCCTGGGCCAGCTGGGCCTCGGCCGTCCCCATGGCCTTGGTGGCGCCGTCCAGGCTGGGTGGCTTGACGTCGCGCCCGCAGCCGGACGGCAGGCAGGCCAGCGCCAGGCCGGCGAGGATGACGAGCGTTCCGAGTCTGGGCTTCATCGGTGGGACCCCTCTGTTGCCGCTAACGGTAGCTGACCCCGTAGAACTTGCCGCTGCCGCGGCAGACCGAGCAGGCGTAGCCGTACTTGCCGCCGCCGCTGGAACCCATGCTCATGACCTCGATCTGGCCGGTGCCGCCGCAGTTGACGCAGGGCTCCTCGTAGCTCTTCTCAACCTTGAACATGCCGCTTTCCTCGGCGCACATGGCCTTGAGGATCTCGGCTTTGACGTTGGGCGGCTGCTCCTTCCACCAGGTCTCCGGGTCTTTCTGCTGGGCCTGGCCCTGGTTGCCGCCGCCGGCGGCCGCCCCGCCTCCGGCCGCACCGCCGCGCGGGTTGATCCGGCCGCCGCCGGGCGTGGCCGAGCCGCCGCCGGCCCCGGGGACGCCCGGCACCGCGGCCGCTCCGGCGCCGCCCGCGCCGCCGGCCCCGGCGGCCCCGCCGCCGGCGCCGCCGCCGCGCAGCCAGGAGCCGATGCCCCAGTGGGCGTCCTGGAAGCTGGCGACCAGCTCCGGCTCCTTGAGCCCGCTGCTCTGGACGACGATCACGTCGCTCAGGCGCTGCGCCCAGGTGTCCTGGACCTCCTTGTCGGTGATGCCCAGGGCCTTGGTGACGTCCTTGAGGATGTCGGCGCCGATGCCGCTCTTGGCGTCGGTGGCGTACTTGCGGCACTCGGCCAGGGTCCGGTCGCGCCAGGGGCCCTTCTCGATCATCTTCTGCTCGATGCGGGCGATCAGCTCGCGCTTGATGCTGAAGGTCCGCCCGCCGATGTCCAGCAGCACCTCGGCGGCGTCCTCGGCGCTCTTGAGGTTGCCCTCCAGGGTGTTGCCGCTGTTCAGGTAGACCACCTTGACGGGCACCGCCGGGGTCTCCGAGACCCGCGAGTAGGCCACGCGCTGGATGTGGTGGTCCATGTACATGTACCAGAGGCTGATCACCTCGCGCCGGACCTGCTGGCTGCGCATCTTGTCGAGCATGGGCAGTTCCAGGGCCAGCTTGGTGTTCTCCTCGAAGTCCGGGTACTGCTCGGCCAGCAGTTTGATGTCCTTGACCACCTGGGTGTAGGCCCCGCGGGCCTTGTTGACCATGACCTGCTTGTAGACCTCGCGGGCCTGGAGCTTCTTGGACAGGGCGGTCAGCGCGTCCTGGCGGGCCTTGCACTTCTCCTCGTAGCCGGGGTCGAGCAGCACCGCCTTGGCGAAGTTGTCGTTGGCGTCCTGAGGCAGCTCGTTGTCCAGGCACCAGACGCCGGTCTGGAAGAACTCCTCGGCGGTCTGCGGCGGGGTGGTGGCCAGGCGGGTGCGGTAGCGCTCCTGCGGGCTGTAGAGCTCGCCCTCGTAGATCTTGGTGGGCTTGACCGCCTTGATGTCCTTGACCGGGAAGCCGATCAGCGGCGTGTTCCGGAAGCGGAAGTAGCGGTGCGAGGTGGTCTGGCGGTCGACCAACTCGCGTCCGCGGTAGGACATGCCGCTGTTGAGGGTCACCTCGACGCCCTCGATCTGCTTGCCCAGCGGGATGCCCAGGGTGGTGACGTCCTCGACCGTGACCAGCCCCTTGAGCCGGCGGCGCTCGGCCGCCGAGAGCTTGTCCCACTCGATGGTGGCCACCGTGCCGGTCTCGGTGAGCAGCACGACCAGGCTCTTCTCGTCGTGCTTGACGATCTTGCAGGGCAGGGCGATGTCCTCGATGACGATCACCGTGCTGATGTCGGCCGCCCGCGCCGGAGCGGCCGGGAGCAGGAACCCCAGAAGCAGCGCCGCGGCGCCCAGGATCCGGACGAATGCCACGCAGGTGTTCAAAGGGGTGCCCTCCAAAGACCCCGGGCGACTGACCCGGGCCGGTTGCTTAGACTAATGATACCTAACCGCCGGAGGGCAGTCAAGCCACAGGGGGTCGACGGCTGTTTCGTCTTGCCCCGCCGGCCCGGTCCGGCTATAGTTCCCGGCCGGAGGAAGATCCTTGTCCAGTCACCGCATCGCCGCCGTCCCGCCCCCGCCCCGCCCCGCGGGCCTGGCCCCCATGGAGCTCGTCGAGGGCGCCGGGGCCATCGCCGAGCGCTACCCGGCCAACCTCGCCGACGAGTCGCGGGCGAGCGGCCGCGCCGACGCCCTCGCCTTCCCGCTCTGCGAAGCCGACGTGGCCGAGGCCGTGCGCCGCGCGGCGGCCGCCGGCATGCCCGTCACCGCGGCCAGCGGCCGCACCGGGATCGCCGCCGGCTGCGTGCCGGACGGCGGCATGCTCATTTCGCTCGAGAGGATGACGGCGCTGGCCATCGAAGAAGGGGCCAGGGGCCAGGGGCCAGGGGCCAGTCCTGAAACAGCCCGCAACCCGCAACCCGCAACCCGCAACCAGTTCACCGCCCGCTGCGGCCCCGGCCTGAGCCTCAAGGACCTGGGCGCCGCGCTGGCCCGCCACGCCCCGCCGCTCTTCCTGCCGCCGAATCCCACCGAGACCACCGCCCAGGTCGGCGGGGCGGTGGCCGCCAACGCCTCGGGTGCGCGCAGCTACCGCTGGGGCGCCCTGCGCCGCTACGTCGCTGCGCTCCGCGTCGTGCTCTCCTCGGGCGACGTCCTGGCGCTCCGGCGCGGCCAGTGCCTGGCCGGGCCCGGGGGCTTCGAGATCATTCTGCCCGGCGGCCGGACGCTGGGCGTGCCGGTGCCCGGCTACCGGATGCCCGCGGTCAAGAACGCCGCCGGCTACTACGCCGCGCCGGGCATGGACCTCGTCGACCTCTTCGTCGGCAGCGAGGGCACGCTCGGGATCGTGACCGAGGCGACCCTGGCGGTCGAGCCCGAGCCGGAGTCCACCGTGGCCATCCAGGGGTTCTTCCCGGACGAGCCGCGCGCGCTGGAGTTCGTCCGGGCGGTGCGCGGCGCGGGGCTCCAGGTTCAGGCCATCGAGTACTTCGACGGCGGCTCCCTGCAGCTGCTGGCCGAGAAGCGGGCCGGGGACGGGCCGGGCTCCGAAGTCCCGGAGACGCCCGCCGGCGCCGGCGCGGCCGTCCTGGTCGAGGTGTCCGGGGATGCCGCCGGGACGGAGGCGGCCCTGGAGGAGCTCTGCGGGCTGCTGGCCGCCCACGGCGCCGACCCCGAGGTGGCCTGGGCCGGGCTCGACGAGCGGGAGCGCGCGCGGCTGGCCGCCTTCCGCCACGCCCTGCCGGAGGCGGTGAACTCGCTCATCGGCCGGACCCGGGCCGCCCACCCCGGGCTCACCAAGGTGGGCACGGACATGGCCGTGCCCGCGGAGTCGCTCGGCGTGCTGCTGGCCGCCTACCGCGAGAAGCTCGGCGGCGCCGGGCTGCGCCACGTGATCTTCGGGCACATCGGCGACAGCCACCTCCACGCCAACGTCCTGCCCCGGGACATGGCCGAGTACGAGCGCGCCAAGGCGCTCTACCTGGAGCTGGCCGCCCTGGCCGTCCGGCTCGGCGGGACCATCTCCGCCGAGCACGGCGTCGGCAAGCTCAAGAAGAAGCTGCTGGCACTGATGTACGGCCCGGAGGGCATCGCCGGGATGCGCCGGGCCCGGCTGGCGCTCGACCCGCAGGGCCTGTTCGGCCGCGGGACGATGTTCGACTGAGCGGCGGGACGAACCATGGAGGAGCCCCGGGTCGCACCCGCGCCGAGCTCCCGCTGGCGGCGGCTGAGGCCGTGGCTGCTGGCCGCGGTCGCCATCGACCTGATCCTGGTGACCGCGCTGGTCGGCTGGCTGGGCTCAAAGACCGAAAGGGAGATCGACCTGCGCACCGGCCGCGTCCGGACCGTGCGCTGCGTCGCCTGGGTGACGGTCGGCGAGCGCGTCGAGGCCACCGCGCTGTCCCGGGAGCTCACCGGCGCTGACCTGCGCGACGCCGAGCCGCTCTGGCGCCCGCTGCCCGGCGCGGAGGCGGAGATCGCCGCCCTGGCCCTCACCTGGCGATGCGCGCGCTTCCATCCGGAGGCGCGCCGGCTGATGGCCAAGGACGTGCTCGCGCTCTGGGAGACCGGCGGCTCGGTGGAGGCCTCCCGGCCCTTCACGCGGAGGATCGAGGACCTCATCGAGGCGGCCGGGGCGCGGGAGATCGCCGCCAGGGACATCCTGGAGGTGTGGCGCGCGCTGGAGGCCGAGCGGCGGGCCGCCGAGTGACCTCCAGGTGCGGCGAGTGTGTGAGTATGTGGGGGCGTGAGTCTGTGAGTGGGCTGCGACGCCCACACACGCACATGCCCGCAGACCCGCATGCTCCCACGTCGAGGGCTCGAACCGTGCGTGTCATTCTGGCCGCAACCGTCCTGGGACTTCTCTGCGGCGGCGCCGCGGCCGCCGCCGAGCCCGCGTCCGGTCCGACCAGGGACCAGACGGAGCGCTTCGGGAAGTGCCTGATCGACGGCGCCATCGTACGGTACTACGTCGACTGGGATCCGCGCGGCGCGGAGATCTGCGGCGCCAATGCCGTCAAGGCGGCCGCCAGGGCGCTGGGCGACGATCCGGCGGCGGCCTACATAACCGGGTTCGCCGCGGAGGACCGCGGCCGGGACCTGGCCGGGCGCTGCCGGGCGGTGGCCGCGGGGCTCAGGACCTCCCAGGTGTCGCTCTCCCTGGCGGCCCTGATGTGGCGCGACCTGGCCGAGTGCTGCCTGGACGGCAGGCCGGCCTCCGAGCGGACCGCCGACGAGCAGAAGCTCTTCCAGGAGACGGTCACCACCCTGGCCGCCAGGGCCGCCGAGTGGCAGGCCCGGACTCTCAGGGAGAAGCTCGGGGACCTCCTCTTCCGGGAGATGAACGCCGAGGCGCTCAAGTCCCGCTCCGGCGCGCTGGCGCACGTGAGCATCGGCCTGGCGCTGGGCGCCAAGCGCTGGGGGCCCCGCCCCGACCAGGTGACGGAGGAACACCTGGCCGCCCACCCCTTCGGCGAGTCCATGCAGATCGATGCCGTCTGCGCCAGAGACGCTGGGCTGGCCCTGGTCCGCGGCGGTCGCGAGGCGCCCTCCGGGGAGGCGCTGAAGCTCGGGGTCTTCGACCTGCTCCGGACGCCGGGCGTGGCCGGGGACAAGCCCGTCGCCCTGGCCCTGGCCGACCACGACCTGAAGCTGGTGGTCAAGCTGCCGCCGGGGTGCCTGCTGGCCTATCCGGACGTCCTGCGGCTGGCCCACGAGCAGAACCGCGCGGAGCTGGACGCCAGGATTGTCGAGCGCTGGGGCTGGCCCCTGTCCCTGCCGGCCTGGCGCGCCGCGGCCGGCGAAGGAGTGAAGTCCCCGCCCGCGGACCTGGACGGCCGGATCGCCGCGCTGGTCGCCGATCTGGGCCACGACGAATGGAACCGCCGCGACGCGGCCAGCCGCGGGCTCCGGGAGATGGGGGCCCCGGCCCTGCCGGCGCTCCGCAAGGCTGCCGGGAGCGCCGACGCCGAGATCAAGTCCCGGGCCGCCGAACTGATCGCAGAGATCGAGAAGCCGTCAGACGACCGCCAGCGGGATGCCCGCCTTCGGCTGGCCAGCCTCTGGCTGTTCTGAGAACGGCCGGCTTGGGGCATTCGGAACATGGCCGGACAGCGGCTGATCAATAACGCTTGTTGAGCACACAGCCTTGATTTGACGGACCCGTCGGATCGGTCGGATCCGCCAGATGGCCTTGACCAAACCGAAGGCCGGCCGTCGTTCCGGCGGCCGTCAGCGCTCCGGCGCCGCGGTGGTCGCGCGGGGCATCAGCTCGGGAGCCACGAGCACGTCGGCCGGCTCGGCCGGGCCGGCGGCGATCAGCTCGGCCGCCCGGCGGCCCATCATGGCCGGATCCACCCGGACGGAGGTCAGCGCCCGGCTCCGGCCGGTGCGCACCGCCTGGTCGCCGAAGCCGGCGATGGAAAGATCGCCGGGGACGCGCAGCCCCTTCTCGGCTGCGGCCTGGAGGAGCAGCAGCGCCCGGGTGTCGTCCGAGCAGATCACGGCGGAGGGGCGCGGGGTCCGCGACAGCAGCCAGTCCAGCGCGGCGGAGACGTCCGCGAAGCTGTCGCGGCAGCCGGCCAGGCTGTTCTTGCCCAGCTCCTCCAGCCCCGCCGCGGACAGGGCGCGGTTGATCCCCCGGCGCTTCCAGGGGTTGGCCCGGGCGTCGCTCATCTCGACGTAGGCCAGGCGGCGGTGCCCGAGGCCCAGCAGGTGCTCGGCCAGCAGGCGCATGCCGGTCTCGGCGTCGTCGCGCACGCTGTGCGCGGCCAGGCCTTCGACGCGGTGGTCGAGGAGCACCTTGGGCCCGGGTGCCACCGCGGTCACCCGGCAGACGAAAGGCTCCAGCGCGGCGGTCGCGCCCAGGAAGACCACGCCGGCGTAGAGTTCGGCGGAGCTCAGCAGATGCTCCTGCTGGTACTCGTGCCGGCACTGGACGATGCGCATGAAGAAGCCGGCCTCCTGGAGGCCGTCGCGCAGGCCCTGGAGCATCGGCCCGTAGTAGGTTCTGTCGTCCAGCAGCGTCTCCGGCTCGGGGGCGAGCACGGCCACGAAGTGGGTGACGGACTGGCGGGCGACGGTCTTGTTCATGACGGTGCATTATTCACGCCCGGCGGGCGGGGCGCAAGTGGAGAGAGGCGATCCGCCTTGACGCGCCCCGGCGGCCGGCTAACATTCAGGCGATGGCTACGGAAGAGGTTGCCCCGTCGACCGGCGCCGAGGATGCCGGGCTGGTCCGCCGCACGCTGGCCGGCGACCGGACCGCCTTCGAGGAGCTGATCCGCCGCTACATGGGGGCGGTCTTCGCCATCGCCCTGCGCGAGGCCCCGGCCGCCTCCGACGCCGAGGACATCGCCCAGGAGTGCTTCGTGCGCGCCTTCCACAGCCTGAGCTCGCTGGAGGAGCCGGCCGCCTTCCGCGGGTGGCTCAAGCGCATCGCCGTCAACCTGTCCCGCGACGCGGCCCGCAACCGCATCCGGCGCGGCGAGCTCGGCGCGGCGGCGCCCACCGCCGGCGGCGACCCCGGGGGCGAGGGCGGCGACCTGGTCGCCATCCAGCCGGCCTCCGGCGACCCCTCGGCCAGCCAGAAGGTGCGCCTGGAGGAGACCCGCCGGGAGATCCTCGACGCCATCGCCGCGCTGCCCGAGGATTACTCTCAGGTCGCGGCCATGAGATACGTCGAGAATCTGGATTACGGCGAGATGGAGCGCAGGCTGCGGATCAGCCGGGAGGCGCTGCGCAAGCGCCTGCACCGCGCCAACCTCATGCTCCGCAAGGCCCTGCGCCGCGTCTGTCCCGAGTTTGCTGAGGAGTGACCATGAACTGCGACGAGATCCGCGAACGCCTGCCCGCGCTCATCGACGGCGAGCTTGAGGCGTCCGAACTGGCCGAGGTCGAGAAGCACCTGGCCGGCTGCACCGAGTGCCGCACGGAGAAGACCAGGCAGGAGAAGTTCACCACCTCGGTCAAGGTTTCGCTGGAGGGGCTGCGGCCCTCCGACCGCTTCATCAAGCAGGTGATCGAGAAGCTGCCCGAGAGCGACGCCCCGGCCCGCGAGGCCGAGGCCGCCGTCACCCGCAGGCGGAACACCGTCTCGCTGGTGGTGGCGCTGGCGATCATCGCCCTGGCCGTGGCCGTGATCGTCTTCCGCATGTCCCGCCGCGCCGGCCGCGACGGTCAGGGGGGCAAGCCCCCGGCCGGAACCTCCGTGCCCGTCCCGCCTCCGGCCCCAGCCCCGGCTCCCGCCCCGTCCTCCGGCCGGCCATGAGCGTACGTCCTCCGGCCGTCGCCGGGCAATTCTACCCGGGCACCCGCGGCTCGCTGCTGGCCGTCCTCGACCGCTGCATCCCCTCCGGCGTCAAGGCCGGGAAGGCCGTCGGCCTGGTTGCGCCGCACGCCGGCTACCTCTACTCCGGGGCCACCGCCGGGGCCACCTACGCCCGCGCGGTCATCCCCGACCGGGTGGCGGTTCTCGCGCCCAACCACACCGGCGTCGGCGACCCCATCGCGGTCTGGGACTGCGGGGCCTGGAGCACGCCGCTGGGCGAGGTCCAGGTGGACGAGGAGCTGGCCGGGGCGCTGCTGCGCCGCTGCCCGGAAGCCAGCGACGACCGCACCGCCCACTTCCACGAGAACCCCTTCAGCCACCAGGAGCACTCGCTGGAGGTGCAGCTGCCCTTCATCCAGCGGTTCAACCCGGCGTCGCGAATCCTGCCGGTCTGCGTGGGCACCCACGACCGCTCGGCGCTGGCCTCGCTCGGCGACGCCCTGGCCGAGGTGGTCCGGAGTGCCGGCGGCGACGTGCTCATCGTGGCTTCCAGCGACATGACCCACTTCGAGCCGTCCGGCCGGGCCCGGGCCAAGGACGACTTGGCCATCGCGCGGGTCCGGGCGCTCGATCCGGAGGGGCTGCTGGCCGTGGTGCGCAAGCACTCCATCAGCATGTGCGGCGTCGCCCCGGTCGCGGCCATGCTCTGGGCGGCGAAATCCCTGGGCGCCGGCGAGTGCGAGCTGGTCGACTACTCGCACAGCGGCATGATCACCGGGGACGACTCCGAGGTGGTGGGGTACGCGGGGCTGGTCATACGATAGGAATTGTGAATGCGGAATGATGAATGAAGAAACAGGTTGGGGCCTCGGCAGCGCCCCGGTTTCATCATCCATAATTCGGTGCAGGAAGGAAATCCCATGGCACGTAAGGTGAAGTCGGAAGGCAAGACCAAGGCAGTCAAGGCGTACGCCAAAGCTTCCTTCGGCGAACTCAAGGGCTGGAAGACGCTGGTGGTCGAGAGCGACAGGCTCTCGGTCACGGTTCTGCCCGAGCACGGCGGGTGGATCCTCTCGTGCTTCTACAAGCCGCGGAACGTCGAGCTGCTCCAGACCTCGCCGCGCGGGTTGCTCGCCAAGGACGATCCGCCGGTCGTCACCGACCCGCTCTTCCGCTACCGGGACCGCTCGCCGGGCGGCTGGCCGGAGCTCTTCCCGCACGGCAGCGGCCCGGTCGAGGCCTACGGCGTCAAGCTCCCCTTCCACGGCGAGGTGGTCAACCGCGAGTGGCGCGCCGAGATCGTCTCGGCCCGCGGCGCCGAGGCCGTGGCCCACATGTCCGTCGACTGCCACCTGATGCCGCTGCGCCTGGAGCGCACCCTGCGGGTGGCGGCCGGCAGCGCGACCTTCGTCCTGGAGGAGACGGCCACCAACCTCTCGGACCTGCCCTTCGACTTCATGTGGGGGCATCACCCGATCTTCGGCAAGCCGCTCCTGGCCGAGGGCGCCAAGATCTTCGCCGAGGCCCAGCGGTCGCTCACCGACGACTTCGAGCCGCGGGGCTGGCCGATGGACAAGGGCAAGGACCTCTCGCTCTGTCCGGCCGAGGGCGCCGGCACCGGCGAGATGTTCTACCTGGACGGCCTGAAGGCCGGCTGGTACGCGCTGGTCAACGCCGAGGAGAAGCTCGGCGCGGCCATGGCCTGGGACCGGGAGGTCTTCCCCTACGTCTGGATCTGGCGCGAGGCCGGCGCGGCCAAGAACTACCCCTACTTCGGCCGGGCCTACGCCGTGGCCATTGAACCGTTCAGCTCGCTGCCCGGCGCCCGCCAGCGCGGGGAGCGGCTCCTCCATCTCGATGGCGGCCAGAGCCTGTCCACCAAGCTCGTGCTCACCGGGTTCCACGGGCTGACCGAGGTGAGCGGGGTCACCGCCGACGGGGAGGTTCGCGGCAAGTAGCTGCGGCGCACCGGAGAGCAGGTCATGAAGAACATCCTGGCTGCCTACGGGCTTGGACTGCTGCTGGCCCTCGCGGCTGCCGCCGGTGAACCCGACGGCCCCGAGAAGAAGCCGGCCGGATACGGCGCCCCGGGGAAGTTCTCGAAGGAGATGCAGGCCTTCGAGAAGGCCGATGCCGCGGCCAAGCCCCCCGAGGGCGCCATCGTCTGCACGGGCAGCTCCAGCATGAAGGGCTGGCACGCGACCATCGCGGAGGACCTGGCGCCGCTCACCGTGATCCCGCGCGGATTCGGCGGCAGCAACATGAACGACCTGCTGCACCACGCGGAACGGGTGGTCCTGGCCTACAAGCCCCGCGCGGTGGTCGTCTACGAGGGCGACAACGACATCGCCTCGGGCATCGCCCCGGAGAAGATCCTCGAGGCCTTCAAGGCCTTCGTCGGGAAGGTCCACGAGAAGCTCCCCGAGGCCCGGATCTACGTCCTGTCCATCAAGCCCAGCCCCAGCCGCTGGTCGCTGTGGAAGAAGACGCAGGAGGCCAACGCGCTGCTCAAGGCCTTCTGCGCGGAGAACAAGCTGCTCGCCTACGTGGACGTCGCCACCCCCATGCTCAACGAGAAGGGCGAACCCAAGAAGGAGATCTTCCAGAGCGACAACCTGCACATGGCCCGCGCCGGATACAAGCTCTGGCGCGACGCCCTGCGCCCGGCCCTGATGGCGGCTGAGGAAAAGCACGAGAAGCCGCGTCAGACGCCCGCTGAGAAGCCCGCCGAGAAACCGGCGGAGAAACCCGCGGCTCCCTGACCGTCCCGTTCGGCCCGTCCCGGACGCTGCCCTGAAAGAAGGGGGGGCGGCGGCCGCGTTCCTCCGTGAACTCTCGACCGCCGCCCGGGCAGGATCAGGTGTGAGCCGGCGCCGGCGTCAGGTCTCGTCCCCCGGGGCCTTCGCCGGCCGGTAGCCGAAGTAGTAATCGAGCATCAGCCCCTGGCTGCCGTCGGCGCGGGTGAAGCTCGAGGTTCCGGCGCGGCGCAGGCCCTCGCCCTCCTCGGCGTCCCCGCGCTCCCAGAGGGTCGACAGCCCGGCGATGCCCAGCGACTCGAGCAGCCGGACCTCCCCGGGCGCGGCGGCGCCGTCGCCGTTCCAGTCCTGGAAGACGCGCAGTCCCTGCCAGAGCGGGTCCAGCGGCGTCACCTGGCCGTCGCCGTCGGCGTCCATGGAGGCCAGCTCGGCCATGCCGTCGAGGCCCGGGACGCGGTTGCCGACGAGCTCCGTGCCGTCGTCGAGCAGCCCGTTCATGTTGGCGTCGTAGAAGAGCAGCGCGTCGTCGCCCTGGACGAAGGCGGTCTGCACCGGCCGGCCGCTGCCGGTCAGGTCGAAGAGCACGCCGTCGGAGGTCTCGCGGAGATCCGTGCCGTCCCCGGCCACGTCCAGGACCACCGGGTCGCCCTGCTGCATGCCCTGCGCGCCCTGGCGGCTGAGAGATATCTCCAGGCGCTCGAAGCGCAGTTCGAAGCGCCGCGCGGTGACCTCGGTGGTCGAGCCGTCCGCGGAGGCCTCGGACCGGGCGGTCACCTCGGTCACCGAGACGCTCATCGAAACGTAGCTCAGCTCGAAGCGCGAGGCGGCGGCGTCGCCTGTAGGGGCTGCCGGGGCCGAGGAGGCGGCCTGGGCCGGAGCCGCGACGCCGGCTGAGGACGAGCCTCCGGTGGAGGCGCGGGCGAATGACTCGACGCTGTCCACGAACTGCCGGAAGGCCTCCGGGTCGAGCTTCTCGAGCATGCCCGCGACGGCCAGCAGGTCCCGGACGCTCTTGTCCTCCAGCCCGAGCTGCTCCAGCGAGCTGCGCAGGCGGTCCATGAGCCCCGAGCCCGGAGCCAGGGTTGTCCCGCCCAGCGCCGCGTTCAGGGCGTCGATGGCGCCGCGGCCGTTCCCCCCCGCCGCGCCGGCCCCCGTCCGGATGTTCAGGCTTCCGGCGCTCAACTGGATCCGGCCGGCCTGGACCAGCCGGTAGAGGCCCGAGCCGTCGGCCGTCAGGCGACCGGCGGAGAGCGGCGCCATGCGGTCGGAGAGCTCCACCGAGTCGGGCGAGCCGGCCGCGGCCTCCGCGTTGGGCACGGCGTTGGCCGGCGGGTTGCCTCCGGCGGTCCGGGGCAGCGTCAGCGGGCTGTTGCCGTTGGGGTTGTGGAGCAGGTTGGGGAGAGTTCTCGGGTCGATGAATGACGACAGAAATGCCGCCGGCAGTGCCATCGGGCACCTCCCTGTAGCCTCGCGCCCGGTCCCTCCGCGGGCGGCTGTCGCACCAGCCATCCGCCGACCGAGGCGCCTATCCTCGACTTAGCGCCGGGTGCCGCCGGGGGCGGCACCCTTCTGTCTATCGGGTTTCCCGGGACTTCTTGAAGGAGGAAAACAGGGCGGATTCGCCAGGACGCATCCCCGTGTGCGGAGCCGGCTTGCGGCTTTCAGCGATACAGCGGCGAGTACCGGTAGTAGCTCTCCAGCACGAGCGCTCCCAGGGCGGTGGCCAGCGTGGGGCCGTTCGCGTAGGTGCTCGGCGCCCAGGAGCCGTCGGCGGCCTGCGCCTTGAGAACCATCGGTTTCATAATCTGGTTCCAGCGGGCCCAGTGGTCTCCGCCCATCTGGAACAGGGCGATGCTCCCGTGGTGGAGGAAGTAGAGGTCCGGGCCGGTCTTGGCCGCGCTGCGGGATCCGACGGCGTCGGCCACTTCCCGGTTGCGCTCGAGCATGTCCATCACGATTGTGGCGGTCCTGCCCATGGCGGGCTCGTCCGGGCGGTGGCCGGTCCAGAGCCTGGCCATCAGCGCCGCCGCGGCCATGCAGGGGGAGGAGTTCCTGCTGGTCACCACGATGCGCCCGCCGATAAGGTTGCCGGAGTAGGCGTAGTTGCCGTCCGCGCCCTGGCCGTCGTCCAGCCACCGGGCGATGCCCTGGAAGGCCCGGTCCTCAACCTCGATGCCGGCGGCCCTGGCGGCCTTCAGCGCCATGGTGTTCCATATGACCACCGACTGCTCCACGTATCCGCCGGAGCCGGAGCGGTCCAGGGGCCGCGGCTTCTCGTCCGGCGCGAGGCGCACCGCATAGGGGGTGTAGCCCCAGCCGGAGAGCGGATACTGGGCGTCGGCGATGAAGCGCGCCGCCCGTCCGGCCGCGGCCCTGAGGCGGTCGGCGTCCTCGGCCTTGGGCGCCGCCAGGAGCGCCTCGGCCAGGGCGAGGGCCGCCATGCCCTGAACGTGCATCTCCTGGGTGGCCGGGGAAGTCGTCCAGCAGCCCGACGGCTTCTGCTCGGACAGCAGGAACTCGATCGCCCGGGCCACCGTCTCGCGGTGCCGGCCCTGGTGGTGGCTCTGCCCGGCGCCCAGGAAGGCCAGGGTCGCCAGGGCCGAAGAGGCCAGGTCGTACGGGTTCGGGCCGGAGTTCGCCGCTGCGGCTATCGGCCCGGGGCCGGCTTCGGCGCCGCGGGCCTCGGCCCGGCGGCTGGCCCCGTCCCCCGACACCCGCCAGGAGCCGTCGGCGGCCTGGTGGGCGGCCAGCCAGGTCAGGGCCTTCTCCACGGCGCCTTCGGTGTCATCGCCCCCGCCGCCCCGCTTGGCCGCGTCGATGCGCAGCTCCGGGCTGGAGCGCGAACCGATGGTGAAGCGTTCCGGCCTGGCCGTCGCGCCCGGGGGCTTCCGGCTGGATGACGCGGTCTGGGCCGCGGCGATGCCGAACTCGCCGATGACCGGCTCGGGTCCGGCCCGGTCCGGCACCGGGTCGGCGGGCGGCTCGCCGGCATCGGGGGCCGGGACGGTCGGCTCGGCCGCCTCGGGGAAGTCCGGCAGCGGTTCGGCGCGGGCCTGGTCGCTGCGACTGGGGAAGAGGGCCCGGCGCCTGGGCGTTTCGCGCCAGTCCGGGACCTCGCGCGGGACCACGGTGGCCGTCAGGATCACCTCCGGTTCGGCGGGCCGATCCTGGTGGACGGCCAGGCCCAGCAGGGCGGCTGCCAGGAACAGCAGCGCGTGCAGGGCACAGGAGACGGTCCAGCCGCTGGCCGACACCAGCCGACGGAAGGCGCGTGGGCTGATCCGGATGAGCGCTCCGGCGCGCTCCGACCCATGCGTGACCGCGGGAGCCGGGGGCGCGGGTTCGTCCGCGGCGGGCGCGACTGCCGCCTGACCCTCCGGCCCGCGCCGCCGGCCCGGCAGCGCCAGGTGGAGCTTGCCGGGCATCCCGACCCGGACCAGCCGCCCGGCCTGGGCGACTTCGCCGTCGTTCGGGCGGAAGGCCCGGCGGCAGTGCGGGCAGAAGATGGCGCGCCGGGCGGCGTACTCCGCGGGCAGCTCCAGCTCGTGGCCCTGCGGACAGCGCAGCTTGACGCTGGGGACGATGAGCCGGACCAGGCCGCGGAGCCCGGCGGCGTCAGCCGGCCGCCGGTCGAAGCCGGGCAGCTCGATGATCGCGCTGGAATCTCCCGTGGAACCCATCGCCGGACCCCCGTTCGCACAATAGAGACGGCCGGAGGCGGTTCGGCGTCGCCTCAAAAGCCGATTCGCGCTGCTAGCGGTAGTTCTTCGGCGCCGCGGCGTTCGTCTTCCAGAAGCGCTCGAACTCGTCGAGGTCCTTGAAGCCGTAGGTCCTGTTGAGGGCGCCGGTCACCCCCAGCGTGTCGATGTCCTGGGCGAACTTGTAGAAGGTCTCGGCGCCGCGCGCGGCCACCAGGTACTCGACCATGGAGAGCCCCTGGCCGTAGAAGAGGTCGGTCTTCTCCGGGTACTTGGTCATCTTGAAGACCTCGTCGACCGGGAAGGCCGAGTCGGTCTTCAGCGCCGCCTTGAGCACCCCGTCGAAATAGCTGCGCCGGAAGGCCGGCTCGTTGAACGTGGCCACGCCCTCGTGCAGCACCAGCGGGAACTTCCGGCCGTACTTGATGGACGACATGAAGGCCAGGTGGGCGATCTCGTGGGGCAGGACGTTGGCCATGAGCTTGGGGGCGGTCTGGAAGGTGGAGATCTTCTGGCTGAGCATCGCCGAGCCGCGGGTCTCCAGCGAGTAGACGCCGCCGGACCACTCCTCCTGCTTGGTGGCCGCCCGGTACTCCTCCTGGTTGCGGTAGATGTAGATGGGACACTGCCCGGCCCACAGCTCGCGCTCGGGCAGAGCCAGGCCGGAGGAGATCTTGTCCAGGTAGTACTCCGCCGACTGGAGCACCTGCGCGGCCAGCTTTTCGTTGTGGTGGTAGACGGTGAAGCGCCGGCCCTCGAGCTTGAGCCAGTCGCCGGCGACGGCCTCCTGGTAGCGCTCCTCGAAGGGCTTGTCCAGGGCCAGGCTGCCGTTGCCGGTCCCCAGCGCCTTGCGGAGGTCCTCGTGCAGGGCGTTGACGGTCTCGGGGGTGGCCGTCCCGGAGGCGGCCCGGCCCAGGCCGCGGGCGAAGCTCTCGGCCGCCGCGGCCAGGTTGCCCTCGTTGGCGAAGATGGCCCCCTGCAGGTAGCAGACCCGCGGGTCGGTGGGCGCGAAGCCGATGAGCACCCCCAGGCGCTCGCGGGCCAGCTTGAGGTCGCGGGAGTTGATGGCCGTGATCACCCCGGGCATGACGCTGGAGATGAAGCGGCCCTCGACCTCCGCGGCCAGGTCCGGCCGGAGCACCAGGGCCTGGGCGAACAGGCCGGCGGCCTCGTCGAACTTCCTGGCGGCGTAGCGCTCGTCGGCCAGCCCGCGCAGGGCGGAGGCCAGCCGGGGGGCCAGGTCCGCGCGGGTCTCCGGGTCGGCCTCCATGGCCTTGGCCAGCGCCGCCGCCGCGTCCTCGTAGCGCCGGACCGCCAGGGCCTTGTCGCCCTCGGCGACCAGCGCCTTGATGGCGGCCAGTTCCTTGTCCAGGGTGGCGAAGCCCAGGCGGGCGTCGATGTTGCCGGGGTCGAGCTTGGCCAGTTCCTCGAAGGTCGTGCGGGCGTCGGCGAAGCGCCGCAGGCGGGTCCAGTGCCGGCCCAGCTTGGCCAGCCCGGAGGCGAGCTTGGCCCGGGCGTTCTTGTCGTCCGGGGCGAGGCGCACCGCCTCGCGGTACTCGCGCAGGGCCACGGCGAACTCCCCGCGGTCCGCGAAGTTGTCACCCTGGGCCAGGTGGTAGTCGAGGGGGCTCTGCTTCTCGATGCTCAGGATCCGGGAGCGCTCCATCGAGAAGGACCCGTAGGGCACCTTGATGGTGACCTTGGTGGGGGTCTCCTCGATGATCTGCCCGGTGATCTGCCGGCCGTCCTCCAGCGTGATGACGTCGGCCCGCGCCGCGGCGGCGAGCGCCAGAAGCAGAACAGCCGTCAGGGCGATGCCGGTCCTCGGGTGCATCCTTCCTCCGTCCACCAGTATAGCGCGCTCATATGGAACCGGCAAGAATGACAGGGGTAAGCGGGAAAAGGGGCCGGGGGGTCTCTTCCCGGGCGGCGAAGCCGGGACGGCCCGGAGGGCGCCGCGCGGAAGGGGGCTCCCGGCCCCTCTCCCCGCTCGCGCCTTGGCGCCGGGCGCCGGCGGCCTATAATCGGCTGATCGGTGACCACCAGGAGGACCAGTCCATGAAACGCAAGACCGTCGTCTACCTCGACAAACCCGGAAGGAAGGGGTGCCCGGCGTGCCTCGAGGCCGCGGCCGAGCGCGCCGCCGAGCTTGGAGTGCGCCACGTGGTGGTGGCCACGTCGAGCGGCCGGACGGGCCTGGAGATGGCCAGGGCGCTCCGGGCCGCCGGGAGCCGGGCGGCCGTGGTGGGCGTTGGCTACGCGGCCAACTTCGCGGCCAAGTGGGGGAGGCTCGAAAAGCGCTTCACCGCGCCGGCCGAGAAGCTCGGCGCCGTCTTCATCGCCGGGACCCACGCGCTGGGCGGGGTCAACGGCGCCGTCCGCGACAGATTCGGCGGCTGCGCCACGCCGGGGAACCTCATCGCCGGGGCCTACTACACCTTCGGCCAGGGCATGAAGGTGGCCGTGGAGGTGGCGCTGATGGCCGCCGACCAGGGCGCGGTCCCGACCGACCGCGAGATTCTGGCGCTGGGCGGCACGGCCGAGGGCGCGGACACCGCGGTGGTGCTCTCCCCGGCGTGCTCCCAGGACTTCTTCAAGCTGCGGGTGCACGAGGTGGTCTGCATGCCGCGGTGACCGGGGCGGTCCCGGGGCGGTTTCACTGGCCCGGGGAGATCACCAGATGCGAACGGCTCTTTCACTGCTGCTGATCACGGTGCTTGCAGCGTCCGTCCCGGCGCTGGCCGGCGCGCCGCCGGCCGCGGCGCCCGCCGATCCCGGCAAGATCGCGGTGGTCGACGAGGTGATCATGTTCGGCTCGGCCCCCGCCGGGCAGGACGGCCAGCGCATATTCGGGCGGGTCAAGGAGATCGACGGGCGCGAGAAGAAGCTCTGGATCATCCTCAACTGGGGTCAGAACGAGGGCCCGGTGAGCGTGCCCCTGAACCGGGTGCGCCGGATCGACTACGACGTGGCCGGCCGTCGCGCCGAGCTGCCCGCCGGCGACAACCTGGCGCGCTACAAGCTCGCCCTGTGGCTGATCTCCGTCGGACTGAAGGACGAGGCGCTCATCGACCTGGAGGCCGTAGCCGGCAAGCCCGGCGTGCCGGCCGAGGCCTGGAGGCTGCTGGCCGGCCTGCAGGAGGCCAAGGGGCAGTTCCGCCAGGCCCTGGAGGCGCAGCGGAAGTTCCTGCTGGCCCAGCCGGACGACGGCGACACCAAGGCCGCCGTTGCGCGGCTGGAGGAGAAGGTCAAGGGGCTGCCGGCCGACCCGGTCCCCGCCGACCCCAACCCGCCCCCGGCGGATCCCGGCGCAGGCGACCCCAAGGTCAACCCCAATCCTCCCGAGCCGGAGAAGCCCAAGGTCGCCGAGGGCCTGGAGTTGCGCGACGGCTGGCGGGCCCAGCCCTGGGGCAATCCCGCCGAGGTCTCGCTCCTCAAGGACGAGGAGAGCGGCAACCAGTACCTGGCCGTGCAGATGACCGGCGAGGGCAAGGAGGCCAAGACAGCCCTGGGGCTGCGCGTCAACGGCGACATCTCCAAGCGGGCCAAGCTGGTCTTCAACATCTACAACCCCGATAACAAACCGCTGCCGCTGTCCATCGCCTTCAACACCTCCAGCGATTTCTTCGAGACCCAGTTCATCTGGGTCAAGAAGGGCTGGAACGAGGGCGTGGCCGTGGACCTCAACGCGTCCGACTTCAAGTGCCGCGCCAGCAACTGGGCGCACAACTCCCCGCTCAAGGGCAAGGACCAGGTCAACAACATCATGTTCCTGTTCAACGAGAAGCGCAAGGTCGCCGTCTACCTGGACTACGTCCGCTTCGAGTGAGCCGCCCCCGTCGGAGCGCAGCCCTATAGCCGCGCCGTGCCCCGGACGCTCCCTTCAGAGGATTCCGCCCCCGCCCCCTGCCCGGGGGGCGGCGCCACCGTGATCCGGTAGTGGGTCGGCGCGCTCCAGTTGCCGGCGAAGTCGACGGCGGCGACGTGGACCCACCAGCCGCCGGGCTCCAGCGGCTGGTCGGGGCGGAAGGAGGCCCGGCCTCCCGACGCGCCGGTCTGCGCCGCGACCTTCCGGTCCGGGGCGGTGTCCGCCCGGCGGTCGACGACGACGGCGTAGCCGGCCACGCCGCTGGCCTCGTCGGAGGATTCCAGCACCAGCCGCGGAGGGTTGGGCAGCGCCCGGCAGAGCTCCAGGTTGGCGATCTCGGCCCGGAGTCCGGCCGCGGCGGTCGACCCGTCGGCCGCGGGCAGCTCCCGGATCTCCAGGTTGCGGCCGACGAGGACGGGCAGCGCGCCGGCCTTGGTCCGGGCCAGGGCGGCCAGGTCCACGGCCACGTGGCGCCAGTGCCCCCCGGGCGCTCCGGCCCCGGGCGGGTCGTCAGGGGCGCCCGGCCCGGCCAGGACGGCGCTGACGCGGTGCCCGGAGATCTCCGCTGAAAGCTCCAGACGCGCACCGGCCGCCGCCCGGAGGTCGAAGGCCGCCACCGGCAGGCCCGCGGCCGGCCAGGGCTTGGCCCGCAGCCGCGCCCTGAGCGGTGCGGCCCCCGAGGCCTTGCTCAGGCGCAGCCCGGCGCCGCCCCGGCCGGCCGGGCCGAGCGCGCCCTCGATGCGCGTGGCGGGCGAGAGCGCCTCGGCCTCGCCCGGATCGCGGTCGAAGGGGTCGGCGGTCTGCCCGGAGCAGTCCGAGCGGACCTGCGGAGCGGTCGGAGCCTCCCGGTCCGCCGAGAAGTCGGCGCGGACCGCCGCGGCCTCCCGCGGTCCGGTGGCGTTGCCGAGCGGGTCGGCCGCGCTCAGGCGGTACTCGACGGCCTCACCGTTGGTCAGCGGCCGGCCGAGGGCTGCGCGCGCGCTCCAGAAGACCCGGCCCGAGGCAGGTTCGTAGGTCAGTGCCTGGTTCGGCCCGGGTCGGTGCTCGCGGCCGTTGACCGTCAGCCGCACCGTGCCCGGGTCGATCCCCGTGGCGTCGGACAGGGTCAGCTCCAGCCCCTGCCCCGTGACGCGAACCGGACCGGCCTGCGGCGGGGAGGAGTCGAGCAGCACGCGGCAGTGGACCGGCGCGCTCCAGTTGCCGGCCTTGTCCCCGAAGGCCAGGTGCAGCCAGGCCGGGCCGTCCTGGAGGCCGGCGCGGACCTTCTCGGCCAGCGACCTGCCCGGCTCGACCAGGGCCTCGCGCGGGACCGTGTCCGGCGCCTGGTCGAAGGCCGAGCGGACCTCGACGTCCCCGCTCTCGTCCCAGGCCGACCAGGTGAAGGCCAGTTCCCCGGGCCGCGCCGCGGGCACCATGCGGAGGCCGGCCAGGGCGAAGTGCATGCCGGTCCGGGCGCCGTGGGAGCGCAGCTCGCCGAAGCGCAGAGAACCGAGCGGCAGGGAGCGGGCCGCGGCTCCGTGCCCGCGGCAGATCTCGGCCAGGGGCAGGGCCGCCTGGTGCCAGCGGCCGTCGGCCCGGAAGGCCAGGGCCACCGGACGGGCTCCCGGCGCCCGGCCGGTCATCATCAGGAAGGCGTTGGGCGGCAGCGGCCGGTCGTTCAGGGGGACGAACGCCTGGAAGCCGTTGCCACCCGCGGAGAAGGCCAGCGGAGTGAGCGCGTCGACGCGGTACGAGAACTCGATCTCCGGCGAGCGGGCCAGGTCGACGGGCTTGGCGTCCGGAGAGGCCTGGAGGACGAGCGATCCGCCGTCGGCTAGGGCGGTGGCCTCGCAGCCCTCCGGGCCCCCCGGCTCGTCGGGGAGCAGCGCGGCGAAGCCGCCGGTGCCCGCGCCGCCCGATGGCTGGAAGCGCTCCGGTCCGACGTCCAGGGGCAGGTCCAGGCGCTCGTCCCCGGTTCCCTCCAACGGAGCTCTGCCGAGCAGCGTCCGGACCCGGACCTTCTCCGGGGCACGGCGGTCGGCGCCGGACGCCAGGGCGCCGGCGGCGGAGAGCTCCCGGTCCGGGGCGCGGTTGCCGGCCAGGTCGGCAGCGCCAGAGAGCTTCAGGCGCCAGGAGCCGTCGGCGGCGGGCCGGGCTCCGGCCGCGGCCAGGTCCAAGGTCAGACGCCCGTCTCGCTCGCAGTAGTCGACGCCCGGATCGCCGACGGACAGCGCCCGGCCGTTGAGCTCGAGGCGCAGCGCCCGGCGGTTGAGGCCGGCACCGCCCGGGTCGGCCAGGGGCAGAACCAGCCTGGCGCGCGTCCGGCCCGTGCCGGGCTCCAGGCGGAGCTCCCCGACCGTCGGGGGCTCGCGATCGCCGGCCGCGGGCGTTCCCGTGACCGGCGAGACCTCGTACCAGGCTCCGGGGCGGTTGGCGGCCAGGCCCATGGCGGCCGCGGCCGGTTCCGCCGGGCAGCCGAACGTCGGCCGGAGCGGACCGGAGGGGGCGTCCTGTCGCGGATCCCGCCTGGCCCAGTGGTCGCGCCAGAGGGCGCCGAGCGGCACGGAAAACTCCCGCCAGCCGTCGGGGCCGGCCGGCCCGGCATCGGCCCGGCCCAGCCAGCGGACCTCCCGCTCGGGGGCGTCGGGGTCCGGCGAGGGGCCGAGCAGCCCCACCCGGTAGCGCCCGCCGGGCCCGTCGAGCAGCAGGTCCACCGCCGCGCCCTCCGAGGCGCGCAGGCGCAGGACGAGCCCGGCCGTCGCCCCCGGGTCGGCGGTCAGTCCGGAGGGGCGCACGGCCAGCGGCCCGCCGCCGGCCACCGCCTCGACCCGGGTCGCGCCCCCGGGACCGGACGAGATCCGCGGGGGAGGCCCGGCGCCGGCGGCCGCCTCGAAGCCCGGGGCCGGCCGGGCATCGCCCGGCGCGCCCAGGTCCGGCTCGGCCGGGCCGAGCTGCGCGGCGTCCAGGCGGAGCCGCGCGAGCATCATGCCGTTGTCGAAGGTCCAGGCCGCGGCGCGCCCGGCGCCGAGTGGCTCCGGGTCGGTCCAGGCCAGCTCCTCGCGGCCGTCGAGCAGGAAGGCCACCCGCGCGCCGCGCCGGGCCAGCGTCAGCCGGAACCAGCGCTGGTGCAGGACGTGCAGGTCCCGCCCGGCCGTGAGCTCGGCCGGGAAGCGCGCCGACTCCCGGTCGGTCGCGGCCACCAGGGCCCCGCGCCGGTAGAGCCGCGTGGCGCGGTTGCCGTCGGCGCCGAAGACCAGGGTGTAGCCGCTCCAGAGTGAGCGGCCGTCGCCGCAGAGCGCCAGGCCGAAGTCGTGGGCCCGCTCGAACGGCGGGTCCATGCGCTGCATCATCAGGGCGGCGAAGGCGTCGACCTGCTGGTCGCCGGAGGCCTGGCGCAGGGTCCAGACGGCGGCCAGCGGGGTGCCGCGGGCCCCGTACCAGCTCCAGCGCGGGTCGCACACCCACTTGTTGGTCAGGCCCCAGACGCCGGCGACGGCGGCGAGCTCCGCGGGGGCGCGGTCGAAGCCCAGGTCGATCCCGCCGGCGGGCCGCACGCCCACCGCGCCGGAGAGCACCGCCCTGGCCGGGGCGGCCGTCAGCCGGTCGCGGACGCCATCCCCCGCCGAGGCGCGGGCCGCGACCCGGCCGCCGGAGGCGGCGGAGAGCTCCCCGCCGGCCAGGCGCACGGTGCAGGGCCTGCCCGGCTCGATCCTGGCGGAGGCCGCGGTCCGTCCGCCGGAGAGGAGCTCGACGCGGCCGTCCGGCGAGATCCGCGCCGAGCAGGCCGCGGCCCGCGCGCCCTCCGGTCCGGCGGCCGACCAGGTCAGCTCCAGCGGACCGTCAGCGGGGAGCGGGTCTATCCGCACCTCGGCGCCGGACAGGCACGGGAAGCGCCAGGCGGCGGGCGCCTCCGGACGGTCGGGGAGCAGCCAGTCGCTGCCGGCCGCCGCCCATGAGCCCATGTCCGGCTCGTGGGTCAGCAGCGCCGGGAAGCTCACCGGGCGCAGGGCGCGGCCGGCGGCCTCGGCCGGGTCGTCCGCCGCGGAGAAGTCGTCGAACTCGATCCAACCGTCGGAGCCGCCGGCCCACAGGCCCACCGGGCCGAACCCGCCGGAGGGCAGGTTGGTCCTGAGCACCTCGCGGTCGGCCACCAGGCAGCGCACCAGCGGTGCCGCCGCGCGGCCGTCCTCGCAGATCTCGACGGCCAGGCGGTACCAGGACCCCGGCCAGGGGATGCCGGGTTCCGAGCGGGCCGGCGGCTGGCCGGCGTCGGTGCCGTCGGGCCTGACCCGCACGAGCTCCGCCGCCCACGGGGCGCCGGCCGTCACCGGCCTGAGCCGGAAGACCCACGCGGAGCCGTCGGCTTCCGCGGCGAAGGCCAGGCCGAAGCCGGCCGGAGCGCCGCCGGAGCGCGCCGACACCTCGACGCGCGATGGCCGCCAGAAGTCCTCGCCGGTCAGGACCAGGGCCGCAGGCGCGGCGGACGCGCCGGGGAGCGGCCGGGTTTCGCGGCTGCCGCCCCACAGGACCGTTCCCGGCGTGACCCGGATGCTGCGCAGGTCGCGCTCGCCGGGGCGGAGTACGGACAGCTCGATGGGCTTGTCGGACTGCAGTGCGCGGCCCCCGCCCAGGCCCAGCAGCCCGCCGAGGAAGCCCGCGCCGACCCGGGCGCCGTCGCAGCTGACGATCATGTCCCCGGAGGCCAGGCCCGCGCGTTCGGCGGGGGACCCTCCGGCGATCCGCTCCACGCAGAGGGCCCCGCCGCAGGGCGCCAATACCACTCCCAGTCCGGTCTGGCGCGACTCGGTCCGGCCGGCAATCATGGGGTCGGGAGGAGGCTCCTTGGCGAAGCGCGCCCGGAGCGCCCCGGCGTTGGCGCTCATTCCGGCGAAGAAGTGCGCGGCCGACTCCCAGTTGCCCTTGCGGCGCGCCCACGGCCCGGCCTCGCCGGCCGCCCGGGAGAAGCCGTCCTCGAAGAGCAGCCGCTCGGGCGCGATCCGGCGGAGCTCGCTCACCTTGACCTGCCCCCGGAGCACGGCGACCGCCGGGCGCGCGGCGAGCCCCACGGCGGTCTCGGCGCGCAGGACCGGGGCGCCGTCGAGCACCAGGCGGCATACGCCGCCGCGGCTGGCCAGGATCACGGCCTTGGGCGGAGCGGCGAGCTTGGCCGAAGCCAGTTCGCGGTCGCCGGCCAGAAGCGCCGCCTGGTCCGGCCCGATCCGGGCGACCAGCGCGCGGGAGTCGGCGCCGGCCGGGAGGAGCTCGACCTGGAACGGCGCCGGCTCGGCGCCGGCGTCGAGCTCGAGCTTCCAGAAGAAGTCGGGGGGCGGCGGAGGGGCCGGCTCGGCGGCTGGGGTGTAGGCACAGATGCAGGTCGCGGCATAGGCGATAGCCAGAATGGCCAACGGGATCTGGCACCATCCTGATCGCGACATGCCGGCTTTGCCCCTATCCTTCCCTCAGCTACACAGAGAACAAACCGGGTGCTGGCTACCGAGTCATCGGGAGACATTCTCCCCGCCCCAGGAGCCGCCGCAAGCTACTGAAAGGCAGCATCACGCCAAGCCGCAAATCCGCTAAGAACAGCGGCAGTTGCCACTCGCCAGAAGGTGTGGTTGTTCTTTGCGTTCTTTGCGGCTTGGCGTGAGAACTGCCGTTGCCGGTCCGTCAGGCCAGCGCCCCCGCCACCGCGGCGCGCTGGTCCTCGCTGAGCTGGACTTTGCCGGCCGCGGCGTTGCTCTCAAGCTGCTTGACCGACGATGCCGCCGGGATGGCCGGGCCCATGCCGGGAAGCGTCAACATGTAGGCCAGGGCCAGCTGGCTGAGCTCGAGCCCGCTCGCCCTGGCGATCTCCGCCAGGCGGCGGAGCCTGGCCAGGACCTTCTCCCCGGTGGCCTTGGCCAGCACGCCCTCGTCGAAGAGCCGGTCGCCCGGGCCGGCCTTGGCCGGATCGAGATAGCGGTCGGAGAGCAACCCACCGGCCAGCGGCGCCCAGGCCACGTAGGAGACGCCGGTGCGGACGGCGACGGCCAGCGCCCCGGCGTGCTTCTCGTACTCGCCGTGCAGGATGTCGAACTGGTTCTGGAGGACGACGATCCGGCAGCGGACGCCGAAGTCGGCCTCGAGGCGTTGGTAGCGCTCGAGCCCCTCGGCGGTGAAGTTCGAGACTCCGAAGTAGCGAACCGCGCCCTGGCGCACCAGGTCCTCGACGGCGGACAGGCTCTCCTCCGGCGGGACGGCGTCGTCGGAGTTGTGGAAGTAGAGCAGGTCGATCCGGTCGGTCTCGAGGCGCTCCAGGCAGGCCGCGACCGAGTCGAGGATGTTGCCGCGCGAGAGGCCGCCGTGGTTCGGGGTGAGCCCGTCCATCCCGCCGCGCACCTTGGTGGCGATGATCACGTCCCGGCGCCGGTCGGCGTTGCGGCGCAGCCAGCGGCCGATGACCCGCTCGGAGTTGCCGGAGGCGTTGTTGTAGCGGTTGGCCGTGTCCCAGAGCGTCACGCCGAGCTCGACCGCGCGGTCCATGATCTCGAAGGCGGCCTTCTCGCCGGTGCGTGCGCCGTCGCCGGTCTCGGGCAGGCCGAACTTCCAGGTGCCGAGCCCGATTCGGGGCACCCGCAGGCCGGAGCGGCCCAGAGGCCGGAAGGGCATGCCGTTGAACGCCTCGGTGCTGTAGGGCACGCCGTAGAGGTCGGGATGCGGTTCGCGGTGGTTCATCGGGTCACCTCCGGTGCATGGTTTCCGCTGAAGGGAAACATGACGTCCGAGCGCCAGCTGGCGCGGCGGCTGACCACCGGCAGCGTCCAGCGCCGGCCGCCGCTCGTGACGATCACCTGGCCGTCCCGGAGTTCCGCGGTCACCGCGACAGTTTCCTGCCCCTTGCGGCCGACGAGCAGGATCCAGCCGGCCGCGACCTTCGCCGCGGGGGTCGCCGTGTCCCACTGCAGCCGCGGCAGGAAGTGGTCGGTCTCGCGGTGGCAGGAGAGCTGCGTCGCGCCGAAGGGCTGGATCCGGAGCTCGGCGTTGCCGTTGGCGATCCGCCCGATCGAGCCTGCCTCGAGCTCAGCCTCCTTGGCGCCGTGGAAGTTCCAGGTGATCGTGCCCGGCGAGGCCAGCTCGACCTCGTCGACCAGGACGACGAAGCGCTTGTCGACCAGGTAGGCGTGGCGGTCGAACCGCCTGACTTTGGGTCCATAGCCCTGCTCGACGCGCGAGACCAGGTAGTCGACGTCGTCGGCCGGCGAGAGGTTCTGGAGGTGGGCGATGGGGTTGTGCTCGTAGAGCTGTCCCGCGCCGTCGACCAGCACGGTGTTGTGCGGAGGCGTGGAGTTGGAGATGTGCTTGGGGTCGAGGTGCCCGCCGCTCGGCCAGTCGTGGTGGAGGTAGCCGGGGTCGGCGAGCAAGGTGCTGCCGAAGGCCTCCAGGACCACCGCGCACAGGTCGAACTGGCAGTGCGGGTCGTCGTAGACCGTCCCGCGGGCCCGGCCGGCGCGCAGTCCGAGGAAGAGCGCGTCCGGGTCGGTCAGGCTCGAGCGCATCACCCCGACGCCGCAGCCGTGATAGGCCACGCAAGTCGGCAGGTCGTCGGGCGGCTCCGCCGGCAGCTCCGGATCGCCGCAGATCAGGGCCATCTCGCCGCCGTCGTTCGTCCGGTCGGCGAACCACTGCAGGTGCCGGTCGCGGAACTCGGCGGCCAGGATGAGCGCGTCCGCCCTGCCCCACCCCGTCACCGGCCCGTGGACGCTGTCGGCGAAGTTGGCCACGTTCTTCCCGCCGATGCTGAAGCACATCAGCGGGTAGGCGGTGCGCTGCAGCTTGCAGGAGCGCTGCCGGAAGATCCTCGGGAAGCCGTTGGCCCGGAGCGCCGCCAGGAACTTCAGGGTGCAGCCCATCCCGTAGGTCCAGTAGCCGTTGATCTCGGCGGCGCCGCCGGCCTCGTCGTACCACTCGATGAAGCGCAGGCTGTGGGCCCGGGCGATCTCGACCTCGCGGGAGAGGTCGACGCCGTCGCCGTCGAGCGCCAGGCAGAGGATCCCGGCGCAGGCCGAGCGCGAGGCCGAGTGGTTCATGGTCCGCGCGCCGAAGAGGTGGTCGCACTCGGCCAGCCGGCAGTCGCCGAGGAAGGCGTCGACCAGCTGCGCGCGGCACCGCTCGACCAGCGCGCGGCGTTCGGCCGCCGTCATCTCGGCGGCCAGGAGGTCGTAGGCGAAGCCGATGTCCGCGGCCACGTGCGAGACCAGCTGCCCGAAGCGCGCATCCCAGTCGCCCGGTTTCCACGGCGACCAGTCCGGTTCGGCCATGAGCGCGGCGAGCCCGGCCAGGGCGTACTCGGTGAAGCGCCGCTCCCCAGAGACCAGCCCGACGAAGGCCGCGCGCGCGGTGCGCTTGGCCCCGTACTCCAGCCGCCGCTCCTTGTCCTCGTCGCGGAGGTGCGGCGCCTTCAGGTCGGCCTCGGCCAGGGCCAGCAGCTTCTCCCAGTCGTCCCGGAACCGCGGGTGCCGGGTCTTGGCGCGGATGGCCGGCAGGTCATCGGAACGAAAGAAGAGGTGCGGGTGGGCGTTGGCGGAAGCTTCCGCCTTGCCGGGCTCGCAGACCAGGGCAGTCTTCCCAGACATTGGCATTTCTCCTTCAGCGGTCAACCGCCGAGGCGGACCCGCACGGTCCGCTCGGCGAGACTCGTTCCACTCAGGCTCAGGCGCAGGTAGCCGGTGGCCGTGGCCATCGAGCCCTGATGCGTCGGGATGTTGTAGGAGTCCCAGGGCACCACCGGCCAGCGGAAGTCCCCGCCGCCGGGCACCTCGATGCACACGCCGGCCGCGGGCTCGAAGCGCCGCTTCACCGGCCAACGCCGCAGCTCGGCTTTCCGGCCGTCCAAGCGGACGGCTCGGCCGTCGATGCGCACGGTCGCACCCGGGCCGACCGGAACCTGGAGGTTGAGCCAGTTGACCTGGTCCGAGAAGTTGGTCTCGAGCCCCGCGACCAACTCGACCAGCCGCGGTCCGCGGATCGTGACCCTGAGCGCCGCCCGGCCTGCCCCGTAGTCGAGGTCGAGCCGCCCGCGCCGGCCGGCCGCGCTGGCCCGGCCGCCGATGGGCGGGAAGTAGAAGACGTAGCCGCCCTCAGCGACCTCGAAGGTGGCCGCGTCGAGCTTGCGCTTGTCGTTGCCTCCGCCCAGGACCAGGCCGAAGCGGTCGTGGAAGAGGCTCAGGTTCTGGGTTCGGTCGAGGATGAACGGGTTGCCGATCCGCTCCGAGCGCCAGTAGCCGGAGAGCGCCGCCAGCCACCCGTCGCGGCGGACGATGGCCGCCGTGCCGTCGAGGGAGTCGACGAAGGCCCGGCGCTCGCAGGGCAGCTCCCGGGCGACCGGCCCCTCGGAGTAGAGGAGCGCGCCCAGGGCCACGACGCCCGGGGTGCCGGCGTGAACGCTCTCCGGCTGCGCCTCGAGCTGGGCCTGGAAGGCGGCCACGGCGAGCGCGGCCAGCCGCCGGCCGACCGGGCTCTGGCCGTAGCAGACGTCGAAGCCCGTCGGCGCCGGCCCGGGACGCCCGATGCGCAGTCCGGTGCGGTTGCGCTGGTCGAGCGTCTCGATGCCGGTGAGGTTCGGGTACATGGCCCGGGTCAGGTAGTCCATCCCGCGCGCGAGCGCCGGGTCGACGAAGCGGTCGCCGCTGGTCCGGCGGTAGTCGGTCAATCCGATCATGTAGACCCGGTGGTAGCCGACCACCGGGCCGACGTTCTCGGGGAAGTAGCCCTCCTCCGACTGCTGGCGGCAGAGCGCGTGCACCGCCCGGCGGGCCAGGCGGCAGCTGTCCGCGTCGCCGAGCAGTTTGCCGATGCGGTGGAGCGGCGCGGCCATGATGTAGAGGTGATTAGGCCCGCAGCCGGTGAACGGCCCCGGCTTGCCCCAGGCCGCCTCCTTCTTGAGCAGGAAGCGCGAGAGCGCCCCGGCGCAGGCCTCGGCCATCCTCAGCCACACCCGGCGCTCGGCGGCCGAGGCGGTCGGCAGGAGCATCTCTATAGCTGGAATGAGCGGCAGCAGGTCGAAGTTCGGCGGGAAGCCCCGCCCCGAGCAGCGCGCGGTGAACTCCCGGGCCTGGATGCTGATCAGCCGCCGCGCGTAGTCCTCGAGAATCCGCGCGCTCGCCGCCGGGCCGTCCCACCACCCGGGCCGCGAGAGGACCGCCGCCGCCAGCCCGACGCCCCGCCCCATGTGCCCAGGCTGCCGGCTCAGAATTTTGCGGGTCTCGGCCGAGAGCCGGCGTCCGCTCGAGTCGAGCAGCCGCCGGCGGGCGAACTCGCTGACGTACTCCGCACACTGCTTCTGGAATGAACCGGTCATTGGCTTTCCCCCGTGGAGGTCCCCGGCAGGCGCAGCCGGGTTTCGATGTTCAGGCGGGTGATCCGGAGCTCCGGGTGCGCCCGGCGCTCGGCCAGCCGCGAGATGCAGGCCTCGGCCATGTCCCGGACGCTCCAGACCACCTGGGGCGTCGTCCGGTTGGCCGGGAAGATGGACAGGTAATGCTCGTAGCTCTCCTCCGGGCACCAGCCGACCACCTCGAACTCCGGACCGACGGTCAGGCCCAGCTCCATGCCGGTGCGGACCGCCTCCGCCGAGCAGGAGGACCAGGGGGCGATCAGCCCCGTGGGCCGGTCGACGGCGGCGAGCAGGTCGCGCAGCTCCGGGCCGACCTTTCCGCCCCGCACTTCGACCATGTAGCGCGCCGGCATCTCCAGGCCGTGCTGCCGCAGACCGGCCAGCGCCCCGGCCCAGCGCTCCAGGCCCTGGATGCCGGGGTCGGCCGGCCCGACCCATCCGATCCGCCGGTGGCCGCGGGAGACCAGGTACTCGGCGGCCTGCATGGCCCCGCCGAAGTTGCCCTGGGTGACCGCGTCGAAGGGAGATCCGGAGAGCCAGGTGTCGGCCATGACCGTCGGGACGCCGAGCTTCGCGACCGCGGCGTGCAGCCGCTCGTCGGCCGAGTCGAGGACAATGCCCGAGGCCCGGGCGGCCAGCAGCTGGCCAACCACGTCCTCCGCGGTCCGGCCCTGCGCCGAGATGCCTGTTACCGACCAGCCGCGCTTCCCGGCGCAGGCGTTGAGCGCGGTCAGCCGCATCCCGGGGATGCCGCTCCACGAGTCCTGCGGCTGGTCGCTGCAGACGTAGGCGATCGGCGCGCTCCGGGCCGGGTCGTTGGCCATGCCCGTGACCTTGAAGCCGTGGCGCGCGTGAGTCCGGACCAGGTGCTCGGTCTCGAGGTGCTTCATCGCCCGCCGGACGGTCTCCGGCGAGACGTCGAGGTCCCGAGCCAGTTCGCGGATGCCGGGCAAGTACTGGCCTACGGGAAACGCGCCGGTGCCGAGCTTCTTCCGAAGAAGCGCAGCGACCTTCGCGGCGCCGCGGCCTGCCTTGCCAGCCTTGTCAGGTGACATCTATCTGCCTCCTGGGTGCATCATTACTGACACTATACACCGGCGAGCAGCCGATGTCCATAGGAAACCGATAGATATCGTAACCGCCACGACTATAAGCGCATAAGAGACGTCTGATCTGCAATTCCTATGTCGACTTGGAGCGTATGGCGTCTATCGCGCGCGGCGCTGCGGACCGACGCGTCCCCATCGCCGAGCGCCTTGATGCACAGTTCGACAGCCGGCGAGATCCCACGGGTTCTCCGGCGCGGAGGTCTTTGCCAAGAGCCGCCGGAGACGTCGCGCTACTGAGCACAGTTTCTTTCCAAGCGCCGGTTGACGGGTATCGGGGCGACGCTATCATTCAGCCATGGTAAGGGGAAGGGAAACTAGTATGGTTCTAGGGCACAGTTACATGCAGCAGTTGCTGGCGGCAGTCCTGCTGGCCTCAGGCTGCCTGCGTGCTGGCGAACGGACTCCAGATGTCTCTGCCGACGGCCGCAAGCCTACGATGGAAACCCCAGTTCCGGTTGCGCCCGATCCAGAACTGGAAGCTCTTGGCCTGAAGATGGCTGGAGCACACGAACACAAGTATACGCACGCCCAGCCACATTACAGAAGGGATGTCCTGTGGGTGGATTGCGGGAAAGATGGCCCCAGTGAGGAACGGACAAGGAAAGCTCAGGAGGCCCCTGGCGTTATCGATGTGGCCGTCAAGAAGGACAAGAGCCGCACACCTTGGGGCGCGGACTACGAATCAACGTACTTAGTCGTTACCAAGCTCATCGACCTCTGGTCCGAGGCCGACGTGAAGGCCTGGAAGAAGGAGATGGGCGAGAAGTACATGATCACCAAGGACGTCGGCGGGCACAGATGGGGCAAGAGCTGCGGCGCTGAAGAGGCCAGTTGGCCGGCGACCAAGGCTGCCGGAAACGGTCGGTTCGTCTTCACCATCACCACCTACGTGGCGCGGACTGAGGATTACTCCACGGTGACGGTGAGCGCCAGCCAGGAGAAATTCCCGGGCTTCGAGAACGCCTTCTGGCGGTGTGTTCTGGAGCACGGAGGAAAGAGCAAGCTCAGGAAGGTGGGCGAGAGCTGGGTATACGAGCGGCACGTCGGGGAGACCGCGGACGGGGCCATCTGGGCGACGGCCGATGGGGTGCTGGTGTACATCTCCTGCGGCGGGAAGTACCCCACCGAGCTGATCGAGGCCTACCTTGAGAAGTACCCGAGCATCCTGAGCGCCGACTACAAGATGGACCTGGAGCGCTGGGGCCGCGAAGAGATCGAGCTGCGCCTGGCGCGGATGGACGAGATCCTGGCCGACCCGAAGGAGGCAGCCAAGCGCAAGGCCTACGTCTACGACGAGTGGATTGATCTGCGGAGGTTCTTCGTCTTCCCCTTCGACAATGCCAAGTGTCAGACCGAGGAGGAGCACCGAGCGCTCCGCAAGCAGCTCGGCGACTGGTGGGGGGCCAACAAGGACAAGCTCCGCTGGAACCCGAAGATCCGCGGGTTCGAGGCGGGGGAGTGAGCAGATTCCACACGTCGCACATCCCTGCGAGGATAAGGAGCCACGTCATGGACATCCGGCAAGGACTGCCCCTTCTGCTGTTGGCATGCTTCAGTATAGCGGGGTGCAGAGGCGAGCAGGCCGAAGAGTCCTGCATCGAGCAGCTTCCGGAGTCGTGTCGCTATGTCGACAAAACTCGGGGGTTCTCCATCAAGGTCCCGCCGGGCTGGGGCAATACAAACCTTACCGGCTCCGCGATCATGCTCCTCGGCTACCTGGGAAAACACAGTCCCGATTACCTGGGGACCGTTGTCGTGGGCAGCGACAACCTGCCGGCCAACATGCCCCTTCAAACCTACTACCAAGTCAACCTGGCCAAGATCAGCGCAGAGTACGACGATTACAGGGAGCTGAAGAAAGGGGCCGAGAAGATTGGCTCGCTCGTGGCCATGCGGTTGGATTTCTCCTATAAGGCGAAAGGCGACAAGGCCAAGACCTCCGGCTATTTCATGGTAAAGGGCGGGAAGGGATATTGCATCATGTGCTCGGCAGATCCAAAGTTGTTCGACAGAAACCAAGCGCTCTTTGCAGAGATCGCACGAAGTTTCCGTCCGGAATAGTGCCAGACTGCCCTGAGGGACGCTCCTTACCCCTCCCCCGCCCCACTCACCGCCGCGAACTCCTCCTTGAGAGCCGGATAGAGCGCGCGGTAGCGCGGATAGTATCTCGCGTAGACCGCGGCGGTCTTCTTCTCGACGCCGGTCCGGCCGGTGACCTTGACCGCCTTGGCCGCGGCGGACTCGACGCTCTTGAAGGCGCCGGTGCCCACGCCGGCAAGGAGCGCCGCGCCGTAGGCCGCGCCGTCGGTCGAGTTGACCGTGGCGACCGGGGCGCGGAAGACGTCGGCGAGGATCTGCCGCCAGAGTGGGCTCCGCGCGCCGCCGCCCGAGGCACGGATCTCTCGGACCGAGAGCTTGAGCTCGCGCATCAGTGTCAGCGAGTCGGCCAGGCCGTAGGCCACGCCCTCGAGGACCGCGCGGGTCAGGTGGCCCTTGCCGTGGCGGAGGGTGAGGCCCACGAACGCGCCGCGCGCCAGTGGGTCCGGGTGCGGCGTCCGCTCGCCGGTCAGGTACGGCAGGAAGATGAGCCCCTCGCAGCCGGCCGGGGCCTTCGCCGCCTCGGCGATCATGATCTCGTAGGGGTCGCAGCCGCGCCTGGCGGCGAGCGCCTTCTCCTCGCCGCAGAGCGCGTCTCGGTACCAGCGGAGGCTGCCGCCGGCCGAGAGCATCACGCCCATCAGGTGCCACTTGCCGGGGACGGCGTGGCAGAAGGCGTGGAGCAGTCCGCTGGGCTCGACCCGGTAGCGGTCGGAGGCCGCGAAGACCACGCCGCTCGTGCCGAGCGTCACCGACACGGCGCCCTCGGAGACGATCCCGGTGCCCACCGCCTGGGCCGCCTGGTCGCCGCCGCCGCCGACCACCGGCGTGCCGGCGACGAGCCCCGTCGCCGCCGCGGCCGTGGCACTGACTCTCGTGCTCGCCACCGGGCTTTCGGTGATCTCCGGGAGCCAGGCGCGCGGGACGCCGACGGCCTTGAGCATCTCGTCGGACCAGCGTCGCCGGCCGACGTCGAAGAGCGACGTGCCGGAGGCGTCCGAAACCTCTCCGAAGAACTCGCCGGTCAACCGGTAGCGGATGTAGTCCTTGGGCAGGAGCGCCTTGGCGGCCTTCCGGAAGACCCCGGGCTCGTTCTCCCTGACCCAGGCAATCTTCGGAGCGGTGAAGCCGGGCAGGACCGGGTTGCCGGTGAGCGCGATGACCCGCTTCGCGCCGACCTTCTTCGTTATCGCCGCGCACTGCTTCGCCGTGCGCTGGTCGTTCCACATGATGCAGGGGCGGAGAACCTTCCCCGACTTGTCGAGCAGCACCAGGCCGTGCATCTGCCCGGTGAGGCCAACGCCGGCGACGTCCGAACCTTTGGCGCGCGCCTTCTTGAGGACCGCGCGGATGGCCGCGGCCGAGGCCTTCCACCAGTCCTCCGGCTTCTGCTCGGCCCAGAGCGGCCGTGGGGTGAACATCGGGTACTCGACGTTGGCGGTGGCCTTTACCCGCCCGGCGCCGTCGATGAGCAGGGCCTTCGTGCCGCTGGTGCCCACGTCGAGACCGAGGAGATACCGCTGGGACATGATCGTTCCTCCCTCTGGCGATTCCTTGGCAATGTCGTCGCGGGCAGCCCGGTTGCAAGAGTATTTCCGCCAGGGTCGGCTATCGGCTTTCGGCTTTCGGCATTCGGCTTTCGGCATTCGGCTTTCGGAGCAACGGCTACCGGGAACGCAGGGCACGCACCAGAGCATTGAGCACCTGCGCACTGCGCGAGCATTGGGATGCGAGCCGGACGGAATGCTCCCCACCGAGATAGCCGAGGTCGCGAGCCAACTCGACCTGGTACTCAAGCTCCTTCGCCGAGCCGTAGGCCATGTCAATGAACCGGGCATAGTCTGCCTTTGACTCCCTTGCCGAGCCCTCCACGATATTGGAGGCAACGGACACAGCCGCCCGTCGCATCTGTGCCGCCAGACCGAACAGCTCTTCTTTGGGAAAGGCCTTGGTGGCCTTGTAGGTCCCCAGGACTGCATTGTGGGCAAGGTTGAAGGCTTGAAGCTTCCTGTGGTCACGCATTTCCGTCTCCTTCCATATGACTCCGCCAGCGACCATCGCCAGCCGTTGCCGTCGTCGTTCTTGCCGTTCCGAAAGCCGAAGGCCGAAAGCCTAAAGCCGGACTTCGTCCCCGTCAAGTCTGCGTGCAAACGGTTGCACCCCCGCCTCCCAGCTGCTAGAATCCCCCCAGCGAAAGGAGCCCAACCCATGCCCGACCACCTGCGCGCACCTCTGGAGAACTACCTGGCCGCCGCCGCCTCGGGCGAGCCCACCCCCGGGGGCGGCTCGGTCTCGGCGCTGGCCGGGGCGCTGGGCGCCTCCATGGCCGCGATGGCCGCCAACTTCACGGTCGGCAAGAAGCAGTTCGCCGCCGTGGAGCCGGAGGCCCGCGAGCTCCTCGGCAAGGTCGAGGACCTGCGCAAGAAGCTCCAGGAGCTCACCCAGAAGGACACCGAGGCCTACGGCGCGGTCTCCGCGGCCTTCAAGCTGCCCAAGGCTGCCCCCGAGGAGAAGACGGCACGCAAGGCCGCCATCGCCGCGGCGTGCCGCGGGGCCATGGCCGTCCCGCTCGAGGCGCTGCGGGCCTGCCGCGAGACCCTGTTGGCAACCAGGCGCCTCGCCGAGATCGCCAACCCCAACCTGATCAGCGACGTGGGCGTGGCCGCGCTGCTGCTGGAAGCGGCCGCCGGCGGCTCGGCGCTCAACGTGGCCGTGAACCTTCCGTCCATCGGCGACCGGGAGCTGGCCGCCGCCGTGCAGGCCGAGCTCAACGCCACCCTGGCAGACTGCGCCCGGCTGAGCAAGGAGTCCCAGGACCTGGTGGCGGCGGCCTTGATGAAGGGGGCGGGATGAATCGCCGAACGGCCGGCTTTCGGCCATCGGCTATGGGCTTTCGGCACAACGGCCGCTACGAAAGAGCCGCCGGCTTTGGGCTTTGGGCTTTGGGCCTTGGGGACAACTGCCGTTTCGAAAGCCGAAAGCCGAAAGCCGAATGCCCGCTGTTGTTCGCCCTGCTGCTTCTTATCCCCGCCCTCCTCTTCGCCGGCTGCCGGCCGTCCCCGGAGAAGGCCGCCGCCGCGTGCTCCCCGCTGCTCCTCGCCCAGGTCGTCGACGAGACCGATTTCCTGGCCCAGGCCGGGCAGGTCGAGGCCGGGGTTCTGCGCTCCATGTGGGCGGAGCAGGCCTCGCTCGAATGGATCCGGCGGCCCAGCCGGGCGCTGCCCGTGGAGGACGCGATCAACGCCCCGGAGCGGTTGCGCGGCCAGAAGGTCTTCTTCCGCGGCAAGCTGCTGGCCGTCACCGGCGCGCCGCCGGCCGGCGGTGCCGGTCGGTCGGCCGAGCCGCTCAGGTGCCTGGTGCTGCTGCCGGACGGAGGCGTGGCCGCCTGCCTCTCCGATCCTGGCGCCGGCCAGGCGCCGCCCGCGGTCGGCTCGGCCGTCGAGGTTTCGGGCATCTTCCTGAAGCGTTGGATCGCGCTGGACGGCTCCGGCACCCGCTACGTGGCCGTGCCCATGGTGGCCGGGGCCCCGCCCGCCGTCATCGGCGGAGCGGAGGCCGGGAAGCTCGCCGGGCTCGAGCCGGCCAGGGGCCTGCTGCCCATCGCCGGGCTGGCGGTGCCGCCGGTCTGGTCGCGGCCGGTGGTGGAGCTCGACGCCCAGGGCCGGCTCCGGCTCGACGGCGCGGCCATCTCCCGGGAGAGGCTCAATGCCGGGCTCGCCAGGCTCGCGGCGGGTGCCGGCAGGACGCCGCTCGGGGAAAGCGCCCTGGTGGTCGTGGTCCTGGTCGACAAGGACGCGCCGGCCGAGGCCCGCGCGGTGCTCGAGAAGTCGCTGCCGGCTCGAGCCGTCTTCCGCACGCAGTCCGCCAGGTAGGATGCATGGGGCGACATGTACTTGCTCACGCCACGCCGCGAAGCCGCCAAGCACAACAACGTCGTCCTTTCAGCGGGTGAACCAGCAGCCCTTCTTTGCGCTTTGTGGCTTGGCGCGAGAAGGATAGGGATGTTGTTGCTCCGCGCATCGCCGCCTTCTCTCGCCACAAGGCAACGCAGCGAGGTTTGACATGCAGGACTTCCTGAGACAGACCATCTCCGACCTCGTCGCCATCCCCAGCCCCAGCGGCGAGGAGCGCGGCGTCGCCGACCTCGTCTTCGCGAAGCTCCGGGCCGCGGGGCTCTCTCCCGAGCGCGACGCCGACGACAACGTCTGGGTCGAGGTCGGTCCGCGCGAGGCCAAGGGGCGGCTCCACGTCAACGGGCACATGGACACGGTGGTGCCGGTGGACGGCTGGGAGACCGACCCGCACGGCCCGGTCGTGAAGGGCGGGAGACTCCACGGCCTGGGCGCCAGCGACTGCAAGGCGGGGCTGGCCGCCATGCTCTGGCTGGCGCCGCGGGTGCGCCCCAAGGTGCGCGTCCTCTTCAGCTGGACGGTCTGCGAGGAAGGCATCGGCCACGCCAAGGCCAACGGCTCGCGCGCCATGGCCGCGATGGGCGGCGACTGGGCCATCACCGTGGAGCCGAGCTGCGACGGCAGTGGGCCGCGCCTGAGCATCGGCACCCAGGGGCACGTCCGGGCCAGCGTGAAGTTCGCCGGCAAGGCCGCGCACAGCTCGCGGCCCGACCTCGGCGAGAACGCGGTGCTGGCCGCCGCGCGCTTCTGCGCGGGGCTCGAGCGGCTCAACGCCTCGTTCCCGGAGCGGCAGCTCCACGGCGGCGCGATCGCCCGCGCCACCGTCGCGCCGACCATCATCAGCGGCGGCAAGCTCAGCAACATCATCCCGGACTCCTGCCAGGTGACGGTCAGCCGCCGCCTGGCCCCCGGCGAGAGTCACGACACCTTCCGGGCCGAGCTCGAGAAGTTGCTCGCCGGCGAGAGGGCCAGCTTTGAGATCGCCGGCGACGGGCCCTGCGCGCTGGTCGACGTGCACGGGCCGCTCTTCGCCGCGGCCCGGCGCGCCCAGCTCGAGGTCTGCGGCGCGGAGCGCACGAGCTTCCAGCGCGGGCGGACCGACGCGGTGCTCTTCGCCGCCGCCGGCATGGACACCATGACGATCGGCCCGGGCCTCTCCACCCAGTGCCACGTGGCCAACGAACACGTGGACCTGGCCGCGGCCGAGCAGTGCACCCGGCTGCTCGAGAGGACCATCAACGGGCTGGGGGACAAGTAACCGCGGCAGACCGAAGATTGGCGAATATCGCCATCACACCCCCGCGCCTTTTGCCATTTGCGCCGCGGAGCCAGGCGCCTATCATCCAGCCATCGCGTTCCCGGCCGCTCGCCGCCATCGGAGGCCCGCCCATGCGCAAGATCCTTCCTCTCGCCGTTCTCTCGACCATCCTGGCAGCCGTCGCGCTCGCCAGGGCCGGTGCCGCCGAGCCGGCGCCGACCGCCGCGGTTCCGGCCGCCGCCGCGCTGGAGCGCCACGACCGCCGGGTCTACGAGGCGGTAGCCCCGGCGGTGGTGGGCATCACCTGCCGCGACGCCAAGGGCGGCTTCTTCGGCACCGGCGTGGTGATCAGTCCCGACGGGCTGGTGCTGACCTCGACCACCACGGTGCCCTCCGGAGCCATCAACATCAAGGTCTACTTCATGGGCGCGCCCGACAAGGAGGCCAAGCTGGTCGGCACCGACGCGGCCACGGAGAGCTCGCTCATCAAGGTCGACGGCAAGGGGCTGCCCTTCGTGCCGCTGGCCGACTCGGCGGCGGTCCGCGCCGGAGAGCGGGCCTACACCTTCGGCAACCCCTTCGGCACGCTCTCCGCCGACAACAAGGTCTCCTTCAGCGCCGGGCACGTCAGCGGCGTCTACCGTCTGCCGGACAACATGGACTTCCAGTCCAAGTACCGCGACCTGGTCATCGAGACCGAGGCGGCGGTCAACCCCGGCTCCGACGGCGGCCCGCTGGTCGACGGCCAGGGGCGGCTCCTGGGCGTGCTGTCGCTGGGCTTCTCGGAGCGCCGCTGGCTGGGGGTGGCCGTGCCAGTCCACCTCATCGCCCCGAAGTTCGAGGCCCTCAAGGACATGAAGCCCCCGGCCGAGCACCTCCGCCCGCCGGACGACGTCGCGCAGGGCGAGGCCGCCTGGCGCGCGGCGGTGGACCGGGTCGCCCCGGCCGTGGTGCAGGTCCTGGTCGACCGCGAGGAGAGGCCGCTGCCGCGCCCGCCGGCCACCCTGGGCTACGAGCAGCAGCAGGAGGAGCTCCGCCGGCGCTACGGCGTGCGTCCGCCGGGGGCGGCCAGCGGGGTGATCATCGACCCCGAGGGCCTGGTGCTCACCGCGTACTTCCACGTCACCGGCCGCGTGAAGAAGGCCGACGACGCGATCCGGGTGCGGCTGGCCGACGGCCGGACGCTGCCGGCCAGGGTGCTGGGCCGCGACGATAGCCTGGACCTGGTCATGCTGCGGGTCGACGCCGGCGGCGAGAAGCTGCCGGCCGCCGAACTGTCCTCCGCTCCGCTGGCGGTCGGCTCGCAGATCGCGGTGCTGGGCCGCAGCGAGGACCCGGCCGCCGTGACCGTCAACCGCGGGGTGGTGAGCGCCGTGGGCCGGAGCCTGGGCCGCACCACCCAGGTCTCGGCCTTCATCAATTACGGCAACCTGGGCGGCCCGGCCATCGGGCCGGACGGGCGGGTGGTCGGCGTGACCGGGCACCTGCGTCCCGGGGCGCTGTAGGGGCAGAACTCCGGCGTGGGCTTCATCGTCCCGGCCGCGGTCGTGGCCGAGTGCCGGGCCGACCTGGCCGCCGGCAGAGTCCTCAAGCCGCCCGCCCGGACCTTCCTGGGCATCTCGCCGGGCCGCGACGCTCCGGACCTGCTGGGCGCGCCGGTCGGCGGGGTGCTGCCCGGCTCGCCGGCCGAATCCGCGGGGCTGAAGACCGGCGACGTCATCACCAGGCTGGGCGACGCCCCGGTGGAGGGCTGGTCCGGGCTGGTGCGCAACATCGTCGGGCACAAGCCCGGCGACAAGGTCAAGCTGACCGTGAAGCGCAAGGACGCCGTCGAGGAGATCGAGGTCACCCTGGGGAAGAGCAATGATTAGCGCGAGAACTTCGACCCGGGCCTGGCTGCTGGCGGGAGCCCTGGCGCTCGGGGCGGCGCCGGCGGCGGCCAAGGACACCGCGCCGGACGAGCCGGGGATCCCCCGGCCGAAGCCCGTGACCGGCTCAACCGCGCAGGCCGACCCCGCGGCGACGGTCGCCGCCCGGGCGGTCGACGGCGACATGGCCGGGCTGATCCGCCGCCTGCTGCCCGCCTACATCTTCGTGGGCGGCGGCAGCGGGGTGATCATCAGCCCCGACGGCTACGCCCTGACCAACCACCACGTGGCCGGCACCGCCAAGGTCTGGAAGGTGCGCACCGCCGCCGGCAAGGTCTACGTCGCCGACGTGGCCGGCACCGATCCGGTGGGCGACATACTGCTGCTCAAGCTGCGCAACGCCCAGGACGTTCCCCACCTCGAGCTGGGCAATTCCGACGCGGTGCAGGTCGGGCAGACCGTGGTGGCCATCGGCAACCCCTTCGGCCTGGGGGTGGTCGACGAGGCTCCCACCGTGACGGTCGGGGTGGTCAGCGCCACCCACCGGTACCACGGCAACTACTCCGACGCCATCCAGACCGACGCCCCGGTGAACCCGGGCAACTCCGGCGGGCCGCTCATGACCCTGGACGGCAAGGTGGTCGGCATCAACGGCCAGATCGCCACGCGCTTCGGGACCCGCTCCAACACCGGCATCGGCTACGCCATCCCGGCCAACCAGATCAGGCGCTTCCTGCCGCTGCTCAAGGAGGCCAAGGGCGGCCGCGTGCGGCACGGGACCATCCGCGGCCTGCAGCTCCGGCCGTTCGTCCCGGACGCGGCCGTCGGCGAGGACCGCGCGGTGGTCCAGGCGGTCAGGGCCGGCAGCACCGCCGAGACCGCCGGCTTCAAGCCCGGCGACGAGATCCTCGCCGCCGGCGGCGAGGCCATCGTCAACTACGCGCGCTTCGCCGGCGTGCTCGGCACCTGGCCGGCCGGGTCGGAGCTCGAGGTGGTGGTGCGGCGGGACGGCGCCGAGAAGAAGCTCGGCGTGCGCCTGGACGTGCTCCCGGTGGCCGAGCCCGTCGATTTCGGCTGGACCCTGGAGCCGGCCAACCCCGAGGGGCTGCGCCGGAATCAGGGGCTCAAGGTCAAGGAAGTCAGGAAGGACGGGCCGGCCGAGAAGGCCGGCATCCGCGCCGGCGACGTGCTGCTGGAGCTGGCCGAGATCGAACTCGGCTCTCCGTTCGGCGTCCTGAACCTGCTGCGCACCGGTTTCGAGGGCGGGCAGCCGGTCAAGGGCCGCCTGCGGCGGATCATCCCCGAAGCCGGCGGCGAGGCCGGCAAGGAGAAGACCGAGGACTCGGCCTTCGAGATCGTTCCGGCCGCCCTGAAGACCGAGCCGCGTGCCGATTGGGGCATGAGCCTGAACAACGCGCCCGAACCGGGGGGCGGCTTCCGGGTGACCATGGTCCGGGCCGGCGGCGCGGCCGAGAAGGCCGGCATCCGGTTCGACGACGTGATCGTCGAGATGAACGGCCGGGAGCTCAAGGACCTCCTGCCGCTCCAGGAGCTGTTCCGCGACACCAAGCCGGGACAGACGATCAAAGGCAAGCTCCGGCGCAAGGATGAAGGCGGCGCCGGCGGCGAGGCCAAGGAAGTCGAGTTCAGCCTGAGGGTCCAAGCCGCCCAGATGTGATGTGTCGTCGCCGGCGGCGCCGCCTGGCGCCTGGCGCCGGCGAAGCGCTAGGTTGTTTCTTGACAAAGTCAGTCGACAATGTATTATTTGGCCTGTCCACGCGGGATGACCCGCTGGCCGGAAGGAGGAGTCCGTGAAGAAGGTGCTGATAGTTATAGTCCTGCTGGCCGCTGGTCTGGCGGCGTTCCTGGTCCTGCGCAGGAAGCCGGAAGGCGGCGCGCAGTCGTCCGAGCGCATTACCATGTCCGGTGCCTGGGCACTCTACCCCATGGGCGTGCGCTGGGGCGAGGAATACAAGAAGCTGCACCCCGAGGTGCGATTCGACATCTCCGCCGGCGGCGCCGGCAAGGGCGTGACCGACGCGCTGACCGGCGCGGCGGACATCGGCATGGTCTCGCGGGACCTCTCCGCGGCCGAGCTCGAGAAGGGCGCCTGGTTCGTCACGGTCACCAAGGACGCGGTGGTGCCGATGATCAACGCCGCCCACCCGCAGGCGGAGAAGCTCCTGGCCAAGGGAGCCACCCGCGAGACGCTCACCGGCATCTGGGTTGGCGGGACGGTCAAGACCTGGGGCCAGGTGCTCGGCGACAGCTCGGCCGAGGCCATCAGCGTCTTCTCCCGCTCCGACGCCTGCGGCGCGGCCGAGACCTGGGCCAAGTACCTCGGCAACAAGAAGCAGGAGGACCTCAAGGGCACGGCCGTCTACGGCGACCCCGGCCTGGCCGCCGCGGTGGCCAAGGACCCCCTGGGCATCGGCTTCAACAACGTGAACTTCGCCTACGACGCCAAGACCGGCAAGCCGGTCCCGGGCGTGCGGCCCCTGCCCATCGACGTGGACGGCAGCGGGGCGGTCGAACCCAAGGAGAACTTCTACGCCACCCGCGACGAGCTGGTCAAGGCCATCGCCGACGGCCGCTACCCCTCGCCGCCGGCCCGCGGACTGCACTTCGTCTCGAAGGGCGCCCCGGACCGGCCGGCGGTGGCCGCCTTCGTGCGCTGGGTGCTGACCGACGGTCAGAAGTTCGTCCCCGAGTCGGGCTACGTCAACCTGGACGCCGCCCAGCTGATCGACCAGATCAAGAAACTGAGCGCTCCGGCGGCGGTGCCGGCGGCCCCGGTCGCCCCCAAGCCCTGAGCGGGAGCCCCCCTTGGAGGACAACAGCGCCAGGCTTTTCAACGACCGCCTGATCCGGCGGCTGATCCTGGCGCTGATCGTCGTCGTCAACGTCCTCATCGTGGGGATCGTGCTGGCGCTCTGCGTGCGGAGCTGGCCGATCCTGGACGGCACGCCGCTGGGCCGGCTGCTCTTCTCGACGGAGTGGCACCCCTCCACCGGCAAGTTCGGCCTGCTGACCTTCATCGTCGGGACCTTCGCGGTCACCGCCGGGGCGATGCTGCTGGCCGTGCCGCCCTGCCTGCTCTCGGCCATCTACCTGTCGGAGTACGCGCCGCGCTGGATCCGGACGCTGTCCGCACCGCTGATCGACCTGCTGGCCGGCATTCCCTCGGTGATCTACGGCCTGTGGGGCGTGCTGGTGATCGTTCCGCTGGTCCAGGACCGGATCGCCCCGCTCTTCGGGGTCAAGAGCACCGGCTACTCGGTGCTGGCCGCGGCGGTGGTTCTGGCGGTGATGATTGTGCCGGTGCTGGTGCACATCTCGGTCGAGGTCATGAAGGCCGTGCCCCGGGAGCTGCGCGAGGCCTCGCTGTCGCTCGGCGCCACCCGCTGGGAGACGGTCAAGCACGTGGTCCTGCGCAAGTCCCGTTCCGGGCTCTTCGCGGCCGGGGTGCTGGCCACCTCCCGGGCGCTGGGCGAGACCATGGCCGTGCTGATGGTCGCCGGCAACTACGTCTTCGCCCTGCCCCGGACCCCTTTCGATCAGGCCTACCCGCTGCCCGCGCTGATCGCCAACAACTACGGCGAGATGCTCTCCATGCCGCATTACGAGGCGGCGCTGATGGCTGCGGCGCTGGTGCTGCTGCTCATCGTGCTGATTTTCAACGTTACTTCCCAGGCCATCCTGCTGCGCTTCGCGAGGGCCTGACCGATGAACCGCCGCAGCGCCGAGGAGAGCATCTTCAAGGGCCTGATGGGCCTGTCGTTCCTGGCCATCCTGGCCGCCCTGGCGACCATCGTCGGCACGGTGGTCTGGAAGGGCCTGCCGGCCATGAACTGGGACATGCTCACCAAGACGCCCAGCGGCGGGTTCTACCTGGGCGGCTCGGGGGGGGTGCTCAACGCCATCGTCGGATCGCTGTACCTGGCCGGCGGGGCCACCGTGGCCTCGTCCTGCCTGGCCCTGCCCATCGTGCTGGGGCTCAACGTCTACGCCCGGAGGGCCTCGCGCCTGGTGACCTTCACCCGCTTCTCCATGGACGTCCTGGCCGGGGTGCCCTCGATCGTCTTCGGGGCGGTGGGCTACGTGCTGATGGTGGCATTGGGCCTGAAGGCCTCGCTGCTGGCCGGGATCATCGCCGTGGCCCTGCTCATCCTGCCGATCATGATCAAGGCCATGGACGAGGTGGTGCGCCTGGTGCCGCAGGAGATGGCCGAGGCCTCGGCCGCGCTGGGAGCCACGCGCCTGGAGACCGCCTTCCTGGTGGTGGCCCGCCAGGCGCTGCCCGGGCTGGCCACTGCGGTGCTGATCGCCTTCGGCCGGGGAGTGGGCGACGCCGCCTCGGTGCTCTTCACCGCGGGATTCACCGACAACATTCCCGACTCGCTGATGAGCCCGGCGGCCACCCTGCCGCTGGCGGTCTTCTTCCAGCTGGGCAGCAACCTCCCGGAAGTGCAGGAGCGGGCCTACGCCGCCGCCCTGATCCTGATGGCCATGATCCTGATCGTCAGCCTGGTCACCCGGGAGCTGTCCCGGCGACTGTCCCGGCACAACGTCCGGTAGGATGGAAGCCATGCCCGAGCCAAGCACCACGCACATCTCCGTCCGGAACCTGAGCGTCCACTACGGCGGCCAGCCGGCGCTGAAGAACGTCAGCGTGAACATCCCCGACCGCAAGATCACCGCGGTGCTGGGCCCCTCGGGCTGCGGCAAGACCACCTTCCTGCGCTGCCTCAACCGCCTGGTGGACACGGTCGACGGGGTGAGCGTCTCCGGGCAGGTGCTGGTCGACGGCGAGGACCTGTTCGACCCGGCGGCGGAGGTCACCCACATCCGCAAGAAGATGGGCCTGCTCTCCCAGCGGCCCTACCCGCTGCCCATGTCCATCTACGACAACGTGGCCTACGGGCCGCGCATCCACGGGCAGAGCGACCGCGGGGAGCTCGACGCCCTGGTCGAACACCATCTGAAGCTGGCCGGACTCTGGGACGAGGTCAAGGGCCGCCTGCGTGCCCCGGCCACCTCGCTGTCCATCGGCCAGCAGCAGCGGCTGTGCCTGGCCCGCGGGCTGGCCGTCGGCCCGGAGATAATCCTCGCCGACGAGCCCACTTCGGCGCTCGACCCGATCTCCAGCGCGCACATCGAGGGCAAGTTCAAGGAACTGCGCGACCAGTACACCATCGTGATCGTCACCCACATCCTCCGCCAGGCCCGGCGCCTGGCCGACTACGTGATCTTCATGTACATGGGGGAGCTGGTGGAGCACGGCCCGGCGGCGGAGGTTTTCAACGCCCCCCGGGAGAAGCAGACCCGGGAGTACATCTCCGGGGTCATCAGCTAGCGGCCCGCGGCTGGAAGAGAGGCGGACATGAAGCTTTCCACCCGCAGCGAGTACGCCTGCCTGGCGCTGCTCGACCTGGCCGAGCGCCACGGCAAGGGTGCAGTCAAGACCGAAGATATCGCCCGCCGCCGCAAGATCCCGCGCAAGTACCTCGAGCAGATCCTGCTCCAGCTGCAGAGGGCCGGCTACGTGCAGAGCCGCCGCGGGGCGCACGGCGGCCACAGCCTGGCCCGGGCACCGGAGGAGATCAGCCTGGCCGAGATCATCAGGAAGATGGACGGGGCGCTGGCTCCCACCAAGGCGGTCAGCAAATTCTTCTACGAGCCCGGCCCCCTGGAGCAGAGCCCGGCGCTGCTGCGCGTGCTCCGCGACATCCGCGACTACGTGGCCGACCGGCTGGAGAACACCTCCCTCGCCGATCTGGTCGGAAAGAAGCGCGGCTGAGGGGCCGCTCCCGGGATCGCCTGGAAAAGCGCGGGGCCGGTCCGTGGAAGGACCGGCCCCGCGCGTGTTCAGGCTGCTAGAAGCTGATTCCGACGCTGAAGAACGGACCGTGCCGGGAGCTCTCCAGCAGATAGAGGTCCCCGGAGCCCTCCTGGGCGCCGCCGTCGGTCTTGAGCCACTGAGCCTCGTAGCCCAGACGGAAGATCAGCGCATCGCTCTGGTAGCTGGCGGCCACGGACCAGGTATAGCCGAAGGCCTTGCAGGAGTCCTGGGCGGTGCCGTCGGCGTCGGCGTCGAGCAGGAGCCAGGGCATCACGGCGGCGCCGGCGGACAGGCCCCAGCCGTCGACCCCGCCATCGGGGTAGCTGTCCCCGAGGTGCCAGAAGCCGCGCAACCCGAACTGCGGACCGTACCAGCGCGCGTCGTAGGTGGCGCTGTTGCCGCCGGCCAGGTCGTAGTCGAAGGACTCCTGGAACACCCTCAGTCCCGCGTAGACTTGCGTGTAGGACTGGGGCAGGGCGTGTTCCGGCGCCAGGGGGGAGCTGCGTCCCGCCAGGCAGAGGCCGAGGTTCAGCTCGAAGAGCCCGAAGGAGGCTTCGCAGTCCTCGCCCCCGTCGGTTTCGCCGCCGCTGTCGGAGATGGAGGTACCCAGCCGCCCCCAGACCGAGACCCAGGAATGGTCGGGCAGAGGCACCTCGCCCTCGAGCAGGGCCATGATGTTGCGGCCGTGGTCGAAATCGTTGACGACCGCGCCGCTGACCACCTTGGTGTCTCCGGAGGTCAGCCAGAGGCGGATGCCGAACTCGGGGCGGGCCTCGTCGGCCTCCACCTGGAAGAGTCGGGGGTGGTCTTCGTATTCCTCGGCCAGGGCCCGGCCCGTGAGCGCCAGAGCAACCATCAGCAGAAGCGAACTCAGGATCCTGGTCATTTCATTAACCTCCGGCCGGCCTGGCCGGCCTGCTCGCACGTCCACAGGCGCGACCCCTCCCGGCGATGCGCCGGAAGTGTGGCCCATTCAACCCATTCGGGGCCGGTTTGTCAAGGGCTAACCCCGGAGGTCCAGTAGTTCCCCGAGCATCTGGTCCTGGGTTCGCAGGGAGGCGATCCCGGCGCGCAGCGCGGCCCGGGTGGCGATTTCGTCGGTTATCTCGCGGGACAGCTCCACGCCGGAGCCCTCCAGGAACCCGCCGATGATCTCGCCGAAGGACCCGGTGCCGGCCTCGCCGGCCACGGCCAGGCCGCTTGCGGCCCCCGGAGAGAAGAGCCCGCCGCCGACGGCTTCAAGGCCGTCGGGGTTGGCGAAGCGGTAGAGCGGGATCCGCCCGAGAGTGTTGCGGGAGCCGTCGGCCATGGTGGCGGTCAGCTCCCCGGAGCGAGACACCTCCACGGCCACGGCGTTCTCCGGAACGGCGAAACCGGTCATCAGCCGGTTGCCGGCCGAATCCACCACCCGCCCGGAGCCGTCGACGCCGAAGGCTCCGAGTCGCGTGTAGCGTGTGCCGCGGGGCGTGTCGACCGCCAGGTAGCCCTGCCCGGCCACGGCCAGGTCCAGCGGCCGCCCGGTTGGCTCGGGCGCGCCGCCCGTTCCGCTTCGCGTCACAGAGTCGACGGCCGCGCCGCCGGCGGCCAGCTCCGACTGGTGCGCGCGGCGCGGCTGGAAGGCCGGCGTCAGGGCGTTGGCGATGTTGTTGGCGGTGACGTCCTGGCGGTCGAAGGCCGCGCGGAGCGAGGATACGGCGATGCTGAAGTTGACCATGGCTGCCTCCCTGCCGGTGCACGGTCCGCGGCGGGAGCCTCCCTGGCTTCCGCCGCCGATAGTATGGCCCGGTTCGCGGAGAAAAGCAACAGGACGGGGCCGGAGGCGGACGCCGCGCGCGCCGGGATGCAGATGAACCTGGCCGCCCCGGCCGCGTTGTACTCTGTGGAGGCCGCGGCCATCCGGCTTGACACCCCCCGGTGGCGGGGTACACTGGGCCTCCGAAAGGACCGGTCGGACATGGACCTATCCAGGAAGGGACTGCACAAGGGGCGGCCCAACTTGTTCGCGGACGTGATCGACCGCTGCAAGCACGAAGGCGATTTCCAGGGCGCCTGGCGCATGTCCTCCAACAAGAACCAGGAAGGCCAGAGCAGCTGGCTGCGCCGCGGAATGCTCTTCTTCACCGTGGCGGTGGCTGCCGTTCTGGTCGTCGCCATGGTGGTCATGTTCCAGAAGACCAAGAACGAGCCGCAGTCTCCCCACCTGCCGATCAGTCGGCCGGTTGGCGCGCCGCCTCCGACCGTGCCGGGCACCCCGCCGCCGCCGTGGAAGGGATCCCTGGCCGCGGACCCGGTGCCGCCCGGCGTCCGGACCGCCGGAGCCGATGAAACCGGCCCGGATGCCGCGAAGCCGGCGGACGGCGCGGAAGCTCCGGCCGGCCCGGACGCGGCGAACCCTCCGAAGCGGCCGACCGCCTCCGGCGCCCCGGCGGAGAAGGCCGTGGTCAGGGAGATCGAGCGGGATGGCGGGCGCTTCGTCTTCCGCCCGATGCTGCCGGAGTTCAAGCCGCTCCAGGACCTCGACCCGAACTACATCGAGGACCATTCCTGGGACGACATCCGCTGGCCCGACGAAGCCAACGACATCAAGAAGGAAACCGAGGCGGTGGAGCACATCTTCCGCTTCATCCGCACGCACGGTGCCGACCTGAGCCGCCGCGCCACGCCCGGGGTCCTGCACGGCGACCTGCTCAAGGAACCGGAGTCCCACCGTGGGCAGGTGATCCACACCCGGGTGCTGGTGGTCAAGAAGTACATGAACTTCGGCTGGCCGAAGAACGACTCCGGGGTGCAGGACACCACCATGTTGTTCTGCTACCCCACCAACGTGAGCTTCGGCCGGGCCATCTACGTCGTCCTGGCCGCCCAGCCCCCGGAGGACTTCAAGGAGGAGGAGCTCTACGACCTCACCGGGGTCTTCTGGAAGCGCTACCCGTACGTCAACGGGAAGAACGAGTGGCAGTGGCACCCGCTGGTCCTGACGGCACGGATGACCCCTGCGCCGGTGTCGAGCCAGACCTCCCACCAGTTGGCCATCTGGATCGTGGTGGTTGCGGCGGTGCTGATCATCGGCATGCTCTTCCTGGTCCGCGGGGAGACGCGCGAAGGGCAGGCCAAGCGCGCCGCCCGGATCGAGCGCCGCCGCCGCGGGCAGAAGCTGCCCTTGCGCCACGACGGCTTGGCCCCGCTGCAGCCGGCCGGCGACCCGCACGAGGGGCCGGGGCGGGATGGCGGCGGGAGCGCCGGGGGCGGAGGTCCGAACCCGCCCGGGTCGGCCTGATGCCGGCCATCCAGGTCCGCACAGCCGCCGGCGGCGCTTATCGGGTTGAGCTGGCCCCCGGCGCGCTCGGTCGCCTGGGGAGCCTGGCCGCCGGCGCGCTGGGCGGCCCGAGGCGGGTCCTGCTGGTCAGCGACGCCAACGTCTGGCCGCTCCATGGCCCGCGTTCGGTCGAGTCGCTCCGCGCCGCGGGCTTCGAGCCGTCCGAGGCGATCATCGAGGCCGGAGAGCAGGCCAAGCGCCTGGCCACGGTCGAACGCCTGTGCGAGGCCGCCCTGGAAGCCCGTTTGGACCGGTCCGGGGCGGTGGTGGCGCTTGGCGGGGGCGTGGTCGGCGACATCGCCGGCCTGGTCGCGGCCCTCTACATGCGCGGGATCCCCCATGTCCAGGTCCCGACCACACTGCTGGCCATGGTGGACAGCTCGGTGGGCGGAAAGACCGCCGTGGACCTGGCCGGCGGGAAGAACCTGGTCGGGGCGTTCCACCAGCCGGCCGCAGTGGTTGCCGACCCGGAGGCCCTGCGGACGCTGCCGGAGCGCGAGCTCTCCGCGGGGGCCGCGGAGGTGGTCAAGGCCGGCCTGCTGGGCGACCCGGGGCTCTTCGGACTGGTCGAGGGCAACCCCGCCGGGCTGCTGGCGCGCGACGGGGCGGTGCTGTCCGAGGCCATCGCCCGGTCGGTGGAGGTCAAGCGCCGCGCCGTGGAGGCCGACGAGCGCGAGACCGGCGACGGGCCCAGGGCGCTGCTCAACCTGGGGCACACCTTCGGCCACGCCCTCGAGACCCTCCGCGGCTACCAGGGCATCCTGCACGGCGAGGCGGTGGCCGTGGGCATGGTCCTGGCCGCCCGGCTGTCCGCGGCTCTCGGCCGGCTTTCTGCCGGGGACGCGGCCAGGGTGGAGCGGCTGCTGGCCTCGCTTGGCCTGCCGGTGGCCCTGGGGGCGGATGCGGACCGCCGCCGGCTCTTCGAGCTGATGGGCCGCGACAAGAAGAACCGCGCCGGGCGGCTTCGCCTGGTGCTGCCCGTGGCCATCGGCCGGGCCGAGATCGCCGCGGATGTCCCGGACGAGAAGGTGCGCAGGGTCCTGGAGGACAGTCCGTAGCCGGGTCACCAGCCGCAGGGCAATGCCGCCGGGCAGGGCCGGCGGCCGGCTCATCTTCCCCCTCGAAAAGTCCTTGCCACGCCGGGAACGGAAAGCTATAATCCGCGCCGTCTCCGGCGGTCCGGATGTCCGGGGCGCCGAGAGGGATAGCGAGAGCGTCGGGAGGCGCGTTCTTGAGACGCCCCACGTGGCTCGAAACCCTGCTGCTCATTGCCCTGGCCGTCGCCATGACGGCGCTGCTGGTCCGCGACGGCGGCCCGGTCCGCGAGGCTTTGGCGGGCGGCGGCGGAGGGGCCAACGGGGTGGTCGCCCTGACCGCCCAGAACGTCGGCACCGGCCGGGCCGAGCTGCTCTACATCGTGGACACCGCCAAGCAGCGCATCTGCGTCTACAGCTGGAACGGCACCCGCCTGGGGCTGGTGGCGGCCCGGGCCTTCGATTATGACCTTGAAGTTCTGGACTCTTCCGGAGATAAGACCATCGAGAGCGCGGAGGGCGCCGCCCGGGGCTACGTGAAGGCCCAGGTGGAGAGCTTCCGCCGGCAGAAGGAACTTCAGCCGCCCAAATGACCGGGCGGCGGACCGAGGGGAGGAACGGCGATGCCTGAAGAGATGATCGGTTTCGAAGAGGCAATGCGGCGGCTGCAGCTCAGCGAGGAGGAACTGCAGAACTTGGTCACCTCCGGCACGCTGCGCGCGTTCCGGGCGGGCGGCGAGATGAAGTTCAAGGTCGCCGACCTCGACGGCCTAAAGAAGGAGCGCGAGACCGAGCCGACCATCATCATCCCGGCGGCGGGCGGTCCGGCCGGCGGCGAGATCAAGGTCGAGATGCCCGACGATTTGGTCGTCGACGAGTCGGCCCAAACCGTGGTCGGCGGCGGCGAAGCCGCCACGCCCACCGTGGCCATCCCCGAGCAGGGCACCGAGGAACTGGTCTTCGACGACAAGGAGCTCGAGGTCCTGCCGCTCGAGGAAGAGGCCGCCGGCACCCAGGCCGCCGGCGAGGCCGCCACCGTGGTGGAAGAGGCCAGCGCCCCCGGCGAGATCACCGTGGCCGAGGACGGCGCCGTCGAGGCCGCCCCCAAGAAGAGCGCCTCCGGCCGCCGGCCGCTGTCCAGCCGCGCGGCCTCGATCAGCCGCCGCCGCTCGGCGGCCTTCGAAGTCCGCAAGGGCTCGCCGATCATGACCATCGTGCTGGGCCTGACCGCCGCTGGCTGCATCTTCACGCTGAGCGTCTTCGGCGTCATCGTGGCCAAGGGCTACCGCGCCGGCACCGCGCCGGCCGACCAGATGTACGTGCCCGGCTACCTGGAGAGCGCCTACCAGAAGATGTCCGGCTGGGGCGAGAAATAGCCAAGCCAAGGGGCCGGTTCGTCCGGGCCCGCTCCCGGAGGGGGAAAGAGGAGGAGAAGTGATGCTGCGTTTCGGGTTCCTGGGCGTTCTGGGTGCGGCCATGCTGGCGACGGGGTGTGTCTCCAGCAGCCAGCACGCGGAACTGCGCGCCAAGTATGAGGAAGAGGCTGCCAAGTCGCGCCGGCTGGCCGAGGAGAACCGCAAGCTGGCGGCCGCTCTCAAGGCCAAGGGCGTGAACATCGATGACATCCGCAAGCGCCTGGACCTCATCGACGCCGATGGCGGCGGCCGGGGCATCGGCCGTACCCTGAAGGCTCCGGAGGGGGCCGAAGACATGGTGCAGCTGCCCAACGGCGGCCTGCGCATGGGCGCCCTCAACTTCCGTTCCGGTTCGGCCGAGCTGACCGACAAAGCCAAGGCGGCCCTCAACGAGGTCGCCAACCAGCTCAAGGCCAAGCCCGGGTTCCTGCTGGTGGTCGACGGCCACACCGACAGCGATCCCATCTCCAAGAGCAACAACGCCTCCAACTGGGAGCTCGCCGGCAAGCGTGCCGCGGCAGTCGTCGACTTCCTGGTCAAGGCCGGCGCCTGCAAGGGCGAGGACGCGCTGCTGCGCGGCTTCGGGCCCTTCAAGCCCATCAGTCAGGAGAAGGCCAAGAACCGCCGCGTCGAGATCTTCGCGATCGACACTCCGGGCACCGGCGGGCGTTCCGCCGCGAAGGACGCCGGTCTCGAGGACGAGCCGGCTGCTCCGGCTACTCCCACCACCCCGCCTGCCCGTCCGGCCCCCAAGGGTCCCGCGGGCAACGACCCGAGCCTGAAGTAGACAGAGCCAGAGGATCAGAGAACCCCGCCTCGGCAGAGGCGGGGTTTTCTTTTTCCTCTTTTTCGAGCCGACAGAAGCCTCGCAGAGGTGTATAGAACCGGTATAGGACCGGTTGTGGAGGGCCTCATGCCGCGTCGACGCGAAGATCAATCCAGACTCCTGCCGGCGGGGCGTCCGCAGGCGCCGGGGCGCAGCCTGGTGGAATCGCTGGCGGCCAGTCTGTCCGGGGCCATCGGCGGCGGCGAGATCATGCCGGGCGAGATGCTGCCTCCCGAACGGGCTCTGGCGGCACGCCACCGCGTCGGTCGGGTGACGGTGCGCACGGCTCTGAGACGGCTGGTGCGCGACGGGCTGGCCGAGTGCGTGCCGGGCGTGGGTTATGTGGTTTCGCGCCGGGAGGCGGTTCCCGTGGATGCCAGGCCGGTCGGCCTCATATATGCGGACCTCGGCGGGCGGACCCTGGCCGCTTCGCGCTCGGTGGCGGCGATCGAAGCGGAGCTGGCCCGGCGCGGACGCGCGCTGCTGGTCGGGGCCTCCGGCCTGACCGCAGCGGGTGAGGACGCGTGTGTCCGGCGATTCCGGGCGGCCGGCGTCGGTGCGCTGGTGATCGCCCCGGCCACGAGCGGCGGAGCCTCGGCCGAGCTCGGCAACTGGATACGCCAGGGGCTGCCGACGGTGTTGGAGGGGCACCCGGGCCGCTGGCTGCTGCCGGCGGCGCTCTCCGCGCGCTGCGATCAGCTGGACACCGACAACCGCGGGGGCGTGCGCCAAGCCCTGGAGTACCTCTGGAGCCTGGGCCACCGCCGAGTCGCCTTCGTCTCGTCGTCGCCGGCCGAGGGCTCGGAGCGCTGCGCGGCGTTCACGGAGTTCCTGCGCGAGCGCGGACTGCCGGATGGCCCGGAGCTTGTCCGGGCCGGGCTGGGCGGCGCCGACCCGCGCGAGGCCGGCCGCGAGGGCTGGCGGCGGCTGGCGGCCGCCGGCGAGCAGCCCACCGCCGTCCTCTGCCCCAACGACGACACCGCCCTGGGGGTGGTCGAGGCCGCGCGCTCCGCCGGCCTGCGCTGCCCAGAGGAACTGTCCGTCGTCGGGTTCGGAAATGAGTCCGTGGACGGCCCGGCGGCGATTCGTGAGCTGACCACCGTGGATTTCCAACGCGACGAACTCGCGCGCCAGGTGGCCAGGCTGCTGGAGGCCCAGCAGGCCGGCGGCCGCGGGCGGCGGCCGGAGCAGGTCAGGCTTCCGGCACAGCTGGTGGTCAGGAAATCCTGCGCGGCTGCGCCGGCAGCCGCCAGGACCTGAGGAAGAAGGAGATCGCCATGAGGGAATTCATTCTAGTTACGCTCAGCGGCATCTTGGCGGCCCCCTTCGCCCTGGGGGGCGAGGACCCTGCCGGGAGGAAGCCCGCCGCCAATCCCCAGATTGCCGCGCTCGGCGATGGGGAGGCCGTTCAGCTCAAGACCAACGAGCCGACGCCGCTGGGCCGCGGCTTCTGCGCGCGCATGCCCTACGATCCGGTCAACAAGGTCGGCCTGGTCTACGGCGCCTGCCACAACCCCGGGGGCATCGCCCAGAACGACGTCTGGAGCTTCGACGCCTCGACGGCGACTTGGACGGAGCTGGTCAAGACCGACCCGTCCAAGCAGGAACTGCGCTTCACCGAGACCGGCGTCCAGGTGCCCAAAGAGGGCCCGCCGCGTCCGCCGGGAATCGGGCACACCTACAACGTGACCTGTTTCGACGAGGGGCTCGGCAAGCTGGTCAGTCTGCGCGGGGGGACTCCGCCGTGGCTGGGGACGTGGCCGGCCAAGGAGATGATCGAGAGGACCCAGGCCGCCGCCAAGGCGGACGGCGTCGACATCGCCAAGGCGCGGCTCTCCCTGCCGTGGCTCTTCGATGTGAAGTCCCGGAGTTGGAAGCTGGCGGCGCCGGAGGCCGGCGACACCCCCAAGCACACCCGCGCCGAGGCCTGCTGCTACGACCCGAAGAACAAGCTGGTGCTCTACTGGTCGGTGGACGGCGACGTGGCCAACAAGAAGGGCGGGGTCTACGCCTACGACGGCGCGGCCAACAAGTGGACCTTCTCGGCCACCAAGGGCGGACCGGCGCCGGGCATCGAGAACCTGTGCTGCTGGGACGGCGTCAACAGCCGGGTGCTCTACTTCGCCGGCAACTACACCAAGGAGCGCGTGGTCAAGGCCTTCGACTTCCCCTCGTTGACCTGGACTGACCTCGGCGCCAAGGGCTGGCCGGAGGGGCCTAGCTTCGGCTCGGGCGGCGGCTCGCTGGCCTTCGACTCTCTCAACGGTGTTGCCCTGGTCTTCGTAATCACCAAGGAACACATCCGGGTGCTGCCCTACGATGTCCGCAGGAACGCCTTCGAGCCCGAGCAGAAGATGGCCTGGTCTCCCCAGGGCCAGATCATGAGCTACTACGACCCCGACCAGAACGCCGTTGTGCTCATGGGCGGCAACGACCTGGGCAAGACCCAGACCTGGGCGTACCGCTACAAGAAGGCCGAGGATAGGAAGCCGTGAAACGCGCCGGCGTCGGCCGCCCGCTGTCGCGGCTCTGTCGCACGGGGACGGATATGGCCGGTGGGCGCACCTACCTGACGCGCTACCAGCCTCAGCGCTAGCCCTTCAGCTCCCTGATGATCAGGTCGATTTCCTCGATGGTCGCGTCGGCCAGGCTGTCGGTGACCAGGTTCGCGCCGGCGGCCCACAGGTCGCCCATGTCGTCGAAGCGGGCCACCGCCAGGCACATGAAGCCGCCGCGGCGCGCGGCGCGCACGCCGCTGGTGGCGTCCTCGACCACGCAGCACTGCCCGGGCCGGAGGCCCAGCTCCCCGGCCGCGGCCAGGAAGATGTCCGGCGCGGGCTTGCTGGGCACATCGCGGCCGCAGACGTCGGCGTCGAAAAGCGGCATGAGCCCCAGGACCTCGAGGATGGCGGTGGCGTTCTTGGAGCTCGAGGCCGCGGCCAGTTTCCAGCCGGCGTCCTGGGCGCGGCGGGCCAGGTCGATGGCGTCTTCGTAGGCCCGGACCTCGCCCTCCTCGATCATGTCCAGGAAGACCCGTTGCTTCTCGGCGTAGAAGGTCTCCAGCCGGGAGCCGTCGGAGTCGGGAATGCCGAAGTGCTTGAGCACGGAGCGGGCGCCCTCGCGGCGCTCCTTGCCGGCGCAGACTTCCAGGTACACCTCCCGGGTGAAGGCTCCCGGCTGCCACCGGCTGGCGGCGACGGCCTCGCCCCAGTCCGGGCGGGCGCAGAGGCCCTCGGTGGCGCGGCGCCAGCTCTCTTCGTGGGGGGTGTCGGCGACCACCCCGTCGATATCGAAGATCATCCCGCGGGAAACGTCGGTCAACGCAGCAGCTCCCGGACCTCGTTGAGGGACGCGATCCGCAGGTCGGCCTCGGAGAAGTCCTGCCCCTGGGTCACCTCGGCGGGCACGGCCACGCAGTGGGCCCCGGCCGCGGCGGCAGCGGCCACGCCGTTCTCGGAGTCCTCGAAGACCACCGCCTCGACGGCGCGGATGCCCAGTTCCTTGAAGCTCTTGAGGTAGATGTCCGGAGCCGGCTTGGGCTGCACGCCTTCGCCCGAGACCACCGAGTCGAAGTCGAAGTCCAGGACCCCGAGCGCCGCGGTCACCCGGTCGCGGGTGGAGCTCGAGACCAGGGCGAGCTTGTAGCGGTCGCGCGGGAGCACGGCCAGGAGCTTCCGGGCCGCGGGGATCACCTCGACGCCCCGCTCGGCGAAGACGCCCGGGTGCTCGGCCTCGCGCAGGTCGGCCAGTTCCTTGGCGGAGACCTTCAGACGGCAGTGCTCGACTATGGCCTGGCAGGTGGCCATGCGCGAGAGGCCGATCAGCGTTTTGTAGAACTTGAAGGACAGGTCCGTCCCGAGCCGGTCGAGCGCCCGGCGGTAGCTCTCGTACTTGAGCTTGTCGGTGGAGACCAGCACCCCGTCCAGGTCGAAGACCAGGGCCCGGGCGTCGGCCAGGAGTGTGGCCAGCGGGCTCGCCGGCGCCGGTGCCGCCGCCGCGCCCTTGCCGCCGCCCTTCCTGCCCCTGGACTTGCCCATCGCGTCTCCCGGGAAACCCCGCCTGTGGATGCCGCAGACGCCGTCTAGGATAGTGGCCTCCGCGGAAATTTCCAGTGCCTGGCCGCCGGCGCTCAGGTCTGCTCGGGCTGCCCCCTGGCCTGTCGCGGGCGACCGAACGAGTAGCGCTGCATCCACCGGCGCACGGTGTTGCGATGAACGCCCAGGAGTTCGGCGGTCTTGGAGAGGTTGCCGCCGCTGGCCCGGAGCGCGTCGACCAGCTTGTGGAGGTCCTCCAGCGTGTCCGGGTCGGGAGCGCCCTCGTTTTCCCCGGACTCGATGGCGATGGCGATCTCCGGTGAGAAGTCCAGCAGTTCCAGGGCGTGGCCCTCCGCGTGCAGGTAGGCGCGTTCTATCTCGTTCTTCAGTTCGCGGACGTTGCCGGGCCAGTGATAGCCCTGCAGCACCCGGACGGCCTCGGGCGCGATGGCCTGCACTCCCTTGCCGACCTTGGCCTCCAGGAGGGCCAGGAAGTGCCTGGCCAGCAGAGGGATGTCCTCCTTGCGCTGGCGCAGGGCGGGCATCTGGATGCGCATCCGGTTGATGCGGTAGAAGAGGTCCCGGCGGAACTTGTTCTCGGCGATGAGGGCCTCGAGGTTCTGGTTGGAGGCCAGCACCACCCGGGCCAGGGCCCTCTTCGGCCGGCCGCCGACCGACCGGTACTCGCCATGCTCCAGGACGTGCAGCAGCGAGGCCTGCGCCTGGAGGCTCATGTCCCCGACCTCGTCGAGGAAGAGCGTTCCGTCCTCGGCTTCCTCGAAAGCGCCCTGGCGGGCCTGGTGGGCGCCCGTGAACGAGCCGCGCTCGTGGCCGAAGAGCTCGCTCTCGATAAGCCCGGCGGCCAGCGCCGCGCAGTTCAGGGACACGAAGGGCCTGGCCCGGCGCGGCCCGGCGTAATGCAGCGCGCGCGCCACCAGTTCCTTGCCCGTGCCGGTCTCCCCGTTGATGAGCACGGGGACGTCGTAGCCGGACAGCGTCCGGGCCTGCTTCACGATTTCGGCCACGCCGGGGGATTCGCCGATGATGTCCGCGATCTCGCTGCCGCGGGCCAGTTGCGAGACGGCCCGCGTGCTCGTGCGGGACAAGTCCCGCAGTTGCTGGACGCGGGTCGTCCGGATGCGGATGTCGTCGTCGCGGATGGGTTTGGGCACGTAGTCGAAGGCCCCCAGCCGGGTGGCTTCGGCCACCAGGCCGAGGTCCTCCGTCTGGGCCGTGACCATGATCACGTCCGTCGCAGGAGCGTGCCTGCGCACTGCCTCCAGCGTGGACAGGTCGGTGCAGTCGGGGAAGGTCAGGTCCAGGAGCGCCAGGTCGAAGCTTCCGCTCCGGGCGGCCTCGACGGTCGCCGCGGCCGTGGGGGCCTCGGAGGTCTCGTGTCCCAGGCCCGCGAGGATCTCGGCGAGCATCTGCCGGATCACCGGGTCGTCGTCGGCTATCAGTATCTTCATCGGTCAGCAGAGTCCCTTCCAGGTCGAACAGGACGCATCTTAGTGTGCGCCGCGCTCCCGTCAAGAAGTCAGCACCAAGGGCTATGCCTCCACTGGTGCGCAGGGTCGCAAATGGTGCAGGCAGAGCACCGCCGTGGTGCACTCCTCGGCAAGCGTGCACTCCGCAGCATCGGCTTTCGCCCCCTTAGCCAAGCAAAGGGCGTTCCGTGGCGTCGGCGCGCCACGTCGTGGCCCTGCACCGCGGCGGTGCGCCCGATGATGCAGATATGCATCAGTTTGGTGCGGCCGCCGCGCGGACCGGATGCCGCGCATGCATAACTCGCGTGATGAGCGGCTTTGCCGCCCGCCCCGGCGCCTCCCTGCGGTGGCCTCGACTTTGCTTTGTCTCCGCGCGAGCGAGTTCGCCTGGAGGGCGCGGCACCGGGAACGGCTTTGTCTGGAGGGCGCGACCATGAGGCCACGTGCAGTGATCACCGGCATGGGTCTGGTTACCCCGATCGGCAACGGCGTCAAAGAGTACTGGGCGGCGCTGACCGCCGGCAGGAGCGGCATCGGGCCGATCACGCTGTTCGACACCACGGGCTTCGCTGTGCGGATCGGGGGAGAGGTCAGGAATCTCGACTTCTCGCAGTACATGCCGGCGGCGCTGTCACGCAAGATGTCGCGGGCCTCCAAGCTGGCGGTGGCGGCGGCGAAGATGGCGCAGGACGACTCCGGGCTGGAGATCACCGACGCCAACCGGCACGAGGTCGATATCTTCATGGGCGTGGCGGCCATGGATTTCGACACGCTGGCCGCCAACATGGCACGGATGCGCGCGAAGGGCCCGGAGCATGTGTCGCCGCTGGCGCCGGGCATTTCCGTGGCGGCGGCCCCGGCCGGAAACGTCTCCGTCTCCCTGGGGGTCTGCAGCGAGATGACCACCGTGACCACCGGGTGCAGCAGCAGCAACAACGCCGTCGGGCACGCGGTCCGGAAGATCCACAGCGGGGCCAGCCGGGTCGTCTTCGCGGGGGGTACGGACACCAGCGTTCAACCCGACCTGATCGCGGCCTACAGCAACGCCCGGGCGCTGTCGCGGCTGAACGAAACCCCCGCCGAGGCCTGCCGGCCCTTCGAGGCCCGCCGCGACGGGCACGTGGTCAGCGAGGCCGCCGGCATACTGGTCCTCGAGGAGTACCGCCACGCCCGGGATCGGGGCGCGCGCATCTACGCCGAGGTCGCCGGGTACGGCACCACCAGCGACTGCCACTCCATGTTCCAGGTGAGCGACGATGTCGGCAGCGCGAGCCGGTGCATCCAGCAGGCGCTGCGCGATGCGGGGGCGGACCCCGACGAACTGGGATACTACTGCGCCCACGGCACGGCCTCGCGCAACACAGACGCGCGGGAGACCAACATGCTCAAGGCGGCCCTGGGGCGGCGGGCCTACGGGCTGGCCGTCTCGAGCATCAAGAGCATGACCGGGCATCCGTTCGGCGCCGCCGGCGTGCTGGAGACCGCGGCCTGTGCCCTGGCCATCCACCGCCGCGCGGTTCCTCCGACCATCAACTATCACGAGCCGGACCCGGCCTGTGACCTGGACTACGTGCCCAACGAGGCCCGCCAGCAGAATGTCCGACAGGCGATCTCCTACTGCCTGGGGATGGGCGGCAACAACTCCGCCCTGGTCCTGAAGGCCTGCTAGGCCGGGGGGCGATGATAGCGATGGCGGTGACGGCCAACGCGGAGACGGCCGGACCGGCCCGGAACCGCGCCCGTGGCAGCAGTACCGCGAACTCCGCGGCAACGCCGCCATCGAACGCAATTCCATGACCAGCCGGAGGCTGCCGGACCCACCCACTGGCGGGGGAGACAGTCGAGGAGGAATCCTGATGGAACGCCGCCATTTCTGGGACCGCTATCTGCGGGTCTACGACTCCCTCAACCAGCTGGGTGACTACCGGGCGTGCATGAGGGACGTGGCTGACGGCCTCGCGCTGCGTCCCGGACAGACAGTGCTGGACGCGGGCAGCGGCACCGGCAACCTCTCGGTGCTCCTGAGGGCGCTGGGTGCGGCGGTGACCAGCATGGACTTCTCTCCGGTGGCCCTGGCCCTGCATCGGGAGAAGGATCCGGAGGCCAGGTTGGTGGAGGCCTCCCTGGAGAAGCCCCTGCCCTTCTCCGACCGGCGCTTCGACCACCTGACTTGCCTGAGCGTGCTCTTCGCCATCTCGCCGGAAGGGTCGCGCCTGGCGCTGAGAGAGTTCCGCAGAGTGCTCAAGCCCGGCGGCACTCTGGTGGTCACCGCGATGATGCCCGGCCACTCCAAGGTCAGGGCCCTGGTCCAGCACGTCGCCTCGCGGGCGCGGGAGTTGGGTCTGCGGGGGTTCCTGAGCGAGGCCGGCGCCACGCTGGTTCCGCTGCTCCGGGTGCTCTACTACAACCTCCGCATGTACGGGTTCCGGCGCCAGGGCGGATACCGGCGCTTCGGCCGGCCTGAGCTGCTGGCCGAAATTCGCGGGGCCGGCTTCGTCGGGCTGCGCTACCGGACCACCTATGGCGGACGGTTCCACATGGTCGTCGCGCGGTGCCCGGACGCCCGGGCCCTGCGCGGTGCCTGGAATGCGGATGCCGGGGGCAGCCGGGGGGCGCTGTCGGCCGGGGCCTGCCCCGCGCCTTCCTGGGCTTGACGCTCCCGCCTGTGCGTGGTTCAATCCCGCTCCGCGCGGTCCCCGGAGGGAAGCGCGTAGCGGGATGGCAAGAGGCCCCATGCGACTGATCGCTGCCCCAGCCCTGATCTTCCTATACGTTGCGGTGGCCGCCTGCTGGCAGCAGAGCCGGCTGGCCGCCGCCTGCCTGGTCACTTGCCTGCTGGTCCTGGGCCTGGGCGGGCTGGTGCTCCGTCAGGCGCCGGGCCGGCCCCTCAACCGCGCGTTCTTCCTCCTGTCGCTGGCTTTCGGCGCCTACGTCGCCGTGGTGTGCCTGTTGCACCTGGCCGTGGCCGTGGGCATCGACAAGGTGGAAACGGCCGTCTGGCTGCTGCGCAACGGCAACTTGCTGGCTCCGGCCGCGCTGATGTACTTCACCCACCACTTCACAGGAGGCCGCAGCCGCACGACCAAATGGCTCTGGTTGCTGGCCGCGGCCTCGGTGGCCCCGTTTCCGGTGCTGAACCTGCTGGGGCTGCACGTCAGCGAGTATGAGCACCGGCCCGGGTCCCCAACCTATGTGCCCGTGCCCACTCTGAGCTACAAGCTGTGCTTCCCGATGGTGATCGTCTGGCTCCTGATCTCGTTTGCCGCGGTCCTGGCCAAGTGTCGGACCGCCGGGGAGGCGGAGCGGCGGCGCTATGCCATCTTCCTGTTCGGGATCACCTTCGCAGCCGTGCCCACCCTGCTGGGTTTCACACCTGCTTTCTTCGGGCCGTGGTTCCCGTCCTTCTTCGGGATCAGCGCGGCGTTCTTTCCCCTGGTGCTCGCCTTCGGCGTGATCCGCTTCGAGCTGTTCGACATCAAGATCGTGGTGCGGCGCACCATGCCCTACGCGCTGGGCACCATCCTCATCGGTGCCTGCTACGCGGCCTGCCTGGCCGGTCTCGAGGCGGTCGGGGCGAGCCTCGACGTGCTGCCTCGAGGCACGGGCTGGGTCGTCCTGCTGGTCCTGGTCGGCCTGGCCTTCCAGCCGGTGCTGGAGGCCCTGCAGAAGGGCCTGGACCTGCTGTTCTTCAGGACCGAGGCGGACATCGACCGGTTCCTGGCCCAGGCCGGACCACGGTACCTCGCGGCCGGCTCTCCCGGCGAACTGGCCAGGATGGCGGCCGGCGACGCGCGTCAGGTCCTGAAGCTGGAGGGCGCCGCGGTTCTCCTCGGCCAGGGCCGGGTCGCCGCCGTGGCGGCCGACGGCGCTACCGCAGGCCTGCGTGAAGCCGTCGGGATGCCCATGCCTGCGGTTACGGCCTGCGGGGAGCCGGTCTGCGCCGACGAGGAGGGGCGGCTGAGTCTGGGCGATGGCGACGCCCGCCTGGCCGGGGCGCTGGCTGCCGGCGGCGTCCGGCTGGCGGTGCCGTTCGGGGAAGGGCCGGGCGCGGGGTTGCTAGCCTGCCGGCAGAAGCTCTCCCATCAGGGTTTCACGCCCCGGGATCGCATGTTCCTGGCGGCCCTGGCGGCGCAGGCGGGGACCGCGCTCTCCCGGCTGCTGGCCCGCCAAGACGCGGAGAGCGCCCATCGCCTGACCGCCGCGGTCTTCGAATCCATGACCAACGCCGTGGCGCTGGTGGCCCGGGACGGCCGCGTTGCCGGCTGCAACCCCGCCTTCGAGCGCGCCTTCGGAGTCTCAGAAGGGGGGGCGGCTCCGTCCCAGATCCTCGAGGAGCTGATCCGGGCCGCCGACGCAGGCGCGTCCCGCGAACTGGAGACCCCGCACGGCATCTTCCTGGCCAACGCGCGCCGGCTGGAGGGCCGGGAGGGCCTGACGTTGGCCGTCCTGACCGATGTCTCCGAACTGCGCCGGCTCCAGGAGGCGGACCGGAAGCGGGCCGCCCTGGCCGAGATCGGCGCCACGGTGTCGGCCATCAACCATGAGATCGGCAACATCCTGGCCCCCCTGGGCTACCAGCTCAAGAAGCTCGGGCAGGCCGGCAGGATGGAGGAGGCCGTCGAGCCGCTGCAGGTGGTTCGGGACCGGATATCCGCCCTGGAGCGGCTCGGCCGCGAGTTGCGGGAGTTCTACAAGGAGCCCCGCCTGACGCTCCGCAGGGTCCGGGTGGGCGACGTGGTCGAAAGCACCATGGCGGATCTGCGCGCCGCGGCGGGTGCCGGCTGGGTATCGCCCGAGACCTCCGGGCTGGAAGCGGAGGTCTCGGCGGACATTCAGAAGCTCAAACAGGTGCTGCTCAACCTGGCCAAGAACGCGTGGGAGGCCATGCAGGAGTCCGGTCGCAGGCGCTGGTCGGTCACGGCCGCCTCCGAGGGCCGGAAGGTGGTCATCGTCATCCGGGACTCCGGTTCGGGCATTCCCCCCGACTGCCTGAAGCGCCTGTTCCAGCCGTTCTTCACGACCAAGAAGGAACGCGGCACCGGGCTGGGCCTGGCCACGGCCAGGAGGATTGTCGAGGCCCACGGGGCGGAGATCGAAGTCGAGAGCGTTCAGGGCGAGGGCACGGCGTTCACGCTGCGCTGGCCGACGGCCTGAGCCTGCGCCGCCGACGCGCGGTGGTCAGGCCGTCGTGACCGGGGCCTGGTGGCGGCCTGACGAGCACTTCTCGGTGGCCAGTTGCACGGCTTCGGCCACGGTGTCGCAGTTCTCCAGCGCCTTGCCCAGCCTGGTAGTGAAGAGGATGCGGCGGATGGACGAGGTGGGACAGGCCAGCAGGAAGCAGCCGCCTCGGTCCTCCAGCAATTTCCGGTAGTAGATAAGCACCCCCAGCCCGGTGCTGCCCACGAAGTGGGCGGACGACAGGTCGACGACGATCCGCTTTTGGCCCTCGTCGATCAGCCGCTTGAGGTGTTCCTCCAGCTCAGTCGCGCCATCGGCGGTCATCCAGCCGGCCGGCCTGACCACGGTGACACCACCGCGGCCAACGAGCATCGTGTCCATACGCAGCATCGCCATGTCGTCTCTCCCCCCTGCCGATTGAGCCGGCCCCGGAGCCGATCCCGGTCCGGCGCGTCAGGCGACCATGAATGGCCGCGCGGATACGGAAACGAACTTCAGGCCCATCCATTCCGCCCTATGCAGAAATCCACGGCCCAGGGCGTGCGTGTTGTTCAGCGACATCCAGGTGCCCGGGCACCGCCCCAGCAGATGCTGGACCAGGCTGCGCATGTCCGCCTCGCGCAGGAAGAACTCGGTGGTCCCCAGCGTCCTCTCTCGCCTGATCGCCTCGTTCAATATCTGGCAATCCGCGTTAGCCATCGCATAGCCCTCCCTGCACCGCAGGCCACTTGGAGTGATGCACTTTCCGCCTCATTCTGGTGCATTTCCCCCGGTATCCGCCCGGGACGCTAAGCAGGAAAGCAAAAGCGGGGCCACGGAGTCATTCCGCCCCGGACGGGCGGTCGCGTCAGGAGGTGTCTGCGGGTGGGTTCAGGGGTTATAAGTCGGACCGCCGGGGGGGCCGTCAGCAGACGCTCTCGGGGACCAGCTTCAGGATGCGCTCGCGCAGTTCGGCCGGGGGCAGCTCATCGGCCAGCCTGGCGAGCTCCTGGAAGGAATCGACCGTCCTGCGCAGGCGCTCCTCGGCTCCCGGCGAGGCGCGCAGCACGGTGATTTTGGGGTGCGGCGTGGGGGCCACGCACTCCTCGTCGAGGCGCAACTCCTCGTAGAGCTTCTCGCCGGGCCGCAGCCCGGTGTAGACGATGTCGATGTCCTCGCCCGGTTCCAGACCGGACAGGCGGATGAGCTGTTCGGCCAGCTCCCGGATCAGCACCGGCTCGCCCATGTTCAGGACGAAGATCTCCCCGCCGCGGCCCATGGCGCCGGCCTGGAGCACCAGCTGGCTGGCCTCCGGGATGGTCATGAAGTAGCGCCGGACCTCCGGATGGGTGACGGTCACCGGCCCGCCGGCGGCGATCTGCTGCTGGAAGATGGGGATGGCGCTGCCCTCCGAGCCGATCACGTTGCCGAAGCGCACGGTGACGAACTTGGTGCGGCCCGAGGCGGCCAGGCTCTGCACGTAGACCTCGGCCAGGCGCTTGGCCGCGCCCATGACGTTGGCGGGGCGCACCGCCTTGTCGGTGGAGACCATCACGAAGGCCTCGGCGCCGAGGCGCGCGGCCAGGTCGGCCAGCAGCTTGGTGCCCAGGATGTTGTTCTTGACGGCCTCGCCGGGGTTGTACTCGAGCATGGGAACGTGCTTGTGGGCGGCGGCGTGGAAGACGACGCGGGGCTGGTGGGCGGTGAAGATGCGCTCCATCCGCCGGACGTCGCCGATGTCCGCCAGGCAGGGCGTGACCCGGGCGGCGGGGTGGCTGCCGCGCAGCTCGCGGTCGATGTGGAAGAGGCTGTTCTCGGTGCGCTCGACCAGCACGAGCTCGGCCGGGCCGAAGCGCAGCACCTGCCGGCAGATCTCCGAGCCGATCGAGCCGCCCGCGCCGGTGACCATGACCACCTTGCCGGTCAGGAAGCGGCCGACCGCCTCCAGGTCCAGATTGGCCGGCTCGCGCCCGAGCAGGTCGTTGATGTTGACCGGGCGGACGTTCGAGAAGCTGACCTGGCCGCCGATGAGCTCGTCCATGCCCGGGAGCGTCGTGCACTTCAGCCCGGCGCCCTGCAGGCTGCGGACCACCTCGCGCATCTGCCGGCCGCTGGCCGAGGGCATGGCGATGAGCACTTCCCTGACCGAGTAGCGCTCGGCCAGTTCCCCGGCCTGGGCCAGGCTGCCCAGGACCGGCACGCCGTGGATGCGGGCGCCGATCTTGTTGGGGTCGTCGTCCAGGAAGCCGACCACGTCGTATTTGATGGCCGGGTTGCGGTCGACCTCGCGGAGCAGCGACTCCCCGGCGTCGCCGGCGCCGGCTATGAAGATCTTGTGGCCGCCGCGCGAGCGCAGCAGGAAGCTCGGGCCCTCCCGGAGCAGGCGCATCCCGGCGCGGGCTCCGCCGATCAGGAAGACGGTCAGTCCGCAGTCCAGGAAGGGCACCGAGCGCGGGAAACCGTCCTTGCGGTACAGCAGGAAGCCCCAGGCGGTGACCACCAGCATGGCCAGCAGCGAGGCGCCGAGGATGTGGATGAGGTCGCGCAGACCCACGTAGCGCCACCAGCCCTGGTAGAGGCGGAAGGCGTAGAATATGATCAGCTTGGCGATCAGCACCGGCCCCAGAGTCTTGATGAAGATCAGCCAGTACTGGGCGGACGTGGCCGCCGCCGCCGCCGCCGCCTCGGCAGGTCTCATGGTCCTGCCGTAGAACTGCCGGTAGTATTCCTCGATGCCGAAGTCGAAGCGCAGCATGAAGGCCGCCCAGTAGGCCAGGGCGAAGAGCGTCAGGTGCGCCAGGGCGATGATCCTGGTGCGGTGCTGGATCAGGACGGCGCGGAGCGTGGCGGACATGCGCGGACCTACCCCAGAATCCTGAGCATCTCACCGGCGACGATCTCGACGTCGCCGGCGGTCATGTGCGAGTAGAGCGGCAGGGCCAGGCCCTCGCGGCTGGCCCTCTCGGCCACCGGAAGGGTGCCGCGCAGGCCCGCTGATGATGCCCGGTAGGCGGTCATCTCGTGCACCGCCGGGTGGAAGTACTTCTTGGTCTGTATGCCTGCGTCGGCCAGCAGCGCGTAGGCCTCGTCGCGGCCCCGCCGGGCGCCGGGGCCGATGAAGATCACCATGTAGTTGTGGCTGGTGGTCCGGTCGGCGGGGATGGTCTGGAAGGACACCCCGGCCAGTCCCGCCAGGCGCTCCCGATAGAGGCCGACCAGGGCCGCCCGGGCGGCGATCAACTCGTCGCAGTGGGCCAGGCACCGGCGCCCGACCGCGGCATGGAGTTCGCTCATCCTGGCCGAGAGGCCGACCGCCTCCATGTCGCAGCCGTCGGCGGCTTTGCCGTAGTCGCGCAGGGAGCGCAGCTTCCGGGCGAGGCCCGCGTCGCGCACGGCCACGATCCCGCCCTCCACGGCGGTGACCACCTTGGTGGGGCTCAGCGAGAAGACCTCGGCGTCGCCGAAGCCCCCCGCCGGCCGGCCGCGGTATGTCGCTCCCAGGCCCTGGGCGGCGTCGCAGAGCAGCCGCAGGCCGCGGCGCCCGGCCAGGTCGAGGAGCCGGTCGAAGTCCGGAGGCAGCCCGAAGATGTAGACCGGCATGATCGCCGAGGTCCGGTCCGAGACCAGCCGCGCGGCGTGGTCCGGGTCGATGTTTAGAGTGCCCGGCTGGGAATCGCAGAAGACCGGCCTGAGCCCGCACCAGACCAGCGCGTGGGCGCTGGCCGCGAAGGTGAAGGCCGGGACGATCACCTCGCCGGTGAGGCCCAGGGCCCGGGCCGCCAGGATCAGCCCGGAGGTGCAGGAGGAGACGGCCACGCAGTCGGCCGCCCCGGTCCGAGCGGCGCACTCCCGCTCGAAGGCCGCCACCCGGGGCCCGACGGTGACGATGCCGCCCTGGAGGATCTCGGCGAACTCGGCGGCGAGCCCGGCGGCGTCGGGGATGGTCGGCCGGATTATGGGGTAGCGGGGCTGCTGCAAGGCGGACCTCCGGAGCCAGGTCGGGGCGCGGACTGCGCGTCGGCCGCGCTTCATCAGATACTATCGGCCGCCGGCCGGGCTTTCCTGAAGGGCAGGATCGGGGGGAAATAGCCTGAACCCGGCCGTGCAACTCGCCGTTCCCATTCAGAGGTGAGCCCGGATCCGCGGTCAGTGGGAGGGCGCGAATCATGCCGGAGCGAGCGGGGCCCTTGTCTGTCCGCGCGAGGGTGTTGGTTGCCTGCGCCGTGGCCCTTTTGATCGCCGCCGCGGTTGCCAGGCGGGACCAGCCTCCGCCTTCCTGCCCCGTCGGCATTGTCCCTCTTACTGAGGCTCCCGCACTGGTGCTGCCCGAGGTGGAGGCGTTGCCCGATCCGGGCCGGATCGCTGCCGGGGCGGCGCTGGCGAACTGGTGGCGCCCGACTCGGTACATCGTCCTCGAGATTGACAGCAGTGGCGCGGTGTGCCTGGATCCCGATAGTTCCCGCAGGGCCACCCCTTGGCGGGGCATCGATCTGCCTCTGGATGTCGGCCCATGTCAGCTGCCCGGCCCACCGATCGCCAACCTGGATGAGGTTGTAGTTCACGTCGGCCTCAGGCCGGAGAGCCCGTCGAGGCCGTTCTACAGGATCCGCGACTGGGAAACGGACAGCCTGGGTAGCCTTGGCGCCAAGTTGCAGCAGCTGAAGTCGTGCGTCGCGTCGCCGATTGAGATCCCAGTGATCGTCAATGCCCGTGCGGAGGTGCCTTTCGGGCTGGTGGCCGGCGCCGTGGCCGAGATCGATTGGATGGGCTTTCCAGTGGAATTCCGTCCGAGCGGTGGCGCCGCGAGCGGTGACGCCGTCAGCCCGGAGGCGCTCGCCGGCCTGGTGGCCGGCTTCAGCGGTCGGGTCGGCCTCGACCGGAGCGGCTGCTCTGCACTGGGGGTGGTTCTCCGGGTCGATGCGCGCGCTCCCTTCCGGTGCGTCCAGCAGGCTCTGGCGGCTTGCGCGGCCGCCAAGGTCTGGCGCGTTACGTTCGCAGTGGTCTGTCAGGGCCGCGAGCGGGTGCTCGGCCGGCCGGCGGCCTCACCGCGAACATGCCGGCCAGGGCCGTTCTTCTGGATCGATGAAGGCCTTTCTGGGATGACTGACCTCCATCAGGACCAGTTGCGCGCGAGCTCCAGGGTCGCTAACATCCCCCCTGTAACGGAGGGTGCTGGCGATGTCCGAGACTCCCGCCAATAGGGCTGAACGGCTCCGCACTGAGCTCAACCGCCACAACTACCTCTACTACGTCAAGGCCACTCCGGAGATCTCCGACCGGGAGTTCGACGCACGGCTCAAGGAGTTGGCCGACCTGGAGAAGGCCCACCCGGAACTGGTGACGCCGGACAGCCCCACGCAGCGGGTCGGTTCGGAGCTCCTCGGGGAGTTCGCCACCCACCCGCACCGTCTGCCCATGCTCAGCATGGACAACACCTACAGCGAGGCCGACCTCCGCGAGTTCGACGCCCGGGTGAAGAAGCTCCTGGAGGGGCGGAGCTACCGCTACGTGGTCGAGCTGAAGATCGACGGCACGGCCATCTCGCTCTGGTACGAGGACGGCAGGTTCGTCCGCGGCCTGACCCGCGGCGACGGCAAGGTCGGCGAGGACATAACCGCGAACCTGCGCACCGTGCGGCAGATACCGCTGGCCATCCCGGTTGCAGGAAGCGCCCGCAACCCACAACCCGCAACCCGCAACCAGTCCGTTCCCCCCGTCCTCGAGGTCCGCGGCGAGTGCTACTTCTCGCGCAGGCAGTTCGGGCGCATCAACGAGGAGCGCGAGGCCGCGGGCCTGGCGCTCTTCGCCAACCCGCGGAACGCCGCCGCCGGGTCGCTGAAGCAGCTCGACCCGAAGGAGGTCGCCAAGCGGAACCTCGGCGCCTTCATATACGCGCTCGGGCACACCGAGGGCTACGCCCCGGCCGAGCACCAGCAGGTGATGCGCGACCTGGCCGCCTGGGGCTTCCACGTCGAGCCCCACTGGGAGGTCTGCGCGGACATCGACGCGGTCTGGGCCTACGCCGAGAAGTGGGCCGAGAAGCGGAAGGGCCTCGACTACGACACCGACGGGCTGGTGGTCAAGGTTGACTCGCTCGCCCAGCGCGAGGCCCTGGGCACCACCGCCAAGATCCCCCGCTGGGCCATCGCCTACAAGTATCAGCCGGAGCAGGCCGAGACCAAGCTGCTGGCCGTCGAGGTCCAGGTGGGCATGACCGGGGTGCTCTCGCCGGTCGGCAAGGTCGAGCCGGTGCACCTCTCCGGCACAACGGTGAGGTCGGTGACGCTCCACAACCAGGACGAGATCGACCGCAAGGACATCCGCATCGGCGACGTGGTCGTTCTCGAGAAGGCCGGTGAGATCATTCCCCAGGTGGTCCGGGTCGTGACCGGCAAGCGCAGCGGCAGGGAACAGAAGTTTCGGCTGCCGGAGGAGTGCCCGGTCTGCAAGTCGCCGGCCCGGCGCGCCGAGGGCGAGGTGGCGGTGCGCTGCACCAACTCCGGCTGCCCGGCGCGGCTGCGGGCGCGACTGCTGCACTTCTCCGGCCGGGCCCAGATGGACATCGAGGGGCTCGGGCCGGCGCTGGTCGACGGGCTGCTGGAGGCCAAGCTCATTGGTGACGTGGCCGACCTGTACGCGATCAAGCTGGAGCAGATCGCCGGGCTGGAGCGCCAGGGCCAGAAGAGCGCCGAGAACGCGGTCGCGGCCATCGCCAAATCGAAGGGAGCGGGGCTGGCGCGGTTGCTCGCCGGCCTGGGCATCCCGGGCGTCGGCACGGCGGCGGCCGAGGCCCTGGCCGGGCACTTCGGGGACCTCGACCGGCTCATGGCCGCGAGTGCGGAGCAGATCGAGGAGGTCGAGGACATGGGCCCGGTGACCTCCGCGGCCGCCGCCGAGTACTTCCGCAACGCCGCCAACCGCGAGGTCCTCGAGAAGCTGCGCCGGGCCGGCGTTGACTTCCGGCACCACGGCGCCGCCCGCCAGGAGCACCCCGGCTTCGCCGGCAAGACCTTCGTGGTCACCGGGACGCTCCAGAAGTACAAGCGCAACGAGATCGAGGCGCTGATCAAGAGCCTGGGCGGCAAGGTCTCCGGCTCGGTCAGCAAGAAGACCGACTTCGTGGTGGCCGGCGAGGAGGCCGGCAGCAAGCTGGAGAAGGCCCGCTCGCTCGGCGTCAAGGTGCTCTCGGAGGGGGACTTCGAGGCGCTGCGCGGCGGGGAAACCGCGTGACCCGGCCGGCCCGCGAAGTGTAATAAATGGGTCAACGGATGGGGAGAGTCCCGCAATGAGCCGCTGCCGCCGCGCCGCCTTCACCCTGGTGGAACTCATGGTGGTCATCGCCGTGATCGGCATCCTGGTCGGCCTGCTGATGCCCGCCATCCAGAAGATGCGCAAGAAGGCCAACGAGACCAAGTGCAAGAGCAACATGCGCCAGATCTACCTGGGCTTGGCCCTCTACCGCGACGATTACGTGTCGCGCAGCGAGGCCGAGCAGTTCCCCGCCCGGCTCACTCACCTCTTCCCCGAGAAGGTCGACAACGTCCGGGTGTTCCTGTGCCCGTTCGATGGCGCCAAGGGCACCGCCGGCAGCCGCAGCGATGGGCAGTTCCCCGAGACCTACGAGACCGGGGCCGAGGCTGGCACCAAGCCCTGCTCCTACTTCTATGAGTTCTGCTGGAAGCCCTGTTCCTGGTACTCGGGGACAGGCATCGGCGTGGCCCCCTTCGTGCCGGCCGGGTCGCCCTGGTCGGACGTCAAGTGGAAGCAGCTCAAGGAGGGCGACGACTGGCTGCACACCACCTATCCCGGTTCGACCGGCTACGGCGGCGACTACTTCCCCATCGTCCGCTGCTTCTGGCTCCAGGAGAACCTGCACCCCTCGGGGGCCGAGGGCAGCGAGGCCCAGATGATCAACGACAACAGGGAGAAGAACGTCTTCAACCTCTCCTACAACGGCTCGTTCTTCCGCAGCGGCATGAAGTGGGAATGGTCCAGCGAGAAGTAACCCGCCGCTTGCGCCGGACACCCTGAGCGATAGACTTCCGACTGTTTCCCGAACCCGTTCATGCGAAGGGGGCCGGTTTGATCCACCGAGAATACGGCCGCACCGGCAAGCGCGTTTCGGCCATCTCCTTCGGGGGCATGCGCTTCCCGAACGTGGCCGACGAGGAGGCCATGGCCGGCCTGGTCCTGCGGGCCTTCGAGAAGGGCGTCAACTACTTCGACACCGCCCCGGGCTACAACCAGGACAAGAGCGAGATCATCGTCGGCCGCGCGGTGCTGGAGATGAAGCGCCGCGGAGGCGCCTTCTTCGTCTCCACCAAGTCCGGCGAGGAGGAGGGCGGGAAGGTCCGCGCCGAGCTGGAGCGGTCCCTCCGGCGGCTCAACGTCGAGGCCATCGACTTCTATCACTGCTGGTGCGTGATGTCCATGGAGGACTGGGCGCTGCGCAAGTCGAAGGGCGCGGTCGCGGAGATCCGCAAGGCCCGTGACGAGGGGCTCATCCGCCACGCGGTCATCTCCACGCACCTGGACGGCGAAGACATAGGCCGGGTGCTGGAGGAGGGCCACTTCGAGGGTGTGACCCTGGGCTACAGCGCCATAAACTTCCCCTACCGGGGGGCGGGCATCGAGGCCGCCCGGCGGCTCGGCCTGGGGGTGGCGGTCATGAACCCGCTGGGCGGCGGGCTGATCCCCAAGCACGCGCGGCTGGGCTTCATCCGTCGTCCGGAGGACCCCTCGGCGGCGGTCTCGGCCCTGCGCTTCGTGCTGTCCACCCCCGGCGTGACCACCGCCCTGGTCGGCTGCTCGACCCCGGAGCAGATCGACGAGGCCGTCTCCGCCGCCGATCCCTTCCGGCCGTTGGGGGAGGCGGATATGGCGGACGTGCGCCGCGGCGTCGAAGCGCAATTCGACAAGCTCTGCACGCTCTGCTGCTACTGCGACGTCTGCCCCGAGGGCATACCCATCTACCAGATGATGAACGCCTTCAACCACCTGCTGCTGGAGGGCGACGACAAGAACCTCAAGGGCCAGCTCAAGTGGCACTGGGGCATCGAGGATGTGTCCGGGGCCCTCGCGAAGTGCACGCGCTGCGGACGCTGCCAGGCGGAGTGCACCCAGCACATCCCCATCGTCGAGCGCATCGAGGAAATTGTCAGGCGGTACCAGTCTCCATAGGTCCTGTCGGTCCCACAGGTCCTATAGGACTCATGGGACCAGTGGAACCTATGGAGCCCTAGAACTCGATCACGTCCTCGAGCCGCGACACCCCCACCACCCGGGCCAGGCGCACCTGGGCCTGCTTGCGGTTGGGCCGGATGCCCAGCTTCTTGGCCTCGATGACGTAGCGCTCGCGGCTGGTGGCCGAGTCGCCCAGATTGTGGACGTCGACGTCCTCCATCAGCAGGAACTCGCCGCTGACCGCCGCCAGGCGTCCCAGGTAGACCACCGGGCCGTCGACGTCCACCACCACGGTCTGTCCGACGAAGTCCGTGAGGGACCCGCTCACGACGCACCTCCTGCCGCGAATGGTCTGATCAGTTCCGCCAGCGGCCCGACGTCCGGGCTTTCGAGCGGCTGCCAGAAGGGCTCGAGGTTGAGGCACTCGACGCGCGCGCGCTGGGCCTCGCCCAGCCTGGCGATCTCCGACAGGGGTGTCCGCCGCGGGGAGACCTGAACGATGAGGGTCTCAGGCGCATCGGCGCCGGCCGGGGCAGCCAGCAGGTCGAGTCTCCCGAGGCCGGCGATCATCTCCGCGCCGATAGGCATGCCAGCCAGGTCCTCGGCGCCGGCCGGAAGGTCCGTCCGGGCGGACGCGGTCCCGGTCCCCGGCGCGGCCCCGGCGGCGGCCAACTCCCGGGCGATCATGCTCCGGCGCAGGGCGGTCCTGCCGCGCTCCTGTCGGAGCCAGGTGGCGCCGCTAAGGATCGGGGCCACGGCGACTACCCGGGCCGCGCCCAGGACCGGACCCAGGCGCAGGGCCAGGCTTGCGCCCAGCCTGACGCCAACCAGGACCAGCGGTGCTCCCCCTGACCTGGCGCGCAGGAAGTCGGCGGCGGCGGTCGCGTCCTGTTCCATGGATTCCAGGGTGACGTCCGCCGCCTCACCGGCCGAGTCGCCGGTGCCGCGGCAGTCGAAGCGCAGAGCGGCCGCGCCGGCGGTGCAGAGCGTTCGGGCCAGGCGGGCCATGGCTCCGTGAGCGGCGCGCTTCTCGTCGCCACCGGGGGCCAGCAGCAGGGCTGCGGTGGCCGGAGGGCGATCCCCGTCCGGGGTGTGCAGCACCGCGAAGAGCGGCCCGGCGGGCGTGGGGATGTAGAGCGGGGTCTCAGGCATGGGGCGTCCGAGAGGGCTGATCCGACGGATCCGTCGGATCCGAACGATCGGTCAGATCGGGGAGCCGGGAAGCCAAGTCAGGCCCCAGTCTTCCCCGCGACCACCTCGGCGATCTTCCTGGGGGTCGCGAAGCGGTCCACCGAGAACTCCTGGTCGGCGAAGCTGACGCCGAAGGCCTCCTCCAGGCCGACGACGATCTCGAACATCCGTACCGAATCGACCCCGAACTTCTCGAGAAGGTTGTCGTCGTCGCCGATGTTCTCGGCCGGCACGTCCAGGAAGAGGCGCTCGACGACCAGCTTCTTGATCTGGGGGAGCAGCGCGTTCAGGTCGGGCATGTTCAGTCCCTCGCTCAGGTGATCCACACGGCCATGGCCATCCGCCCGCAGCGCCCGCCGGAGGTCCGGTGGGAGAAGAAGAGGTCCGCGCGGCTGGCGGTGCACAGGCCGGCGCTCTCGACGTTCCGCGGGGCGATTCCGGCGATTTCAAACCGCCGAGCGACGGCCGAGTCAAAGAGGAAATGCGTTCCGCCGGAAGGGCGGCGGCGCAGGAAGCGGCCGGCCTCGGCCGGTCCCCAGGCGGCCTCCAGCGCCGCCGCGAAGTCCTCCCGTACCTCGTAGCTGTCCGCGCCGAGCATGGGCCCGACGAAGGCGCGGAGGTCCTCCGTCCGGCAGCCGGCCGCCGCGGCCAGCTCCCGCGCGCCCCGTTCGATGATCCCGGCGGCCAGGCCGCGCCATCCGGCGTGGAGGACCGCGCAGCCCGCCCCGCCCGGGGCGGCCAGGGCCGCCAGGGCGCAGTCGGCGGACAGACAGAACAGCGGCAGGGAGCGCTCGACGGTGAGGACGCCGTCGGCATCGGCCAGAGCCGAGTCCCAGTCGCGGGCCCCGTGGCCCCGCGCCTCCGGCCCGGCTCGGACCACGGCGGCGCCGTGGACCTGGCGGATGCCGACCGGTACGGAGGGGTCCAGGCCCAGCGCCGAGAACCAGCGGCGTCGGTTCTCGCCCACGGCCGCGGGCTCGTCGCCGACGTGGGCGCCGAGGTTCAGGCCGTCGAACGGCGGAAGGCTGACGCCGCCGGCACGGGTCGAGAAGGCCGCGCGCACCCCGACGGATGGGAGCAGTTCCGATTCGAACCAGGCGGTTCCGTCCGGGGCCCGGTGCGGCTTCACTGGTAGTAGACGGAACGGTCGGGGCGCCGCCGCCTGCGGGCGTAGGCCGACACGGCCACGCCGGAGACCAGGATGAGCACGGAGACCCCCAGCAGGAACCAGTCGCCGATGGAGCCCGCCGCGGTCCGGCCTTCTTCGCCGGGCTGGCCGCGCTGTGCGGCGGCCGTGAGCGGGCGCCGCTTCCCGGCGTTCCCGTCTGACGAGAAGCAGGCCCGGTGCAACTCCTGGGCCCGCTCGGCAAGCTCGGGCGGAAGCGGCCGCCCCTCGGCCATGGCCAGGAGCATCTCTTCGGTGCGGCGCTCATTGCTGGGCATGCTCCGCTCGGACAGCCGCCAGTCGCGCAGGAGGCGCTGGGCCAGGCGCTGGTCGTCGGCGGAAAGCTCCTCGCCGCTGCCGGCCCGCCGGAACAGATCCTCGACTTCCCGCTTGGCGCGCTCCCTGCGAGCGTCCTCCTCGCCGCGGACGGGAGCCGTGGCGGCAGCGGCCAGGAGCAGACCGGCGACGGCGGCGGCCAGGCCGAGACGCCGGCCGGTCATTTTGCGGCGCCCTCCGCCGTCGCTTCGCCGGCGCAGCGCCTGCGGATCTCCTCGACGACGGCCAGCCTCTCCTCGTGCTCGGCGGCGCCGACCAACCCGGCCAGCGCCTTGCCGTGGCGGAAGCAGACCACCGGGCCGGCGCCGGGCAGGCTGCCGGCGAAGAGCCCCCCGGCGAAGTTCGGCGCGAGGTTCCCGTCGGTGGCGCGGCGCAGTTTCTCGAAGCGCCGTGCGGCCTCCGCCGAGGACTCCGCCACGGATATGAAGAGCGTGCCCGAGCCGGTCTTGCCCGTCCAGCGCGCGGTCACGGCGCCGGTGAGCTCCGACCGCCCCCACGGCCTTCCCGGCTCGCAGCGCTCGGAATTGGCCGTCGAGCCAGGCACCTGCAGGACGTAGGCCTCGGGCAGCTCGAAGGGCTGCTTGAGCTTCGCGGTGACGGCTCCGGCGAAGGCCAGCAGCGTGGCCTCGGATGATGCGGAGGACGGGCCTGTCTCCGCAACCACCGCCAGGAAGCGCTCCGCCCAGAAGATCAGGACCTGCTGGTCTTCCGGTGAAGGGCTGGCCGAGGGATCCTTCGGCGCCATGATGACGTCGCGCTGGGTGTGGAACGGTGAGCAGGTGGCCAACAGCCCCTGTGCGCCGGCCTTGACCACCCGCGCGGCCGGCCGTTCACCGGCCAGCACCTTCTCCCGGACAAGACTGTAGACGTCGAAGGCCCCCTTGGCCTGGCCCAGGTCGTAGATGTCGACGGTCACAAAGCGTCCGGTCTCACCCAGTTGATAGCCGGCGCCGGCCCCGTCGCCCTGCCACCAGCGTTTGGCCCGGGCGGCGGCCTCGTCTCCCATTGACCTCCGGAATTCGCGGGTCAGGAGTCGGCGTCCGACGCCGCCTGCGCCGGGGCGGCGCCAGGAGCCGACCTCGCGGTCGGCCGGCAGGATGTCCGCTGGCAGGTAACCCCGGACGGAGGCGGCCTCTATGCTTTCGAAGGGGTTGGTGCAGCCCGAGGAGACGGCCGCCAGCGCGATCAGCGCCGCTCCGGCCGCCGCCAGGGCCTTTCCGCCGGGCAAGCGGCTACTCCACCGGCAGCGGCACGGCCGCCCCGCCGCCCATCATGTCCTGCTGCATCTTCCGGAAGGCCTCGGCCAGCTTCCTGATGGGGTCCACCGGGATGCGCATCTCGGCGCCCAGTTCGCCGCCCGCGGCGAAGAGGTAGCCGGTGACCGGCGACTTGTCGGCCTCCTTGGGCAGATCGAGCTTGAACATGGCCATCATGCCGCCGGCCTCGCCGGCGGCCTTCATGAGCAGTCCCGTACAGTCGAGCAGGTAAAGCTCGCCGGCGGCGAAGCTGCCCTTGGGGGCGTTCTTGTAGGTCTCGGCCATGGCGGCCGTCCCGGGCTTAGCGCCGGAGGCGCGGGCGAGCAGTTCGTCCAGCGCCGCCGCCGATCCCTTGCCGGCGGCCATGAGCATGCGGTCCTTGGCGCAGGCCAGCTCCTGGGTGATCGGCGACTCGCCGTAGAGGACCACCGCGAACTTCTTCTGGAACTCGGCCAACTCCGCGGGAACGTCGGGGTTGCCGCCGACCATCTCGGTGGTGATCCGGTCGATCTCCACCCCGCCGTTCTGGCGGACGTTGGTGGCGAAGGTCTGCTTCTGGCCCTGCTTGCGCATCACCTCGGCGAACGGCCCGTCCTGCGAGAGCTTGCCGATGGTGGTCATGGCCGCGCGGGCCGCGGCGGGGTCCTTCACCGCCAGGAAGCCCAGGGCCCCGGCGCCTGCGCCCTTGCCCAGGGACATGGCCATCCGGCCGTCGAACTGCTTGGCCAGCGCTGAGAGGGCCGTGGTGAACTTGGTGGCCTCGGCGTCCAGGGCCTTGAGTTTCTCCTGGTCGGCCTCCTCGATGGTCAATCCGGCCCGGACCACCGGGTTCAGGAACTCGACGAACGACTGGGCGTACTCCGGGGGCAGGCTGAGGGCCATGGCCACGGTGCCCTGCTCGTGGAGCAGGCCGACCGGCGGCAGGCCGAGCTTCTCCATCTTGGCGAGTTCAGCCGCGAAGGACGTGCCTGGGATGGCCTGGAGGGTCCAGGTGATCGAGATGGTGTCGCCCAACCCGATCCGCACGCCGGCCTGCGCGACCTCCTTGAGTCCGACGCGGCACTTGTCGGCCAGGACCTTGGCCCCGACCACCATGCCCTGGGCGTTGGCTCCGGCCCCGGGCATCATCGCGGCGGCGTTGGCCGCGCCTTCCTCGAGGTCCTTGAGGCCGGCCTCGATCTTGTCCTTGTACTGCGTGGCCAGCACGGTGACGTCCACGCCGGCGAGGATGTCGGCCCCGGCCGGGAAGGCGCCATCCGCCGGCGCCGGGCAGTTGGCCAGGGACCGGATCAGGGCCTTGCTGTCGCCCAGAACCAGCCGGCCGTCCTTGGCCGCCGCGAAGATCTCCTTGTCGGGCAGGGCGCCCTCCTGGACCTGCAGGAAGACGCTCACCCCGTCCTCGGTCCGCGCCGGCTTGCCGCCGAAGCGCTTCTCGAGGACCGCGGCGCCGTCGGTCCCGGCCTTGAGGCTGCCGGCCACTGCCCAGGACGGATCGGCGCCCGCCTCTTTGGGAAGCTGGAAGACGGCGACGATCGGCTTGGCCTCGTCGGCCTCGGCAAAGCTCCAGGGGCTGGCCTGCCGGATGCCCAGTTCGGCCATGGCGCCGGTGCCCGGCTGGAAGGCTTCAGCCAGCTTCTTCAGGCGTTCCAGGGAGGCCTTGGGCGACGGCACTATCATCCAGAAGGCCGCTTCGGCCGGAACGCCCGCCGGCCTGGCGACGGGTTTGGGGGCGGGGGCGGCCGCGTCGCCGGCCAGTCCCGCGGCGCTCCAGGTCAACGCCACCGTCAGTGCCAATCCAAGGCCAGCCATTCGCTTGAGCACGTCGTTCTCCTTCCAACTCACGGGTCTCAGCCCGGCCGCCGCGCCTGCCTGGCGCGCGCGGTGCATGCTAACCTTCTCCGAGCTTCTGCGCAAGACGGCATTGCCCGGAGATTATTCAGAGGCGGCGCGCCGCGGGCTCCGGGCCCCTTTCCGGGCGACGCCGGCGCGGCGTTCGCAGGAGACCACCAGCATCTCGCCGGCGCTCTTGAGCTGCTCCCACTCGCGGCGGATGTCGCCGGCCTCGGTCGGTTCTATCCGTCCGTCGGTCAGGGATTCCTCGATGCTTTCGAGGAGGTCGGCGAACTCCCGGACGATAACCTGGGTCTGGCGGAGCAGGCCCAGGCCGGTCGCGGGCCGCGCCGACGGGTTGCGGACGAAGAAGCCCCCGGAGGCCTCGGCCAGCCAGCGCACCGGGCGGTCGTCCCCGGAGACCTCGATCAGCAGCGCCAGGCGGTCCAGCGGATTGGGCGTGCCGCTGCCCGGCGAGCCGTCCGCGTTGTTCGGGCGCTCGCACCACTTGTAGACGAGCGAGGTGGAAACGCCCAGGGCGGCGGCCACCCGCTTGACGCCGACGTCCTTGACCGCTTCGCGCAGGGTATCGGCAGAGTCCACCATGGCATGTCCCTCCAGCCCGCCAGGTCCCCGGGGGCCCCGCGTCATCCTAAGGGGCGCTCCCGGCGTGGTCAATTACAGGTTCCCTGGGACTTTAGAGCGTGCCGAGCCCCCGTCCGCACGCTTGGAGAGGGGTCGCGGGGCCCGGACCGCCAACTCATTCCTTGACAGGAAGGCCCCCCGGAATATGCTCAGGGCTAGCGGGGCATTCCGCCCCGTTGAGAGGACGAGGTTTCGTAGGAGATCAGTACCATGGCCGTTTGCAGCAAGTGCGGGGTCACTGTCCAGGATCAGAACCTGCAGCCCGATGCCGAGGGCAAGCTCGTCTGCCGGACCTGCGCCGGGGCGTGGCGCTCCAAGAGCGGCCAGATGAGTGCCAGCACCTCCCGCCAGGAGGTTTCGCCGGGGTTCTGGATGCCTCTGGCCCTGGCCGCTTCCGCCCTGTCCATCCTGCTGCTGATCATTGCCATCGTGGTTGGCGCCGGCAAGTCCAGCCTGAAGAAGGAAATGGATGCGCAGGTCGGCAAGCTCAACAAGGATCTGGCCAGCGCCAGAATGGAGCGCGACGACGCCGAGGCCAGCGCCCGGCGCGCTGCCATCCAGGTTGCCGACCTGGACGCCAAGGTTCGCACGATGGAGCAGGAACTCGCCGATCTCAAGGCCGGCAAGAAGCCGCCGAAACCGACCGGCACCGGCACCGGTACAGGCACTGACACCGGCACGGGCACCGGGACCGGTACGGGTACCGGGACGGGCACCGCCGGCAAGCCGGAACTGACCCCTCTCTCCAGCCTGATGCCCACCGACAAGGTCCTGATCAACAAGGGCGTGGCCAAGTACTTCCACGTGGCCGCCTGCAAGTACGTCAAGAAGGATGCCGCGAACACGACCCTGACCGACGCCAAGAAGAAGAAGCTCAACCCCTGTCCGTACTGCATCAAGCCCTGACGACCCGCTGACCACGGCAGTTCCCTCGCCCGCCGCCCCGAACTCGGGACGGCGGGCGTCTTTTGGAGCCGTGCCCGTCGGCCGCGGACCTTGCGCTGGGCCGGCGGCGGCGGACAATCCCCGGCCGGAGGGACGAATCGCTTGGAAGCCAGTGCGTACGATCCCGACATCCGCATCCTGCTCTGCCGGATGCACCGGCTGGCGAGTTGGACCCTTGCCAACATCTCCGCTCCGCACTGGCGGCTCTACTGGAACGACCGGCCGGGCGCCAGCGTCTTCCTGGACGACCGGCGCTTCGACCTTTCCCCGGCGCACTTCATGGTCATACCGCCGAACACCCCGTGCCGGACGGAGTTGTCCCTCCCGGTGACCCACTTCTATCTGCACTTTCTGGCCGCCGCGCCGTTCGATGCGGTGGCTCCGACGGTCATCGTCTTCCCGGCGGCGCCGGAACTGCTCGCCGCAGTCCGGGAGGCCCGGCCTCTGATCGAGGGACCGGCGGCTGCCGGGGATGGCGGCAGCGGTCCGCGACTGGCGGTCCTCGCCCACATGCTGGCCGCACTGGCGCTCAGTCGGGTGCCGCCGGGACAGATTCCCGAGTTCCGTGCCGACGAGCGAGTCGTGGCGGCCCGGAGGACGATGGAAGCCAGGCTGGGGAGCCCGCCGGACAACTCCGAGCTGGCCGCCGCCGCGGGCATGAACGTCAATGCCTTCATCCGGCTCTTCCGGCGGGTGACCGGCCGAAGCCCGCAGGCCTGGCTGGTCGCCAGGCGCATCGACCGGGCCTGCCTGCTGCTTCAGGGCGGGGCCATGGGCATCAAGGAGATCGCCGTCCAGTGCGGCTTCTGCGACCGCTACCACTTCTCGCGGGTCTTCAAACGCCTGCGTGGCGTGGGGCCTGCCGAATTCCGCAGGAGGAGTTACTGGCGCGAGGCGGGGGGCGGCGCTCAGCGCCGGGAGAGCTCCTCGTAGACCTGGTTGTAGTAGAGCGCGTTGTCCACCGGGGTGTTCGCGGGAATGTGGTTGCCCACGGCCATGAAGAACCCCGGACACGACTTCCCGATGGCCATGCAGCGCTCCACCTCGGCGCGGATCTCGGGCTTCGTCCCCGAGAGCAGGATGCGGGTGTCGGCGTTGCCGATGAAGGCGTGGGTCCGACCGTACTTCTCGGCGACGTACTTCATGTCGGTGGTCGGCTCCATCACGAAGCCGTGGACGCCGCAGCCGGCGATGTCGTCGATGAACTCGGTGTAGTTGCCATCGGAGGTATAGACCAGCCGCTTGCCGGAGTCCAGGATCGGCCGGAAGTACTTCTTGTAGTTCGGGAAGACGTAGCGGCGGTACCACTCCGGCGGGAAGATGGCGCCGGAGGTCCAGACGATGTCGTCGTGGATCATGACGGCGGGCACGTCGGCGGCGCCGAGCGCCTCGAAGAACTGCATGATCCAGGAGGCGTAGCGGTCGGCCACCGCGCCGAAGCCGTCGGGGTCCGTCCCGGCGGCGGTCAGCAGCATCTCCCAGCCGAAGATGTCGATCAGCCCGGAGACGCAGGTGGTGTAGATGCCGGTCATGTTGACCAGGTCCGGACCAAAGTCGCAGTTGGCCCGGTAGTGCTCCTCGAATTTCCGTGTCCATTCGGCCTTGTCGACCGGGCCGTAGACCTGCCAGGGGTCGAAGGCCAGGACCTCCTCGGGCTCCTTGAAGGGGCAGACGATGTGGTCGCTGCGGTCCACGCCGCCGGCGGCGTAGGCCGCGTGGCCCATGTCGGTGTGCATCTTCTTGAGTACCTGGCCGGCGATCAGCGTGGACCACCAGAAGTCATAGTTCCAGGCCCGGAGGAAGGCCTGGCCGGCCCGGCGCTGGACCTCCTTGGGGCTCTCCACGCCGACCTCGATCCCGGTGGCGGCCCTGACCAGATCCCAGTGCCCGTGCGCGGAATACTCGGTCCGCGGCACTCGCGGGGGCATCTCGAGGTTCAGCGCGGCCCAGCCGTCTGAGTGGGACATGGGGACCTCCTGGGCGTGTGTGGGTGTGTAGGTTTGTGGGTGTGTGGGCACGTCAGCCCTGCTCACACACTCACATACTCACGCACCAACATACCCCCTCGTCTCGCCCTACTTGAGGAACAGCTCCACCACCGGCACCTCCACGTTCGGCTGGATCACCGGCACCGTCAGGGCCAGCGTCCCGGGCGGCGGCCCGCCGGCCGCGCTCATGGCCTGCCAGTCCTCCAGGCCCTTCATCTTGACCTCCGAACCGTCGTGGAGCAGCTGGGCGTACTCGACCTTCCCGGCCAGGCCCGGGCAGTAGATGATCTTGAAGGGCCAGTTGAAGACGTGCAGGTAGAGCCGCTTGCCGTTCTGGGTGTAGCGGCAGTCGACCGGCGGCTTGAACTTGCTCTCGCCGCAGCCGTAGATGGAGCGCGAGTGCAGGCGCATCCACCGTCCCATGCCCTCCAGGCGCTCGAGCGCCCGGCCGTCGAACTCGCCGCGGGCGGTCGGGCCGACGTTCAAGAGCAGGTTGCCGCCCTTGGAGACGCCGTCGATCAGCATGCAGAGTAGCTGCTTCACCGTCTTCCAGGTCTGCTCGTCGCGGTGGTAGCCCCAGGAGCCGGAGAAGGTCTGGCAGGCCTCCCAGACCGCGGTCTTGCCCGACTTGTCCTTCGGGCCGGTGTAGGGCTGGAACTGCTCGGGGGTGACGAAGTCGCCGACGCCGGGCAGGTCCAGGCGGTTGTCGACCATGATGTCCGGCTGCAGCCGGCGGACCGTCTCGATGACCTTCTCCGACTGCCAGTCGGCCCGGCCCTTGCCGTCCTTGCCCGGGAACGAGAAGTCGAACCAGAGGATGTCGATCTTGCCGAAGCGGGTCAGGAGTTCCTCGACCTGGCCGCGCAGGTACTCGGCGTACTTGCGGACGTCGCGCTTGCGGGTCTGCTTGCGGTAGGCCTGGTCGTCGCGCTGCGGGTGGCAGCGGTCCACCGGGTACTCGGGATGGTGCCAGTCGAGCAGCGAGTGGTAGAAGCCGACCTTCAGGCCCTCCTCGCGGAAGGCGTCGACCATGGGCGCGAGCAGGTCCTGGCCCCAGGGAGTCTTGGTGGCCTTGTAGTCGGTGAGGTCCGAGTCCCAAAGGCAGAAGCCCTCGTGGTGCTTGGTGGTGATCACGAAGTACTTCATGCCGGCGTTCTTGGCCGCCCGGGCCCAGGCCTTGGGGTCATATAGGTCCGGGTAGAAGTGGTCGAAGTACTTCTGGTAGTCGGCGTCCTTGATGCGCTCGTGGTTCTTGACCCACTCGTGGCGCGCGGCCAGGGCGTAGAGACCCCAGTGGATGAACATCCCGAACCGGTCTTGGACGAACCACCTGGTGTCGCCGCCCTGGGCTTTATGCCTGGCCATCTGCAGCTCCTTGTCTTCCTCGTCCCGGGCCGATGCGGCCCTGATGTGAAGATAATACCCCGCGCGGCGCCTTGTGTTCAATGGCCGGGAGTGCCCAAGTTGTGCATATTACACGCCGGAGCGGGCTGGAGACCGTAGGCTGCAGGCTGGAGAATGAAGGCTGGAGGCCGAGGCAGATGCGGTCGGCCCTGAACTCTCCCGGCCAGCAGCCTCCAGCCTCCGGCCTACAGTCTGCAGCCTCTTCGTCGCGCCTCCGCGCTTGCGCCCTCCGTGGGCGCGGCTACAATCCCGCCGTGCCGTCGGCGGGCGAACTCCGCCGGCCACGCTGCCGGGAATTGCTGGGGGAGAGGGAGTCCGCGATGCCAGAGAGGAAGCTCTTCACGTCCGAATCGGTGACCATGGGTCACCCCGACAAGGTCTGCGACCAGATATCCGATGCGGTGCTCGACGCCATCATCGCCCAGGACCCCAAGGCCCGGGTGGCCGTCGAGAGCATGGTCAAGACCGGCATGGCCGTGCTGGCCGGCGAGGTGACCACCGGCTGCTACGTGGACATCCCCGCGGTGGTCCGCAAGACCGTCCAGGAGATCGGCTACGTCGACGCCAAGACCGGCTTCGACTACGAGACCTGCGCGGTGCTGGTGGCCATCGAGGGCCAGAGCCCGGACATCGCCCGCGGCGTCGACGAGAACGAGGAGCACGAGCAGGGCGCCGGCGACCAGGGCATGATGTTCGGTTTCGCCTGCGACGAGACCCCCGAACTCATGCCCATGCCCATCATGCTCGCCCACAAGCTGGTGGCGCGCCTGGCCGAGGTCCGCAAGAACGGCCTCTTGCCCTACCTGCGCCCGGACGGCAAGAGCCAGGTCACGGTGGAATACGACGGCGACACTCCGGTGCGGGTCCACACCGTGGTGATCAGCGCGCAGCACGACGCGGCCATGAACGACCGCCAGGAGGAGCTCAAGGCCGACATCATCAAGCGGGTCATCAAGCCGATCATCCCGCCGGAGCTGCTCGACGACTGCACCATCTACCACGTGAACCCGACCGGGCGCTTCGAGGTCGGCGGCCCGCAGGGCGACTCCGGCGTCACCGGCCGGAAGATCATCGTCGACACCTACGGCGGCATGGGCCGGCACGGCGGCGGCGCCTTCAGCGGCAAGGACCCCTCCAAGGTCGACCGCTCGGCGGCCTACATGGCCCGCTACGTGGCCAAGAACATCGTGGCCGCGGGGCTGGCCAAGCGCTGCGAGGTCCAGCTGGCCTACGCCATCGGCGTGGCCGAGCCGGTCTCCGTGCGCGTGGACAGCTTCGGCACCGGCAAGGTCAGCGACGACAAGCTGGGCGAGGCGGTCCGCGAGGTCTTCCCCCTGAAGCCCAAGGGCATCATCCAGCACCTCAAGCTCCAGCGGCCCATCTACCGCGAGACCGCCCGCCACGGCCACTTCGGCCGCACCGGCGACGGCTTCACCTGGGAGAAGGCCGACAAGGTCGAGGAGCTCTGCAAGTTCACGGGCGTGCCGTCCAAGGCCGCGGTCTGCAAGGTCAAGACCGCCAAGGGCGCCAAGTAGCGCGGCGATACGGTCGGCAGGAAATCCGCGGCCCTCTCCCGCACGGGGAGAGGGCCGCGCTGTTCTCCGACGGGCTGCTAGTCTTCGCCGGGCGTTCGACGGCGGATGTAGGGTGCCACGTGCGCGCGCATGGCCCGGAGGAACCCGGGCTGGTCGCGGCGCTCCAGAGCCTCGACCAGGTCGAGGTGTTCCCGGAGCCACTTCCCGGCGGCCTCGCCGGGCCCCGCCGTCATGGCCTCGTGGGTGGCGAAGATCGGGGTGTAGAGGTGGGCGAGCACCCCGGCCAGCCGGTTGCGCGATGCCGCCAGCAGTTCCACGTGGAAGCGCCGCTCGGCCGTGTAGAGGTCGGCCCCGCCGGCGGGCGCGGCGCGCACCTGCTCGCAGATCCGCCGCAGCGCGGCGGTCGAGCGCCGGGGGATCCTGGCGAAGATCAGCTCGGCCAGCCCCAGTTCCAGTGCGGCGCGGAACTCCATGGCCTCGTCCAGCACCCCCCGCGAATGGTAGTGCTCGGCGAAGTACGGGCGCAACTCCAACAGCACCGGCTCGCGCACCATGCGCAGGCCGCCCTTGCGGCGCGAGCGCACGATGCCCAGGACCTTGAGCGCGGTGAGCGCCTCGCGCACCGAGGAGCGGGCCACGCCCGCGGCCGCGGCGATCTCCAGCTCCGCGGGCAGGGCGTCGCCCGGCTTCAGCCCGTGCCGTTCGATGTGGCTCTGGAGCCACTCCATGACGCGCTCGGCCCGGCTGGCGCCGGCCGGCCGGGCCGCCCTGGTTTTGGGTTCTTTGGTCGCCATGGTCACGGACCCTTGACCGTTATGGTCCGCACCAGGATGGTCTTGCGCTTGGCGCCGGTCTGGTCCGGCCACTTGAAGTCCGAGTAGGCGATCAGCGCTCGGTCGGGGCCAAGCGGGAGCAGATCGCAGTAGGAGCAGGTGGCGTCGCCCTTGACGATCTCCACGCGCGGCCTCCACTCCTTCCCCGCCGGGTCGGCGCTGGCCCGGACGTAGAGCCCGGGCCGGCCGTAAGCCGCCAGGGTCGTGCCGTTCTTGAGCACCAGGAGCTTCGGCATGACCCCGAGATCGTCGAAGACGGCCGGACGGCTCCAGGTCCGGCCGCCGTCGGTAGAGCGCGCCGAGAGAAGTGCTCCCTGGCCGGTGCCGTCCTGAGTGCGCATCAGGCAGAACAGCGAACCATCGGGCAGGAAGCAGAAATCCGGCTCGGTGAAGCCGTCGCGCTTGGCCCAGTTGGGATCGGCCGCCGGGTCCGGCTGGTAGGGGATCTCGCTGACCGTGTCCCAGGTGTGGCCGTTGTCCGTCGAGCGCAGGAAGATCGCTCCGAACCTGACCTCTCCCAGCTTGGCACGATCGGCGGCGGCGGTCCGCCGGAACTGGTAGGTGACTATCCAGGTCGACCCGTCCGGGGCGGGGCGCCAGTGGGCGAAGCCGTGGGCCAGGCTGGGAAAGGGCAGCACGCCCTCGGTGACGTAGCGCAGCGGGTCGGGAAGCTTGACTGTCGGAAGCTCCTGGCTCCAGGCCTTGCCACCGGCCGGCAGCCGCTCCAGGCGGTAGCCGCGGGCAACCTCCCCGAGCTGGTCCGGAGTGTAGAAACGGTAGTCACCGCCCCAGGAGCCGGTCCGGGCGAAGAGCGGCTTGGGCAGCTTCAGCGAGGATGCTGGTATGGAGCGCTGCGGCGCGGGACGCAGCCGGTCGCCGTTGGGCAGAAGCAGTCCGCCGTCGCCATCCGGTTCCTTGGCCGGCGTCCAGGTCCGGCCGTCGTCCTTGGAGTAGGCGTGGCCAAACGGCTTGCCGTAGGCGGTCGCCGAATCGGCCTCGATGTGGTAGGAGAGGTGGATGCGGCCATCGGCCAGGCGCTCGAGTTCGGGGAACTGCCAGGGCCCCCACTCTTTCACGGAGGCCGGGGCCTGGGAGACCGCCACGGGCTCGCCCAGGACAACTGTGGATTTGGCGTCTTTCACGGTCTTTCCCTCCGGCGGCGTTGCGGCCGCCGCCCCACCATCCGAACAGGCCAGCAGACATCCGGCCAGGATGCCAAGCCCCGCGATCGGGCTTCGGCGCTTCATGCTTCCCCCTCCCGCCGGCGCCAGAGCCATCCGGTTCCCTTCCTCGGCAGCTTCCACCCGGTGCCCATTGCCGGCCTCCTGATTATGTCAGACATATTATGCCGGCGGCCCCGGGCCCTGTCAAGGGGCGTTCCCGCAGCTTCTTCATGTTGGGCTTGAAGCCCCCGCCGGCGCGGCTAGAATGCCCGCAGCTCAAAAGGGGGAACCAAGGAGAAACCTGATGGCCGCCAAGGTCAAGCACCACGTCCGCGATCTCAGGCTCGCCGCCGACGGCCTGCGCCGCATCGAGTGGGCCGAGCAGGACATGCCCGTCCTGCGGGCCATCCGCGAGCGCTTCTCGCGGGAGAAGCCGCTCAAGGGCGTCAGGCTCTCCGGCTGCCTGCACGTCACCACCGAGACGGCCAACCTCATGCGCACCCTGAAGGCCGGCGGGGCCGAGATGCGCCTGTGCGCCTCGAACCCGCTGTCCACCCAGGACGACGTGGCCGCCGCGCTGGTGAAGGAGTTCGGCATCTCGACCTTCTCGATCAAGGGCGAGGACCGGAAGACCTACTACGCGCACATCGACGCGGCGCTCGACTTCCGCCCGAACATCACCATGGACGACGGCGCCGACCTGGTCAGCCGGATCCACGGCGACCGGCGGGACCTCGCCCCGGGCGTGTGGGGCGGCACCGAGGAGACCACCACCGGCGTCATCCGCCTGCGCGCCCTGGCCGAGGAGGGCAAGCTGCTCTTCCCGGTGGTCGCGGTCAACGACGCCGGCACCAAGCACCTCTTCGACAACCGCTACGGAACCGGCCAGAGCACCGTCGACGGGATCATCCGGGCCACCAACCGCCTGTTCGCCGGCCGGACGGTGGTCACCGCCGGCTACGGCTGGTGCGGCCGCGGCTTCGCCATGCGCGCCCGGGGCATGGGCGCCCAGGTGATCGTCACCGAGATCGACCACTTGAAGGCCCTCGAGGCCGTCATGGACGGCTTCCAGGTGATGCCCATGGCCAGGGCCGCGCGGATTGGCGACATCTTCTGCACGCTGACCGGCGACATCAACGTGCTCCGCGCCGAGCACTTCAAGGTGATGAAGGACGGTGCGGTGGTGGCCAACTCCGGCCACTTCAATGTGGAGATTGACATCCCGGGCCTGGCCAAGGCCGCGAAGAAGATCCGCCGCGGGATCCGCCCGTTCGTCGACGAGTACACCATGAGGAGCGGCAACCGGGTCTACCTGCTGGCCGACGGCCGGCTCATCAACCTGGCCTCCGCCGAGGGCCACCCGGCCTGCGTTATGGACATGTCCTTCGCGGTCCAGGCGCTCTCCGCGGAGCTCGTCGCCAAGAACGCCCCCAGAGGCAAGATGACCAGGCGGGTCTACGACGTGCCCGCCGAGATCGACAAGTTCGTGGCCGCGCTCAAGCTCAAGTCCATGGGCGTGGGCATCGACCGCCTCACCGCGGAGCAGAAGAAGTACCTGGCTTCGTGGGAGATGGGGACCTAACGGCGGTTGCCAGTTCTCAGTTGACAGTTGTCAGTGAAGGGGCGCGGCTTGCCGCGCCCCTGCTGTTTTCGCGTTCGGCGGCCTCTCAGCCCTCCGCCTGCGGTTCCGTGACGATGGAGAACGCCCCGAGTATCGCCACCACGTAGCCCAGCAGGCAGGCGATCTGCAGGCCGGTGCTGACCGGCGGCGGCACGCCGATCATCGACCCCCAGACGCAGGCGGCGGCCCCGGCGACGCCGGCAAGCAGCCCCGAGGTCCGGCCGAACCGGCCCCCGATCATCAGCGCCACGCCGCCGACCAGCCCCAGGGCGGAGGCAAAGAGCTCGAAGTAGCCGAACGGCCGCCAGCTGGCCAGCCAGACCTCTCCGCCGGTCCCGGCGGTGCGGGCCTCCAGGTCGGCCACCAGCTTGCGGGCCTCCTCGAACTGCGGCCGCTGGTCGGGCGGGGCGGATTTCTCGGCCTCGTCGATGGCCCGGCGGTACTCCTTGAGCATCGTGGCCATGTTCTCCGGGGTGCTCAGCGCGACGTAACTCATGCCGCCCAGTCCGGTGCCCAGCGAGAGCAGGACGAGCAGGATGCCGCCGGTGATGGAGAGCCAGGTGCGCTTCATGCCTTGTACCTTTCGTCGGGCAGTGTAGCCGCCACAGTGCCGGCGGCAAGGACGAGAGCGATCACGGGGAACGCGAGACTGGCCACGCTGTCGCTATGAACCGGATCCTCCCTCCGGCCGCCGGTACCAGAAAGCGCACAGCCGCCGCGAAAGCAGCCCCGCCGGGAAGATCGCGAGGCCCAGGCTGTACAGGATGATCGTCGGCCAGGAGTGCCAGCGCAGCTTGCGGCTGGAGGTCACCGCCGGGTGGGTGGCGATCACCTCGAAGGCCAGACCCCGGCGCCGGCCCCAGAGCCGGAGCGAGCGCGAGAAGAATATCTCCTCGCCGGCGTAGACCTTCTCGCTGAAGCCGCCGACGGCCTCGAAGCCCTCCCGCAGGCAGTAGACGAAGGCGCCGGCGGCCAGCCCCCGCCAGCGCGCCAGCCGATTCCAGAGGCGGATCGCCGTGCGGGTGCCCCGGCGCGGGTAGCTGTCGAAGTCCATGGCCGCCCCGCCGCCGGCGGCCCGGCCGGAGGCCAGGTTCCCGAGCGCGGCGGCGAGCAGCTCGGGGCTCACCACCGTGTCGGCGTCGGTGAAGACGAGGTATTGCCCGGCCGCCGCGCGCGCCCCGGCGTTCCGGGCCCGGGAGATCTGGTTGACCGGCTCGAAGACCACCCGGGCGCCGGCGGCCCGGGCGACGTCCGCTGTGCGGTCGGCCGAGTTGTTGTCGACGACGATGAGCTCGCCGGAGAGGCCCTGGCGGGCGGCGCGCTCCATGGCCAGTCGCAGTGCCGCCAGTGACCGGGGCAGTTCGGCCTCCTCGTTGTAGGCCGGGACGATGACCGAGAAGTCGGGAGGAGCCGGGTCGGCTTGGCCGGCGGTGTTCACCGCCGGCTATCCGGTGACCTGCCGGATCGCCGCCGCCAGCCCCCGCGCCAGATGCCGCATCTCCGGCGGCGTCGTGTTGATCGGCGGCATGACCACGAGCAGGTCGCCGAGCGGGCGGACCAGCACGCCGTGGTCGAGCGCCGCCCTGCAGGCCGCCGCGCCGACCCGGCGCTTGGGGTCGAAGGGCTTGCGGAAGCCCTTGTCCTCGATGAGCTCCACGCCGCCCATCAGGCCGAGCAGGCGCACCCCGGCGACGTGCGGGAGCTTCCCGAGCGGCGCGAGCGCCTTGGCCAGCTCCCGCGAGCGTCGGCGGAGCTTCGGCTCCTCGCGCAGGTAGAGCTTCATGGCCGCCAGCGCCGCGGCGCAGCCCAGCGGGTTCGCCGTGTAGGTGTGCCCGTGGTAGAAGACCCGGCGCTCGCCCGGGGCCTGGGCCAGGAAGGACTCGAAGATCTCGCCGGTCGCGAGCGTGACGGCCAGCGGCAGGTAGCCGCCGGTCAGGCCCTTGGCGAGACACAGCAGGTCGGGCCGGACTCCCTCGTGGTCGCAGGCGAAGCGCTTTCCCGTGCGGCCGAAGCCGGTGGCCACCTCGTCGGCGATGAGCAGGACGTCGTATTTCCTGGTGAGCCGCCTGGCCTCGCGCAGGTAGCCGTCCCAGGCGAAGAGCATCCCGGCGGCCGCCTGGATGCGCGGCTCGATCACCAGCGCGGCGATCTCGCCGGAACGCTCGGCCAGCAGCCGCTCCAGCGCCGCCAGGCACTTACGGCCGCAGCTCGGCGAGTCCGAGCGCGGGCAGGCGTGGCACGCCGGGCTCGGCACCCGGATGGCCTCGAAGCAGAGCTTCCGCCACTCCGAGTGGAAGACCTCGATGCCCCCGACCGAGACCGCCCCGAGCGTGTCGCCGTGGTAGCTCTCGGCCAGGCAGACGATCTTCGACTTCTCCGGGCGGCCGCGGTGCCTCCAGTGGCCGACGGCGAGCTTGAGCGCGACCTCCACCGCCTCGGAGCCGGAGTCGGTGTAGAAGACCCGCTCCAGGCCCTCCGGCGCCATCCGCACCAGCCGGTCGGCGAGCTCGATGGCCGCGGGGTGGGTGGGCCCCAGCGAGGTGGTGTGGGCGGCGCGCCCGAGCTGCTCCCGGACGGCCCGGTCGATCTCCGGGACGCGGTGGCCGAGCAGGTTGCACCACAGTGAGCTGACCGCGTCGAGGAGCCTCCGGCCCTCGGAGTCGTAGAGCCACCGCCCCCGGCCGCGCTCGATGATGTGCGGCTCGGAGGCGAGATACTCGCGCATGTCGGTGAAGGGCTTCCAGGAGCGCCGCCGGTCGAGGCGGCGGAGGCGGCTGGCTTCTCGGCGGTTCATGATGGTCGGGGTCTCCGGACTCCGGCTTTCCGGGCAGAGGTTACCCGGGGTGGCGGGAATGTCAATCCGTACGGGCTGCCCGGGTCATTTCAAGAAACGAAACAACGGCGTTTAACCGCCCTAGGAAATTCCGGGTTGACTCGCGGCGGCCTGTTGGGTAAGTTATTTAAGAAACAGCAGGGCTGTGTCGGACGGGCAGGGTATTCCAGATGGGCGCCGCCTCAGTCCTGGCGGCAAGGGGGGTGTGGGAAATGCGGCCATTCGGTTTATGTGGGATGAGGGACCTGGTTGCCGCGGCGTTGCTGACGACCGCCGTCTGTGCCGGCCTGGCTGCCGCTGGCGAGGTTCTCACTGTAACCACTTTCGCCGGCTCGGCCGGTCACGTCGGCAGTGCCGATGGTACCGGCAGCGCTGCCAGGTTCTTCGATCCCTGCGGAGTGGCCGTGGACGGTTCGGGCAACGTGTACGTCGCGGACCGGGCCAATAGCACCATTCGGAAGATCACCCCGGCGGGCGTCGTGACCACCCTGGCCGGTTCTCCAATGACCATCGGCACGGAGGACGGGATCGGGAGTGCAGCTCGCTTCAGCTACCCCAGGGGGGTGGCCGTCGACGGCTCCGGCAACGTCTATGTGGCCGACACCAACAGCAGCACGATTCGCAAGGTCACCTCGACGGGGGTGGTGACCACGTTCGCCGGCCTGGCCAACACCATCGGCACTGCGGACGGCACGGGCAGCGCCGCCCGGTTTCGTTGCCCTGAGGCCATCGCCGTGGATGGTTCCGGGAACGTCTTCGTGGCCGACACCATGAACTGCACCATCCGCAAGATCACGCCCTCGCGAGTGGTGACCACCTACGCCGGCCTCGCCGAGGTCTCGGGGCTGGTCGACGGTACGGGCAGCGCCGCCCGCTTCATGACTGTCAGCGGTCTGGCTGCGGACAGCGCTGGCAACGTGTACGTTGCCGACGGCAATCGGGTCCGCAAGATCACCCCCTCGCGGGTGGTGACCACCCTGGCGGGAGACTCGATTGCCGGCAACGCCGACGGCACGGGTGCGGCGGCCCAGTTCTGGCGGGTGGTCGGGTTGGGGGTGGACAGCGGCGGAAACGTCTACGCAGTGGACTCCGGTGCCAACCACACCGTCCGGCGCATATCGCCCGCCGGAGCGGTGACCACCGTGGCCGGCTCAGCCGGCAGTTCGGGCAGCGCCGATGGCGTCGGCTCGGCCGCCAGGTTCTTCACGCCGCTTGGGCTGGCGGTCAGCAGTGCGAACACCGTCTACGTGGTGGACTCGGTCAATAACACCATCCGCAAGGGCGTGCCGACCACAGTCTACGGCGTGATCGCCTCGGCGGGGGCCAACGGGACGATCGTCCCCAGCGGCACCGTGCCCGTCTGCGGTGGAGCGAGCCAGACCTTCGCGATCACCCCCGATGCTGGGTACGCGGTCTCTGATCTGACGGTCGACGGTTTGGCGGTGGGCGCGGCCGGTAGCTACACCTTCACCAATGTCTCGGCCGACCACACCATTGCGGCCAGCTTTATGCCCGGGTGCGTGATCGCCAGTTCGGCGGGGCCCAACGGGTCCGTCTCGCCGTCTGGGCCGGTTTCGGTGGTCAAGGGGACGGACAGGACGTTCACCATCGTCCCCGACGCCAGCTGCATCATCGCGGACGTGCTGGTCGACGGCGTTTCGCAGGGGGCTATCACCTCGTACACGTTCACGGACGTGCAGGCTGCCCACACCATCTCGGCGAGCTTCATCCGGCAGTGGACGGTCACGGCGACGGCCGGGGCCAACGGGGCGATTACCCCCTCGGGTGCGGTGGTGGTCAATGCGGGGGCGGACCGGGCGTTCGCGATCACCCCGGACGCCGATTACGCTGTCGCCAGCCTCCTGGTCGACGGTGTGGCGGTAGCCGGCAATCCGACGGACTACACCTTCTCGGCGGTGGCAGCGAATCACGCGATCAGCGTGAGCTTTTCGAAGCCGCCGGTGGCGGCCAACCTGAGCGTGCTGGCGGTGAAGGGCGTGGCCCGGGCGGTGACGCTCTCAGCGGCCGACCCCGAGGGGGCGGCAGTGACCTACGCCATCGTCTCGGGCCCGAGCCACGGGACGCTGACCGGTTCGGGGGCGGCGCGGAGCTACACGGGCAGCGCGGTGGGGGCTGACAGCTTCACCTACCAGGCGACGGACGCGGCCGGGGCGGTATCGAACGTGGCCACGGTGACGATCACGGTAAAGGCCTCGAACGTGGCGCCGGTGGCTCCGGCGCAGGCGGTGAGCACGGCGGAAAACGTGGCCAAGGCCCTGGTGCTGGCGGCGACGGACGGCGACGGGGACGCGCTGGCCTATACGGTCACGACGGCGCCGCTGCACGGGACGCTCTCGGGGACGGCGCCGAACCTGACCTATACGCCTGACCAGCACTGGAATGGGACGGACAGCTTCAAATACAAGGTCTTTGACGGGATCGTCTATTCGGCGATCGCCACGGTGACGGTCGGGGTGACGGCGGTGAACTTCAGTCCTGAGATCTCGGGCTTGAGCCCGGCCAGCCCGGTGACGGTGGCGGCCGGGACGACCCAGGCCTTCGAGGCAGACGCGTGGGATCCCGACGGGGATGGGCTGAGCTATTCGTGGGAGCTCGACGGGGTGGGCACGGGGGTGGTGTTGAATGCGTTCAACTACAGTCCGCGCGGGGCCGACGCCGGGGCGCACACGGTCAAGGTAACGGTTTCGGACGGCCACGGCGGGACTGATTCCCGGATTTGGAACGTGACGGTGACGAACGACGCGCCGGCGGCTACGGACCTTGGGGTGACCACGGAGGAGGACGCGGCGGTGGTGGTAACGCTGCCTGCGACCGACGCCAACGGCGACGCGCTGACGTACACGATCGTGTCGGGTCCGGCGCACGGTGCGCTGCAGGGGGAGGGTGGCCCGACGGTCTTCACCGGGGGCGACCTAATCTACACTCCGGCGGCGGACTGGAACGGGGCGGAGACGATCACGTACAAGGTGAACGACGGGGCGGCGGACTCGGGCGTCGGGACGGTGACGATCACGGTGACGGCGGTCAACGACGCGCCGGTGGCCGGGGCGCAGGCGGTGACGACGAACGAGGACACGGCGAAGGCGATCACGCTCGCGGCGACGGACGCGGAGGGGAGCGGCCTGAGCTGGACGGTGGTGGTTTCGCCGGCGCACGGGGTGCTGTCCGGGACGGCGCCGGACCTGACCTACACTCCGGCGGAGAACTATGCCGGGGCGGACAGTTTCGCGTTCAGGGTCAACGACGGGGCGGTCGACTCGAACGTGGCGACGGTGGCGATCACGGTGACGGCGGTCAACGACGCGCCGGTGGCCTCCGACCAGGCGGTGGTGACGAAGGTGAGCACGGCCAAGGCGATCACGCTGCGGGCCACGGACGTGGACAGCACGGCCCTGACCTACGAGATCGTGGCTCAACCGGGGCACGGGACGGTGACGGCGGGGACGACGGCGGCGCACACCTACACGCCGACGGCGGGCTGGAGCGGGACGGACACGTTCACGTTCAGGGCCAAGGACGGGGCGCTGTATTCGAACGTGGCGACGGTGACGGTGGAGGTGACGAACGTCAACGCGGCGCCGGTGGCGGCGGCGCAGTCGGTGGTGACGAAGGTGAGCACGGCCAAGGCGATCGTGTTGGTGGCGACGGACGCCAACGGCAACGCCCTGATGTATACGGTCATGGCCGGGCCGAGCCATGGGACGGTCACGGCGGGCGCGGCCGCCAACCGGACCTACACGCCGATGCCTGGATGGAACGGGACGGACACGTTCACGTTCAAAGCCAGCGACGGGACGGCGGACTCGAACGTGGCGACGGTGACGGTGAAGGTCGACGCGGTGCCGGTGATCACGGGTCCGGCGACGCTGGCGGTGACGGAGGACGAGGCGCGGGCGGTGACGCTGGGCGCGACGGACGCCGACGGCGACACGCTGACGTACGCGATCACCACGGCGCCGCTGCACGGGGCGCTCTCGGGGACGGCGCCGAACCTGACGTACACGCCAGCGGCGCACTACAAGGGGACGGACAGCTTCCAGTGGAAGGTCAACGACGGGAGCTTCGACAGCGCCATCGCGACGGTGGCGATCACGGTGGCGTCGGTCAACGACGCGCCGGTGGCGCGCGACCAGACGGTCGTGACCAAGATGAGCACGGCCAAGGCGGTCGTGCTGGGGGCGAGCGACGCGGACCTGAACACGTTGACCTACCATCTAGTGGGCTCCCCGGCGCACGGGACGGTCTCGGCGGGCACGTCGGCCAACCGGACCTACACGCCAACGCCGGGCTGGACGGGGACGGACAGCTTCACCTTCCGGGCGTACGACGGGACGGTGTACTCGAACGTGGCGACGGTGACGGTGACGGTGGCATCGATCGACGACCCGCCGGTGGCCAACCCGCAGACGGTGGTGACCAACGAGGACGTGTCGAAGGCGATCGTGCTGACGTCGACCGACCCGTACGCCGACGTGAACACGTACAAGATCGTGTCGCCGCCGGCGCACGGGACGATCACCAGCGGAACGACGGCGAAGCGGACGTACAAGCCGAATGCCAACTACAACGGGCCGGACAGCTTCGCCTTCAAGGTGAGGGACGCGCGGGGCCACTGGAGCAACGTGGCGATCGTGAGGCTCACGGTGCTGCCGATCGATGACAAGCCGGTGGTCGCGGCTAAGACGGTGAGCGTGGCCAACAACGCGACGGTGGACATCACCCTGGGGTCGGCCACCGACGTCGACAATCAGGCCTTGGTCTACACCGTGGCGCCCCTGCCGTTGCATGGTACGATCAGCTGGCCGGCGGCCAACCGGGTGGCCTACACGCCGACGGCCGGGTACGTCGGGGTCGACACCTTCAGCTTCAAGGCCTCCGACGGCAGGAACCTCAGCGCCATCGTCAAGGCGACCATCACCGTCATCGCGCCGTAGGCGCGGCGCGCCCGAGAAGGACGACGGGCGGGCGGCGGCTGTACAGGTTGCAGTTCGTGCCGGCCTGGCCGATGAGTCGGCCCTTGCGCCCAAGCTCCACATGTGCGGCGCTTAGGCCTCGGCCGGGCCGAAGAGTGTCCGGCGCGGACGCGGGGATGGGGCTTGCGTGGGCGGCGATAACATGACTCCTGTCGATTTTGATCGCTTGCTGGCCGAGGTGGCCTTCCGGGTTAAGCGTAAAGGAACATCAAACTTCGCGCCGTTCCGGGTGCCGACCCCGTGCTTGAAGAATCTCGTGAACTAGGCGTTGATCGTAGCGAAAGTCTTTCCCTTGAAATGATGGGATGAAAGCGCTGCGCCTCCGTGCGCGAGATCGAATATCTTGCGCGTGGGACAGAAGCGGCACGAGCCGCAGTATTGAGGAGTCTGAGGGGGCTGGAGGAGAGCGGTGGGCGACGGCGCGAAAGGCGTAACACCATGGGACTTGCTGGGTCGCGTGAAGGATGTGCGAGAGAAACAGGGGCAGCGATATCGGTTGCGGTCGATACTGGCGGTTTCGATAGGGGCGATGCTGGCCGGTCGGGACAGTCTCTGGACCGCAGGTATTGGCGGCGGCCCGCAATACAGGCCTCACCCTGATCCGCGCCCTGGGATACCGTTGCGTCCCAGAAGCCCGCGAATACTTCGCCGAACATCGCAGCCAAGCCGTCAGCCTCGTCCGCCACGGGGAATTCAATGACCTGGTGCTGCCTGGCTCCAACTTGACTCCCGGTGCGGCCCGGCTAGACTGGTCCGGGTCCGCCGGAAGCAGCTTGCCGGATTTCGCGGGATCAGAGGAGACGCTCCATGCTCCGCCGCCTCATGCCGTTCCTGGCCATCGCCGCCGCAGCCGCTCTCACCTGGTGCGCCTTGCGGGCGCCCTGGAGCGGGGTCTCCGCCCAGACCGGAACCGCCGCGGAGCGCCCCGCGGCGGCCGCGCCGGCCGCCCCGGACGCCAAGTCGCCGGCCGCGGCGGCCGCCAAGCCCAAGGCTCCGCCGACCGCCGAACAGCGCATGCGCGAGGCCGAGGCCCAGGCCCGGATCAGGCGGCTGATCCTCGACGGCTACGTCGAGGAGGTTGACGACAAGCAGCTCTTCTACGGGGCGCTCCGGGGCATGGTCCGGGAGCTCGACCCGCACAGCTCCTTCCTCACCCCGGAGGAGTACCAGGACATGACCGCCAGCACCACCGGCAAGTTCGGCGGCCTGGGCATCGAGGTGACCATCAAGGACGCCTGGCTGACGGTGGTCACGCCGCTGATGGGCTCGCCGGCCTTCAGGGCCGGGGTGCTGCCCGGCGACCGCATCGTGCGCATCGACGGGGTCGAGACCGAGAGCATGACCCTGGAGGAGGCGGTCCACAAGATGCGCGGCAAGCCCGGCACCAAGGTGGTCCTGACCATGGCTCGTAAGGGCGAGACCAAGCTCCTGGACGTCTCCATCGTCCGGCAGATCATCAGCGTGGAGAGCGTACGCATCCCGCAAATCATCGACGAGGCCGGCAAGATCGGCTACGTGAGCGTGACCACCTTCCAGGAGGACACCGCCGAGGAACTGGCCAAGGCCGTGGTCAAGCTCGAGAAGCAGGGCATGAAGGCGCTGGTCCTGGACCTGCGCGTCAACGGCGGCGGGCGGCTGGACGCGGCCATCAAGGTGGCCGATCTGTTCCTGGAGAAGGGCGTGATCGTCTCCATCCGCGGCCGGGCCGGCGAGCCCCAGGTCTACAGCGCCGGCAAGCTCGGCACCCGTCCGGATTACCCCATGGCGGTGCTCGTCAATCAGAGTTCGGCCAGCGCCTCGGAGATCGTGGCCGGGGCCTTCCGCGACCACCACCGGGCGGTGCTGGTCGGCGAGAAGACCTTCGGCAAGGGCTCGGTCCAGACCCTTCGCGACGTGCGCATCGGCGACGAGGTGGCGGGCCTGAAGCTGACCACCGCCCACTACTACACGCCCAGCGGCCAGTGCATCCACAAGATCGGCATCGAGCCGGACATCAAGGTGGCCATGGACCTGGAGGTCCTGGCCGAGGTCCTGAAGCGCCAGCACGACAAGTGGGTGGAGGAGAACGCTCCCAAGAACGACTCCGCGGACGGCGGCGCCAAGCCGGAGAGCAAGGATCCCGCGAAGGAACCGGCGAAGGAGCCCGCCAAGGAGCCGGGGCAGGACAAGGCCGCCGTTCCGCCGCCGGCCGGCGACGCCTCCAAGGCGGCCGCCGCCGAGAAGGACGGCAAGAAGTTCGTGGACCTGCAGCTGGATGCCGCGCTCACGGCGCTGCGGGCCATGGTCATCGACCGCGACCGCAACGGCCCGGTGCGCAAGTACGACCCGGCGGACGACAAGAAGGCGGCCGCGGTCAAGGGCGCCAAGGCGCCGCTCCCGGCGCCGGTGGCTCCTCCCATAGAGGAGCTGGTCCCGGTTGAATAGCCCTTCACTCCGCCCAGGTCCCCGCTCCCCTTGCGGGAGAGGCGCAGGGTGAGGGGGCGGTCTTCTGCCAACGGATAAGGACTCCCCTCGCCCCATGCCCTCTACCCCGAGGGGAGAGGGAGGCCAAGAGGAAGGACCCCGTGCTCGTCCTCGGCATTGAATCCTCCTGCGACGAGACCGCCGCGGCGCTGGTCCGCGACGGGCGGGAGGTGCTCTCCAACGTGGTCGCCAGCCAGGTGGCCATTCACGCCCGCTTCGGCGGCGTGGTGCCCGAGGTGGCCAGCCGCGCCCACGCCGAGTGCGTGAGCCGGATCGTGGAGCGGGCCATCGCCGATGCGGCCCGCTCCCAACCCGCAACCCACAACCCGCAGCAAACAACCCGCCCCGATGCCCTCGCCGTCACCGTCCGGCCGGGGCTGGCCGGCTCGCTGCTGGTCGGCGTCTCGGCGGCTTCCGCCCTGGCCCTGGCCTGGGACTTGCCCATTGTCGCGGTTCACCACCTGCACGCCCATGCTTACGCGCCGGCGCTCGCCGGCGTGGCCGAGTACCCCTTCGCGTGCCTGGTTGCCTCCGGCGGGCACACCAGCATCTACGAATGCCGCGCGCCGCTCGAGGTCGAGCTGCTGGGCCAGACCATCGACGACGCCGCCGGCGAGGCCTTCGACAAGGCCGCCGCGGTGCTGGGGCTCGGCTTCCCCGGCGGGCCGGCGGTTTCGCGCTTCGCGGCCTCCGGGAATCCCCGGGCCTACGACTTCCCGCGATCCAAGCTGGCTGACGCCGACGACGACTTCAGCTTCTCGGGCCTCAAGACCGCGCTGCTCTACGCCGTCGAGGGGCCGGGGATGAAGGGCCCGCGGCTTGAGCTTACCGAGAAGGTCAAGTGCGACCTGGCCGCCAGCTTCGAGCAGGCGGTCTGCGAGGTGCTGGTCGGCAAGCTCCTGGCCGCGGCGGCCCGGCGCGGGCTCAGGACGGTCTCGGTCGCCGGCGGCGTGGCCGCCAACCGCAAGCTCCGGGCCATGCTCGCCGAGCGCGCCGTCGCCGAGGGCATGAGGGCCGCGGTTGCGCCGACGGAGCTCTGCACCGATAATGCCGCCATGGTCGCGGCGCTGGGCTACCACCAGCTGGCCAGGGGCGAAGGGCGCGGCCCGGACAGGCTGGCCCTCTCCATCGCTCCGGAGCTCGAGCGCCCCGCCCGGAGGAAACGATGACCCCCGCCAGACTCGAGAAGCTCCTCAAGGACCTCGCCGCCGGCCGGCGCTCCGTGGCCTCGGCCATGAAGCAGCTGCGCGAGCTGCCCGCCGAGGACCTGGACTTCGCCCAGATCGACCACCACCGCGAGCTGCGCTGCGGCTTCCCGGAGGTCATCTTCTGCCCGGGCAAGACTCCGGAGCAGGTCGCCCGGATCGCCGAGCGGATGGCCCGGGCCGGCTCGACGGTGCTGGCCACGCGCGCCAGCGCCGAGCAGATCCGGGCGGTGCGCCGGAAGCTGCCCAGAGCGCGGGTCGAGGCGGCCGCGCGGGCGGTGGTCATCGGGCCCAGACCGGAGGCTGCCGGCGGGCGGGTGACGGTCGTCTCGGCGGGCACGAGCGACATCCCCGTGGCCGAGGAGGCCCGGGTCACCGCCGAGCTCATGGGCGCGCGGGTCACCGCGGCCTACGACGCCGGCGTGGCCGGGCTGCACCGCATCCTCTCCCGCCGGAAGGAGCTGGCCGAGAGCGACGCCGTGGTGGTGACCGCCGGCATGGAGGGCGCGCTGGCCAGCGTGGTCGGCGGGCTGGTCTCCTGCCCGGTGATCGCCTGCCCGACGTCGATCGGCTACGGCGCCAGCTTCGGAGGCGTGGCGGCCTTGCTCGCCATGCTCAACAGCTGCTGCCCGGGCGTCTCGGTGGTCAACATCGACGACGGCTTCGGCGCCGGCTACGTCGCCGGGCTGATCGCCCGGAGGGCCGGAAACAAGGCGTAGCCGCGGGAGGTTCGCAGGCCATGGGCATGAAGCGTTCCCCGGTCTTCATCTTCGTCCTGTGCGCGGGCCTGTCCGGGCTGCTGCCCGGCCCGGTCCCCCGGGCGCGGTCCGGCGAGGCCGAGCCGGCGGCGGCGCCCGCCGCCGGGACGCCGTCCGGCATGAAGAAGGGAGTCCTGCAGGAGGTGGCCGGGCCGCTCGGAAGGCTGCTCTGTCTCTCGTGGGAGAAGCAGGGGATCAAGCTCGACCGGGAGGCCCAGGAGGAGGGCGCCAAGACCAAGGAGGAGGCGGTCCGGGAGCTAACCGACAAGTTCGTCAAGCAGGGCTTGGGCGAGGAGCAGGCCGCCAAGATGGCCGAGATGCAGGCGGACCGGGGAGCCTCGGGCGTCGACGGCCTCTTCAGCGAGATCCGCGAGGCCGGCGGCAGCCGCGGCTGGGGCTCTTCCTCCAGCGGCGAGGAGCGCTCCATCCACTTCCAGGGCGCCAAGCTCTCCGGGCGGATGGAGACCGGCCGGGGCCGCTTCCGGGTCATCCTGTCAGAGCAGAATGAGCCCGGCTGCCAGATCGACTTCCAGGACGATGGCGATGGCAGGGTGAGCTTCACCGGCTGCGACGCCGCCGATACCTTCTTCCTGCGCCTGACCCAGCGGAAGGACGGCGGCGTGCGCGTGATCCTCATCCGCGACAAGGACGTCTTCCAGGCCCAGGCCGCGTCCTTCGCGGCGCTGTGGAGGGCGCACCGCGGGCCGGTGGAGAAGGACCTGCTGCCGCTGCTCCGCCACCTGGGCGTCACGCCGCCGCTCATGCCCGGCGACCCGGCGGTGAAGGCCCGGGTGCTCTCCAGGCTGAGCCCGCCGGGCGACGGGGAGCGCAAGGCCTTCGAGGACGCCGTCCGGGGGCTTGACGACAACGACTTCCAGGCGCGCGAGGCGGCCAGCAGGAAGCTGGGCGAGTCCTACGGACGGTTCCGCGAGGCCATCGACAAGCTGCTCAAGGAGGGCAAGCTCGCTCCCGAGGCCAAGAACCGGCTGCAGTCCCTGGCCGAGTCCAAGGGGCGCGAGGCCAGGCGCGTCGACGCGGTGGTGGCCGCCCTGGGGCTCCTCGATGACCCCGGCTGCCTGGTCGAGCTCCTCGGGGAAGCCAAGGGGGCCGACGCCGAGGCGGTCGCCGCCCAGCTGAAGAAGGTCACCGGCCAGGACCTGCCGGATGCGGCGGCCTGGAAGAAGTGGTGGGAGGATAAAGGCAAGGGCGCGGCGGGCGGTCCCGCGCCGAAATAGCCGTCCGCCGGGGACGTAAAGGCCGCCGGGAGGCTGGCCTTGAATCGCGGTCTCCGGCGTGTACCTTTGTCCCCGAACAAGCGTCGCCGCTCGCCGGGCAGCACCTGCGGCCTGGGAGCTGCGCAGGAGACGAGAAGGAGAACACGGTCATGGCGGGAGCCAAGGAAACTGTCGAGAGGATCCGCGAACTGGGCGTCGTCCTGGTGGTCAGGGCCAAGGGCGACGAGAGCACCATGAAGGGCCTGCAGGCCATGGTCGACGGCGGCGTCAAGGCGCTGGAGATCACCTTCAGCGTCCCGAACGCCCCCGAGGTCATCAGGGCGGTCAAGGCCCGCTTCGGCGACTCGGTGGTGCTGGGCGCCGGCACGGTGCTGACCATCGAGCAGGCCAAGAACGCCGTCGAGGCGGGCGCCAGCTTCCTGGTCGCCCCGAACACCGACGCCGAGGTGATGGCCGCGGCCGCGAAGTTCGGCGTGCCCATGATGCCCGGCGCCTTCACCCCCACCGAGATCGTGAACGCCCACAAGCTGGGCGCCGCGGTGGTCAAGATCTTCCCCGCCTCGGTCGGCGGGCCCGACTACCTCAAGGCGGTGCGCGCGCCGCTGCCGCACATCCCGATGATGCCCACCGGCGGCGTCGACGACAAGACCGCCCCGGCCTTCCTGGAGGCCGGCGCCTTCGCGCTGGGTGCGGGCTCGAACCTCTTCGATGCCAAGAAGCTCGCCGCCGGCGACTTCAAGGGCATGACCGAGCTCGCCGCGCGCTTCGTCGGCGTGGTGACCGAGACCCGCAAGAAGATGGCCGCGGCCAAGAAGTAGCCGCGCGGCCCGACCGCTCTGCCGTCCGCGGGGCCGGAGGATTGACTTCCTCCGGCCCCGTTTTTCGCCCCATAGCCTTTCGAGAATCGGCGATCTCGTGTCGATCCTACGGTCATCATCAACGCGGAGGACGCAGAGTAGCGCAGAGGCCGCAGAGGAAGTGGTTAATTGTTCCAAGTAGAGGCGCGCGGCGTAGCCGCGCAGGGAGCGGGACGCTCCCGGAGGAACTTCTTCGGACTCTTCGGCCCGACGAAGTCGGGGACGAAGAGGACGAAGATGTTCCCCTCCTCCATCGTCCTCCGCCAGCCTGCCGTACCCTGCGTCCCTCTGCGCTACTCTGCGACCTCTGCGTTGAAGCCGGGCCATCGCAGACGGAACGCTCTCGCCTCCTTGATGCGCACCGTCGGCGGCGTACAATCCCGGCCACAGGAGAAGCCCCGATGAAGCTGGTTGCCTCGAAGAGCAAGCTGCGCGGCTCGGCCGCCGTTCCCGGCTCCAAGAGCCACACCATCCGCGCGGTGGCCATCGCCGCGCTGGCCGAGGGCCGCTCGGAGATACTGAGGCCGCTGGCCAGTGCCGACACGGCCAGCGCCGTCGCCACCTACCGGGCGCTCGGGGCGAAGATCGACGACCGCGATCCGGCTTGCTGGGCGGTCGAGGGCGCCGGCGGGCGCATCGCCGCGCCGGCCGGCGACGTCGACGTCGGCAACAGCGGCACGACGCTCTTCGTGGCGCTGGGCTCGGCTGCGCTCGGCGACAAGCCGGTGCGCTTCGTCGGCGACGAGCAGACCTCGCGGCGCTCGGCCGGGCCGCTCCTCGGTGCGCTCGCGGCGCTCGGGGCGCCCTCGACCAGCCGAGCCGGCTCGGGCTGCACTCCGATTGAAATCCGCGGGCCGCTCGCCGGCGGGCGCTGCGCCATCGAGTGCCCGACCAGCCAGTACCTGACGAGCCTCCTGCTCGCGGCGCCGCTCGGGCGCGCGACCAGCGAGATCGACGTGCCGCTGCTCAACGAGCGGCCCTATGTGGAGATGACTCTCGACTGGCTCTCCGGCCAGGGCGTGCGCCTGGAGCGCCGGGGGCTCGAGCGCTTCCGCGTGCCGGGCGGCCAGGGCTACAAGGGCTTCCGGAAGGCGGTGGCCGCGGACTTCTCGAGCGCCACCTTCTTCCTGGCCGCCGCGGCGGTCACCGGCTCGGAGCTGCTGCTCACCGGCCTGGACATGAAGGATCCGCAGGGCGACAAGGAGGTCGTCCGGTTCCTGGAGCGCATGGGCTGTTCCTGGCGCGAGACGCCGGACGGCCTCGTCTTCAGGGGCGGCCGGCTCCGGGGCGCGGAGATCGACCTCAATGCCACGCCCGACGCGCTGCCGGCGCTCTCCGTCGCGGCCTGCTTCGCCGAGGGCCGGACGGTGCTCGGCAACGTTCCGCAGGCGCGGCAGAAGGAGACCGACCGCATCGCCGTGATGGCGAAAGAGCTCGCCAAACTCGGCGCGCGCGTCGAGGAGCTGCCGGATGGCCTGGTCGTGCACGGCGGCGGCCTGCGCGGTGGCGCGGCCGGCGGTCACTCCGATCACCGGGTGGTCATGGCCCTGGCCGTCGCGGGCCTGGCCGCTGATCGTCCCGTCGAGGTCGACACCGCCGAGGCGGTGGCCATCACCTTCCCGAACTTCGTGGAGCTGATGGCCGGGCTGGGCGCGGAGGTCCGGCGGGCGGAGTAGACTTCTCACGGTGGAGGCGCGAAGGGAGCGGAGAGTGCCGCGTCGGTGCATGCTGCAACCGGTCGGTCCCGGCGTGACGCTGCTCCTCCTCCTGACGGTCCTCGGGTGCGGGGCGCAGCAGGGGGCCGAGTCGCCCGGCGCCGGACCGCAGCCTGCTCCCGGCACCCCGGCCTCCACGCTGACCTTCATCACCTACAACGTCCTGGCCGATCAGGAGCGCGCCGACGAGCGCCTGCCGGCCCTGTTCAGGCTCCTGGCCGAGTCCTCCGCCGACGTCATCGCCCTGCAGGAGGTGAGCCCGTGGTTCGCCGCGCGGCTGCTCCGCGAGGAATGGGCCAAGGGCTATCGCACCACGCTCGGCGATCCGGCGGCCGGAGCGCCGGGCGGGCTGGCCTTCCTCACAAGGCTGCCCATCGAGAAGCAGGAGTTCCGCCGGCTGCCGGGCCGGCAGGGTCGCGGCGTCCTGGTCGTCCGGCTCAGGGCCGCGGACCGGTCTCTGGCCGTGGCCACGGTGCACCTGGAGAGCTTTCTCGAGGCCGGCGAGGCGCGTGCCCGGCAGCTCGACGAGGTCCTGCCGCTACTGGCGGACGCCGACGACGCCGTGCTCCTGGGCGACTTCAACTTCGGCGACGGCGAGCAACCCGAGACCGGCCGGCTGCCGGCGGCTTTCGCGGACCTCTGGAAGAAGCTGCGTCCCGCCGAGCCCGGCCTCACCTGGAACATGGAGAAGAGCGCCATGGCCCGGGATGGCTCCTTCCAGGGAGAGAAGAGCCGGCGGCTCGACCGCATCCTGCTGCGCTCGGAGTTCTGGGTGCCCGAGAGCGTCCGGATCGTCGGCGACGATCCGGTGCGCAAGGGCGAAGCCGGCCTGTTTCCATCCGACCACTTCGGGCTGCTCGCTTCGGTTGGTCGGAAGCGGGGATGACCGCTCCGCCCGAACCTGCAAAGAAAGCGCAGGCCCGGCCGTTATACTGATGTACGCAAGGCGCCCAGTTCCTGGGCTTAGCTGGGGAGATGCGCAGATGAAGTCCGGCGTTAGCGGTCCTGGCCTGGTCACGGTCTCGATACTTGCCCTCCTTGTCTGCCTCCCGGCGGTCTCGGCCCTGGCCGCATCCTGCGGGCCGGCCCCCAAGGCCGCGCCCCAGCGCTGGACCGGCGGCGAGAGTTTCCCGCCGCTGCCGCTGCCCGCCACGCCGCTGCGCCGCAGCGAGAAGAAGCGCCCGCCGGCCCCGCCGCCGCTGGTCGCCAAGCTGCAGTACGGCAAGGAGGTCGAGGGCGTCGACGAGGGCGGCAGGAAGTACAAGTACCTGGAGTGGACCAACGCCTCCGGCGATATGCAGGGGCTGCTCTCGCGCTTCAACACCGACCTGGGACTGCGCTACCGCGGGGTGGAGCTCGACCCGCTGGCCAGCTTCCCCAAGTCCCCCAAGGAGTTCCCGATCCTCTACCTCACCGGCCGCGAGCCCTTCACCTTCTCGGAGGACCTGCGCGGCAAGCTGCGCTGGTACCTGCAGGACGGCGGGACGCTCTTGTGCAACGCGTCCTCCGGCTCGGAGGAGTACGTCAAGGCCTTCGTCCAGGAGATCAACGCCATCTTCCCCAAACAGAAGATGCAGCTGCTGACCCCCGACCACCCGATCTTCTCCTGCTACTACAAGCTCGGCGAGGTGGAGCACCGCGACAAGGAGGGCAAGTACTTCAAGCAAGCGCCGCAGCTCATGGGCATCAACATCGGCTGCCGCGTGGCGGTGATCTTCTCGCCCTACGACCTGGCCTGCGCCTGGGACGGCCACACCCACCCCGAGGGCCGCCGGGTCTGGAGCGAGAAGGGCAACGCCGAGGACGCCCTGAAGATCGGCGTCAACGTCCTCACCTACGTGATGGCCGAGAGCGCCCTGGGCCGGGCGCTGGCCTCCGACAAGGTCTACTTCGAGCAGGAGCAGCCGGCCGGCGACTCGCTGGTCTTCGCCCAGGTGGTCCACGGCGGCGACTGGGACCCGACCCCGTCGGCGGCCATGAACCTGTTCAAGCACTGCGCCGAGCAGTCCACCATGGGCGTGAAGTTCCGCCGCGAGGCGGTGGACCTCTCCAAGGGCGAGGCCTTCAACCACCCGGTGCTGTACATGACCGGCCACGACGACTTCAAGCTCGCCGACAAGGAGGTCGAGACGCTGCGCGGCTACCTCAAGGGCGGCGGGCTGCTAGTGGCCGACGCCTGCTGCGGCCGGAAACTCTTCGACGCCGCCTTCCGGCGCGAGATGAAGAAGGTTTTCCCCGACGCCAAGATGGAGGAGCTCGCCAAGGACTCGCCGGTCTACTCGGCCGGCGGCGGCGAGCCCATCGCCAGGGTGACCTACAGCCCGATGCTCGCCAAGAACAAGCCGGAGCTGACCGCCCCCTGCCTCGAGGGCATCACCGTCGGCGGGCAGCTGGCGGTCATCTACAGCAAGTACGGCCTGGGCGAGGGCTGGCAGGGGGAGATGTGCCCGTACGCGCTGGCCTACTCCAGCCGGGACGCGCTGCGCCTGGGGATGAACATCCTGGTCTACGCACTGGCGCGCTGAGCCCGAGGTCCGAGGTCCAAGGCTCAAGGCGCTTCCGGTTAGCCCCGAACCACACGCCAATCAGGCGCCTAGCGCCCTGTACCTTGCACCTTGAACCTTGCACCCTGAATCCTGAACCTTGAGCCCTGAACCTGCCTACTGCTCTCCAATATCCCTGGACCGCAGCCGGCGGTGCAACGCCTCGCGGACTTCCAGGAAGAAGCGGCGGTACGGTTCGCTGCGGTAGTCGGCGTAGGTCCACTCGTTGGGAACGAAGGCTCCACCGACGAACCGGAGCGTGACCTCCGCATACATGTCCGGGCCGACGGCGATGCGGTGGGCCTGGTCCTTGGTGGTGCCCAGCACCAGTTTGCCGAGGGTCACGTAGCCGGGGTCCAGGTTGACCGGCCGCCGTACCGGCCACTGCGGCCTGATCAGTTCGGCCTCCAGCTCGTTGGTCCGCCGCTTGATGCCGGCGATGTCCGCCTGGTCGATCAGCTCCGGAAACGACACGAAGTGCCTGCGCAGGCCTTCGCCCATCTCGTCTCGGTAGTAGCCGGTGAAGGAGAAGTCGAAGGGTCCGGCCTCCAGGTCGATCTCGCCGAAGATGTCGCGGAGGCGCTCCCGGGCCGCGGCCCAGGCGTCGGGGAAGGCGGTCAGGGCCCCGACGATCAGCCTGGCTGGTTCAGTCCTGTGCGGCAGTCCCAAGGGGCTTCACATAAACTGCGTGACGCATCCGTCGGTGACCGTCATGCACAGGGCGCCGTCGGTGGTGTGCCCGCTGATGCAGGCGCCGGCCAGGACCTGGAGCTTGTCCTCGACCATCACGCGGGGCGGCTCGGCCAGACCGCTGGGCGGGCTGCCGGCGGCCCGCTTGGCGCGGCGGCTGGTGACGCCCGGCACCTGGCCCCAGCCTAGCAGGCCGCGGGCGGCCAGTTCGTCGCCGAAGGCCTCGATCTCGTCGTGGGCCTGGCCCCGGTCGATGCCGCGGGCCCCGGCCAGCAGGGTGGCGATCTCCTCGACCTCGTGGGACCCGTCAGCCAGCTCCCAGACCAGCGCCCCGGCGGCGTTGAAGGTCCAGATCCGCCCGGCGCGGGGGGAGACCACCACCTCCTCGCCGCCGACTAGACGGCTGGCCAGACCTGGTGCGTGCGTGGGGTAGCGGGCCATGCTGCTATCGTCTCCGGGCCTTGTGCGGGTATTCTACCCCGCCCGGCCCGGTGCGGTCAAGCCCCGGCCTGCTTCAGCCAGCGGCCGACCATGGCGATGTGCTTGCGCTCCTCGCGGGCCAGGCGGTTGAAGATCTCGCGCACGTCCGCGCCGCGGGCCGAGTCGGCGCACAACGAGTAGAAGAGCACGGTGTCCTTCTCCGCGCCGAGCGCGAAGCGCAGGGCGTCGACCGTCGAGGCCATTCCGGCCACCGTGCCGGCGGCGTTCGCCGGCAGCGGGAAGACCTTCTGGGCGATGACCGCGTGGATGTACTCGCCCACCTCCGGGTCGTCCCAGTACTCCTCGGTGGCGGCCTTGGCGCGGGCCAGCTCGCCGGCCAGGTCCTCGAAGTCGGCCAAGTGCTTCTTCTCCTCGGCGGCCATGGCCTCGAAGACCTTGACCAGCTCGGGGTTCTTCGTCGCCTTGGCCGCGGCCTGGTAGAAGGCCAGGCCCTCGCGCTCCATGGCTGCGGCGGCCTTGGCCGCCTCGAGGTCGCTGAAGGAGCCCGCGGCTCCGGTCTTGTTTGCCATCGATCGCTCCAGAAAGTCCGTACGGACCGCGCGCTTCGACGCGCCCTGTCCGTCCGGCGTCAGTTGTTGCCGTGCCCTTCCGGCTTTCAGCCGAGCAGGGCCTTGACCTTGTCGAGCAGGGCGGCCTTGCGCTGGGCGCCGACCAGCTTCTCGACGACCTCGCCGTTCTTGAAGAAGGCGATCGTCGGCACGCTCATCACCCCCTGGGACGCGGCGGCCTGCGGGCACTGGTCCACGTCGGCCTTGGCGGCCACCACTCCGGCCGGAGCCTCCGCGGCGAACTCCTTGAAGGTCGGGCCGAAGGCCTTGCAGGGCCCGCACCAGGTGGCGAAGAAGTCCACCACGGCCACGCCCTTGTGCTTGAGGATCTGCTGCTCGAAGTTGGCGTCGGTCAGTTCGATTTCGCCGGCCATGTCCAGTCTCCTTTCCCAAGGCTTGCAGGGTCCGACTCCGGGCCGCGCCCGGGAGGGCCTGCCCCCATTCTAACCTTTCCGGGCAGGAATCAATTTCCTTCCGGCCCGCAGTTCCGCCCGGGTGGAGCGCAGGAAGCGCCGCTCGATCCGCCGACCGGCGCGCTCCCCGGCGGCTGGGCTCCCGGCCGGGACCGCCCCGCCGGCGAAGGTGTCGTGGCCGCCGGCCGGGCCCTCGCCCCCGGCCGCGGCGCGGGCCAGCCGCCAGGCCGCGCTGCCGCTGCGCCAGGTGCGCACCGAGAAGATCTCCGCGCCTTTCCAGAACCCGTGGGCCAGGGCATAGCGGGCCCGGTCCAGCCGCGCCAGGAAGTCGGCGGCCTCGGCCGGCCCGTCGCGGCTCTCAAGCCTGCCCATCGATGCCACGATGGCGTTGCCGTGCGTGCGCGCGTCGGCCAGCGCCCGGAAGAGGGAGGCGTAGGCGCGCTGCGGCAGCGGCGGCGCCTCGATCTCGGCCAGGAGCCGCTGGTCGGTCAGCGGGAAGAGCCGGCGGTAGGCGGCCTCGTCCGCCGCGGTGGCCTCGCGGCGCAGGGCCTGCGTGTCGGTCTTGATGCCGTAGAACAGCGCGGTGGCCAGGGCCCGCGACGGCTCCAGGCGCGCGGCTCGGCAGAGCCAGGCGGCCAGCGTGGAGGTGGCCGTGCAGGCCAGCCCCAGGCGGACGCAGCCCGGGGCGGTCGGCACCCCCTGGTGGCTGTCGAGTGCGGCGACGACTAGGTCGGAGTCCCCCAGGGAGTTGTTGCCCGAGCCCGGGGAGGTGTCCACGGTGACGATGGCCGGCCGGCCGCGCAGGTCCCGGGCCGCGAGCTCGTGGGCGGGTACCTTCAGCAGCCGGACCATGGCCAGGTTTTCGGGGCGCTCGATGCTTCCGCCGTAGACCAGCCGCGCGCGGATGCCGAGCTTGCGGCCCAGCAGCTGGACCAGCGCCCAGCCGGAGGCCAGGGCGTCGGGGTCGGGGTAGTCGTGGGTGACGACCAGCGCGCGGCGCCGGCCGGCCAGGGCCGCGGCCAGCCGCCTCCAGGCGCGGCGGCTCCAGGCGGTCGATCCGGTCGATTTGGTTCTTCCCAAAGGCGGTCCCCTGTGGGGGGCGACTCTACCTCGCCGCGCGCATCTTTTCAAGCAGGACTCGGGCCTCGGTCAGGCCCACCGTCCGCGCCGCCTCCGCCCCCGCCGGGTCAAAGACGACCACCGTGGGGTAGCCCCGGATGCCGAATCGGGTCTGGGCGGCCTGGACCGCCGGCTGGGTATGGTCCGTGCCGTTGACCCGAAGCCGGACGAAGCGCCGGGTTTCGGCGATCACCGCCGGTTCGGCGAAGGCTCCCTCCTCCATCTCCAGGCAGGAGGGGCACCAGTCGGCGTAGAAGTCGACCAGCACCGGCCGGCCGGCGCGGCGCGCGGCATCGAAGGCCTCGGGCGTATAGGCCTCCCAGGCGATCTTCTCTCCGTGCCGGCCGCCAAGGTTGCGGGTCACGGATGGCGGGAAGGCCAGGCGGACGAAGGCGGTCATCGTCCCCGAGCGTACCGCGGCTCCCGCGCCCAGGTAGGCGGCCGCCGCCAGGGCAATGCCGCCGAGCCCCACCGCCCAGCCGCGCCCCCGGCCGCCCTCGGCCAACCGCCGGCCGGCGAGGAACAGGAGCGCGCCCGTGACCACCAGCCCCAGGACCGGCCAGAGCGCGAAGAACCCTTCGGGCAGGAAGAGCCGGACGAAGTACAGGGCCATGACCGCCATGATCGCCCCGAAGGCGGCCTTGACGCGGAGCATCCAGGGGCCCGGTCTGGACAGCAGGCCCGGGAAGACACCGGCCACGATGAGCAGCGCGGACATGCCCCAGGCGAAGGCGAACAGCGCGGCCGCCCCCACCACGAGGCTGCCGGTCTGGCTGATGGACAGCAGCACCGTGCCCAGCGGGGCGCTGATGCACGGCGATGCGCCCAGGGCCATGATCAGCCCGGAAGCCAGCAGCGCCGGAAGGCTGCCCGAGCCTGAGAACCGACCCAGCCGGGAGGTCACCGCCGCAGGCAGGACCACATCGAAAGCCCCGAACATGCTCATGGCCAGCGCCATCATCACCAGGCTGACCGGGACCAGGATCCATGGGCTCTGCAGTCTCCCGCCCAGGGCCTGTCCGCTGCGGGCGGCGATCATGCCCATGATGGAGTAGGTTATGGCCATGCCCAGAACGTAGACCAAGGTGTAGCCCAGCAGCTGCAGCTTGCCGGGCTTCTGGTCGCGGCCGGCTGCCACTCCGCCGATCACCGCCACGGTCACAGGGATCATCGGGTAGACGCAGGGGGTGTAGCAGATCCCCAGGCCGGCCAGGAACGCAAAGAGGACGATCAGCAGCGCACCGTGCGGCGCCTCCCCGGATCCGGCCGCTGGCGCGGGTTGCGGCGGGGGCTGAGTCTGGGGCTGGGACTTCGGCGGCGGTTGAGGCTGCGGCTGGCCGGCGGCGGGCGTCCCGATGGGCACCGCCAGCTGGAAGTCACGGCTGGCCGGCGGCAGGCAGAACGTGTCGGTGCAGCCCTGGAAGCCGATCCGCAGGGTGAACGCCGCCTTTTCGCCATCGAGGTTCGCCGGGATGTTCACCGGTGCGGTGAAGGTGACCGGGTCCTGGAAGAACTCCTCCTCCTCGCCGGAGTTGGGGTCCTTGGCCTTCCTGCCGGCAGGCAGCTCGAACCTGCCGAGAGAGTAACCGGGGGAGCCGGGCAGTTCGAGCCTGACCTTGTCGCGGTAGAGATGCACGCCGAAGCCCGGTGCGAGCCGGACCTCCACCTGGACGGTCCCTCCCGGTGCCGCGGACTTCGACGTGACCCGGGCCTCGACGGTGGCGGCCTCGCCGGCGCGCGCCCCGCGGGCAGGGCAGGCCAACAGCGTGGCCGCCGCCAGCGGCAACAGAAGCCCGACCGTCAACCGGCTCATGGTTATCTGTTGGCTTCTCCGAGCCCCCGCGTCAGCGCGTCCCCCGCCTCCGCCAAGGCTACGGCGGGCAAGCCGCGTCACCGTGTCATCGTGTCGCCGTGTCGCCGTGTCGCCCCGTCATCTTCCTCCGGCCTTGGAGTAGTTCTCGGCGGCGAAGCCCCAGTTGGCCAGGCTCGCCAGGAAGCCCTCGATGTACTTCGGCCGGGCGTTGCGGTGGTCGATGTAGTAGGCGTGCTCCCAGACGTCGAGGGTCAGGAGCGCAGTCTGCCCGTGCTTCATGGGCAGGTCGGCGTTCGAGGTCTGGGTGATCTTAAGCTTGCCGCCCTCGAGCACCAGCCAGGCCCAGCCCGAGCCGAAGAGCGTGGTGGCGGCGGTGGTGAAGTCCTCCTTGAACTTGGCGAAGGAGCCGAAGTCGCGGGCGATGGCCGCGGCCAGGGCCCCGGTCGGCTCGCCGCCGCCGCCCTTCTTGAGGGAGTTCCAGAAGAAGGTGTGGTTCCAGACCTGGGCGGCGTTGTTGAAGAGCCCGCCGGCCGGCGCCGAGGCGATGATCTCCTCGAGCGACTTCGACGCCTCGGGCTTGCCCTCGGTCAGCTTGTTGAGGTTGGTGACGTAGGCCTGGTGGTGCTTGCCGTAGTGGAAGTCGAAGGTCTCGGGGCTCATCAGCGGGGCGAGCGCGTCCTTGGCGAAGGGCAGCGGCGGCAGGGTGAAGGCCATCGGCTAGTCTCCTTGTCAAAATCCAATCGGTACCGGACGCTCACAAGTCTATCCGGCGGGCCCCGGACGTCCAGTGCCTGGGAGCCATGCCATGGTTAACGCGGAGAAGAGCGGAGTATTCCCTGGAAGGGAGGGCTGCCGGCCGGCCGGAGAACCCAGCAAGGCCTTTATCATGCAAAGCCGCTAAGCCGCGAAGAACGGCGAACTCTTCTCGCTTCACGGTAGCAGCGGCAACAGCTGCTGTCCTCTCTTAGCGGCTTCGCGTCTTGGCGTGAGGATCACTTCTTCGGCTCTGGCGCCGGCGCCTCCGGTGCCCCCGGCGCGGGATCGGTCACCCGGCCGAGGAAGAGGATAGTGCCGGTCTCGCGGTCGCGGACCAGGAAGAGGAAGGGGTGGTCCGCGGTGAAGGCCGGTGGAGCGTGGCCGTTCTTGGCGACCAGGACCGCCGTTGCCGCTCCCGCCTCCGTGCCCTTCTCGTTGACCTCGACGAAGGCCTTGTGGAGCACCGCGGCGATGAAGAGAGCGCCGGGGCTCGGCGGCTTGACCCCGTCGAGACCCGAGAAGTCGGCCTTGCCCGCCGCAAACGCGTCGGCCATGCCCAGGGCCCTGAGCTGCTCGTCGAGCCGGAAGTCGCAGGTAAGCGCGAAGCGCGGCAGCTGGACGACGGGGTCGGTGCGCGCGAGCTTGAGGCCGGCGAGCAGCTCGGGCGTCAGGCGCTTCTCCAGTTCGGCCAGCCCGTCGTCCCTGTCGGGGAGCAGGACGAGCATGGCCAGGCGAGCGCCGCGGTAGGGCAGCTCCACGGCCTGGAAGTCGTCGCCCTTGGCGTACTCGAAGTGGGTGTGCAACTTCATGGTCGGCGCGAGGATCCTCCGGCCGCCGCCGAGCCTGAAGACCCGGTCCTTGGTCTCGGCCGGATCGAACGGCTCCTGCCACTGGCCTCTGAAGTGGATGGCGTTGGTCAGGACCAGCCTGGTGAGCTTGTCGAGAACGCCGGGCGGAAGCAGGTCTTTGACCTTCTCCTGCGTCTGCTTCTCGACCCAGGCGTTGATGGTCTTGCGCGCGCCCTCAGCGTCGCCGGCGAAGTCGACGGTCTCGAGCCCCGCGCCGTAGCTTGCCTTGTTGAGAGCCAGGAACTCCGGCAGGAACGGGTGGCCCTTCTGGCCCCAGAGCGCGTTGGCGATGCTCAGCTGGACGCGCCCGTCCTTGCCGGCGATGTTCAGGCCGCCGCTCAGGGCGGCCATCGCCGCGTGCAGGCGCTCGGGCGGCCATCCCGGAATCTTCCTCCAGGGTGCGACGCCCCCGGGCTGGGCCGGGGGCAGGTGTTCGGCGAATTCCCTGGTGGGAAGGCGCAGAACTGCCTCCATCTCCGCCGCGGTCTGGCCCCGCGCCCCGGCCCAGGTCATGGTCAGCGCGGTTGAAATGCTGTAGGGCGAGAGGAAAAGGTTGTCGCCCTTCTTCTCGGCGGCGAGCTTGGCGTAGAGTTCGCAGGCGAACCGATTGCCGCCCTCGGCCGCCTTGGCGATCTCGGCGGTCGTGGCCGGCGCCGTCGGGGCGGAACCCGGAGGCTGGGATGCGGTTCCGCCCGGCTTGGGAGTGGTTGGGTTGTCGGGCTTGGAGTCCATCCCGCAGCCCCCCGCGACCAGCAGAAGAGCGACGCCATAGAGGGCGACTTTGCTTCTCATTGCCGGCTGTCTCCTTCCCTAACGGTGACCGCACGAATCATACCGGACGCTCGCTCAGGCGCAAGACGGCGGCGTACGAGTTGGCCAGGCTGATTTCAGATTTCCGATTTTGGATTGTTGATTTGAGAAGGACAGGAAGAGGCCGGCGCCCCACTTCAACAATCTAGAATCTCAAATCAACAATCGTCAATCCGCCGTTGATTGCTCACACCCCTCACCGGTAGCTCACCCCGAAGAACTTCCCTCCGCCCCGGCAGACCGGGCAGGTCTGGGCGGTCTTGCCGCCGCCGCCGGTGCCCACGGCCATGATCTCGACCTGGCCGGTCCCGGCGCAGTTCGGGCAGTTCTCCTCGAAGACCTTCTCGATCTTGAAGAGGCCGCTCTCCTCGGCGCACATGGCCCTGAGGATCCCGGCCTTGGTCGCGGGGGCCTGCTCCTTCCACCAGTCCTCGGGGCTCTTCAGCTGCTGCTGGTTCGCCTGCTGGCCCTGCGACTGCCGCCCGCCGCGGTTGCCGCGCGGGTTGGCCGGCACGGCCGCCGCTCCGCCCTGGTTGCCCGCCGCCCCGGCCCCGCCGCCGCGCAGCCACGAGCCGACGCCCCAGTGAGCCTCGTGCAGCGACGCGACCTCGGCGGTCTCCTCCGGACCGCGGGCGCCGACCACCACCTTGCCGCCCAGTCTGGCCGCCCAGACCTCCAGGACCTCCTTCTCATCGATGCCCAGGTCCTTGGCGACGCCGGCGGCGACGTCCTTGCCGATGCCGCCCTTTGGGTCGGTGGCGTACTTCCGGCACTCGGCCAGGGTCCGGTCCCGGAAGGGTCCGGCCTCGACCATCTTCTGATCCATCCGGGCGATGAGCTTGCGCTCGATGGCGTACGTCCGCCCGCCGATGTCGAGCTGCACCTCGTCGGCCTCCTCGGAGCCCTTGAGCGCGCCCTCCATGACCGTGCCGTTGGTCAGGCGGACCACCTTGACGGGCACCGCCGGCGTCTCCGAGACCTGCGAGAAGGCCGTCCGCTGGAGATGGTGGTCGAGGTGCTGGTGCCAGCCGGCGATCACCGCGCGGCGCAGCGCCGCCGGGTCGGACGGCCGCTCGACCTTGGGAGGAAGGGCTCCGGTCCGGAGCGCGTCCAGATCGCCCTTCTTCGCGGCGGTCTTCTCGGCGTAGCCGGGGTCGAGGAGCACGGCCTTGTCGAAGTGGTCTCCGGCCGCCTCGGCCAGGCCGTTCTCCAGGCACCAGCAGCCCGTCTGGAAGTGGTCCTCGGCGCTCTGGGGCGGCGCGACGGCCAGCTTCTTCCGGTAGCGCTCCTGCGGAGAGTAGAGCTCGCCCTCGCGCAGCTTGACGGCCTTCACCGCGCGGATGTCCTTGGCGGGCAGCGCCGCGTAGGGCATCCGCGCGAAGCGGAAGGCGCGCAGCTCCGGCGTGCTCCGCCCGGCGAGCTCCACGCCGCGATAGACGGTGCCGTTGACGAGCGTGACCTCGACGCCGTCGATCTCCTCGCCCAGCGCCTTGTTGTCCGCGGCCGGGTCCTTGGCGGCGACCAGCGCCCTGATCCGCTCGCGCTCGGGCGCGGCCAGCTGGTCCCACTGGAGGGTCACCGTGCTCTTGGCCTCGGTCAGGAAGACGGTCACGCCCTTGTCGTCGTGGCGGACCACCCGGCAGGCAAAGGGCTTGTCGCCGATGGTGACGACCGCCGCCGGGCCGGAGGGCTCGGCGGCCCCCGCGCCCGGCTGGATCGCGGCGGCCAGAGCCAGGGCCGCGGCGATCAGGGCCGGCCGCAGGGACAGGGGGCGCAGGTGGGGCGCTGGCATGGGGGACCTCCCGGAACCGCGTTTCGCGGGTATTCTAACCGCCCGTTGGCGCCGGAGTCAATGCGGCATGGCATTGAATCATCCTCAGTTGTAAGGGGCTGAAGAAGAAAGGGCTCCTCATCCGATAACTCCTTGAACCCGGCAAGGTTAAGGAGCCCGAGATGAGGAAGCCCAGTTTCTGCGTTGGGGTGTTGTCTTGG